>Ga0187878_1001348_pt1 | contig 24239 bp, 19 predicted proteins | sample June2016WEW_17_1_FD_132979 | JGI IMG/M metagenome (GOLD analysis project Ga0187878, IMG submission 132979) | Peatland microbial communities from SPRUCE experiment site at the Marcell Experimental Forest, Minnesota, USA - June2016WEW_17_150 | ecosystem: Environmental > Terrestrial > Soil >...
TCAAGACATTGCTCATGCCGACGGAGAGGTTAAGCTCTCGTCGGTGTCAATGTCCTGGGTGTCGGTCTCGCTGGCCGGTTTTCAGGTGACCATCAGTGGCCGGTTTTGGGTGACCCCCGAGGGTCGGATCGGCGAGGAGCATCGGTTTCGGCAAGCTGCTTCTGAACTTCGTCCGGTAAACTGGACCTAAGCTCAGCCCCCCAACGAATCCCTCATTTGACGTCCCGGCCAGGAAAAAGCGAGCAGAGGAGCGTTGGCACAGGTTCCCTGGAATATCCGCACGATCCACAGCAGGCGTTAAAGCGGCTGCGGGCGGGCACGACCCCGCACGCCAGCAGCGAAAAAACTACCTGGCAACAGAGGACAAGCCCCGGCCGCGGACTCGCGATGTTCCGCTTCAGAGTCCGAATCCACCGCGTCCGCTGGCGATGGAGACCCTTAGCAGGACGACGCCATGGCTCGGCACCGTCGCCGTGTACGTGTCGCCCGAAACCTGTACCGGCTCATGCTTCCAGAGATCCTGCGCCTGCAATCTGCGGAAACCATAGAGCCCCGTGTCGAATTTCAGCGCGTCCCACCGGAAGCTGATCTCAGCCGGCTTATCTCCGCGGTTGAAAAGGCCGACTGCGAATGCGTTGCCGCTGAGCGGTCGCACCAGCACCTCGGACTTTCCCGCCTGGGAAAGCCGCTGCACCGGTTTCGGGTCCCGATCCTGATCGATTGCGATCACATCGGGATTCATGAGGATCGATTTCGTCTCTTCGGCCATGGTCCGGAGGTCGTTGCCCGCCATAAGCGGCGCGGACAACAGGCACCACAGGCTCATGTGCGTCCGATACTCGTCGGCCGTCATGCCGCCGTTGCCAACCTCGAGCATATCCGGGTCGTTCCAGTGGCCCGGCTGGTTATAACCCGCAATGTCGATCTGGGCGAACCCGATGCGCTCCATGGAATCCCAGCGATCGGCGATGTCGTCCGTGGTGCGCCAGAGGTTGCCGCCCGCTTTCGCTCCCCACTTCCACACATCGTGCATGCCGTACTGGCAAAGGCTGTAGACAATGGGACGTCCGGTCTTCAGCAGAGCTTCGCCCATTTTCTGATAGGCGCCCTGGTTGTCCTCCCTGGTCGATGAATAAACGCTGCCGGCGCTGCACCAGTCGTACTTCAGGTAATCATAGCCCCACTTGCCGAATGTCCTGGCATCCTGCTCTTCGTGCCCGAAGCTGCCCTGGTATCCGCCCCCCATTCTTCCGCTGCAGGACTGCGGCCCGGGCGAAGAGTAGATTCCGATCTTCAGGCCCTTCGAGTGGACATAGTTGGCGAGCGCTTTCATGTCCGGGAACTTGCCGTTCCCAACGATGTTGCCGTTAGCGTCGCGCCCGCTGCTCCAGCCTTCGTCCACCACGATATACGTGTATCCGGCCTTGCTCATGCCGCTCGACACCATGGCATCGGCCATCTGACGGACCGTAGCGTCGTCGAACACATCCTGGAACTTGTTCCAACTGTTCCAGCCCATGGGGGGAGTGCGCGCCAGACCGTTATCCGGCACATCGCGCAAATCGGGGGGCGGGATTCGGGCGGGAAAAGTCTCTTCGCGCGTAACCCGCTCGAGAGTTCCTCTCAACGGCTCGCGGCCGCTGGTCTGCACGGTGACCGCGATCCTGTTCGCGTTTTCGACCACGCCGTCGTACACCGTCTCGCGCGCCTGCGCGGGCGGCCGCGCCGGGGCTTGGCCAGCACCCGGGGCTTGGCCCGCGGCCGGGGCCGGACCCTGGGCGGGCATGTTGAAGGTCGATACCAGGTGCAGTTTGCCGCCCCGCAGCGTGCCGGTCAGCCCCCTTCCGCCCCGGCCGCCACCCCGGCCGCCGGTTGAAACGCTGGTGACGTTCTCACCGGTCTGCTGCAACTGGAAGTAGTTTACGCCTCCGTCCTTGACGCGGAAGGCCCAATAGCCGGTCATATCGATCTGCGCGAATAGAATCAGGGCGCCAACGAGCATGAGCAGGACCGGCGTCAACACGATGGTCCAACGGCGCGGGTGAAACCGTAAAGTTCTCATAGAATCAAGACTCTTTCTCCTCAATCGAGGGACACTTGCTCACCACGGCAGCTTGAAACCTAACTGGATCTGGCGTGGGAACACGGAAGTAATCGTCGAGAGCGTCGAGGGAGTAAACGTTCCGAACTGCGGGCTGGTCGCGTTGGTGTTGATGTAGGTGGTGCCGAAGGAGAAGTGGTTGAGCACGTTGAACGCCTCGGCGCGGAACTCAAACCTTATACGCTCGCTAATCTGGGTCGTTTTGTTGAGCGAGGCGTACCTTTCGCGGCCCTCCAACAGCTTTTGCCATTCGCCGCTTGGCGAAACATCCCTCATCAGTCGCCCCTTTCCCCGGTTGGCTTCAAACTTCTCAGCCAACAAGTTAAGGCCTGCTTTTGTTCATTCGTTGTGGTAAACCAGCTCCATCATCGCCCAGGATTTTTTACCTCGGAGCGGAGCTTGCAACCGATCCGTTACTGATAGCCATTTTTGGTTACGCGGCTCGGCAGCCAGGTGGCTCATGTCCGCCTGATAGTCTTGGCCGTCGTATTCGTAGTACCCAAACAGATAATCCTTTCCATCATCCAGCCGGCGAAGATAGATCGAGAAATTCCGCATGTGATATTTGGTCAACAGATCGCGCACACCAGAATTTGAATCGGCATGCAAAGCTTTGTACTGGGCGATCTTTTCTGGTTTGATGCCGATCACCATGCCGACGCGGCGCACCTGGGGCCGTGGACTGCCGATCAGGGCTCCGATTACTATGCCGGCCAACAATATACCTAGCGATTTGTTCATATGCTCTTTTCCAGCAGCCTCGTTCGTTCTTCGGTTGCCTAAGCCAGGATTTCCTATCCTGGCCAGCATCGATTCTACATCCAACCGTTTCCGTTGGAGCGTTCTTTTCATGTTTTCCATCGCGAGCGACTTCGGCAGCCGAGGAAGGGGGCCAGCTCTGCCTTGTCCGGGCAAGGAAAACCCGGAAGTGCCGAGTACCAGCCTCGATTTCATCGGCCCCTCGCCGGTCAGCACGTCGTCTCCCATCGCCGATGTCAAACCTCTTAAGCTCGTCTTCCCAGCCTTGAGTGTGTACCAAGCCATACGCGAGTCAAACCACCTTAAACTTAGGGTCCTCGGGGGGATCCGTGGGTCAGTCGAAGCGTAGAATAGGGCTGTGGCTGGAGTACGAAACTGGGGGACGGTGACCCCCATCCGCTCGACTAATGCGCGCTGCCGCCCTGTCCGCCTGACGACCGCCTTGGCAAGGGCCGACAGATCAGATGGATCGGCGCAGTCGTTTTCACCCAGAATGCCGTCCACCACGAGTTGCTGATGCGATTCTCGAGCGCATTGACCGGCAAGGGGCAGGTCCGTGGGAGGTTCATGGGAGCATCCGGCGCCGACTATCAGCACGACGCGGCCACCCGTCGGCTCCGCAATCGCGTGCAACAGATCAGCAGGTAGGGGCAAACTCCCTATATTACCGCCGAAATGACTACGTCAGGAGCGCACCTGCATTTGCGGTAGGTGACCTACCGGCCTCCGGTAGGAAGCCGTTGAGCTGCAAGTCGCGTTCGGGTAGTGACATGGGCTCTTCACGATAGGAATCGCCAGTCTCCCGTTCCGGCCGCTACTTCCCACAAGCCGACAGAGTTCCTTTATCTTGAAAATGCCCGGAAACCACTGACCCCCGCTGGCGCCGATGCTGACGTGTTGTAGCGAGTGCGCCGAGCCGCGGGAACAATAGGGGAATATTCTGGAGCCGAAACCATCCCAAAACGTCCCAAACCATCCCAAAAGCCGGGTCCGATAAGTCAAACGCTCACAGCACGATGCCTTGATTCCAAACCACTTAGCCGTGTCGGTAAGCAGCCCTGAAAAGGCTGGCGGCGGCGGTTCGATTCCGTCCCCGGCCATCATCAATCAGGTGCCCCCAGGCCAGCCGATGCCGCAGATATGGTCAGTCATGACTCGTTACCGAGGGAGTGCTGGATTCGTCTGGACGACTGGCGGTCGCTGCTAGATTGTCTGCTGCACAATTTTGGCACGCGGCCGTGGCGTCAGAATTAGGGCGGCAGACCCGACGGACGGTCCCGACGCCTACGCCTGTCCTACGAGCGATCTCACGCAGACTCAATCCTTGTCGCCGGAACTCAGCGACCAAGTCGCGGCGGAAGACGGCTCTCGGCCGGCCAATCTGCTTTCCAGCAGCCCGCGCTCGCGCCTGGCCGGCTCGTATCGCCTCCGACCGTTCGTCGTTTTCCATCTCCACGAACCATGCCTGGATTGCCCACAACAACTTGCCCATCGTGGAGGTGATGGGGCCCGGTCTGTGACTTGACGGGGAAGACAAGCACACCGAGGTCAGCCAACTCGTAGACCGTGGCGATTACCTCCCGCATGTCGCGGCCGAGGCGAGACACCTTCCAGACAAGGAGGCGGTCGAACTTCCTCAGGGCGGCATCACGCTTCATCTGCTCAAACATGGACCGGCTGTGCGCGCCTCTCTTGCCTGACCTTCCCTGCTCCACGTAGACCGACCAAGCGGCGAGTTGCGCTGCTACTTCAGGTCGAATGCGGTGAACGGTCCGGCTGCCGCCACCTGGACAGGGCAGCTCCTCCTGATAGATGCACTGGGAGAGGAGTTCGCGGACCTTAGTACTCTCGTCCTCAAATACGGTGACGTATTGATTGACCTATTCGGTGACGTAATCTGATATGCTGGCACTGGCGGAGCCTGCTCCACGATGCCGAGACAAAGCCCGTTCACCGTACAACTCACCGCGGAGGAACGACGGGAACTGGAGTCCGTCGCCCGTCAATATACGTCACCGTATTGTGACGTTGTCCGCGCCAGGATCATTCTCATGGCGGCCGAGGGTCTCTCCAATGACCTCATCGCCGCTCGTCTCGACACCCCACGTCAGATCGTGAGCAAATGGCGCAAACGATTCGCGCTGGCCCGTCTCCCGGGCCTCGAGGCCCAACCCCGAGGCGGGCGCCAGGCCCGCTTTTCCCCCCAGTCTCGTCGTCCAGGTCAAAGCCCTCACCTGTGAGTTGCCCCACCGCCTGGGATTGCCTTTGTCCCGGTTTTCCGTCGAGGACTTCCGGCAAGAAGTGCTGGCGCAAGGTCTGGTCGCCCAGATCAGCGGAACCACCATCTGGCGCTGGCTCAGCCGGGACGCGCTCTGCCCGTGGCGCCATCGTACGTGGATCTTTCCCCGCGACCCCCGCTTCGCCCAGAAAGCTGGCCCCATCCTGGACCTGTACCAGGGTCTCTGGGAAGGCCAGCGGCTGGGCCCAGGCGATTTCGTACTCTCGGCCGACGAGAAGACCAGCATCCAGGCCCGCCGACGCATCCATGCTTCGCTGCCGCCTGCCTCAGGACGCCCCGCGCTCGTCGAACACGAGTACGAACGACGGGGTGCGTGGGCCTACTTGGCCGCCTGGGACGTCCGTCGCGCCAAAATCTTCGGCCGTTGCGAAACCAGCACCGGGATCGCACCGTTCGACCGCCTGGTGGAAGACGTGATGGGCCAGGAACCCTACCGCTCGGCCCGCCGCGTGTTCTGGATCTTCGACAACGGTTCCTCTCACCGGGGCCAGAAAGCCGTTCAGCGCTTGCAGTCTCGATGGTCCTCCATTATTCCCGTCCACACGCCGGTTCACGCCAGCTGGCTCAACCAGGTTGAGATCTACTTCTCGATCATTCAGCGCAAGGTGCTTACCCCGAGCGATTTCTCATGCCTTGCTGACCTGGAGGCTGCCCTACTTGCCTTCCAGTATCGCTACGAGAAATCCGCCGCCCCCTTTCGCTGGACTTTTACACGGGCTGACCTTGCCACCCTCATGCAACGCCTCAAAGCCAGCGCTCTGCCCGCCGCGGCCTGACGCTCCCGGAATACGCCACCGTAATTCCGAATCGGGGTACTTAGCCCAGTCGCGGCCGGAGCCGTCCTTCTCGGCCACCTGGAGCAGATCGTCGAACTGGTTCTCGCTGGTCTGCCGCTCGCTCGAGACTCTGAAGTACAGGCCGTCAGCGCCCATATGGCGCCTCCGAACCTGTCGAACTGGAAGAAAACAGAGGGTTTATCTGTGGAATCGCAAGCAGGATGGACTTGCCTTGCGCCCCCGGTTCAAGGCAGAAAGTTCGAAAAGCGTCCACGAAGGGGAGCCAATTCCATTCCCTACGAAAGTTCAGTCCCAAATAGCTGACGCCAACACCTCCGGTGCGATCCTCCTCGCGAACTGTCCCCCAGCACGCCAAACATTTCCAGACGATCCTGTTCTTCGCTTCGAAGTCATGTGCGAACGGGCGTGGCAGCCCGAATACCCCAATCCAAACGGGATTTGAGAAGCCAGCGTAAGTACTCTTTCACGCTTGCCGAAAACTTTCGATACTCTGGCCCTACGACGTCAACTACCAGACAAAGCGCGTTCGGCTTGGGCGGTCGCCTGAATCGTTTTATCTGAACCTGCCCGTCGAATACCAGTAGGCCGCCGGCAGTGGGCTCGACCGTCTCAAGGCGGAGCCGCAATCTGTCCCAGGATGCCGCCTCGTCACTCTCGCTGACTTTCGCTGACCTTAGCGCTGGAACAAATAGCTGATTTTGAAGAAGACCTGGCGTCCGTCGTTAATAAACCCATATGGCGTTCGCAGCGGGCCGTTGGTCCCGGCCTCGCACGCCAGATCGCCGGGCACGCGGGCGCATAAACCCGGCAGCAGATTCTGCAGATTGCTGTTGTAGCCCACGTAGAGCGCGGTGCCGGGGTGCAGAAGGTAGGTCAGCAGGAAGTCGAAGTTCATGTTCTTCGTGGCCTTCAGCGAGGACTCGGTCGGGCTGGCGAGCAGGCCGTTGTACTGAGCGATGAGGCGGAACGAGAGTTCGCGGTTCACCTGGTAGTTCCACTTCGTCCGCGCGATGTGATTATTGAAGACGGAGTGGCCTCCCCGGTTGTGGACCACGCGATCGAGGATGTACGTGTTGTCGATCTGCAGCCGCGCCGCCGGACGGATGGTCATAGTCTGTACCAAGCTGGTCTCGTCGGCCTCGTTTGGCGTCTGGCCCGGGGTCGGTACGACGTTGACGGTCCCGCCGCGACTCAATAGGGTGCGCCACGAGATCTGCCGGATGGGGTTGGTGCCAAAGACGAAACCGGCGTGGTTCTGAACGAATTTCGCGTTGAAGGCCAGCCCGTTGAAGTCTTGCGGGCGCAGAGTGTCGCTCGCGGTGCTAACGATCGGCGCGAAATAGGTGTTGCGCTTGAAGGCAAACACAGGATCGAACGAGTAGGAATAGTGGATGACCACACCGGTGTGATCGTAATTGAGTTCGGCGGAGGTTTCGGGGCCCCAACTCAACAACCAACTGTCCTTGGGGCGGAAGTAGAAATGAAAATACTGGCTGAGGCGCCGAATGTCGGTGCGTTGCAGGAACCCGACCTCGGTACGGAAGCCGGGGCTGATGTCCTGGTACTCAGTGATCGAGTTGAATTGCCGGCCGCTTCCCGTGAGTACCACCTCGTGGTCCGATCCGAATCGGTAACGCCCCGCCGAGGCTCCCTGTGCACGGGTCGTGTCCTGTTCGAGCGTCGAGCTCACCACGCTGTGCATTCGGGAGGTCCAGTTCTTGGCCAAGCGAATGCTGAGATCCAGTCCACCCACTCGATTGTAGGAACCGGCGAACTCGCGGTCGGTGTAGATCACCCCCAGACTCGACTGGCTGCCGATGTCGTGCGCTACCTGTGCGACGAAAAAAGCCGCCTTCTTTCCAAAAAGCGGATCGCCGGCCGGGACGATTTCCCCCGGCGATTTGTCATCGGCCGCCAGCATGCCCATGGTCCACGGTCCGAGCTTGCCGGTCAGCTTGATGCCGAATTCGGGGTCGGCAATGCGCCGCGTGAACACCAGCGGTGTCAACTGGTACTGGCCCTGGCTCGAAGCAAAGTAGTTTGAATTCTCAAGAAAGAACGGACGTTTCTCGGGGTAAAACAACTCAAAACGCTGGTTGACGGCGTTCTGCGGCTCGTCGGACTCCACTTGGCTGAAGTCCGGGTTGACCGTTACATCCAGAACCAAGCTGTCGCGTAGTACCAACTTGGCATCCATGCCGGGTCTGGTTTCGGCGGTCTTCCCGGTGAAACGTGGGTTCGCCGCATCACGCGTGTCGAGCGAGCGATAGCTGCGGAACGAGAGATACGGGTTGAGTTGCAGGTTATGTCCTGGCTGGACGTTCTCGAGGCCCCCCAGCGTCGCCGCCTGATTCAACTCTCCGGCCACCCGACTGGACACGCGCGGCCAGTAGTCACGCTCGCCACTCCGGGCGATCACGCGCAGCAGCGTGATACCCCAGTTCTGCTCCGACCCGTGACGGAACCGGAGCGTGCGAAAGGGCATCGCCATCCAGACCACATAACCCTGAGCGGTGAGCGTGCCCTGCGAGCGCCAGACGCCGTCCCACGAGTTATCGAGCGCCGTGTCGCCCTCCGTCCACAGTCCGTCGGCCTGGATGCCTAGCGCGTTGGACGCGAATACGATGCCGTGCCTGTGGTCCTGGAAGGTGTCGAAGTTCACCTGGACGTAGTCGTCGTCCAGGATGTTCTCGCGCCGGCTGATGTGGGCGCGAATCTGCCCAGGCGAGGAGTCCAGGCAGACCCACACGACGTACAGGTTCGCATCGTCGTACCCCAGGTAGACCTGCGTCTGCTGCGAGGCCGGCGCGCCATCGGTCGGCAACTGCTGGATGAATCCGGAGACCTCCGCGAGTTGCGCCGCTGCGCCCTGCACGGTCGAGCCCAGGAAATCCTCGATGTGCGGCGCTGCGGCTAGGCGCGGAATCTGGACGCGCGGACGGGACGCGACCGCGCTCGGCGGTTGCTCAGGCGGGCGGACGGGTTTCTGTGCGCCCGCCATCGCGGGACTCAACCACGCCAGAATACCCGGCAAAACAGGAACCAATCGGCGGGACCAAGTCGTCTGCATGCCGCCAAGTTAGCCGTGCAGGAGGTGCCCGGACAATGGAACGGCGCTCGCATGATCCTCGCATCCACCTCACACGCTAAGTGATTGCAACAAAGCGGCTAGATGTGCTGGGCCGGGACCGGATTCGTGTGGCTCGACGCGGCTCCTTCTGCTAGACTGTGAATGCGCGAGGACCCTAGTGACAGAGCGCCAGCCCCAACTTGTGCGCTTCGCTGCGTTTCAGGCGGACTTTGCCACCGGTGAACTGCGCAAGCACGGCGTGCGCGTCCGGCTGCCGGCGCAGTCGCTCGAAATCCTGCATTTCCTTGTGGAGCGTCCCGGCGAGTTGGTGACCCGGGAGGAACTTCGCGCGCGCCTCTGGTCGTCCGACACATTCGTCGATTTCGACCACGGATTGCACGCGGCGGTCAACCGTCTGCGCGAGGCGCTGGGGGACTCCGCCAACGAGCCCCGCTTCGTGGAAACTCTGCCTCGGCGCGGCTACCGCTTCATCGCCCATCTTGAAACCTGCGCCTTCGCCCTGCCGGCGCCGCAAGTCTCTGATGCAAAGGAGCTTCCGGCGGCCAACAGCGCTTGGCAGGCAGCACAGAAACGGAATTGGCGCTTCTGGGCGGCGCTGCCCGTCGCGGTGGTCGTCACCGTCGCCGCGCTCGTCGCCGTTGTGATGATTCAGGTGCGCCACCCCGCGCCGCCCACGGCTCTTGCCCTTCGCATGGTTCCATTTACGAGCCTGCCAGGCAAGGAAGTGGCACCCACATTCTCTCCCGACGGAAGCCAGATCGCCTTCGCCTGGTCTGGCGAAGCTGCGCCCGAGTCCAGCAAGTTCGACCTCTACGCAAAGGTCACTGGTTCGGAGAAGCTGTTGCGGCTCACGCGGAAGCCCGCCAATTGGATCTCGCCTGCCTGGTCGCCAGATGGACGATCCATCGCATTCTCGCGGTGGAGCGACGACGAGAGCGGCATCTACCTGGTCCCCGCGCTGGGCGGCGAAGAGCGGAAACTGGCCGACGTCGGCTACAACTATCCACCGGTGATGGGGATAGCCTGGTCGCCTGACGGGCGCAGGCTGGTTTTCGCCGACGCCTCCGCGGTCTCGTCGCTGTCCGTCCTTTCGGTCGAGACGCTCAAACGCCGGCCGCTCTCCACCCAGACGAATTGCCTGCTGGCCGGAAACCCGGCGTTCTCCCCCGATGGGCAGAGGCTCGCATTCACCTGCAATGCGGACTACGCCTCCTACGGCATCTATATAGTTCCGAGTGAAGGCGGGCGCGCCGAGCGGAGCGCTCAACTCATTGGCAACCCGCAGGGGCTCACGTGGAGCCGTGACGGCGCGCGCATCGTTTTCTCCAACGACCCCGGTATCAACGAAGGGCGTTTGTGGGCACTCGACGTCGCGACCCGCGGCGTGGAAGCACTGCCGACGAGTGAAGACGCCCGGCTGCCAGTCTTTTCGCCCGACGGCAAGCGCCTTGCGTTCGCGCGCGGCTACGACAACGTGAACATTTGGAAGCTCGATCCCGGCCGCTACTCGACGCCACGGCGCTTCATCTCCTCCACGCGCATCCAGCACAGCGCGCGCTATTCGCCCGACGGCCGGCGCATCGCGTTCCAATCAACCCGCTCGGGCGCGCATGAAGTGTGGCTGGCGGATTCCGATGGCTCCAACCCGATCCAGGCGACCAGTTTCAACGCCGGCGTCTCGGGCTCGCCGCGGTGGTGCGCGGACTCCCGCCGCATCGCCTTCGATTCACGCGTCGGCGGACCGGCTTCGGTCTTCGTCGAGGACGTCCTCGAGCGTGTTCCGCGGCGCCTCCAGACGAACCTCGCAGAGATCTCGCTGCCTACCTGGAGCCGCGATTGCCGCTACCTTTATGTCGTCGCGGGCGCGGCGAAGACGGCACTCTATCGCGTGCCAGTGGAAGGAGGAAGCGCCGTCGCGGTGCACGACGGCATTGCCATCAACGCGTCGGAGTCTGCCGATGGGCGGATCTTGTTCTTCGCCGATGCCTTCGAGAACGCGCGCATCCTGCGAATGCCGGTCGGCAGCAGTGAAACGCAACCGGTGCCGGAGATGCCGCGCGTCCGATTTGGAACCAGTTGGGACCTGACCGCCGCAGGGATTTATTTTGTCGATGCGCGCACGCGCCAGGGCGCCATCGGGTTCTTCGATTTCGCGAAACGCTCGGCGCGGCAGCTTGCTCCACTCGCCCATCAGGTTTTCCCTTGGACCGGGCTTTCGGCTTCGCCGCTCGATCGGTCGGTGCTCTACAGCCAGATCGATGATGACGCGAGCGACATCATTCTGGCTGAGTTTGTTGGGCCGCAGCCTACCGCCGAACACCGACACTAGCAGCATCCCCTCGGGAGAGGCGAGTTCCCTGTCTTGCCATGTGAAATAGGTGAGCAAGAGAAGGTTTGCTGGCGGGCGCATCTTCGAAGCCCCCGCCTTGGTGAACACCCTGGAGAAACCCTCTCCGCCCGAATTCCCCATTCGCGTGTTCGGGTCTGAGCCGCTCTCGGGGACCCGTTGAGGCATCCCCCCGAGGATTGAGCGAGGGGACGCTCAAACGTCCTCCAAGGAGGATCCATATTTTCAGGTGATTGCAGGTGGAGAACCAGTTGGAAAACCGTGTTTACGGGGAGCCAACTTTTCGGACGATTGTCGACAGATCGAGAGCCTTCGACTCATCCCAGGGGATTGCTCCACCTCAGGCCGGGGAAGCGAGCGAAGTCGGTATCCGACGAGCGGAGCTCCGCCCCGTGCTCGATGGCCAACGCCGCCAGGTGCGCATCGGAGGTGAGATTGCCTCCCGTGCCCATCGGCAGTAGTAATTCGCGCAATATTCGAAGGTGCCGCGGACCAGGGTGCACGACAGTGGCGGAAGGATGATCCAGCCAGGAAGCGACAAGATCGAACGCGGTTTCCACAGGCAGTGGGTTGCGGAACAGGCCCGGTCGCGTAGTGAGCCGGAGGAAAGCGATGAGGACATTCCACGAAAAGCCGACAGTGTCCGGCCCAGACAGCGCCGACTCCAACCATGACTTCGCCTTCCGGTGCGAGGGAGCGTCTGCGTTGACGGCGTAGATGAGAAGGTTGGCGTCGACCAGTATCATTTGCGCAACGACAGTTTCCGGCTGAGTTCCTCGTCCTCGATTGCCTCGGCCATGGCCAGGGCTTTGTCCCAACGGAAATCCTGTCCCTCTCCCAGCCGAAACGTCCTCTGCGCGAACCTTCGGGTGCGCTTGTGCTTCTCGCGGAGCAGCCCCGTGCGCGCGGCTTCATTCAGGGCCTGCTTGAAGGAGATTCCACGCTCCCTGATGCACTCCCGGATCAGTCTCTCGACATCGGGATCCAGGGTGACCGTCGTCCTCATGTTGCTATCATAGCATCATCATGCCTGCTATCATGATGCTACGGCGAAATATTACTCGTAGGCGGCGCCTGCGGGACGGGAATTGACTGCGACACGATTCTTCGGCCGGCGCGGCCGCCCTGCCGTGCGGTTAGCGCCCGCGCGGTTAGCGCCGGTGCCCCATGTGCGAGTCGGCGTGCACCGCGCGCACCGCCTTCTCCAGCCCGTCGCGCCGCACCACGATCGAGATGGTCAGCTCGTTCGACCCCTGCGCGATGGCGATGATGTTGACGTTCTCCCGCGAAATCGCCGTGAAGATCCGCCCAGCCAATCCCGGCGTCCCGCGCATCCCCTCGCCCACCACCGCCAGCAGCCCCACATCCTCATCCACGTCGATGGGCCGCAGATACCCGTGCTCGAGCTCCAGGGCCAGGCTGGCCTCCAGGCTCTCGATGGCCGCCGCCAGTTCCCCCTCGCGCACCAGAAAGCAGAAGCTCTGGCGGTAGGAGGAGCTCGACAACGCCAGCACCTCGACGTTGGCTCGTCCCAGCCCGTCCAGCGCCCGCCCCATCACCTGCGCGCCGTTCAGCACGGAGTTCGCCGGCTCGATCGAGATCAGCGCCACGCTGTCCATCGACGTCACCGCCCGCGCCCCGTGCGCTACCTCGATCCGCGGCACGATCTTCGTCCCCGGCTTCTCCGGCGCGAAACTGTTCTTGCTCCACACCGGAATCTGCTTCTCGACCAGCGGCGCCAGGGTCCGCGGATGCAGCACTTTCGCCCCGTTGTAGGCCAGCTCCGCGGCCTCGCGGTAGGTCACCTCGTCCAGCACCGCGCACTCCGGCACCAGCCGCGGATCGGCCGTCATGATCCCGTCCACGTCGGTCCAGATCCAAAGCTCGCTGGCGTCCAGCGCCGCCGCCAGGATCGACGCCGAGAAGTCCGATCCACCCCGCCCCAGCGTTGTCGGCCGCCCATCCGCCGTCGCCCCATTGAACCCGGTCACCACCGGCAGCACGCCCGCCTCGAGCATCGGCAGCAGCCGCGCCCGCGCCTTCTCGCAAGTCGGCTCCATCAGCGGCGTCGCGTTCCCGAACACCGCATCGGTGACGATCACCCCGGCCGCGTTCACCACCTCCGCCCGCGTTCCCTGGCTGTTGAGCCACGCCGCCAGGAGCAGCGTCGACAGCTGTTCGCCGATGGCCAGCGCCTCGTCCCTGGATCGCGGCGGCGCTTCGCCCAGCAGACAGATCCCGTTGGCGATCCGCTCGAGCTCCGCCAGCAAGCTGGCAATCTCCGCCAGCACGGGCGCCCGCTCTTCTTCCGGCAGCAGTTCGCGGCAGGTGTCGATGTGCCGCTTCCGCAGCTTCTCGGTATCCGACTCGACTCCGGCTTTGTCGCCCGCCTCGGCCCGCCGCAGGGCTTCCAGCAGCAGGTCCGTCACCTTCGACATCGCCGACACCACGATCGCCACCGGCCGCCGCCGCTTCTGCTCCGCCGTGATCGCCGCCGCCGCGCGGATCCGCTCCGCCGAGCCCACGCTGGTTCCGCCGAACTTCATGATGAGGAGATTAGTCATAGAGCCCATTGCCGATTGACGATTGTCTCATTGACGATTTCCGCCCACACGCCCGGGCAACCGTCAATGACAAAACCTTCAATCGTCAATCCGTTTCCTTACGATCTCCAGGATAACCCGCTCCACCTCATCCGGTCCCAGCGCCGTCGTGTCCACGTATACCGCATCCGGCGCGCGAACGAGCGGTGAATCCGCCCGCGTCGAGTCGCGCCGGTCGCGCTCGCGGATCTCGCGTTCCACCTCGCCGGCGTCGAGCGGCTGCCCCTTTTCCTCCATCTCCCGTACCCGCCGCCGGGCGCGCACCGCGGGATCGGCGTCCAGGTAGATCTTCACCCCGGCGTCCGGAAACACCACCGAGCCGATATCGCGCCCCTCCATCACCACGCCCCCGGCCGCGCCCATCTGCCGCTGCTTCTCCACCAGCGCGCGCCGCACGCCCGAGAACACCGACACCTTCGACGCCGCCGGCGAAATCTCCGGCGCCCGGATCTCCGCGCTCACGTCCTCCCCGTCGAGCAGCACCCGCGAGCCGCCCGGCTCGAACTCGATCCGCGCCCCGCGCGCCAATTCCTCCAGTCCCGCCGCATCGGAAAGATCGGTCCCGGAGCGCATCGCCTTGAGCGCCACCGCCCGGTACATCGCGCCGCTGTCGATGTAGACGAACCCCAGCTTCGCGGCCACCCGCCGCGCGATGGTGCTCTTGCCCGCGCCCGCCGGCCCGTCGATCGCCACCACCACCCGCTTCCTCATCCCCATCGTTCTCCCTGCCGCAGGCAGGACGCGATTCTGTCCCGGATGCCGATCGGATCGTAACCGGCGGAGGCGTAAAGCTCCTCGGGCCGCCCGGACCTCAGGAAACCGTCCATGCCGAAAGCGCGGTCCGGGTAGTCGGCCGGCAGCAGGAACGGATAGAGGAAGCCCTTCCACCCGTTATGAAACGCCAGCACCGAGGCGCGCTCGCCGTGGGACAGGATCTCGTCCGCTTTCCGCGGATCCCTTTGACGCAGCTCCTCGAAAAGCTCCGGGGAGGTGACCGCGATGACCTTGATATCCGCGTCGCTTTCGAAGTCCGGCAGCGTCGCCAGCACATTCGCCATCATCTGTCCCCCACAGACGGCGATCGGGAGCTTTGGCTTGCCGTTGTTCGAGTATTGCCGGAACACGTAAGCGCCATGGATTGCCTCTCGCGCGGGCGGCACGCCGTCGCCCCTCTTGAAAACCGGAACCGGCGGCCGCACCACCGAGAAGGCGACCGGTTCACCCCGGCTGGCGGCATGGAAGAGCATCTCCACCGCCTCATTCGCGTCCAACGGCTTGTACACCTTGATGCCGGGGTAGGCGGAATACAGCGACATCCAGAAAAGACCGTGGTGGGTCGGCCCGTCTTCCCCGGTCTCGGGACCGTCGTGCGCGGCGAGCAGGATGAAGAAGCCGCGCGAATTCGGGTTCACCTGGTTGCTGATGAGGGCCATGCGGACGGCATTCGCCATCATGACGGAAAAGACGCCGTAACTCGCAAATGCGGTCATGGGGCGGAAACCGCCGGGAAGGCAGTCCCCGGCCATGGTCACGCACATCATGGCCATGTTCTGCTCGGCAATGCCGAAGCGGATGCCTCTTCCGAGCCGGTTCTCCCCACTCATCAGTCCGTAGACCTGCTCGGCCTTTCCCGTGAGGATGGACTTGGCCAGATCCCCCGCCCCGGCGTAGAAGAAGCCGGTTTGCCTCATCATCCAAGCGAACCAGGCCTCCGTCGCCTTGCGCGTCGGCACGCGGTCTCCTTCCTTGAAGACCAGTTCCGGCGGCAGCACATCCGGGCGCGCAATGGTCCGGTAATCGGTCATCGGCCGGTCTCCAAGGGCGTTCTTCATGACCTCTACCAGGCGCGGTTCGGAAGGCAGCGAGGCGCGCGCCGCATCCAGCCGCTCGATCAGGTAGTCGACCTCTGCGTGGCCCAGGCTGGCCAATATGGCTTCGATGTCCTTGGAGGTGTGGCCTTCTTCCGCCGACACCTCGAAGCCGAGTTTCTGCATCGCCTGGACATAGCCGGCGTGGTCCAGGGGTGTACCATGCGAATCGGCCGTCCCCTCGAGTTTCCCGTAGCCCTTCCCCTTCAAGGTGTGGCAGACGATCACGGTCGGCCTGCCGTTGCCGAACCCGGTGGCAGCCGCGCGGTAGGCGTAGACCAGCTCCCGGAAATTGTGACCGTCCGCCTCGATGACGTTCCACCCGAACGCCGCCCACAGGTTCACATACGGCGCCGGCATGGCCTCCGTGATCGACCCGTCGATCCCAAAGGTGTTGTAGTCCAGAGCGACGATCAGATTCTCGACGCCGAGTCTCGCGGCGACATTGCGCGCTTCGTAGGTCATGCCCTCTTCGGTCTCGGCATCTCCGGCAATCGTGAACACTCTCGTCGGAAGACCGCACGAGCGGTGCAGAGCAGCCAGCCCCAGGGCCGCCGGGATTCCGTGCCCCGAGGACCCCGTGCAGACGTCGGCGAGGGGATACTCGGATTCCACGTGCCCGCTGGGCCCGTCCAGGCGGCGGAAGCGGGCCAGGTGTTCGGGAAACGTGAGCGTCGCGCCCGGAGCCGTGCACTGCTCCGGGGCGCGCCGGCGGACGCATTCGTACACCAGGGAAACCAGCGCGTGAAACAGTGGACTACAGTGCCCTGCCGACCAGACGATCCGATCGCGCCCAGGATGTTTCGGGTGCACTGCATCGAATCGCAGCACCCCGGAAGCCAGAAGCGCCAGCGCCATCTCGGTCTTCGAGGACGATCCGCCGGGATGGCCGGACCTGGCGCCGTCCATCGCCGCAAACGCCAATCCCCGAACGATGCGGGCGAGCTGGGAGAGCTTCTCCTCGTCGATCCCCTCGAGTCTCGCCAGGGCCAGCGACCTGAGATCGAGATGCACGCCACCGTCGCCGGTCGCCCCGCCCTGGTTCGGGCTTTCCTCTGGAATTGCCGGATCGCGAAGAAGTGTCATTGGCCACCCTCATCAGAATCTTCGAATGAAACCACCCCGGAAGACAACCGGGCCCTGGCCAGCCCGGCGCTCCGCCAACGGCTTCGCGCGGCGCTACACTCGAATCGGAGGTGATTATGCCGCACCACGCTCTCCGTCCCCCCACCGAAGTGCTGACTCGCGGGTTTGACCCGCGCCTCTCGGTTGGATCCGCGCGTCCCGCGGTCTTCCGCAGCTCCACTTACGTCTTCTCCAGCCCCGAAGCCGCCGAGCGCGCCTTCGACGTCGCCAGCGGCCGCTCCCAGCCCGCCGAGGGCGAGAATGTCGAACTTATCTACTCCCGCATCAACCATCCCAACGCCCAGATCCTGGAAGACCAGATCGCACCGCTCGAGCCCGGCGCCAAGGCGGCCGCGGTTTTCAACTCCGGAATGGCCGCCATCATGACCGCCTTCCTCACTTTCCTGCGCCCGGGCAGCACCATCGTTTACACGATCCCCCTCTACGGTGGCACCATGGGCCTCATCCGCGACTTCCTCCGGCCCTGGGGCATCACGGTGTGCGGCGTTCCCGCGGGTCACATGACCGCTCTCGACGAGGCCATCCGTGCCGCCACCAACCTCGGCATCGTTTTCATCGAGACGCCCGCCAACCCCACCATGATGATGACCGATATCCGCCACGTGGCCAGCGCCGCGGCGCGCCATCCCGACCATCCCCTGGTCATGGTCGACAACACCTTCCTCGGCCCGGCCTTCCAGCACCCCATCCTGCTCGGCGCCGGTCTGGTTCTCTACTCGGCCACCAAGTTTTTGTCCGGCTTCAGCGACCTGCTGGCGGGCGTCGCGCTGGCCGCCGATCCCGCGCTCGTCGCCCAGATGCGCGGGCACCGCATCGGGTTCGGCAACATCCTCCAGCCCGACGAGTGCTGGATGCTGGACGGCCGCCTCCCCACCGTCGCTCTTCGCATGAACCGGCAGAGCAAGAATGCGCAGCGCATCGCCGAAAGCCTGGTCCGCCACCCGCGCGTCCAGCGCATGCACTATCCCACGCTGTTCGACGACGCCGAGCAGATCCGCATCCGTTTGGCCCAGTGCGAATTCCCCGGCGCCATCTTCTCGATGGAACTGGGCAGCCGCGACGCGGCCTTCGGCTTCCTCCGCGCGGTCAGGATCGCGCACAACGCCGTCTCCCTCGGCGGCGTGGAAACGCTCGCCTGCCACCCCAAGACCACCACGCATTCCGGCCTGACACCGCAGGAGCTCGAACTTTCTGGCATCACCGACGGACTAGTCCGCGTCTCGGTGGGCATCGAGGACTGGCGCGACCTCCTCTCCGACTTCGAGCAGGCGCTCGACTCAATTGCCTGACTGCGGGGCGGAGCGCCCGGCTCCGCCCATCGGCTATAATCCGGGCGTGGGTCGATTCACGGCCCCACCTCTGGAGGCAACATGAGGAGATTGCTTCGAGCCTGCGTCCCGCCGGCGCTGCTGTACGCCGGGCTGCTGGCGGCGGGCCCCGCGGAACCAGCCAAAATCGCGCCACTGAAATTCACCGATACGCGCTTGGCCAACGGCCTGCGCGTCATCATCGCCGAAGATCACTACGCTCCGCTGTACTCGATCGCGGTCACTTACAACACCGGCTCGCGCAACGAGCGCAAGGGCCGCACCGGCTTCGCCCACTTGTTCGAGCACATGATGTTCAAGGGCTCCGAGAAGGTCGGCCCCGGCGAGCATTTCTTCCTGGTCTACAACAACGGCGGGAACATGAACGGCAGCACCAGCACCGACCGCACCAATTATTACGAAACGCTTCCCAAGAACCAGCTCGACCTGGGCCTGTTCCTCGAATCCGACCGCATGCGCTCGCTCGCCATCACCCAGGAGAACCTCGACAACCAGCGCGCCACCGTTCAGGAGGAGCGCCGCCAGAGCGTCGACAACCGCCCCTACGGCAAGACCCAGGAGCTCATCGACGAGCTGGTCTACGACAATTTCGCCTACAAGCACTCCGTCATCGGCTCGATGGAAGATCTCAACGCGGCCTCGATTCAGGACGTGAAGGACTTCTTCCGCACCTACTACGCTCCGAACAACGCCACTCTGACCCTGGTCGGCGACCTCAACACCGCCGACGCGCTCGCCCGGGTCCGGAAGTACTTCGGCGACATTCCGCGCCAGCCGCCCCCTCCCCCGGTGGACATGACCGAGCCGCCGCAGACCCAGGAGAGAGGCACCACGGTCAGCGACCCGCTGGCGCGCCTTCCGCGGCTCGATATGGTCTTCAAGGGACCCTTCGGCAACACGCCGGACGCCTATGCCCTCAGCGTTCTGGGCACTATCCTGGGCGGCGCCGGCGGCGGGGGTGGGATGCGCGGCGGCCAGGGGATGGGGGGCGAGAACAGTTCCCGCCTCTACCAGAAGCTGGTCAAGGAGAAGGAAGCGGCTGTCATGGTCATGGCGATGTTCGCCCAGCGCCGCGGTCCCGGAACGTTCCACATCGTTGCCATTCCGCGTCCCGGCAAGAGCCCCGAGGAAGTCGAGGCCCTCATCACCGAGGAGATCGCCAGGCTTCAGGCCGATCCCCCGACGGAAAAGGAAATGCTCAGGGTACGCAGCGGCGCACGCCGCAGCGCCGTGCAGATGCGCGAGGGCTCGCTCTTTCTGGCCATGCGCCTGGGCGAGTACGCCACCTTCTTTGACGATCCCGGCCTCATCAACACCCAGCTCGGCAAGGTCCTGGCCGTGACGCCGGCCGACGTCCAGAGCGCCGCCAAGACCTACCTCAACCCCAGCCAGCGCACGGTGGTTTGCACCCTGCCCGCGGCTGGCGGACCCAGGCCCCGCGCGCCCAAGCCCGCCCCATAGAGGAGAACCGTCCCATGGCCATCAAGTCACTCATCCCATTGGTCGTAGTAGCCTGCTTGCCCTTGCTTTGCCAAGAGACCGAGGCCCCCAAGCCGGACTCCATGAAAGGCGTAGTCCGCAAGAACCTCGCTCCCGTCTCCACCCAGGTGCTGCACGTCAAGCTGCCCCGCCCGGTCGAGCGCAAGCTCAAGAACGGCCTGGAGATCCTGGTCCTGGAGAACCATCGCGCCCCGGTGGTTACCTTGGAGCTGCTGCTGCCCGCCTCCACCCTCCACGACCCGCCGTCGCTGCCCGGCCTGGCCGAGGCCGTCACGGAGATGCTCAAGCAGGGCACCCCCACCCGCACCTCGCTCCAGATCGCCCAGGAACTCTCGGAAATGGGCGCCTCCCTGGGAGCCGACGTGGCCTGGGGGGCCCATAACTCCCGCCTCAGCGCCTCCGCCCTCTCCGAGAACCTCGACCCTCTGCTCGCGCTCGCCTCCGACGTGCTCCTCAACGCCACCTTCCCCCAGGACGAGTTCGACAAGTGGAAGAGGCGCAAGATCACCTCGCTCCTCCAGCAGCGCACCCAGCCCACCTTCCTCGGCGCCGAGCGCATGGCCCAGGTGCTCTTCCCCGGCGACCCGCGCGGCACCGTCTCGGCCACCGCCGAATCCATCGCCAGAATGACCCGTCAGGACCTCCTCGACTTCCGCAAGCGCTTCTATGTGCCCTCGGGCAGCATTCTCGGCGTCACCGGCGACACCACCCCCGACCAGATCGTCGCCAAGCTTGAGAAAGCCCTCGCCGCCTGGGAAGGCGGCGGTGTCGCCGAACCGTCCCTCTCGTCGAGGCCCCCCGTTGCCGGCAAAAAGATCTACCTGGTCAACCGGCCCGATTCAGTGCAGACCTATCTGATCCTGGGTAACCACGCCATCGACCGGCTCAGCCCCGACTACATCCCCTGCATGGTGCTGAACCGCATTCTCGGCAGCGGCCCCTCCTCCCGCTTGTTCGTCAATATCCGCGAGGAGAAGGGCTTCACCTACGGCGTCTACAGCCGCTTCCGCGCCGACAAGTACCTGGACGAGTTCTCCGCCTCCTCTTCCGTGCGCACCGAGGTCACGGGCCCCGCCCTCGACGAATTCCTCAAGGAATTCCGCAGGATCCGCGAGCAGCCCGTCCCCAAGGAGGAACTCGAGAACGCCAAGCGCGCCATCGTCGCCGGTTTCGCACTCTCCATCGAGCGCCAGGCCGGCGTCCTCGGCCAGATGCTGCAACTCCGCGAATACGGCCTGCCCGCCAACTACTGGGACACTTACCCTGAGAAGGTCATGGCCGTCAGCGCCGAGGACGTCCAGCGCGTGGCGCGCAAATACATCCCGCTCGACAACGTGCAAATCGTCGCGGTCGGCGACGCCGGCAAAATCCACGACCTCCTCAAGAAGTACGGCCCGGTCGAGGAGTACAACGCCGACGGCAAGAAGATCGACTAACCGAAGAACATCTTCCAGGTCGTATTCACCAGGGCGTGCGTGACCATGGCGGCGCGCACGCTCCGCGCCCCCAGGTACGCCCGCCCGTAGAACCACCCCGCCACCGCCGCCAGAAGCGCCATCCGCCAGTTCGGGAACTCCCGGAACGGCAGGTGCGCCAGCCCGAACACCATCGAGACTGCCACCAGCCCCGTCCGGGAATCGAACCATTCTTGCAGCACGCCCCGGAAGAAGAACTCCTCCCGCAGAGCCACCACCCATAGCATCCCCAGGAACGTCAGCGCGGTCAACCCCAGAGTCTGCCACCACTCCAGCGGACGCAGATGAAACTCGGCGAACTTCAGCATCCACCCCAGCAGCGCGCCGGCCGGCAGAAACAGCGCGTAGTTCACGAACCCGGCCGCCCATTCCTTCCGCGCCGGCAGGAACCCGAACCCCTTCACTTCGATGCGCGCCATCGAAAGCACGCCCATCACCGCCAGCCGCGTCCACATCAGCTCGCCCAGAATCCCGATTTTCAGCCGCGGCGTCGGCTGCCCGTAAATCGGCTGGAAGACGCCGGCCAGCAGCGCCGCCGCCACCAGCGCCAGGAAGGCCAGGTTCACCACGGCGCCGCGCTTGAGCGCCACGTACCAGAAGGAAACCGCCGCCGCCAGCGCCGCCACCTCCCCCAGCGCCGTCCAGCGGAACATCCCGGTGGGCACGGCATAGACCAGGTACGGCAGCACGCCGCTCAGGGTCATCCAGGCAGCCAGCGCCGGCCCCTCCAGCCTTCGCTCTACTATGCGGCGCGCCGTCTCCCAGCACGCCGTTGCGTACAGCACCGCCTCCAGCGCGAAGGCGGCGATCACGGGCGCGGCGATCCATGCGGGTATACTCTGGAGATAGGCGTAGAGCAGTCCGCCCATCGACGCCAGCAACAAGATCGCAATGAGTCGGGTCGCAACGCCGCGCTGCGCGGCCTCCGTCGGCATCCTCCTAGTATCTCTGCTTTCCGCGCGCGCCGAGGATCCCCCGCCCGACCTCGCCAGACGCGTCGCCCTGCGCGCCACCGAGACCCGCCGCGCCCGCGACCAATTCACCTACCGCCAGACCGTCTCGATCGAAGAGCTCACTCCCGCCGGGGCCCGGGCCGGAGAGTACCGCGAGGTCCGGGAGGTCTTCTTCTCGCCGCTGGCGGAGCGCAGCGAGCAACTCGTCGGCAAGCCTCTCCGGACGCTCCAGCGCCTCCAGCTCACCGACGAGGATTTCCGCGACATCCGCGAGGTCCAACCCTTCCTGTTCGACTCGGACCAACTCTGGTTTTACGAGACCCGCTTCAAGGGGGAGGAGACCATCGATGGCGTCGAGTGCTGGGTCCTCCAGGTGCGTCCGCGCCAGGTTCTCGCCGGCCAGCGCCTCTTCGACGGCCTCCTCTGGGCCAGCAAGAAGAACTACTCCATCGTCCGCACCGAAGGCAAAGCCGTACCCGAAATCCGCGGCACCAAGGACGAGAACCTGTTCCCTCGGTTCACCACCATTTGGGAACCCATTGACGGCGATTTCCGCTTCCCTGTCCATACTTACGCCGACGACACGCTCGACTTCCGCGTCGGCCCCCAGCGCATCCGCCTCACCATCCGCTATAGCAACTACAAGCGCTTCGCCGCCAAGTCCACCGTCAAGTTCGGCGATCCCGTTGCCGAGCCGCGACCGTAACGGAGCGGTCTCCCGCTCGGTAGCGCCGCTCCGGGTGCAGACACCTTAAGCCGGGCCGCAATTTGCCTCAAGACTCTGTCCCCTCGGCCCCGCGCCTCCGATGATTGACCTTGGAGACTAACCGTGTACCAGACAACTGTCAGAGTGCTCGCGACTATAACACTGATCGGATCTTTGGCCTTGGCATCGGCTGCGGCTCCGGCCATTGGACTAGTATCGGCCGGTGGAAGCTTCCGGGTTGACGGCGCCAGAGTGTCCGGAAACGCTACCTTGTTCGAAGGTACGGTGATCGAAACCGATCGCACGCCTTCCCAGCTTCAACTGCTACACGGCGCGCGGATGATCTTGGGCGCCGATTCCCGCGGCAAGGTCTACCGCGACCGCGTCGTGCTCGAGCGCGGCCAGGCACAGATCGCCGGCTCGGGGACGTTCCCCATCGAGGCTGCCGCCCTGCGCGTCCTCGCCACGCAACCCGATTCCACCGCCCTGGTAACGCTCGACGGGGCCCGCCGGCTGCATGTTTCCGCCCTGGCCGGCTCGGTCCGCGTCACCAACGCCGAGGGAATCCTGGTCGCCAACATCGCCCCGGGCAAGGCCCTCGAGCTGGAACAACAGCCCGCCGGGGCCGCCGCACCTTCCAAATTGACCGGAACCCTGGTGCTACGCGACGGCCACTATCTGCTCACCGATGAAACCACCGGCGTCATCGTCGAGCTCATAGGCGAAAACCTGGCCGGCGCCATCGGCAAGCGGGTGGAGGTCACCGGGACTCTCGATACATCCACCCAACCCGTCGCCGGGGCTGCCCAAACCATCAAGGTGCTCGCCCTGAAGGTCCTGGGCAAGTCCGTCGCCGCAGGGGCCGCCACTGGCGCAGCGGGCGGAGCCGCCAAAGGCGCAGCGACCGCGGCCGCCACGTCAACCATCGCTGGAGTCGCCGCCACCGGAGCCACCGCCGGCGGCGCCATCGCCGCCGTCGCCGCCGGAGGCAAAGAGCCGGGCAAAGAGCCTATCAGCCGCTGAGGTCTCCGCAGACAAGCCTGTTCCGCCGGAGGCGGCCTGCCGCGCGGTTAGCGCCCGCCCGAGGCGGCCTGCCGCGCGGCGAGCGCCTGCCGGGGCGGGTCTCAACCCCGCCCCCTTCGTCCTCCTGTCAAGTCATTTAACGATGTAACCGAAACCGGTCTTGGTTGGGTCATTTAAGAATGTAACCGTGGGCGGAGGTGTACACCGACCTGAGGTGTATGTTTTTCGGGCCGACCAACGGGA
>Ga0187878_1001351_pt1 | contig 24186 bp, 28 predicted proteins | sample June2016WEW_17_1_FD_132979 | JGI IMG/M metagenome (GOLD analysis project Ga0187878, IMG submission 132979) | Peatland microbial communities from SPRUCE experiment site at the Marcell Experimental Forest, Minnesota, USA - June2016WEW_17_150 | ecosystem: Environmental > Terrestrial > Soil >...
GATCGAGGTCGCCCGCCAGCTCGTCCGCCTCAACGTCGACGTGATCGAGGCGGGCTTCCCGGCCTCCTCCCCGGGCGAGTTCGAGGCAGTGCAGACCATTGCCCGCGAGACGCGGGGCGTGGCTGTGGCCGCCCTGGCGCGTTGCAAGGACGGCGATCCGCAACGGGCCGTCGAGGCGATCCGCGCCGCCGAGCGGCCGCACCTCCACGTCTTCATCGCCAGCAGCGACATCCATCTCATCCACAAGCTGCACATCTCGCGCGACGAGGCCCTGGCTGCGGCGGCGAAGTGGGTGGCGTACGGCCGCAAGGCACTCGGGCCGGACGCCGAGATCGAGTTCAGCGCCGAGGACGCCACACGAACGGACGTCGATTTCCTGATGAAGCTGTACGAGGCCGCGGTCGAGGCCGGCGCGAGCACGCTCAACATCCCCGATACCGTGGGCTACGCCATCCCCGCCGAGTTCGGCGGGCTGGTCGGGCGCGTCGTCGAGCGGTTCGGGGCAGCGGCCACCGTTTCCGTCCACTGCCACAACGACCTGGGCCTCGCCACCTCCAACACGCTCGCGGCGCTCCAGAACGGCGCCCGCCAGCTCGAGGTCTGCGTCAACGGCCTGGGCGAGCGGGCCGGCAACGCCTCGCTCGAAGAGGTCGTCATGGGCATCAAGACCCGTCCGACGCAGTTCCCCAATCTCCGCACCCGCGTCGTGACCGAGCAGATAACCGCGGCGAGCCGCCTGGTCAGCTACCTGACAGGGTTCACGGTCCAGCCCAACAAGGCGGTCGTCGGCGCAAACGCATTCGCCCACGAGTCCGGCATCCACCAGGACGGGGTCATCAAGAACCCGCTCACCTACGAGATCATGACCCCGCAGTCGGTCGGGCTCTCCGGCAGCCAGCTGACCATCGGCAAGCTCTCCGGCAGGCGCGGGCTCCGGGAGAAGCTCCACACCCTCGGCCAGGAGGTCGACGGTGAAGCGCTCGATGAGGTCTATGCTCAGGTCATCGCCCTGGCAGACGCCAAGAAGGAAGTCACCGACGCCGACCTGCTGGCGGTGCTCGAGCAGCGGGCGACCGCCGCGCCGAGCACGATCTGCCTGCAGGGCTGGAGCGTCACGAGCTCCCACGGCGGCCGGGCGATGGGGATGATCTCGCTCGGCATCGGCGAGCAATCGCGCTCGGTCGAGGCCACGGGAAACGGCCCCGTGGACGCGCTCTACGGCGCGATCGACCAGGCCCTCGAGGCCGTCCTGGGCTGGAAGCCCGTCCTCGACGAGTACGAGATCAAGGCCGTCTCTGCCGGCGAAGACGCCCAAGGGCAGGTGGTGGCCCGCGTCCATCGCTCCACCGAGGACGGTCCCGACGCATTCGTGGCGACCGGTCACGGCCTATCTACCAACATCATCGAGGCCTCCGTGGCCGCGTATCTATCCGGGGCCGAGAAGCTCCAGCAGGACGCGGTCGCGAAGGCCGCGCTGATCGAGTCGGCGCTGGCCACGGGACGACAACCCGAGAAGGTAGAGAAGCTTCCGTGACCGACACCGTGACCCCACCGGTCGGGGACGGCCCCGCTGGCCCGACGTACAGGCTCGTCTTCGTCCCCGGCGACGGCATCGGCCCCGAGGTTATCGCCGCCGGCCGCCGCGTTCTCGAAAGCGCGGGGCGGATCTTCGGCTTCGGGTTCGACTGGCGCGAGGTTCTGATCGGCGGCGTTGCCATCGACGCCTACGGCGTGCCGATGCGCGAAGGCGATCTGGCGGTCTGCCAGGAGGCCGACGCGGTCTACTTCGGAGCCATCGGCGACCCGCGGTTCGACGACCCCAAGGCGAAGGTTCGGCCCGAGCAGGCGCTCCTGGCGCTGCGCAAGGGGCTGGGTCTGTACGCGAATCTCCGGCCCGTGACGGTCCAGCCAGTCCTTCGGAGCAGCTCGCCGGTTCGAGAAGCTCTCCTCGAAGGCGTCGACATGATGATCGTCCGCGAGCTGACCGGCGGCCTCTACTTCGGCAAGCCGTCCGAGCAGCGCAAGACCCCGGCCGGTCGCGAAGCGGTCGACACGTTGACCTACACCGAGCATGAGATCAAGCGGGTCGTCAAGCTGGCATTCGAGCTCGCCCGGGGCCGGCGCAAGAAGCTGACCAGCGTAGACAAGGCCAACGTCCTGTCGTCGAGCAGGTTGTGGCGGACGGTGGTCGAGGAAACCTCCGCCGAATACCCGGACGTCGCCCTCGAGCATCGGCTTGTCGACGCCTGCGCCATGACCCTGATACAGCGTCCGGCCGTCTTCGACGTCCTGGTGACGGAGAACCTCTTCGGCGACATCCTCTCCGACGAGGCCAGCGTTCTGGCCGGATCGCTCGGGATGCTGCCCTCGGCGTCGATAGGGGAGAAGCGGACCGCGCACGGCCTGCACGGGTTGTACGAGCCGATCCACGGTTCCGCGCCCGACATCGCCGGCAAGGACGCGGCCAATCCGCTGGCCACGATCCTGTCCGGGGCGATGCTGCTGCGCTGGTCGCTCGGCCAGAGCGCGGCCGCCGAGGCCATCGAGCGGGCGGTGACGGCGGTCCTCGTCGACGGCTGTCGGACGGCGGATCTGCTCGCCGCCACGGGCGATGCCACGGGCCTGCGCCCGGTCGGCACTCAGGCCATGGGCGACGCCGTCGTCGCCGCGTTGGAGGCCGCCGGCGCCGGCGGACCAGGCGGGAGCCGCACCACGACAGGAGCCGCCCGATGAGCGACCGCGTCGTCCTCTACGACACGACCCTGCGCGACGGTACCCAGCGCGAGGGCCTGGTGGTGTCGCTCGCCGACAAGATCAAGATCGCGCGCCGTCTCGACGAGTTCGGCCTGGCCTACGTCGAGGGAGGCTGGCCCGGCTCCAACCCGAAGGACGTCGACTTCTTCGCCGCGGCTCGATCGATCGAATGGAAGAACGCCAAGCTGGCCGCCTTCGGCTCGACCCGCCATCGTTCCAACCGGCCGGAGACGGACCCCAACCTCCTGGCCATCGTCGCGGCCGGGACGCCGGTCGTCACGATCTTCGGCAAGAGCTGGCTGCTCCACGTCCGCGACGTCCTCGGCGCCACGCCCGAGGAGAACCTGGCGATGGTCGCCGACTCGGTGGCATTTCCGGCGGCGGCCGGCCGCGAGATGATCTATGACGCCGAGCACTACTTCGACGGTTACAAGGACGATCCCGCCTACGCGCTGGCGACCCTGCGAGCCGCTCGAGACGCGGGCGCCGGAACACTGGTCCTGTGCGACACCAACGGCGGAACGCTCAGCGACGAGCTGGTCTCGATCGTGCGCGCGACGTCATCCGCTCTTGCCGCCGACGGAGCCTCCGAGGTGGTCTGGGGCATCCACTGCCACAACGACTCCGAGCTGGCGGTGGCCAACTCTCTGGCGGCGGTCGCCAACGGGGTGCGCCACGTCCAGGGCACGATCAACGGCTACGGCGAGCGCTGCGGCAACGCCAACCTGGTAAGCATCCTGGCCGATCTCGAGCTCAAGACCGCCTATGAGCCGGTTCCGTCGGGCCGGCTCGGCGAGCTGACCGACCTGGCGCGCTACGTCGCCGAGATCGTCAACATCGCCCCGGACGACCACCAGCCGTACGTCGGCCGCTCGGCCTTCGCCCACAAGGGTGGCGTCCACGGCTCGGCAACGGCCCGCGCAAGCAGCTCCTACCAGCACGTGGATCCTGGCGTCGTGGGCAACGTCATGCGTCTGGTTGTCAGCGAGCTGGGCGGCAAGGCCAATACCCAGCTTCGGGCGGAGCAGCTCGGCCAGCAGCTCGACGGCGTTGATCCCAAGGCACTCAGCCAGATCATCAAGCAGCTCGAGGCCGACGGTCTCGCCTTCGAAGGCGCGGAGGCGTCGTTCGAGCTGTTGGTAAGGCGCCACAAGGCCGGCTACGAGCGCCCATTCGAGCTGTGCGATTTCACCGTGCTGGTGGAGCAGCGGGGCGGCGCCGAGCTCCTCTCCGAGGCCACGGTCAAGGTGGAGGTGGCAGGCGAGATCCTGCACACGGCCGCCGACGGCAACGGCCCTGTGAACGCCCTCGACACCGCGCTCAGAAAGGCGCTCGGCGCCTTCTATCCGCAGCTCGACGCCGTTCATCTCGTCGACTACAAGGTCCGCATTCTCGACAGCGAGGAGGCGACCGGCGCCCGGACCCGTGTCATCATCGACTCGTCGAACGGGGTCCTGGAGTGGTCGACCATGGGCAGCGACACGAACATCATCGCGGCCTCGTGCGCGGCCTTGTGCGACTCTCTCGAATACGCGATCTGGAAGACGGGTGCGGAGCTGCGGCGGCGTGACGAGCGCCACTTCACGACGGCCGCCCAGCCAAATGGGGCCGCCTCGGCGGCCCGCCCAGCACGCTCCGAATAACCCGACGGAGGGTTCGATGGCATCGCCAGTGTCCGCGGGTTCTCAGGGGTCGGGAGCCCCGGGCTCGGCTGCCGTGCCCGCGACCGAACCCCTCCGTACGCCACGGGTGGCCTTCCAGGGGGAGCCAGGCGCGTTCAGTGAGGAGGCCGTTCTGGCGGCATTCCGCGCTTCCGATGCGGTTGCCCTGCCGACCTGGCGGGCCGTCTTCGAAGCCGTCAACGACGGCAGCGTCGACGCCGGTGTGGTCCCGATCGAGCGCTCCCAGGGCGGCAGCGTCCGCGAAATCTACGACTTGCTCTTCAAGTTCGACGAGGTCCGAATCGCGGCCGAGCTGACGGTGCCGGTGCATCTCGCCCTCCTGGCGCTCCCGGGCCAGACGCTGGAAGCGATCGAGCGCGTCTACAGCATCGCCCAGGCGCTCGACCAGGCCGACGAGTTCCTGCGATCGCGACCCTGGCAGGTCATGACCAGCTACAACACGGCGGGCGCTGCGAAGGCAATCTCCGACGGCCACGAACTGGGCGCCGGAGCGGTCGCCTCGGCCCGCGTCGCGCCACTCTACGGGCTGGAGGTGCTCGCGTACGACATCCAGACCGGCGACGCAAATCGGACGCGTTTTGCGGTCCTTGCCCGCGAGCCTGTCCCGGACGAGTGGTTCAACCCGGCGACGCTCGCCGGCCCGATGAAGACCACTCTGGTCTGGGCGGTTCGGAACGTGCCCGGGAGCCTGCACCGCTGCCTTGGCTGTTTCGCCGAGCGGAAGATCAACCTGTCGCGACTCGAATCCCGGCCGAGCCGCGGCGTGCGCTGGGAGTATGTCTTCTGGGCGGACCTTGACGCGGACCCTGAGTCGCCCGACTGCGCCGCCGCGCTCGCCGCGCTGCTGCGCGAGGCGGTCATGGTTCGAGTCGCGGGTGTCTACCACCGGGCCGCCGAGGAGTAGCTCGCCGGCCGGCCCATGCCTTCGTTGCCGCCTGCGCTCCTCGCTCACGGACGTCCCGGTCCGGCGGCAATTGGACCTTGGTAGTGGCACGGATATGGGTCCGGCCGCACCCTTCATGGATTGACGTGCGGACCGATAGGTGGCGTGCCCATCCGCCGCACCTTCCGGGCCGTTCGAGAGCCGTGCGGCCCGAGACCTGCGCGTTTCATTCGGTCGGTGGATGACATCGCCCCTTGAGGCGGAGATGATGTGGCGATGGATGACCGTGTGCCAGGGCTGCTTGGCGAGCGCGCCCGGGTCGATCTCGCGGCGCTATCGGAGCGCGAGCGAGAGGTTCTTGAGCTCGCGCTGACGGGCCTCTCGGCCCGCGCCATCGCCGACCGGCTCACGCTCACCGAGGCCACGATTCGCAGCCATCTCGCGCGCATCTACGCGAAGCTGGGGGTCGGCGGCCGGGTCGAGCTCCTTGCCCACTTTCACGGGCAACCACCCGGGGAGGGCGGTTCGTTACCTTCGCCATCCGTGGAGACCACACCACCGCGCCGACGCCGAGCGTGGCGGGTCGCGGCCCTCGCGGTCCTGCTCGTGACGGTGAGCGCCGGCACGTTGTTCCTCTGGTTGCGGCCTGACCTGCCGCCCGCGACGGACCTCGCGACGGTCTCCCAGCTCGTCGCGCAAGGGCGTGCGACGAGCCTCGATCTCCGCGGCGACACCCTCTTCGTGTCGACCGCAGACGGACGCCACTACCGCGTCGATGGCGTGGACGAGGCCGCGTTCTATGAGATGCTGCCCGAGGTGATCGGGACCACGGTTGAGGTCAGTATCTCCGGCGGCGGCGACACTCTGGCTCTGGTGTCCATCCTCGCGTTCGTCTCCGCGACCTTGCCTCTGGTGGTCCTGCTGCTCGTCGCGGCGTTCGTGGCTTTCCGCTGGCTCCGTCGTCCGCCGCAACCCAGGCCCGCCGGTTAGGTCCGAGCTCGACCGAGAAGCGGCGCGAGCCACCAACGAGTGGGTCGCAGCGGTTCTGCGGCAGGTTTTCGGCCATTGTTGTGGGGCAAGAACGCCCCGGGTCGTACCACGACCAAGGTCCACTTGCTGCCGGACTGACGGACGTCTGAGACCGGCAGCAACGTGAGGCAAGTCGTGGCATGGGGGTTCGGCGAGCTTCGTGAGGGCGAGCTGAGCAGAGCCACCCGGCGTCGGCCTACCGAATGGCGGCACGCGGGTCATCGAGAGGGTGACCCGGATCGCATCCGACTCGATTCTTACGCCCACGCTTTGGATCTCTGTCGAGACGAGACCGCGAAACCCGTTCCAACCTCTGATCCACTCTCGGACGGCGGGCCCGGCCGGGACTGGCGATGCCTTCGAGCGCGCCCCTCGAAGTGACGAAAGTACCAGCAGGATATGGCCTGAGGTCCCGTAGTTGACTCCTCAAAACGAGGGTTTCATGCACCTACCGAGTAGGGCAGTCCCGATGTTCCCGGTGCCGCGAGGCATCAAACGGTGCCCGAGCCCACTTGCCGCCCTGAGTTCCCGGTCGCCAACCATAAGAGAGGAACGGAGTATGGAGATCGCTCAGAGGCCGCGTCGTAGACGCCGCCGCAGACTAGGCCTTGTCGCCTTGCTTATGGCGGCAACCGCACTCATCAGCGCAACTGGCGCGATCATGTCGTTGGCTCTGTTCACGAGCTCGGTCACGGCCAACAACAACGGCTTCACTGCGGGGACGATCGTGCTGGGGGTCGCCCCCTCTCCGATCATCCTGACGTCTGCCAACCTGATGCCGGGCGACAACGTTCCGGCCGGGGTCCCGGGCCAGGCGGTCACGGTCAGCAACACCGGCACCGCCCAGTTGCGCTATGCCATTTCCGGCACCTCCACCGACGCCGACGGAAAGCACCTCAACACCCAGTTGCTCGTCACCGTCCAGCAGCCCGACGGCAACGCCGGCTCCAGCTGCGCCCTGATGACTGGCACCGTTCTGTTCAACGCGGTGGTCCCGACGGCCGGAGTCAACATGGTTGGCAACCCCCTCGCCGGGAACCAGACCGGCGACCGCACGTTGAATGCCAGCACGAGTGAGACGCTCTGCTTCAAGGCTTCGCTGCCGATTGGCACGCTGAACGCCTATCAGGGCGCCGCGTCGACATACACGTTCCTGTTCAGCGCCGAGCAGACGGCAAACAACCCGTAGCCAACGGCTGCACCGACGGCGATCGTGGTTCGTTCAGACGGGCCACGATCGCCGTCTCGGCCACCCGCAAGAGTCATTGGAGGAACCCATGAGGACGGCCATGCGATGGATCCGCCGGCTGCTCGACATGGCCCTCATCGTGCTGGTCGTTTCCGTGCTGGGCCTCGTTCTCGCGGTCAACCTTGGGCCTGCGCTGGGACATCAGCTGATCGTGATCCGCGGTAGCTCGATGGAGCCCAACGTCCACCTCGGGTCGGTAATCGAGATCTCGAAAGCTCGGCCCCCCGACCTTCGCCCGGGCGACATCGTCACGCTGAAGGAGGCGAACGGTGTCGTCGTCTCCCACCGCATCACCAGACTCGTGACTGCGTCCGATGGCCTGTACATCGAGACCAAGGGCGACGCGAACGCCTCCGTCGATGCAACGCTCACGCCGGTCTCCTCGGTCATCGGTCGCGCCGACCTCACGATCGCGGGTTCTGGCTACATCCTCTACATGCTCGGCACGCCGACCGGCGTGCTCTCGATCGTGTGCTTGGGCATGACCATGCTCTTCGCCATCTGGCTCCTCGAGGAATTGGAAGAGGACGATGGCGAGGTTCAGCCCAGGTACGAGAGCGACCCCGCCAATTCCTTGGCACGCGGCGCTCGTGCGTCGTCGTAGGTTGACGTTGCGCCGGCTGCATCTCCAAGCGATCCTGGTGGCGGCTCTGACGATCTGTTGCCTCGTGTCTGCAGGAACGGGCTCGGCCCTGGCGATGCTCACCGTGACGAACGCCGCCGGCTCCAACACGTTCATCGCGGGCACCTGGGCGTACTACCTGCACAACAACCCCACGCCTCCGACCGCGAACACCACCGTTCAGTACAACCTGGCCATGACGACGACTGCGCCGGCTGCGGCCACGCTCCGCAACTACGACACCGACAACGCCAACCGGGCCGGTCGCGGCATCACCCGGAACAGTCCCCCGAGCCCGGGGCTCCTGACCGCCTATCGCTACGTCAACTGGCGGACGCCGGTGCTCGCTTCGGCATTGACCCTCAGTGGAGCGGTTACGGTCGACATCTGGTCTTCCACCAACACGACAACCGCGAACACCAATGGCTCGCTGATCGCCTACCTGCGCGACTACAACCCCGGCAGCGGCACCTTTGCCGAGATCGCTAATGCCACGTACACCGCGGCATATGCTGCAGGTCGGACCTACTACCACACGCCGTTCGCGATCACGGTCACGTCAGCCTATTCCGTTCCGGCCGGCCACCAGCTTGAAGTGAAGCTCGAATCACCAACGGCCACATCGCAGAACAACATGCTGGTCGCCTACGACACGACGACCTACCCTTCGGTGTTGCGGGTTCGCTAGGCTAGGCGGGCGACCGCAGCGACGATATTCGCGATTCGTCCTCGGGCGGTCCCGAAGCGAGGTGAGAGTGAGCGGCGAGACTCTCTCAGGCGAAGCCGAACAGGTCCGACGGCTCGCCGCCGAGCTGGCCGGCGCGCTGTCAAAGCAGGCCCGACGCTCCGCGACGATAGCCCAGCAGCGGGCCCTGCTGCGGATGCTCGGCGTCGACGGTCTCGATCGAGCCGGGCGGCCGCTGGCGGCCACGCTCGCCGAGACCTACTGCGGCTCTAGCCCTCAACGGCTTGCCAGGGGCGTGATCCTGCCGTTCGCGGTAGCCCTGCTCGAATACGACATGCCGGCCCGCGACATTGCTCTCGACATCGCATCTGGAGCGATCGACCTCGGGCTCGAAGCCGAGCTCCTCGTGCGACCGGAGCGGCTCGCCTCGGCGCAGAAACGGGCAGAGCAGATGATCGACTCCGCGCTGGCTCGTTTCGACGCAAACCGAACCGCGACCCGCGAGATGCGCGACGTCCTCGGTCTGCCGGTCGAACCTCGATTGGGCGTCGCCCTCGAGGCAACCGAGGTTGTTGCGGCCTCGACGGAGGCTCAAGCCATCGTGGCTGATGGCGGCGACGTGGTCCAGGTCCGTGTCCCGGCGAGCTGGGAGTTTGCGCAGGCCCGTCGTCAGGCCGGTCTCGAGACGCCGGGACTCTTCGAGTCCGAAAAGCCCCGGGGGCGACGAGAAGCACGGCGAGGTTATCGGCGGCGTCAGGCGAAGACAGCGTCCACGATCGAGGATCCCGTGCCGGTCGGGAGCCAGCGCGGCCTCGCGTCGCTGCGACGATGCGTGGATGAGGCTGGGGCGGAACGCCGCAGTTACGCGGCTCTCATGACGGTCACCTCGGCGTTCGCAGCGCCCGAGCAGGCCGTAGTCGCTGCCTTCGAGCGGATCGATTACGTCCTCGCGGATCCGATCCGCGAGATCGTGGAAGACAACGTTGACCCCGATCGGGCCCTCGCCGACCACGCGTTCGCTCATCGCCTGCAGGCCAGGGCCGGCAGTCGCGTGGTCATCGGAGCGGGCCCGCTGGCTCTCGGCGCCGACCTGGCCAGCGGCATCCCGTCCGATGCCGCGACGCGTGCCGGCCGCGCCCTGGCGCTTCAAGCGCTGGGCGTGGAGCTGGCCCTCGCCGATGGCCTGCCCGCCGATCGGTTGCTGCTCGGCGCCGTGCCGGACTGGGCAGGCGGGGACGGCGACGCCGGCTCGATCATGCTTCAGTCGTGGCTGAGACGGGTCCTGTTCCCGGGCCTGGGTATGGTCATAGACAGCCCTCCGGGACGGTCGACTTCTCCGGTCGGGACGGCCGCGCTCGTCTCGGCTCTGGCAGGCGGACCCGCTGCCCTGGTCATCGAGACTGGGGTCACCGGCAAGGTCGGTGCCGTAGCGGCAGAGCTCAGGGCTGCCGCTCGCACGGCAGCGGCGTTGCGATCGAGCCTGAGCGACGGAGCCCTCCACGGCGATTCCGCCGAGCTCGCCGGGCAGACGCTCCGGGCCGCGGCCGCAGTGCTGGCGAAGCTGTCCGGCGACGGTTGGCCCAGCCTGCTTGGGCCAGCCGGTCAGGATCCCGATCGGGAGCGCCTTGGGAGGTCGGCCGTTGTCGAGCGCGCCGACGGCCCCGACGCTGGCGCAGGGGTGCTCAAGGGTCTGTTGTAGCCAACTGCTGGGGCGGGTACCGCGACGCGGGCTCGCCGCCCGACCGGGTTCGCGGGCCCCGACGGGGCTTCGCTCCACCCATGGCTCGGTGCTAGCATGCCCACGCCTGGAAGGGGAGCCTCGAGCGAGGAGAAGAAACTGGTCAGTTCCAAGGCGCGGCCGATCGCGCTCGCCGGTCCGAGGGTGCCGCCCGCCGTCGTCATGGGTGTCGCGGCCATCGCCGTCTCGTGGATCGGCATCGTCTACTTCGCCGAACCGTGGGCGACCTCTGCCCTGCCTTCCGGCATGGACGCCCGCTGCTACTGGGTCCCGAGCCTGGCCGATCCGTATCTCCATTCGAACTGGACCGACCAGATCGCCTACCCCTACTCGCCGGCGTTCCTCCAGCTGCTCGAGCCGCTACGGCTGCTGCCGTGGCAGGCCTTCATGGCGATCTGGGCGGCGATCCTCTTCTCCGCGATGTGCTACATGACCGGCCCGAGACTCATTCTGCTGGGCCTCGCGTTCTTCGGTCTGATGGAGATCTGGGGCGGCAACATCGAGATACTGGTGGCGCTGGCCATCGTGCTCGGGTTCCGCTGGTCGGCGGCCTGGTCGTTCATCCTGCTGACGAAGATCACGCCAGGCGTCGGGTTGCTGTGGTTTGCCGTCCGGCGTGAATGGCGCTCGCTCGCCATCGTGTCAGCCGCCACCGCGGTTGTCCTGGCCGTGTCGTTCGTGTTGATGCCGGGGGCATGGCGGACATGGCCTCAAGTGCTCGCGAACAACGCCGGGAAGAACGGGACCTGGGCGGCGGTGCCGATCCCGTTCGTCGTGAGGGTGCCGTTCGCGATCGTCCTCGTGGTCTGGGGCGCCCGCGCGAACCACCGCTGGACCGTCCCCGTCTCGGCCATGCTGGCCCTGCCGGCCCTCTGGTACGGGGGCTTGAGCATCATGATCGCCACGCTGCCGCTGCTGGGGGCGCGGTCGTGGACGGACCTGCGGCGCGTGCTCGCGGATGGCTGGGCGGAGCTCGAGGCTTCGTGGGCATCGGCCCGCTGGCCCGGCCGATCGCGAGCCGCAGCGGGATCGATTCCCAGGACGCACTGAGTCCCCGGCCGCGCGGTTCGGGTCCTGGGCTCGTACGATGATTGCAACAATCCTGGAACCAGCATGACGGAGGAGCAATCGGTGCCAGACAGCTCTCCATTGCCGGTTCGTGATGCCGCCTGGCCGACGCTTCACGTATCGCGGCATCCGGCCATTCTCCACAAGCTCCGGATCCTTCGCGACGAGAAGACCGAGCCAAAGAAGTTCCGAGAGGTCGTGCGCGAGCTGTCGTGGCTGCTCGGTTACGAAGCCCTTGCCGATGTCGAGGTTCGTCCGGTACCGGTTACCACTCCCATCGAGACGACCGACGCCCACGAGCTCGGCGTACGGATCGGCCTCGTCCCCATCCTGCGCGCCGGTCTGGGCATGGTCGACGCCATGCTCGAGCTGATGCCCACGGCCGAGGTCTGGCATCTGGGCCTGTTCCGCGACGAGCGCACGCTGCGTCCGGTCGAGTACTACAACAAGCTGCCCGACTCAGCGACGGTCGATCTATGTCTGATCCTGGACCCGATGCTCGCCACCGGCGGCTCCGCCACGGCGGCGATCGAGGTCCTCAAGCGCTGGGGCGCCACGAGGATCAAGCTCGTCAACCTGATCGTGGCCCCTGAGGGTGTGGACGCAGTCACCGCCGCTCACCCCGACGTCCAGATCTACTGCGCGGCCGTGGACCGGCAGCTAGACGAACACGGCTACATAATGCCGGGCCTGGGCGACGCCGGCGATCGGCAGTTCGGGACTGGCCGAGCGGGATAGGGTTCGCCCGATCCATCGCAGAAACGAGGAAGCGGGCGGCCTTTCGGCCGCCCGCTTCGATTTGGCGAAGGTCTGGTCAGGCGGCGGGTGATACGGCCACTGCCTCAACCGGCGACACCGCCGGCTTCTGGCCCAGGCCGAACTTGTTGAGGATCTGGTAGATCAGCAGCGCGCCGATGCACGCCGTGCCGATGCCGCCGATCGAGAAGTCGCCCTGGGTGATGGCCAGGTTGCCGGCGCCGAGGGTGAGGGCCACGGCGACGGTGATGAAGTTCTTGTTGTCGGTGAAGTCGACCTTGTTCTCGACCCAGATCCGGCCGCCGGTGGTCGCGATCAGGCCGAACAGGACGATCGCCATGCCGCCGAGAACGGGCTGGGGGATCGAGAGGACCAGAGCCCCGAACATCGGCGAGAAGCCGAGCGCCACCGCGACCAGGGCCGCGATGACGAAGACGAGGCTCGAGTAGATCTTGGTCACGCCCATGACGCCGATGTTCTCGGCATAGGTCGTGACGCCGGTGCCGCCGCCGGAGCCGGCGATCATCGTCGCGAGGCCGTCGGCAAAGAAGGCGCGCCCGATGTACGGATCCATGTCGCGGCCGGTCATCGCCGCAACGGCTTTGACGTGGCCGAGGTTCTCCGCGACGAGAACGATTGCCACCGGTGCGATGAGCGTGATGGCGTGCGTGTCGAACACGGGCGTAGTAAAGGCCGGCCAGCCGATGAGCGATGCGTTCGTGATCGCGTCGAAGTTGATGTGTGTCCCGCCCAGGTTGAGGACGTTCGAGAGAACGAAGTAGAGCAGGTAGCCGAAGACGCCGCCCAAGAGGATCGGCAGACGGCGAAGAGTGCCTGGCGCATAAACGGCCACAATCGCAACGGCGAGAGCGGTCAGCAGTCCGACGAGAATGCCGAAGTTATCCGGCTTCGCTGCTGATCCGATCATGTAGTTGATCGCGGCGGGGGCCAGGTTCAGACCGATGACGGCGACGACGGCGCCGGTGACCACCGGAGGCATGAGGAACTCGACCCAGCGGTAGCCGACCGCCATGACGATCAGGCCGACGGCCACGTAGATGGCGGCGCAGGCGATGATGCCGCCGAGAGCCGCCGGGATGTTCGGAGTGGCACCGCCGGCGATTGCCTCGGCCGAGAGCACGACCGCGATGAACGAGAAGCTGGATCCGAGGTAGCTCGGAACCCGGCCGCGGACGGCGATGAAGAAGATCAGGGTGCCGATGCCCGAGAAGAAGATCGCGGTGTTCGGGTTGAAGCCCATGATCACCGGGGCCAGCACCGTGGCCCCGAACATGGCGAAGATGTGCTGAACGCCCAGAGCCACCGATTGCGCGGCCGGCGGCCTCTCGTCCGGGGCGATGATCCCCTCGCGTTTGACGGTCCACTGGAACATGCCACGGACATATCCGATGGCAGCGGCCATGAGCGACCTCCTCCGACCTATGGATTTCATCCCGGGCGTGACGGGCCTGCTCTCCACAGGCATGCCGGGCGTCTCCGAAGCGTGTCAAAAACCGCGCGGCTCCGCACGGTCATTGCGCAGTCGAATGTGCCTAACCTGTGGAAGAACTCGGAGACCCTACAAGGCGGCCGAGGTCATGCAGGCCGGAGCGCCGCCAGGTTCTCCCGCGCGTGCGGCGCGTTTGCCAGAAACGCCGCCAGCTTGTCGCAGCCGTAGTCGGTGCACTCTGCGCAGGTGGTCACGGCCCGCTCTATGGCGCACCGTCGGATGTCGCACACCGAGCAGTACGGCGCGTGCCGGCCCTCGTGGGTGCAGCCGACGCAGTCGATATCCGCAGCCGTATGAGTCCCGCCGAACTCGACGTTCCATTTGTCCGCAACAGCCCGGCGTTCCTCCACCGTGAGCCTCTCCACGGCGTGGAAGGCTGGGCAGGCGCCGCAATCGAGTCCGCAAAAGGCGATGTCGATGACCACGGGATTCTCCTTGCTGAATACCCCAACGGGTAGGAGACTAGGCTTCCCTCCTGACAGCGCCTGTCAGCAATTGCACGGTTAGGCCCCCGGAAGCGAACGGATTCTTCGGTTCGGAGCGTCGGCCTGGTCCCGGCCGCGGCCCCCCGACTCGGCGGCACCGCCCGACTCGGCCACTCAGCGGGCCGTCCGTGGGCATCTGGCGCCAACCCTTGCAGGAACGATTAGCATCCGCAGCGTGACCACTGCGCCAGCTCCAGCACAGCCAGGTCCGGCAGCGCCAACCGATCCGACCTCATCTGGTGGCCTGACTTCGGCCGAAGCCGCCCAGAGGCTCCGCCAGGATGGACCAAACGCCCTCGGCGGCGAAGGTCGTCGCGGACCCCTGGCGGTCCTGGTCAGCCAGTTCGCCAGCCCGCTCGTCCTGATCCTCGTTGCCGCCAGCGCGGTGAGCATCGCCGTCGGCGATCGCGTCGAGGCCGGAATCATTCTGGCCATCGTCGGCATGAGCGCATTGCTCGGCTTTGTCCAGGAGGCCCGCTCCGAGGCGGCCGTGGCCGCGCTCCAGGCCCGGCTCGCCCTGCAGGCCACTGTCGTCCGGGACGGCAAGCAGCAGGAGATCCCGATTCCCCAGGTAGTCCGCGGCGACGTCGTCGTTCTGGGGGCCGGCGACATCGTCCCGGCCGACGCGCGCCTCATCGAAGCCAACCATCTGTTCGTGGACGAGTCGTCTCTGACCGGCGAGTCGGCCGCGGCACTCAAGAACCCACTGCCGGGCGATCTCGATCCGAGCAAGGAAAGCGATCTCCCCGGGCTGGCGTTCTTCGGGACGAGCGTTGTCAGCGGCAACGGACGGGCCGTGGTGACTGCCACCGGGGCCCGAACGAGCTACGGGACGATCGCCCATCGCCTGGCCGAACGAGCCCCTGAGACCGATTTCCAGCACGGTGTCCGCGCCTTCGGGCTGCTCATCGGCAAGGTGACGCTGATCCTCGTCGTCGGCGTCTTTGCGGTGAACGTGGCGCTGCGGCGGCCACTCCTCGACGCGTTGCTCTTTTCCGTGGCGCTCGCGGTGGGCCTGACGCCGGAGCTGCTCCCGGCCATCGTGACCCTCAACCTGACCCGCGGTGCGCGTGCCCTCACCGCTCACGGCGTCCTGGTCAAGCGCCTGCCGGCGATCCAGAACCTTGGCAGCGTGACAGTTCTGTGCACGGACAAGACCGGCACGCTCACCCTGGGCAAGCTCGAGCTGGTCAAGGCCGTGGGTATCGACAAGGACGACGCCGGTGAGGCGTCGCATGCCCTCGAACTGGCCTACCTCAACAGCCACTTCGAGTCGAGCTTCCAGAACCCGCTCGATACCGCCGTGCTGGCTTCGGCACCGAAGCCCGCCGACCTCGACTCCTACCGCAAGCTCGCAGAGCTGCCGTACGACTTCAACCGTCGGATGCTCAGCGTCGTCGTCCAACGCGGTAGCGAGCCGCCGTTGCTCGTGACGAAGGGCGCGCCCGAGGCCGTGGTCGCTGCCTCGAGTACGGTTCGAGAGGATCACACGGCAAGGGCGATCCACAAGGCCGAACACGCCAGGCTCGCGAGGCTGGTCGATGGCTCGTCGGCTGATGGCTTCCGGCTAGTGGCCGTCGGCTCGCGGGTGCTGACGCACGAAGAGCTGGCTGCGCTGTCGGTCCCCGCCGCTACTGCGCCCACGGCGGCAGCTCCGGCCGCGGCGGCACCGGCCGATGCCGCCGCGGCATCGCCTGCTCCGACCGCGACCGCCACGACGGTGGGAGTGGCTCTGGCCCACGCGCCGAAGCTAGAGCGCGACCTCACCTTCGAGGGCGTGATCCTCTTCTCCGACCCGCCCAAGCCGGACGTCGGCGCGGCGATCGAGTCCCTGGCGCAGCAGGGTATCGCCCTCAAGATAATCACCGGCGACAACGACCTCGTCGCCCGCCACGTCGCCGGCCTCGTGGGGCTCAAGGTCGACGACGTCCTGACCGGCGATCAGATGCGCAAGCTGACCCACCCGGCGCTGGTGGCCCGCGCGCCGCGGACCACGATCTTCGCCCGCGTGGATCCGGACCAGAAACTCCAGGTCATCCGGGCCCTGCGCGAGTCGGGCCGCGTCGTCGGCTACATGGGCGACGGCATCAACGACGCTCCGGCGCTTCATGTCGCCGACGTCGGCATCAGCGTCGACAACGCTACCGATGTCGCCCGCTCCGCGGCGGACATCATCCTGCTCGAGCCGAGTCTGGCGGCGATCTCCCAAGGGGTCACCGAGGGGCGGCGCACCTTCGCCAACACCCTCAAGTACATCCGCATGGGGACGAGCTCGAACTTCGGCAACATGCTTAGCATGGCCGGCGCGGCCGCGCTGCTGCCGTTCCTGCCGATGTCGCCGGGCCAGATCCTGCTCAACAACCTGATCTACGACGCCTCCCAGACGGCGATCCCGTCGGACAACGTCGACACAGATGTCGAGGCCGAGCCGGCTCGCTGGGACGTCCACGCCATCGAACGGTTCATGGTCGTCTTCGGGCCGATCTCGTCGATCTTCGACTATGTCACCTTCGGCCTGCTGCTCCTGATGCTCGGCAGCAACGAGAACTCGTTCCACACCGGCTGGTTCGTCGAGTCGCTCTTCACCCAGATCCTGGTGGTCCTGGCCATCCGGACGCGACGCAGCCCGTTCTGGCGGAGCCGCCCCAGCAAGCAGCTGTCCGCCGCGATCGTGCTGGCGCTGGCGGCCGCGGTGATCATCCCGCTGAGCCCACTCGGGTCGAGCGTGATCGGCTTCGGTGGGCTGCCCTGGCAGTTCTGGCCGCTGCTGGTCGCGATCGTCGCCGCCTACCTGACCCTTGTCGAGGTCGTGAAGCGCATCTTCGATATCCGTGAGGCCAAGAGGCCGGAGGCCGTTGCCCGTCAGAAGGCGAGGACGCACCCGCGTGCGATCGCCTCGAGCGCGGCTTCCAGCTCGTCGCCTGGTACCGGCGCTGCCGGCTGAGGCTGGCTGACGGCCCCGTCCGTGGTCGCCTCCCCGGGCGAGCGCTCGGCCGGGCTAGACGTGGCGCAGCGGCTGGACCGGCAGATTGAGCAGGCGGTCGTTCGCCCCGAACAAGCGGGCGAATGCCGACGGCACCAGCCAGCGCAAGAAGTAGAGCTTGCAGCCGAGGCAATAGCCAGTAAGGGCAAGAAGGGTCTGCAGCGCGGCAACGGCGCCGACCAGGGCCCAGCCCGCCACGGCCGGTCCGACGAGGTAGGCAACGGTGGCGGTGGCGACGACCAGGCCGCCGATCGCCTGGGCGAATCGGGGCGGGTACTCGTGCTCCGGCTCGCTCGAACCGAGGCGGAGGGCCTTCTTGATGAACGGCCACGGCCGTCCGGGCAGGAACAACCGCGATCCGAAGGCCGAGGCGATCAGCAGGTTCAGTCCGACGAGGGTAGCCAGCCAGAACTGGTTAGTCGCGAAAGCGAGGCCAACGAGCGCCGCCGACAGACCCGCGCCGAAGCGCTGGCCGCGGGGATCGATGTATCGGGCAGGGGGTGTGAGCTGTGAAGGCATGTGGAACTCCAGCTGGAACGGGGTAGGACGCCGTGGGCGTCGCGCAACGGGGAGGGCGCGAGGCCTAGCTGGAGGTGAGCTGTTGTCTCAGAAACGAAGCGCGTGCTCCACTGCCGCCAGTCCTCGCCGGCGACAGACACACGGCTCTCCCTCGTGGAGGCACAACAACTCGCGAGTCATGCCCCGACACTACCCGGCGCTTCCTTCGTTGTCGCGGCGGGTCCCCTCGCGTGTCGCGCAGTGAGCCTCCCGCAGCCTTTGTGGCTCAGCGCGCCTCGCCGGCCCACGCTTCTGCAGCCGTCGTGACCGGAGCGCCACCAGCCACGGACTCCTCGATCGCGAGCGCAAGAAGGTGGTCCTGGCAACCTTCCGCGAGCGGATAGGGCGCCGGGCCTTCACTTCGACACCAGGCCGCCATCGCAACGAGCATGCTGCTTATGGCGACGTCCTCGTCGCTGAAGCGCAGGCCGGGGAACGGATTGCGATACAGGATCGTGTCACCCAGGCTGATGTGGTCCGTATCGAATCCGTCCAGGTCGAGGTCGTAGCCAGTCTGGCGGCGCACCAGCGGCGTCCGCACGATCGTTCGAGGTCCGGCCAGCCGGACGACCTCGTCGGTCGATATCTCGCCGGCCGAGCCGCGGATCACGATCCGGCGGGACCTGAGCTGGTTGTGCCACTGGTTGTCCTGCTAGGCCGAATGTATCCCTACCAAGTTAGACACAGAGAAGCGCCCGCCTCGCCGGGGGGAGCGAGACGGGCGCCCGTGGTCTTCGGGTGGTGAGTGGCAGTCTACCGCCGGGCAGATCGCTCGCGGAGGATCAGGACGGCGGCCAGGGTCCAGACGGCCAGGACGCTCGCCCATTCGAGCCCGATCATCCGAGGCTCGCTTTGTACCAGCGCCGCGTAGACGGGTCGAGCTGGTGGGATGCCACCACGCGGCCGCGTCGGTCCGTGATGGTCGCCCAGTCGGCCGTGTCGCCGTACTCCTCGGCGACCCGTCGGCCTTCGGTGATGGCGTCGCACTCAATCTGCGGGCCTCTGGCCCATGAGTGCCCGCCGATGGTGACGAGGTAGCGGGCACTGTGGGGCGGTCGGCGGGCAGGTGGGGCCGGAGTTGCGGCGGTTGCGCTCATGGGTGCCTCCGAGCTGCGGGGTGGTACGTGAGCGCCACGATGGCCCGAGCGACGATGTAGGACAGGACATAGCCGGTCGAGACGCAGAGCACAACGAGCGCGGCAGCCTCGATCATGGCACTACCGCCGTGCTGGCGGCCGTGAGGGTGGCTCCGAGGCTACCCACGTGCCGGCCGTGGTGTCCGGATGGCCGCGTGCAAGCCATGACGTGGCCAGCCCAATCCCGGCCATGGAAGTCACACTTCGCGCTCACGCCGACCACTCGCTCAGGAAGATGGCCGCTTCCCGGCGGTCAATGAGGGTGAGGACCTGCCGGCGCTGCTCACGACGGGCGGCGCGGTAGTCCGCGAGCGCTGCTAGCCGTAGGCGATCGTCGCCGCGGGCCCGGGCCAGCTCCCAGGCATGCGCAGCCGTCAGGGCGCGTTCGTTGGGGGAAAAGGTGTCCATGGCGACCTCCCGTAATCAGGTCGCGCCTCCCGGAGAATCAGAGCGCCCCCGGGACGGCTCTACGGATTACGGCCGCTTCGCCAACCCCGAGGGCACCCTGAACCGGCCGTAATCCGATGCCGTCAAGCATAAGGGGCCGGGCCGCGGAGTTTTCCACCGTTTGAGAGCAGAGCGGGCGCCGGCGATGTGGGAATGTATCCGACTTTCCCTCACGACGGCTCATCGCAGCAGCCGCTCGATCCACGCCAGGGCCTGCCCAGAGGAGACCTGAGCCGTCGTGACGCGGAGGACGCGCCAGCCAAGGCAGATAGCCTCGTTGGCCTTTTCGCAGTCCCCCTCATAGCCCTTGCCGCGTGTATGCCGACCGCCGGTCCAGGTTCCGCCGTCCACCTCTACCGCCAGGAGCCTCGCGGGCCATGCGAAGTCGAAACGGAAGCGCCGACCTGGGATGCCCCGGTACTGCGGCTCGGGCATGGGCAGCGGGTGAGCCGACAGCGACAGGGCGCGGAGTTGGCCCGCCAGCAGATCCTCGCCGTCGCTCATCGGTGACGCCTCTCCGCGCGCTTGCGCTCGGCTTTGTCGCCTTCCGGCCGGCCGAACAGACCGACCCGGCTGCGCTCGCCCTGCCAGGACGCCAGCGGCACGGCGCTCCGGTGAGGCCAGCGGCGGTACCTGTAGCCCGAACAGGTCAGATCGCCCGCTGTGCCGTGTCTGAGCGGCTCCTGTACGGCTCCGCGGCTCTCCCAGGCGATCCGGGCCGGGCAATTCGGCTCGAACGCACAACGGTCGCACGGCGGGTCGGCCATCGCTACATCGGGCTAGTTCGCCAGGACCTCGTCTTTCACGCCACGGAGTAGCCCGGCGTCGCGCTCCTCCAGAGCGGCTAGGTTGCGAGCGGATCTCTCGGCCGACTCACGCGCCCACTCGCCTACCGTCCACTCGGGCCGCCAGCCGTAGGAGTTGCAGCGAGGGCACGCGACGTAATCGGCCGGGTTGCCGTCGTGGCTCGCATGGCGGCGTCTCAGCTCGGCCAGGATCAAGCCGCCTAAGATCAGGACGTTCATCCTGTCCCGGGTCGCGTCGATCTCCGGCAGCTCGGCTCGGGCGGCGACACGATCGGCGGCCGAGCCGAATAGGGACGGCCTGTCTAGAGGCGGACCGAGGCGAGCTTCGATCTCCTCGGCCTGCGTGAGTTCGTGACGGCTGAGATGCCGCCTGCTTGTCATCTCGCTACCTCATGCATCCGCCTGGCCGGTTTCGGTCCGGGCGTGGAGGATCGGCGCACCGGCCGGATCATCGGGTCAATGACGTTCAACTGCCCGAGCAGGCGCGAGACCGACGCCTCCGCCTGACGGGCGATGGCGACGGCCGGATGAGCGATGGTCTGACCGTACCGGCCGCTCGATACCACGCCATCGGAGCGGAGAGCGAGGCGCGCAGAGGCGGCGTCGTCCGCGGCCTGACAGGCGAGTTCGAGGATGCGCAGCTCGCCGGCGTCCAAGTCATAGCCATCTAACACGGCGCGCCACAGCGAACGACCGGCGGCGTTCAGGCTCTCGGGCGGGCGTGGTGCTTTCACAGCGCGGCCCCGGGCAAGGGTTCCCCGTTGCTCGAACGCTTCGCCCGGCGGCTGAGCACGTATCCGCGGGAGTTCATTCGCGCGAGAAAGACGGGCGCTACGGTCTGCGGGGATCGCGATTTAGCCATTCCGCGCCAACATCCGACCGCCCGGCGCAGCCACGAGCCGCTCAGCGCCAACGTGGGCCACGCTACGGGCCGGTGTGCGTCCTGTTGGTCTTAGTGTCATGGCGGGGTTGTCTCCTATACGCAGGCGTGCGCTGCGGTTGTGAGCCGGCCGCACCCGGGACATATGCCCGTCAGTTGCCAGGGGGTCGGGGCGGGAGTTGAAGCGGTTGCGATCGGTTCGGCTGGCCGTGGGTGAGAGTGAGACGCACCCGCTACGTAGTGGCCGCACCCGGGACAGATGCCGGTGTAGGCGTTGGTCGGTGCGGAGCGCTCGGCCCCGGCGGTCGGCGCGTCCGGTTGTGTGCCGGGTGCGGGCTTCGTCCGTGTCGGCGGTTCGGTGGTTCGTCTGATAGTCGCCTTCGAGGGCATGTGGTGGGCTCCTATGCGATCGGATGGCAGAGGATCGGAGAGGGTGGCCGACCCTCTGCCTCCGGCTGGGATCGGGTTACGGGGTAAGACCGCCAAGTCAAAACCCCCGCCGACCCCGCGTGATTGGCGCCGGTCCGCGGCGCGCGGCGAAGACCTTCGCGAGTGCGTCGTCTGTGCCGAGTTCGGTCCGCTCCCGCTCGGGCACGAGTGCCAGGGCGCCGGCGTCCTTGCGGGCGATCGCGAGCTTGACGAGGGCGTCATGGCAGGTAGCGAGCCGCGCGCAGACATCATCAGTAGCGGCGGCCTCGCCGAGCCGCGCCTTGCGGGCGGCTAGGGTCCGGTCGACCAGCGCCAGGACGTCGGCGATCGTCTTCGGTTTCGCCTCGGTAACCGATGAGGATCGGTTCGTGGCTCGGCCCGGGACGGCCGAGGGGACGGGTGGGTTTCCGCCGAGTGTCATGGCTGCCTCACAGTCCGAGGTTCAGGCGGCGCCGGCGCTCGGGATGGCGGAACCGCATCAAAGTGTTGACGTTGTAGCCCGCGCTGACGTTTGGGACATAGCCGCGCCATTGGGCCGGAATGTCCCTCAGCTCGGCCTCGATCCGGGCCGTCTTTTCGATCAAGAGGAAACGCTCCTCCTCGCGATCGAGCAGGTTGAGAACCGCCCGCTCGATTGCGTCATTGGACGCCGTAACCGCGTCGCCGCAAGCGAGCAGTGCCGAGCGAAGCTCGGCGGCGTTGGCGATTGTCCGCTTGCCCGTCACGAGCTGCTGAGCGGTGCCGTAGGCACCGGTCGCACGCTCTACCAACTCGCCGAGTTCGGCAATCTCGGCCTCGATCCGGGCACGGTCGGCGCGGAGGCCGCGAGTTGCGGCCGGGTCGAGCGTGGCCCTGGCCTGCTCTATCTTGCGATCGAGTTCGCCCAGGTCCGCCGAGAGCCCGTCGCGTTGAGACGCGAGCCCGTCGCGACGTTCGAGGGCTGAGTCGGCGGCCGTCTGCAATTCTTCGAGCGGTCGCGAGTCGACGGGCTCGGGGGTCGGCTCGGGTTCGGACGGAACGGGTCGGAGTGGCGGCGCGATCGGTACTCGGGCGCGCACCGTTACGGCGATTCCGGCCACCTGCGAAGGCGCAAAGCCGCCCATCGGCGCGCCGGCGTCGGCGTTGTTCATCGTTCGGCCTCCGGGATCGGGTGGAACGGCCTCGGCGGAGTCGGCTCCAACGGAACCGGATTGCTCGTGGTGCCGATGCGATCGGCCGGCCAGGTCGGATCGGGGGTGCTCAGGTTCCCGTCCAGGCGGCTCGGATCGTTCCATCTCGCGACGGGGCTGTCCGGGGCAACCTGCCCGCGGCGGTTCGGATCGGGCGGCTTGTTATGGACGCTCATTGCGGGTCCTCCAAAGTGTCGAGCGGGGATTTCCGCGGCAGAACCGCGGGCGGGTTGGTCAGGTTCTCCTGGCCGGGGTTCGGCACGGAGGGCGGATCAGGCAGGCGGGCCGGCGGGATGACGGCCGGGCCGGTCTGTGGCTGAGCCGGTAGCGGCCGGTCAAGCCCCTGGCCTACGCGGATCGCGTCGGCGTCGGGGGTGAAGTCAGGCATTGCGGTTTCCTTTCGTTCGTTCGGGTTGGGATTGCCATTGCGTCGCCCGTCCTGTGGCCGTTGCGTCCTTCGCCCGGCCGGGCCATGCCCGCCGACCCTTCGGCGCCGCGGCCCGCTGAGGGCCGACCGTTGATAGCCGGAGCCGCCGGCTGCGGAGCGGCCAGGGCTCGGCATGCTGAACAACCGCAGCCAAGTACCGGCAGGTCGCGATGCAGATAGACCGGTGCGCCCGTCGCCAGGTCACGGTGCGTCAGCTCGGGGGAGCACCAACAGGTCAACGTCGCCCGATGGTCATGGACCCGTGCGGGTCCGGCCACGGTTACGGCATGGATCGGAGCCGGCGGGCGGGTCATGGCCGCACCACTACTTCGTGGTGTTGACGATGGACGGCGAACCAGGCGACCGCGATAGAATCTGTGGCCTCTAGGCCGTAGTCGCGGAGGTGGTCGCGACATAGACGGCAGCAGTAGCGCCGATCCTTGCGGTTCGGGCTTTCTACGAAGCCACAGCCGAAGCAGGCGCGGGGTTCGTAGTGAACGCGCCGCGCCGCGTTGTAGGTGTCGCGTCTGCTCGCCCGCCACTGGCGCGTGCCGGCGTTCTTGCAGTCGGTGCACCAGGACGAGCGGCCATCGCACATCCGCGAGTTGGGCGGAAACTCGGAGAGCGGGCGAGTCACGCCACAGCGGCGACAGACCTTCTCAGTCATGGGTGCCTCCGTGTTCCGCGCGAAGATGCGAAAGTCTTGCTCGCCGAAAAGAGGCGCCACGGTCTACAGCACCGCCAAATAGCCATTCGGCTCGAAGTGGCTCAGCACGCTGTCTAGGTTCGGCGAGGCCGGTCGACCGTGGCTCCTGACGTGTTAGCCGTTTTCGACTAACTGCCTCTGTCGCGCAAGGGGGTGAACCGGGTGTACACCGGGTGAGGTTCGC
>Ga0187878_1001352_pt1 | contig 24166 bp, 16 predicted proteins | sample June2016WEW_17_1_FD_132979 | JGI IMG/M metagenome (GOLD analysis project Ga0187878, IMG submission 132979) | Peatland microbial communities from SPRUCE experiment site at the Marcell Experimental Forest, Minnesota, USA - June2016WEW_17_150 | ecosystem: Environmental > Terrestrial > Soil >...
GGGCTGGCCGTATCGAAGGCCGGCGGGGGAGGCGGAGGAGGCGGCGGGCTGGCCGTATCGAAGGCCGGCGGGGGAGGCGGAGGAGGCGGCGGGCTGGCCGTATCGAAGGCCGGCGGGGGAGGCGGAGGCGCCGCGTAACCGGTCGAGGGCGGGGCGGCGTACCAGGCGCCGGCATCGACGCCCGGCGGCGGTGCGTAGACGCCCGCCGCGAGCGAACCGTCGGCCGTCATGGCAACCGCCGGCGCGACGACCCGGCGCCGTCGGCGCAGGGTCAGGAACACGACGGCCGCGATGGCCAGGATCAGGGCCAGCAGCACGCCGAGCCTCATCATGCCCTGGTCGCCCGAGCCGTTGATCAGGTCGATCGCCGTCTGAGCCGCGGCGGTCGCGTCGTCGGGTTTGGCGTTTTTGACGGCGTCGGTCGCCTGAGCGATCGACGCCCCCGGATCGGTCCCGATCAGACCGACCGTCTGGAAGATGCTGTGGCTGCGGTCGTTGAGCTGCTTCGCCTGGGCGACGAGGGCGGCCGCGTCGGCCTCCTTCTTCGTGAGGGCGAGCAGCGCGTCCAGATCAGCCTGCGTCTTCGCGCCTTCGAACTGCGTCTGGATCGGCGTCCCGTCGAGGGTCAGGCCGGCGCCGTTCTTCTGAACCTGATCGCGCAGGGTCAGGATCTGGGTGGCGGCGTCCATGGCGGTCTGGGCCGTGTCGAAGCTCCACGAGGCCATCGGGCTTCGGATCGCCAGCGGCAGCTTCCAGCCTCCTGCCGCGTCGAGCAGCTCGTGGTAGGCGGCGCGAGCCTTCGATCGCGCGACCAGATCGGAGGTGTTGAAGATGCCGTAAGTGGCGAAGAGACTCTGGGCCTGGTCCAGGTCCTTGACGCCGGCTGGGACCATACCCCGTTCGTCGATCAGGTCGAGGAGACCTTTGGCGGAGATCGGCAGGCCGCCCAGAGGCGACGTTTCGGCCGGTGACGCGCCCACGTAGGGGATCTCGTTCTTGGAGGCGGCGACCAGCACCGCCTTGAAGTTGGTCGGGCCAACGGCGTCGGCCAGCCGGGTCACGAGATAGCACGAGGCCGCGTACTGCCAGTCGACGATGTTCTGGTCATCCGCCGTCGAGTTGATGTCCAGGAACTTCCACGTCGTCACGTCCGGCGCTCCCGTGCCCGGGTACGATCCCGGGTCCAGGCACGGTTTGTAGTTCCCGGCGCCGGCGGCTTTCTCGCTGTAGCCGGCGAAACCTTCGTCCATCCACGTGGCGGTGAAGAGGTTCTTGTTGAACCAGATGTGCGATAGCTCGTGGGCGACCGTGGCGTGGTCCGTGTCTTCGACGACAGTCGCCGTCTTCGTCGACGGGCTGTACGCGCCGACGTACTCGCCCAGCTCGGAGTAGCCGGCCTCCTTGACCGCGATCGTGCCGCCGGGCATCTTGAGCCCGGTCAGATCCTCCAGCACCTGGACGTCGCTCTTCACGTCGGAGCTGACGGTGCTGGCCCAGCTCGCGTCCTCGGGCCAGGCCTGGAGGTTGAAGGTCTGATCCCCCGCGGTCAGCGTCGTGCTGGTCAGGTTGGACGGATCGGTGGCCTCCAGGCAGGTCCAGAACTCGTAGGGGGCCGAGACGGTGCCGCTGGTGTATGTCTGCAAGCCCTTCGCGTCGCCCGATTGCGACAGGTCGGTCCCGCCGGTGAAGCCGACGTCGAAGCCGTCGGGCACGACCACGTTGACCGAACCCGTGTCGTATCCGTTGCCGACTGCGCAGAGCTCCGCATAGGCCTTGCCGGCGCGGAAGCCGCCCGGCGCCCTCGGAGCGGCAGGGATCGCGTAGGTGACGGTGACCACGCGCGTCTGGTGGTAGTAGACCTTCGGATAGGTAAGCAGAATCTCGCGGTAGTACTTCGTGGTCTTGGTGACGCTCTGCTTCACCTTGCCGGCGTTCGACGTCGACTTGATGGACACGGCCTGGACCTCGACCGCAATGTACGTGGTGTTCCAGTAGTAGTTGGTCGTATCCGTGCAGAGGTAGCCGCAAGAGACCACCAACGGCGGCTTGTTGTTTCTGATCGACAGCTGAACTGTGACGTCGATCTCCGACTTGGCGGTGTTCACCACGTAGGTCGTCGACCCGGTTTCGACGACCTCGGCTGCTGCCATAGCCGGCAGCGGAGAAGCCAGCGCCGCCATGCCGGCGAGGAACACGGGCACCAGCCCGAGCATCAGCCGTCTGCGCACAACGAACCCCTTTTCGCTGCCGTGGTCTCGATGGAGACGGCGCATTCGCGGCGGTGACGGACGCTACATCCCCTGAAGCGCCGATCTGGGCGCAAGTCAACATGCACTGAGCGCCTGCGTCAATGGCCGTCGGTCGCAAACGCGCCCGAATGCTCGAATTGGGGCGGCCGGACGCCACCGGACGGTCGGCGGCGTCCGGGGTCGACCGCGGCCTCGAGGTGACCGGACGTCCGTGACACGCGAGCTGTCATCGCCGGGGGGTATGGTGGGGCCGATGCAGCTCATCGATGGGCAGCCCGTGTTCGCTGCCACGGATCTGGTCGGCTTCCTGGCCTGCGAGCATCTCGTCGGCCTGGAGCTGGCCGCGCTCGCGGGCCTGGTCGCGAAGCCGGAGCGTCTCGATCCGGAATTGGACCTGATCGCCAAACGCGGCGAGGAGCACGAGCGGCGCTATCTCGCCGGGCTGGAGGCGGAGGGCCGGCGGGTTGCCCGGATCGCGCAGGACCCAGGGCTGCAGGATCGGCGGGCGCGCTACGAGGCGGCAGCCCGGGCGACCCGTGAAGCGATCGAACGTGGCGACGAGGTCATCTACCAGGCCACCTTCTTCGACGGGCGGTGGCTCGGCCTCGCGGACTTCCTGATCCGAGTCGAGCGGCCCAGCCGTCTCGGCGCCTGGAGCTACGAGGTCGTGGACACGAAGCTCGCCCGCCACGTCAAAGCCTCCGCGCTGCTGCAGATTTGCTCGTACGTGGAGCAGCTGACCGCGATCCAGGGCCTGGCGCCCGAGCGGATGCACGTCGCCCTCGGAGGAAGCGCGCGAACCGTCGAATCCCATCGCGTGGCGGACTACATGGCCTACTACCGCATGGTCAAGGCGGCCTTCGAGGCGCGGATCGCGGCCGACGGCGGGATTGCCGCGGCCACGTACCCGCCGAGCGGGACGTACCCGGAGCCGGTCGAGCACTGCGACGTCTGCCGCTGGAGCCAGGTCTGCGCCGGCCGGCGCCGCTCCGACGACGACCTCTCGCTCGTGGCTGGGGCATCGACGCGACTGCGCCGCGCCCTGAAGGGCAGGGGAGTGCCGACACGCCGAGGCCTCGCCGGGCTGGAGCTGCCGCTCGCGGAGCCGCTGGTGGAGGTCGGCGCCGGCGTCCTCCAGACCGGCCGCGACCAGGCCCGCCTCCAGGTCCGCGGCCAGGACGAGCGCCGGGGGATCTACGAGCTGCTGTCGCCGAGCCGGTTGCCCGACGGAGCGCTCGAGCCGAACCGCGGTCTGACGAGCCTGCCTCCACCACGGCCTGGCGACCTCTTCTTCGACATCGAGGGCGATCCGTTCGCGCTGGACGACGGGGTGGACTATCTCTTCGGGATCCTCGAGCCCGGACTGATCGGGCCGGACGGCAAGCCCACGTTCCACGCCTTCTGGGCGGTCGACGAGCGGGGCCAGGTGACGCACGAGTCGGAGAAGCGGGCCTTCGAGCAGGCCATCGACCTGATGATGGACCGGCTGGCGAAGGACCCCGAGATTCACGTCTACCACTACGCCCCATACGAACCGACGGCCGCCGGCCGGCTGATGGGCCGCCATGCCACGCGCGAGATCGAGGTCGATCGGCTCCTGCGCGGCAAGGTCTTCGTGGATCTCTACCGCGCCGTCCGGCAGGGGCTGCGGGCCTCGGTGGAGAGCTACTCGATCAAGAAACTCGAGCCCCTCTATGAGCTCGAGCGCGAAGAGGGCCTGCGCGACGCCGGTTCGAGCATCGTCGCCTTCGAGAGTTGGCTGGCGGAAGCGGAGACGGGCGCCGACGGCTCGGCCGACGACGGCGCGTCGGTGGCGCGATCCCCGCAGGCCAACGAGACCCTGCGCAGCATCGAGACCTACAACCGCGACGACTGCGTGTCGAACTGGCGGCTCCGCGACTGGCTGGAGGAGCGGCGCGTCGAGCTGGCTGGCGAGATCGGTGAGCCGCTGCCGCGCCCCGGTCCGGCCGAGCCCGACGCGGCGGAGAAGCTGTCCGACTATCTGACCCACGTCGCCGAGGTTGCGGATCGGCTGTGCGCGGGCGTGCCGGACGAGGAGGCGGATCGGACGCCCGAGCAGCACGCCCGCTGGCTGCTGGCTCAGCTGCTGAGCTGGCATCGGCGCGAGGAGAAGGCGTTCTGGTGGCGCTTCTTCTACCTGATGAACGACCTCACCGACGAGGAGCGGATCGCCGAACGCGAGCCTATCGGCGGGCTGACGCTGGTCGAATGCCTGGGGCCCGTGGCGCGCTCGAAGGTGTACCGGTATCGCTTCCCCGAGCAGGAGCACGCCATCGACGTCGGCACGGAGGTGTGCGACCCGGCCACGGGGCGATCGCCGGGGAGCGTGGTGGCTCTGGACGAGGCGGCGGGCACTCTGGATCTGGCGCGCGGGCCGAAAAGGGATGGCCCGCATCCCACCTCCCTGGTGCCGAGCGGGCACGTGGCCACGACGCCACTCCGCGACAGCCTGCTGCGGGCCGGCGAGTGGGTGGCGGAGCACGGTATCGAAGGGCCGGGCGAGTTCCGCGCGGCTCGGGAGCTGCTGCTCCGGCTGGCGCCCGGGGTCCCTGATGGGGGGTCGCTGTGCCGGCCGGATGAAAAGGCGCTCGACGCGGCCCTGCGGATCGTTCCGGCGCTGGACGGCGGCTGCCTGGCGGTCCAGGGCCCGCCCGGCTCGGGCAAGACCTACCTGGGCGCGGCGGCGATCGTCGAGCTCGTGCGGCTTGGACGCAAGGTGGGCGTGACGGCCAACAGCCACAAGGTGATCGGCCACCTGCTGGACGAGGTGGCGCAGCGGGCAGTCGATCGCGGGGTGAACGTGCGAATCGGCCAGAAGACGGACCTCAGCGGCGACTGCACCTCGGACGCCGCCGTCGCTTTCGAGACCAACGCCGCGCTGCTCGAGGCGATCCAGGCCGGCGAGGTGGACGTCGTCGGCGGCACCGCCTGGGTCTGGTCGCGGCCCGAGCTCGCCGATCGGCTGGACGCGCTCGTCGTCGACGAGGCGGGCCAGTTCTCGCTCGCCGACGCCGTGGCGGTCTCGCCGGCGGCGAGGACCCTGGTCCTGCTCGGCGACCCGCAGCAGCTGGATCAGCCGCTCCAGGGCACTCACCCGCCCGGCGCGCAAGCCTCCGCCCTGGGCCACGTGCTGGACAAGGAATCGACCATGCCCGCCGCTCGCGGTCTTTTCCTGGAGCGAACCCGCCGGCTCCACCCGGACCTCTGCCGGTTCACGTCGGAGGCTTTCTACGAGGGCCGGCTCAGCTCGGTTGCCGGCCTGGAGAACCAGGACCTGGAGGTCCCGGGTTCGGTCGCGGGCGTGCTCTCGGGCACGGGCGTGCGCTACGTGCCTGCGCGGCACGAGGGCAACAGCAGCGAGTCGCCCGAAGAGGCGGAGCTGGTCGCCGGGCTGGTTCGGGAGCTGGTCGAGGGCAACGCGGTCTGGACCGACCAGCGCGGGCGGTCGCGCCGGCTGGCCTGGGACGACGTCCTGATCGTCGCCCCGTACAACGCCCAGGTCGCGGAGATCGGGCGACGACTGCCCGCGGCCCGGGTCGGCACGGTCGACAAGTTCCAGGGCCAGGAGGCACCGGTGTCCATTTACTCCATGACCACGTCCGGGCCGGAGGAGGCGCCGCGTGGAATGGAGTTCCTGTACAGCCTCAACCGCCTCAACGTGGCCACCTCGCGGGCTCGCTGCCTGGCCGCCGTAGTCGCCAGTCCGGCGCTGGTGAGGGTCCGCGCTCGCACCCCCCGTCAGATGCGCCTCGCCAACGCCCTCTGCCGCTTCCTCGAGATGGCCGCGCCACCGGCGCGCGAACGCTGAGGAGCCGTCGCCGCCGCAGGTCCGGGGTGCAGTCCCGCGCCAAAACGACCGATACCCTCGAAGCGAATCCCTGTCGCAGGCAAAGAGCAGCCAACCGGCGTGAACCGCGTCGAGTGGGCAATGCACCTGTCGGCCCGGTAGTGCGCACCAAGGAATCGGCATGCAACGCATCAACGCCTCGTCCCACCTCCTGGCCCTGCGTCAGCTGCTCGTCCGCCGCGGCGTCTTCGTCGGCCTGGCGCTGGCCTGCTCCTGCCTCATCTTCGGCGGCCTGGCGTACGCCACCGGGGTGACGACTGTCGGCTATGCGGCGGTGACCGTCGGCTTGGGCATGGTCATCGGCTGGGGGGTTACGTGGACGATCTACGTGCTCACCGTTGCGCGCCCCCTGGCTCGACTCACGCAAGCGACCCAGGTTCTGGCGGAGACCGACACCGCGGCCCTGTCGGATACCCTCGCGGCGGTGGCCGAGGGCGACCTCACTCGCCGATTGGAGATGCGGGCCACGCCCGTCGACATCTCCGCGTCAGACGAGGTCACCCGCCTGGGTGACGGGATCGGCGAGATCATCGCCAGACTCGGCGAGGGTGCATCGCAACTCAACAGGGTCACCGACGAGGCCTGCCAGCGCCTGTTCTACGTCGGCCCGGATGGGTACCTTCAGGGCCAAACGGGCGGAGATGCTATGGGCCGCGCTCTCAACGGCAAGGGGCAGGTCGTGATCGTGACCGACTCCTTCCGTCACCTCGGTCTGGAGATTCGCCGAAAGGGATTCGAGGGCCTCCTGCGCGAGCGATATCCGGGCATCGAGATCGTCGAGGCCGTCGAGAGTCTGGGCGAGGAATCCAAGCAGCGCGCCGTAACGGCCGCTGCACTGAAGCGCCACCCCAGACTGGCGGGCATGTACGTCACGGTCGCCGGAGGCGGAGCGGCTTCGGCCGTGGTCGATGCCGGCCTGGCCGGGAAGGTGACCATCATCAGTCACGACCTCGTGGACGAGGCGATGCCCTATGTCATGAAAGGCGTCATCGCGGCCACGATCGGCGGGGACCCGTACGGCCAGGGGCACGATGTTGCCATCCATCTGTTCAATCACCTGGCCGCCGGGTGGCAGCCGTCCAAATCGCGTCTGCTGACCGCCATTGACCTGGTCACGTCCAGCAACGTGGGCCAGTTCTGGCAGGCAGGCAAGGGCGCGATCGAATCGGCGGAGGCGGCGGGACGCCGCGCCAGGCCGATGAAGGTCGCGCAGCGCCGCCTCCGCATCGCGGTCGTCGGGATCGAGGACTCCCCCTTCTGGGACGCAGTTCGGGCCGGTACGTTGGCGGCCGCCGATGAGCTGAGGCCCTTCAACGCCGAGGCGGAATGGATCGTCCCCGAGCCGAGCGGCTCCTTCGACCTGGCGATCCGAAGCGAGGCCATCGAGACGCTCGCCCGCCAGGGCTGGGACGCGATCGCCACGCCCATCATGGATACCGGCCTCGTGGCCAGCATCAACCGGGTCGTGGCCGCGAGCGTGCCGGTCGCGACATTCGACTCGGAGTCGTCGAGCCTGCGCGGCCTGATGGACCAGCTCTCCCATCGCGCTCAGAAGCTCATGGCTGTGAGCGGCGATCTCGCCGATTCCGCACAGTCCTCCGGCGCGGCCACTCACCAGATCGCCGAGAACATCTCGCAGATGGCCGAGGCGGTCGCCAGCGAAGCCGCGGCGATCACCAGGGCCAACACCAGCATCGAACGGATCGCGGAATCCGTGGAGGCCATCGCGAGCGGCGCTCGCGACCAGGCCCAGGCCGCCGGCAGCCTTTCAGCGGCCGCCACTCACATCGCCGAGGCGGTCGCGGTTGCCGGATCGAGCTCCGAAGCCGTCGTCGCCTCGACCGTTCAGGCAGTGACCACGGCCGAGCGCGGCTCGGAAGCCATCCGCCAGACGCTGAAGCAGATGAAGTCGATCGAGCTCGCGGTCGATTGCTCGGCGGCGACGATCCAGGAGACCAATTCCCGGGCCCAGCAGATCGGCGAGATCGTGGGCACGATCGAAGACATCGCCGCCCAGACCAACCTGCTCGCGCTCAACGCGGCCATCGAGGCGGCCCGCGCCGGAGATCAAGGCAAGGGCTTCGCCGTCGTCGCGAGCGAGGTCCGCAAGCTGGCCGAGAAGTCGGCCGCGGCGACCAAGGAGATCGGCGCCATAATCACCACCGTTCAGGCCAGCGCGAAGCGCGCAGCCGAGGCGATGGACATCGCCATGCGCAAGGTGCATGACGGTTCGTCGCTGGCCCAGAACTCGGGCCAGGCGCTCGACGAGCTGCTCGAATCGGCCGTTGCCACGCAGCGCCAGACCGGCGAGATGGCCAGTGCCAGCCAGACCGTGGCCTACGTCATGGGCGACCTGACCGCGGCCATCGACCGGGTCTCGGCGGTCGTCACGGAGAACATGGACCGCTCCGAGATGGCCGCGGCCAGCATCCGCGAGACGCTCGAGATAGTCGAGAGCGTCGCCGCAATCAGCGAGGAGAACGCCGCATCGGCCGAACGCGTGGCCTCCTCGACCGGAATGGTCTCGCGCCAGGCCCAGGAAGTGAACGCCGCCGCGGCCGAGCTGACCGGCATCGCCCGCGAGCTGGAAGGCGCGACGGCCCGCTTCAAGCTCAGACGCGCGGATCAGGCCGGCGAGACGGCGTCGAGCAGTGCCCTCGAAGGGCAAGTCGCGGACGCGAGCGCGCGTGGCCTGGGCAAGAAGGCCGCCTGACAAAGGGGCCGCTCGGTAGCCTCGCGGTTCGCCAATCGGTCCGGTGATCGTCCTTCCGCGGGGCGCGGGCTACTCTATCTCCAGAACCGGCGTGTCCTGGCGTCGACCGGCCGGCGGAGAGGAGACGAGACGATGCAATACCGCAGGCTCGGCAAGACCGGTCGCGAAGTGAGCGCGATCGGCTTCGGCGCGTGGGCGATCGGTGCCGACTGGGGCAACGTGGACGACGCGGAGAGCCTCCGGGCGCTCCACGCCGCCGCCGACGCGGGCGTGACCCTGATCGACACGGCGGACGTCTACGGCGACGGGCGGAGCGAACGGGTCATCGCCCAGTTCCTGCGCGAGAGAAGCGGCGAGCGGTTCTTCGTCGCCACCAAGATGGGCCGCCGCGTGCCGCTGGACATGGCCCAGTACACGCCCGCAGCCTTCCGGGCGTGGGTGGATCGAAGCCGCGACAACCTGCGCCTGGATCGCCTCGACCTGGTCCAGCTCCACTGCCTGCCGACGAGCATTTACTACCACCCGGAGACCTTCGCCGCCCTCGACGACCTGGTCGCCGCCGGTGCGATCGCCAGCTACGGCGTCAGCGTCGAGCGCGTCGAGGAGGGGCTCAAGGCGATCGAGTATCCGGGCGTCGCCTCGGTCCAGATCATCTTCAACATGCTTCGGCAGCGACCCGCCGACCGCTTCCTGGCGGAGGCGAAGCGGCGCGACGTGGGGGTCCTCGCCCGGGTCCCGATGGCGTCGGGCCTGCTGACAGGCAAGATGAGCAAGCAGACCGCCTTCGATGCCTCCGACCATCGCTCCTATAACCGCCACGGCGAGGCCTTCGACGTGGGCGAGACCTTCGCGGGCGTGGACTACGACGCGGGCCTGGCGTTCGTCGAGGAGCTGCGAGGCCTCGTGCCGGCCGGTGCCACGATGGCCCAGATGGCGCTGCGCTGGATCCTCATGTTCGACGGCGTAACGGCGGCGATCCCAGGCGCCAAGTCGCCCGACCAGGCGAAGGCGAACGCGGCGGCCGCCGACCTGGCGGCCATCTCGCCCGCGACGCTCGAGCGGGTACGGGTCATGTACGAGGAGCGCATCAAGCCGCTCGTTCACCAGCGCTGGTAGGCTGCCTGGGCGGGCCGCTTGGCGCGGCTCAGATCCTCGGCAACCGACCGTACAGCTCGCGGTACGTCGCGGAGATGCCGGCGTAGAGCTCGATGTTGGCCGGATCGGGCTCCATGACGCGGGTATCGGCGGGGTGGGGCGGGACTCCCTCCGCGGTGGACGGCAGGACGCCGGCGGCAACGGCGCCCAGCAGCGCGGCGCCCCGGGCCGACCCATGCTCCGTGGAGCCGAGCGTGACCGGGAGATTCAGCACGTCGGCGATGATCTGCTGCCACAGCCGATTGACGCCGCCGCCCGCGACCACGCCCGAGGTCGGTACCACTCCCACGCCGCGCATCAGGTAGAGGCCCTCGGCCAGGGCATAGGCCACTCCCTCCAGGACCGCCCGGGTCAGCTCCGGGGCGCCGTGGCCGATGCGCAGCCCGACCATCGCCCCGCGCGCCGATGGATCGAAGTGCGGGGTCCTCTCGCCGCGCAGGTACGGCACGAATATCAGGCCGTCGCTCCCGGCCGGGACCCTGGCCGCCGCCGCCAGCAGCTCGCGGCTGCCGTTGGGGTCGTCGGGGCGGAGCAGGCGGACGACCCAGTCGAGCGAGGCCGCGGCCGAGAGGATCGCCGCCATGATGCACCACTGGCCCGGCACCACGTGGGCCAGGCCGTGGAGCCGCCCTTCCGGATCCATCCTCGGCTCCGTCACGGGCGCCAGAACCTGGCCGCCCGTCCCCAGCGAGACGAGCACGGTGCCCTTCGCATCTTCCTCGCGGGCGAGGCCCAGGCCCAGGGCGGCGGCAGGGGCGTCGGCTCCGCCCACGGCCACGGCCAGCCCGGCCGGGAGGCCGAGCGCCCGGGCGGCGTCTTCGCGGAGAGTTCCGGCCCTGGCCTCCGATTCCATGAGCGGCGGCAGAAGCCCGGCGTCGATCCCCAGCTTCGCGCAGATGTCGGCCGCCCAGGTTCGGGCCCTGAGGTCGAACAGGAGCGTCGCCGAGGCGTCGGAGACGTCGCTCGCGACCTCGCCGGTCAGGCGCGCCCGCAGAGCGTCCTTGGGCTGGACGATCCAGCGCGTCCGGGCGAAGACCTCCGGTTCGTTGGCGGCGACCCACATGATCTTGGGCGCCGTGAAGCTGACATTCGATCGGTTGCCGGTGCGGGCGACTAGCTCGTCGCGCGGGATCCGCCTCTCGATCTCGTCCGTCTCGGCCTCGGCCCGGCCGTCCGACCACATCAGCGCGGGTCGGACCGGCACGCCGGCCGCGTCGAGGAAGACGGCGCTGTGCATCTGGCCGGTCAGCCCCAGGGCCACGACGTCCGCGCCGCGCAGGTTCGGGCGCGACAGCATCTCGGACATGGCGAGCCGCAGCGCGTCCCACCACCGATCCGGGTTCTGCTCGGCGTAGCCGGGCCGGCGGGATTCCGTGGCGTACGAGGCCATCGTCACCCCGAGAGAGTTGCCCTCCTCGTCCAGGGCGAGCAGCTTCACCCGCGACGAACCAAGATCGATCCCGATCGAGACGCGCACCTATGCCTCCGCACTGGCCCCCACGGGCCGCCGACTTGTCGGCTGCTAGGTTACCGCCCGCGGCGACATCTGGGAGTCGCGGCCCGGCGCGTTGCGACCGACCCACCCGGCCCGCGGACGCACCGCATGCCGGTCGAAGTCACCACCACTGGCCCGGCGGTGAGCTCATGGGCTGAGGGCCCCGGGCGCTGTCTCTGTGCACTGGGCGCACTGACCCTGAATTTGGGTGGCCCTGGGCGGTCCGCCTTGCGCTGATGCGGGAGTGCCGCTCCGGCCTCTGTGGTGGGCCTGTGGCGCCGGTCTCTGGCGCTGGTCTCCGGCAGAGGCGCGGCCGCCGGCGTGTTCGCCAACATCCCGCCGGTCGCTCCTCGGCCGGCCGGCCCGCTTCGCGACGAACGGCACTTGCCGCGGCGTGCCGCTCGCCTCGACTCTTTGGAGTCCTCAACTCACGCCGCTCAGGCGCGAGCAGGGCCGGGGCGCGTCATGAGCCCTGGGATGGGAGGAGATCACCATGCGGAGGCGAATCCTCGTGCTCGCGGCCACGGTCGTGAGCCTGCTGGCGCTGACCAGCGGAAGCGTTATGGCGGTGGTCGTAACCCTTGACCAGCACCAGGACGACGCGTCTTGGAACGCCCTGCCTGTCGGCCCGGGGGTGTCCTTGGGGCAGACGTTCAAGGCCGGATTGAGCGGCTCGCTCGTCAAAGTCTCCTTCGACGTTTCGCCGAGCGTGATCCCAGACGTGGCCCGGCCTGCCGCCGTCCCCTCAATCCTGGTCCAGATCACGAAGACATCCGGTCTGTTCCCGACCGGCGACATCCTGGCCCAGGAAACCTTGACCGTGAGCGACGGCTGGAACGACGTCGACTTTGGCACGCCACCAACCGTGGCCGCGGGCACGTCCTACGCCATCGTCATCACGCCGCAAACGGCGGGATACGATGTTAGCTGGCTGGGCAACTGCACGGATGTCTACGACCGCGGGCAGGCGCTGATCGTCGACGGCGCCTGGAAGACCGTCCTCAAGTACGCCTACGATCACGATGTGATGCAGACAATCTGCGCCTTCGACTTCGCCTTCAAGACCTACGTGGCCGGGCAGGGGTCCCCGCCCCCGACCAGCACCGGCCGCTCCGGGGAGAGCAGGGACAGCAACTCGCCGATGCTCCTCTTCGCCGGGCTCGCGGCGGGAGCCGCGTTCCTCTCGATCGTCTCGATCCGACGGCTGGCCGCCTACAGGCGCTAGCCGCGCGACCCTGCTGAGTGATGAACCGGCGTCCCGAACGGGGCGCCGGTTCCACTTCGATCGCGTCATCGTCCTCCAGCGGCGCGTGCCGTCCGGTTGCCCAAGGTTGCGCGATCGGGCGAGGGGCACCGGGCCGTGGGCCGCGTCGGCCCGCGATCTGCTGCGCTGGATGTGGGTGGATCCGGGCTTTACCGCGCGAAGGTGGCGAAGGCGACGGCGGAGCCTGGCCCGGACAGGGCGATGACCGCCCCGCTGTCGTTGGCGGCGACCTGGCCGCCCGTGATCCCGAGCGAGGCCAGCTCCGGCGGCAGGGTGGCGAGCGAGATGCCGGGTTGCGTGTCCGCCACCGTGCCCAGCCAGGGATGGCCGCCGGCGTCTGCTCCCAGGACCACGACTCCATCGCCGACCGCCGCCATCGAGTAGACGCTGCCGGCCCGGATCAGGCCTGGCGAGGCGGACAGCGGATACCACCACAGGCCGGCCTTCGACCCCAGGAGGGCGCCGCTCGAGGTGGCCGCGCCCGTGTCCGGTCTGTCGGCCGGGCCGGGTCCGGTGCGCCGCCAGGTCGAACCTTCATCCAGAGATTCCCGCAGGTTTCCCGGTGTCCAGCCCACGAGGCGTCCGGTCGAGTCGAACCCGATGGGCGTGACGTCGGACCGGCGGCCCGTCCACGTCGATCCGGCGTCGGAGCTGAGATACAGCACGCCGGCGTCGAAAGACAGGAGGCTGCCGGCGCGGGCCGGATCGAACGCGAGCCAGGACGGGCTCGTGGCCGGCCCTGCGGGTGGCGACCCCGACGACCACGTGGCGCCTCCATCGGCGCTCGAGAAGCGGGCCACCTGGCAGTACTGGCCGGGTCCGACGGCATAGACGGCCGCGGACGACGTGTCACCCGCGATCGCCTGCACGTGGCCGGCTCGTTCGCCGAGCCACTGGGCCTGGCCTGAAGGGTCGATCACGCCCACCACGTCGGCCAGGCACTGCTGTGGCGAGACATGCCAGCTGGCCGATTGCCCGAACGCGGCCACGAACGAAGTCTGAGTGGCGGCGACGTGGACGTCGGGGCCGTCGACTCCGCCCTTGACTACCGAGACGCCCTCGATGGTGAGAGGCGTGGATGGGTCTCCCATTGGGTCGACGCTCGCGGCCGGGCTGCCTCGCAGGTCCAGGACGCTCGCGAGGGCCACGAGCAGCGCCAGGACCACGACGACCAGGAAGGCGTTGAAGACGAAGCCCCAGCCCGACGCCCGGGCCATCTCCTCTTTCTCGGCCGCGGCGGCCTCGGTCTCGTGAAGGCTCCGCTGAAGCCGCAGGCGCAGCTCGAGTGGGACCTCGTCGCCGGGGTCGCGCGCCGCGTACAGGGCTCGAAGCCTCTCCTCGAGGGACGAGCTCGTGGCCTCAGCGCTCGCCGGCGCGGTGTCCGCCATCCGGACTCGAAGCGATCGCATGATCCCGGCGAGGCGCTTGTCCGCCGACCCGCGACCGGCAGGCCCGGACCCCGCGAACCCGCCCGGCCCGAGCGCGCGGGCCAGCCTGAAGCGATCCCCCGGGTCCAGGTCGAGAAGCGCGTCCTCGAGTGGCTCGTCCCCCCGGAGGGGCGCCTTCGGGGCCCGGACACGTAGAGCCCTGACGCAGTCGGACGTGAGCTGTCTGGCGAAGGCTGCGTCGAGCGCGCTTGCGGACCAGCGACCGCCGGCCTTCCAGGCCGCGAGGGCGGAGCCGTGGACCACGTCCTGGGCGGCCACGGGGTCTCCCAGGGCAACGCTCGCGAGCCGGTAGGCGTCGGTCAGGTTGCGTGCCAGGTAGCCGGCGGAGTCGCCCTCGCGGGCCGCGCCCTCCGCCGGTCCTGCCGCCTGCCCGACCTGCATCTCGTTCCGGCCTCCGCCCGTCGCCGGCGGTCGCCTGGCGACCCCCGCCCCACCTCGAGCCAATCATCGAACCGCCGAACCGTTGAAGAGCCGGCGGCTCCTGGGAATGGTGAGTGCACAACTACTCTATCTTGTCCGGCGAGGTGGCGCTACCCGGCCCGGAGGCTATGCGGCCAGGTCGCGCCTCTCGAAGGCGACGACCGAGACGGCCAGGAAGACGGCAGCCACGCCGGCAAGCACCGCCGCGTCGCCCAGGTTTAACCCGTTGCGGAGCGGATCGCCGCCCATGTAGTAGCGGAAGAGCGATAGCGGGCGGATCGTCGCGAGCCCGTCGACGATCGAGGAGAGGGCATCGACCAGGTACATCGCCACCAGCAGCGCGATCGTCACGCCGATCGAGGCGCCGCGGTTGCCGGTGAAGGCGGAGATGGCCAGGGCGATGCCGGCGAATGCCAGGCCCAGCAAGACCAGCATCGCCAGCGCCTCGGCGAGTCGATCCGGCGGTAGCTCGCTGGCGCTGATGGCGGCGCCCGCGATCGCAAAGACCCACAGAACCACCACCGAAACGACGCACGCCAGCACGACCGCCAGCCACTTCTCGAGAACGACGCGGCGACGCGACACCGGGTACGAAAGAAGCACGTCGATCGTGCCGCGCGATTCCTCGCCGGCGGTGAAACCGCTGGCCATCCCGGCCGCAAACGCGACGATGGCTGCGGGCAGGATCATCGAGAACAGCTCGATGTGCAGAAAGCCGATGAGTGTGCTTGCATCCCCCATACTGGCGCCCAGGATCTTGGCTGCCGGGCCCATCTTCTCGAGCATGGAGTTCAGATCGAACAGCTTGGAGTATGTGGGGAATAGGATTGCGAAATACGCGGTCATGACGCCACATCCGAGACTCACCCAGAACGTCGGCCAGCGCAAATCTCGAACGGTCTTGGTGAAGACGTTACGCAGCAGCATGGCCAGCCTCCTTCCCCGCGATCGAATCGATGGCTTCGCCAGATCCGTAGTACGCCATGAATATCTCTTCGAGACTCGTGTCCACGCTGCGTATGTTGTGGACCTCGAAACGAGCGGCCGTCTTTATCAACGCATCCACGCTTCCCATGACCGTGCAACGGAGCGTACCGTCGTTCACGATCAGGTCCCGCACACCTGGCAGGTCGGAGAATGCCTCCGCCTTGACGGGGCCGCCGAAGTCGATCTCGAGCCGGCGCAGAGCTCGCTGCTTGAGATCCGCTATCAATTCGACCGCCAGTAGCCGGCCCTCGCGGATGATGCCGACGCGATCGCACAGGTGCTCCACTTCGGGAAGCTGGTGCGACGAGATGAAGACGGTCCGGGCTTCGTCGCGGGCCTCTTCGCAGAGGTGCTCGAATTCGAGCTGGACGAAGGGATCGAGCCCGGCCGTGGGTTCGTCGAGGATCAGCAGCTCGGGGCGAATCATGAATGCTGCGACCAGCCCGACCTTCTGCTTGTTGCCGCGCGAGAGGCTCTTGATCCTCCTTGTCGGATCGAGCTCGAGCCTCTCGATCAGGCTGTCGCGGTAGGCCTCGTCCACGCGGCCTTGCAGATTGCCAAGGTAGGTCAGCAGCTGGCGCCCCGTCAGCTCGCTGTAGAGCGATAGCTCGCCCGGCACGTAGCTGGTGCGCCGGTCGATCGCGAGCCGGTCGCGGTGAACGTCCATCCCCAGGACGCGAGCCTCACCGCTGGTCGGCCGGATGAGGTCGAACAGCAGCCTGATCGTGGTCGACTTGCCGGCGCCGTTGGGACCGAGGAAGCCGAAGATCTGGCCCGTCTCCACGACCAGATCGACGTCGATGATTCCGCGCGAACGGCCGTAGCGCTTCGTCAGACCGCGGGTCTCGATCGCAGCCGTCATCAGGGAGCCTCCTTTCGGGCCATCGTGCGTTCCGCTTCCCAGCGGTCGAACAGCCGGGGCAACTCACGTTCCAGAAACGCGTACATGTCTCGCACCTCTTCGAGTGGCTCGGGGTTTCCGTCTGGTCCGAGCAATTCCAGGCCGTCGGCGGCGAGCTCCTGCAAGCGCTGCAACAGCTCCACTCGCCACAGCATCATCCGGGCCCATGCCCCCGACTTGACGACGAAACGGTCGCGGCGATCGCCGCCGCGGACGGTCCGCTCGATGAACCGGTAGTGGATGAGGAGCTGGGTCATGTTGCTGATCGAGCCCTTGCTGGCCTGCAGCGTTTCGGCCAGCTCCGCGGCGGTAAGCCCGTCGGCGGGCCCCAGCAGGATGGCGCCGAGCACCCGCCCGGCCATGCGGGGCAGATGCAGCGAGTCGAAGACAAGCCCGATCTCCTCGACGAAACGTTCGGGGGAGATGCGCGAACTTCGCCGGTCGCGGTTCCGGTCCAACAGCTCGTCCAACATGCCCCAGGCCTCCAGGCGCGATGCGTCGCCCCACGGCGGATGTCGCGGGACGCTGACATTCGGCGCAGTATAGGACGTTCGTGCAGTTCAGTAAACACTGAACTCAGCCGATACCAGCGAAACGTAGCCGTTGGGCGGCCCATTCGGGCAAGCGGAGCCTCCCGAGCGCCCCAGGACGTTCCAGCTCAGCGCCCGGGCGCTCTCGCTGCAGGACAACACGATAGGCGACGCCGCTCAGCTCGGACGGCTGCGGTGAGCCGGCCCGTGAGCGCCGGCGCGCCGGACGTCGCTCGAGGCGGCGGCATGGATGTCATGCTGGTCCGGAAGGTGGAGTCTTTCGGGTTCTGGGGTCCCTCAGCGGAGCGATGAGATGACGAGCATCGGCAGAGAGCCCTTCGGCAGCCACGATGGCAAGGGCGTCGACCTGTACACCCTGACCAGCGATGACGGGGTCACGGTCAAGGTCTCGACATACGGCGGCATCATCATTTCCTGGACGGCGCCGGACAGGGCGGGCAGGCAAGCCGATGTCACCCTCGGCTTCAGCGACCTGGCGAGCTACACGAGCCCCTCGTACCTGGCGTCGGGTCTCTACTTCGGAGCCATCATCGGCCGGTACGGGAACCGAATCGGCGGCGCGAAGTTCAGCCTGGAGGGTCACCAGTATCCCCTGGCCGCCAACGACGGCCCGAACAGCCTTCACGGCGGTGTGAAGGGCTTCGACAAGCGGGTGTGGGATGGCGCGGACGAGGCGATGGACGACGCCGCCTCTCTCACGCTCGAGTACGTCAGCGCCGACGGCGAGGAGGGCTTCCCCGGAAAGCTGTCGGCGAAGGTCGTCTACACCCTGCGGGGGAGCGTCCTCGAGGTCGACTACTCGGCCACGACGGACAAGACCACCATCGTCAACCTGACCAACCACACCTACTTCAACCTGGCCGGCGAGGGCAACGGCGACATCCTGGGCACCGACGTGCAGATCAACGCCAGCCGGTTCACGCCCGTGGACGAGAACCTCATCGCCACGGGCGAGCTGCGCGACGTCGCGGGCACGCCGTTCGACTTCCGCCACGCCACGGCGATCTGCGCCAGGGTCGACGAGGCGGACGAGCAGCTCGAATACGGCCACGGCTACGACCACAACTGGGTGATAGACCGCGGCTCGGAGAAGGGGCTGGTTCCTGCCGCCAGCGCATACGAGCCCATCAGCGGGCGCCTGCTCGAGGTCAGCACGACCGAGCCCGGCGTCCAGCTCTACGTGGGCAGCTACCTCGACGGCAGACTCGTCGGCAAGAGCGGCAAAGCCTACGGCCGCCGCAGCGGCTTCTGCCTGGAGACGCAGCACTATCCGGACTCCCCGAACAAGCCCGGGTTCCCGAGCACCACTCTGAAGCCCGGCGAGACCTACCGGTCGACGACCGTGTTCAAGTTCTCGGTGAGCTGCCGCAGGACGGTGTCGCCGAGCAGCGCGACCGCCCGCGAGAGAGTGGTCACGGGTTCGGCGGGAGCGTAGAAGGCGGAGTTGGCCATCCGCAAGACGCGGGCCGCCAGGGCGGGGGAGCCGTCGATCAACCTGGCCAGCTGGCGAGCGTTCGAATCGCCCTGCCGCAGCTGCTGCTCCAGGCGGAGCAGGCTGGCGGACGGGCTGATCGCGTGCGCGTGCTGGACGATCTGGCGGGCCCGGTCGAGAGTGGTGCTGGTCAGTACTTCCACGAGAGAGGTGTCGGTGTCCCGGTCGGGGCCTTGAACGATCCGAATGGCCCGAAGCGGGGTCTGGTATTCGGGAGCCTCAGCTGGCCCGCCTCGTGTTCGGAGCGCGGCCAGCGGGCATCGCGTCTGGGTATCATGAGCACTCACTCCTGAGAGGGCGGGACCTGGTCTATGGCACTGATCGAGACTGCGAATCTCACCAAGGACTATGGGACGGTCAAGGCGCTCGATCGCCTTGACCTGCAGGTGGACCCCGGGATCATCGGCCTGGTCGGGGCCAACGGCGCCGGCAAGAGCACGCTGATCAAGATCCTGCTCGGCCTCGTGCCGGCGACGAGCGGGCGCGCTTCGGTTCTGGGCATGGACGTCGCGAGCGACACGGAGAACATCCGCAAGGTCGTCGGCTACATGCCCGAGCACGACTGCTTGCCGCTCGACGTGGGGGCGACCGAGTTCGTCACCCACATGGCCCGAATCTCCGGCCTGCCGCGCACCGCCGCCCGCGAACGAACCGCCGAGGTCCTGCGCCACGTCGGCCTCTACGAGGAGCGCTACCGTCAGATCGGCGGTTACTCCACCGGCATGAAGCAGCGCGTCAAGCTGGCCCAGGCGCTCGCCCACGACCCCAAGCTGCTGCTGCTCGACGAGCCGACGAACGGCCTGGACCCCACGGGCCGCGACGAGATGCTCGACCTCATCAAGCGCACCGGGACGGACTTCGGAATCTCGGTAGTGGTGGCCTCACATCTGCTCGGCGAGATCGAGCAGGTGTGCGACTTCCTCCTCGCAGTCGACGCCGGCCACTTGCTGCGCGCGGCTCCGGTATCGGACTTCACCCGGCGGACGCCGACGCTCGCGGTCGAGGTGGAGGAGGGAGCCGAGAAACTGGCCGCGGTGCTGACGGGCAAGGGGATCGGCGTCCGCCAGGATGGCAACTGCGTCCTCGTCGCACTCGAGGGAACTGCTCCGTACGACGCCGTCCGGGACGCGATCGCCGAGCTGGCTCTGCCGTTGGTGCGGATCGAGCAGGAGCGCCACCGCCTCGAAGATCTATTCCGGGATGCCGCTCCGGCCAGAGGTGCCCGATGAACGTCGCAAGCCCGGCTGCCGCCAGCTCGGCCGACGGCAGCATCTACGACCTCGGCTACCGCCATTACGAAGGCAAGCGGCATGGCGGCTGGTTCGCCATCTGGTCGCTCTTCACCGAGGGACTCCGCAGCGTCTGGGGATTCGGGCGGCCCATGACGGCCAAGGGCTGGCCGTTCGCGCTGGCCGGCATCTACGCCTTCCCGGCGTTCCTGCAGCTGGCGCTGTCGTCCGTCTTCGCGCAGAGCATGTCCGAGGGCAACAAGATCGAGCTCATCGCGTACCGCGACTACTTCGGCATGATGTGGCTCCTGGCCATGGTCTTCTGCATCGCCCAGGGCCCCGAGCTGGTGTGCCGCGATCAGCGCAGCCACGTGCTCTCGCTCTACTTCACGCGCCCCCTGAACCACGCCGGGTACGCCTTCGCCCGCGTGGCGGCCCTGGCGACCGCCCTCTTCATCACCTTGATGGTGCCCATGATCGCCCTCTTCATCGGCGACGTGCTGATGAAGCCGGACACCTTGAGGGCGATCGGGGACGAGCTGCCCAGGTTGCTCCCGGCCGTGCCGGCCAACGCCGTCATCGCCCTCGGCATGGCTTCGATCTCCCTGGGGCTCGCGGCCTTCTCGCCGCGGCGGGCGTACTCGACTATCGGACTGGTGGCCTACTTCCTGCTCATGGAGGCCGTGCCGGCGTTCATCTACGCCGCCGGCCAGCACGCGGGCTGGACCTGGGCGGCCCTGACGTCGCTGCTGACGCCCATCACCACCCTCACCGGGGCCGGCGACTGGTTCTTCGGGGCCCCGTTGAGCGCCGATTTCCCGAGCACGATGTCGGCCGATCAGTACGTCGCGGCGGCTCTGACCAGCATCGCCGTCTTCGCGGGCCTGCTCCTCCTGCGCTACCGGAGCCTCTCGGCATGAACCCTCAGTCGGCACCGGCGGCGGCCCCGCCGGCGGGACCGGGCCCCGAGTCCGGCTCGTTCGCCGCCCCTGCCATCGAGCTGGTGAACGTGGCCCGCTGGTATGGCAACGTCGTCGCGGTCAACGACGTCAGTTTCAGCCTGGGCCCCGGCGTGACCGGCCTCCTGGGCCCCAACGGCGCCGGCAAGACGACGCTCCTGCACATGCTGGCGGGCTTCCTCGCGCCATCCGCAGGAACGGTCCGGGTCCTCGGCCGCAGCCCCCACCAGGATCCGTCCGTGTACCGCCAGATCGGGCTCGTGCCCGAGCGCGAAGCCGTCTATCCGTTTCTGACCGGCTTCGAGTACGTCCGCTTCAACGCCCGGCTCCAGGGCCTGCACGACCCGGACGCGGCCGCGCGGCAGGCGATCAGGATGGTGGGTCTGGAGGACGCCGCCGACCGGGCCGTGGGCACGTACTCCAAGGGGATGCGCCAGCGCGCCAAGGTCGCGGGCGCCCTGGTCCACGATCCGCAGGTGTTCCTGCTGGATGAGCCCTTCAACGGCATGGACCCCCGCCAGCGCCTGGCAATGATGGATCTGCTCGGCCAGCTCGCCGAGGCCGGCCGGACCATCCTGTTCTCGTCGCACATCCTCGAAGAGGTCGAACGCGTCGGCAGCCAGATCCTGGTCCTGGTCGCCGGCCGGCTTGCCGCGTCGGGCGACTTCCGCGCCATCCGGGCCCTGATGACCGATCGGCCGCACACCATAACCATCCACTCGAGCGACGACCGCCGGCTTGCCGCGACGCTGATCGCCGACCCCGCCGTGTTCGCCGTCGAGCTTGCGGAGGGAGGTTTGGCCGTTCAGACGGCCCACCTGTCGGCCTTCCGGCGGTTGATCGCGGAGAGGAGCCGGTCCGTGGGCGTCAGCCTCCTGGAAGTGGTCCCGGCCGACGAGTCGCTCGAGAGCGTCTTCGACTACCTGGTGCGCCGATGAATGCCGTGCCAGTCTCCCGGTCGATCAAGGCGATACCGGAGATCGTCAGGGTCACTCTCCGCCAGCTCCTGGGGCGGCGGCGGACAATCTTGCTACTCCTCCTGTCCGTCATCCCCATCCTGATGGCCGCCGTGTTCGTCGCCGCCGGCGAGTCGGACGTTGACGGCTTCGCCTCGTCGGTCCTGGATGTCTTCTCGGTGACGATGTTGCTGCCGATAGTCGCCGTCCTGTTCGGGACGGCCGCGTTCGGGGCGGAGATCGAGGATGGGACGGTCGTGTATCTGCTGGCCAAGCCGATCTCGCGATGGGCCGTGATCGTGGCCAAGCTCCTCGGCGCGGCCACGGTGACGGCCCTGCTCACGATCGCCTCGGTCTCGGTCGCGGGGTTGATCGCGCTCGCCCCCCAGGGCGAGCACGGCAGGGCCGCGATCCTGGGGTTCGTGGCCGCCATGGCCGTAGGATCGGTCTGCTACGTGTCGTTCTTCATGGCCCTGAGCCTGTTCACCCGGCGCGCGCTGATGATCGGGATCTTCTACTTCCTGATCTGGGAAGGGTTGCTCTCGTCGCTGCTCGCGGGGATCGCCAACTTCTCGATCCGCCAGTACACCCTGGGCGTAGTCGGCGCCTTCTTCCAGCTGAGCGACCAGGAGGCCAGGCTCACGCCGGCCACGGCATTGCCGCTGGCGGCGATCCTGGTGGTTGTGGCGCTGGCTCTGGCGACTCGAAGGCTGATGCGCTTCGAGATGTCTGGCTCGGGCGACTAGGGCGCGGCGGCGCCGGCAGCGTCAGGAGAGCCGGCGCCCGCCTACTCGGCCACCGGCAAGCCCAGGATGTTGAAGCCGCCATCGACGTAGATGACCTCGCCGGTGGTCTGGCCCGAAAGCGGGCTGGCCAGGTAGACGGCCGTGCCGGCCACGTCCTCGATCGTGATGTACGACCGCAGCGGGGTGACGTCCTTGAACGCGCCGTACATCGTCCGGAAGCCGGCGATGCCGTGGGCGGACAGGGTCCGGACCGGGCCGGCGCTGATGGCGTTGACGCGGATGCCGCTCGGCCCGAGGTCCGCGGCGAGATATCGGGTGGAGGCTTCGAGAGCCGCCTTGGCCACGCCCATGACGTTGTAGTGGGGCACGACCTTCTCGGCGCCGTAGTAGGTCATCGTCATGATCGACGAGCCCGGGGGCATGTACGGGCGGGCTTCGCGGGCCATCGCGATCAGCGAGTAGACGCTGATGTCGATGGCGGTGTGGAAGCCGTCGCGGCTGGTGTCGGCGAAGTGGCCGGCCAGGTCTTCCTTCTCGGCATAAGCGACGGCATGGACGAGGATGTCGAGGGGGCCTTGCTTGGCGTGCCAGCGCTCGAAGACGCGTTTGATCTCGTCGTCGTCACGGACGTCGCAGGGCTCGACGAAGGTCGAACCGATCGAATTGGCCAGAGGGCGGACGCGCCGCTTGATCAGCGAGGGCATCGAGCTGAACCCGACCTTCGCACCCTGGTCGTGGAGCGCCCTGGCGATTCCCCAGGCGATCGAGTGGTCGTTGGCGACGCCGAAGACCAGCGCCTTCTTGCCTTCCAGCAATCCCATCCGGTTGGTTTCCTCCGTGGTGTGCCGCAGGGGAGTCGCCGCTCTGCGGCGCGGGGTAACGCTTGCGGCCCTTGGGCTGACGGGTGCGGGCGACTCCTCGGTCGCCAGTCCCACCATGTCAAAACCCCGTTCTTCGATACTTGTTACTCCCTCGGGGGAAGTTGCGGTCGTGGCCACCTGCTCAACCTCGCTGATCTGGCTCAGGGGGATGGCTCCGACGAAGACGTGTCCGCGTCGCGACCCCGATCTACTCCCAGGCCGAGCAGCCGCCGGCCCGCCCGGAGGATAACCTTTACGAAGTTGCTATACAACACGCGCCTCGGCCGGTGAGTTGCTCTGCACGGTTCGACTCGCGGAGAGGGTACCATCGAGCCCCTCGCCTACAGTGGGGCTTTCCCACTACAGTAGACACTGCAACGGTCACGTGGTTCAACAACTGGAGCTAGTGGCCGGAGCGTCTCCCGGCGGTGGACTTGGTGGCCCCCGCTCCCCGGGATGCCTACGTCAGCGTTGGAGACATATGCCCCGCGAAGATAATCGCTCGTTCTCGGTCGGAGCTATCATCGCGAAAGGCCTCGGCGACATCATCGCCTTGACCGGATGCTACCCCTGACTCTTCCCAAGGACGGCGTCGTCCAGGCCGCACGACGACTTCGGCGGGACCTCCGGGCGGGCCAGAGGACGGGGGGACGGCGACCGCGCGCAGCCTGACTCTGCGTCGTCGAGACTGATTGGGATCAGGTTGCCGAGCCCACTGGCTTTCGCAGCCCTACCTACCTCCGCGTCACACACCTCGACGCGCAGGGTGCGCGTGGGCGGCCTTGCCCTCGCTCTCGCCCTCCTGACCGCGGCCGCCACGGCCTCCCCCACCTTCGCCTGGTCGACCTCGGCCTTCAGCCCGGGCGACGAGCA
>Ga0187878_1001353_pt1 | contig 24147 bp, 32 predicted proteins | sample June2016WEW_17_1_FD_132979 | JGI IMG/M metagenome (GOLD analysis project Ga0187878, IMG submission 132979) | Peatland microbial communities from SPRUCE experiment site at the Marcell Experimental Forest, Minnesota, USA - June2016WEW_17_150 | ecosystem: Environmental > Terrestrial > Soil >...
GTATTTCGGCAGATCGCTTGTTCTGTAGAGTTGAGTGTAATCGCTTCTACGAGGAGGTGAGGTGTTTAGGATATGCCCGTATTTGCCATTAAATCCTGTGAGGGAAATTAAGACCATTTAAAACCAATATCGGGGTAATTTCGGGACAAGGCAGCGCGCACTCGGCAATGCATCATTATGATAATGGCTAAGATATTTGGTTCAGGATTGGTATTGTGATCAATACCGACAATACCTTTGGCATTGCACGCTCACGTAACATTTGATAAATTGAGCCAATTCTTAATAGTTAGCTCCGTTCACGGTTTGTTGGCGTATTAGTAATGGTCGGAACGGTTGCTGTAATAGGTGCAGGCGTCATCGGAGGTGCCATAGTCAAGTGCCTCCAGGAGTCCGATGAAGTTGGCAAAGTCATTGCGACACGCCGAAGCCTCGAGGCACTCAAGAAGCTGAAGGAGCTCGGCGCCGAAGTCACAACAGACAACAAGGCGGCAGCAAAAAAGGCTGACATAGTCTTCCTCTGCGTAAAACCAACTGACGTTGCCCTCATCTTGAAGGAAATAGAGAAGGAAATCGCAGGTAAACTTGTGATCAGCACAGCCGCAATCATACCACTGGAGTACTACAGCGACGCCGTTCCAGAGGCAAGGTACGTCCGTAGTATGCCCAACATCGCCGCCCTCGCCGGCGAGAGCTTCACTGCCTATACATGCGACCCAAAAGTAAGTTCAGAAGATAAAACGATCGTGAAAGCACTGCTAGATACCATGGGGACGAGCACAGAGGTAGAAGAGAAGTACATGGATGCTGTCACCGGCCTCACAGGCAGTGGCCCAGCCTTCGTCGCCATAGTCATCGACGCAATGATGTTCGCGGGCCTTAAGGTTGGGCTCCCCAGGGAGCTGAGCCTACGTGGAGCTGCTCAGTCCGTTCTGGGAGCCGCAAAGCTCGTTCTCGATGGTACAATGAAGCCGACCGAGATAGCAGAGATGGTAACAACACCCGGTGGAACCACCATCGACGGCATCTATGAGATAGAAGACGGTAAGCTCCGTACTGCACTCATGAACGCCGTTGAAGCGGCTACCAAGAAGAGTGCGAATATGCGCTTCAAATGGGAGAAAACCGAGTAAGAAAGTTGTTAATTCACTACTCGAATACTTCCTCACTAATGAATCACCAGCGATGATCTTATCAGGAAGACGCTGAAAAAACGTTAAGCCACTATTTCAAACAATGGGACTGAAAAACCCTTCAGAGGAATCTAGGGGAGAGTTTTATTTGATATATTTTCTCATATGTTTTGGCGTGGCATGGGGCACTGGGAGGTCAATCATCGTTTTGAAACCCGGCTCAGCATTAATAACTAGCGGGATCATATTGGCTGTAATCGCGATTGTCGCATAGTCGCCATGGGTACAAGGACTGATTTTCTCGTTAATTGGCGGAACGCCCTTAATCGTAACAGAGTCAAACTCCTCAGGAGCACCAATGTAAGCCTTGAAGTCCATAGTTATCAGTTTCTTTCCTTTCACGATGCCATAAGCCATCTGCATTGAACCCGCGTTGAAGCCTTTGGGTACCTTTATCGCCTCACTCGCCACATCCTTCTTAAGAACAACAGGGTTAGGGGTCTCGACCTTTATTTCGTCTAGCTCCCAACCCAATGCATCTGCGATCATCTGTATGCTTTGTTCGAGGCCAACGTGGCCTGTGATCTCATGGCTCGCGATCTTATTCTTGAAGTCATCCACCTTGAGGCCTGCGCCAATCTTTGTCTGGAAGGGTATACGACGAGTAGCTGCGTCCATTTGGCGTGCAATGTAGATATCATCCACCTTTTGGCAAACAGCTGTGAGGAACGTTGGAAGAGTATCCATCACGAAACCCGGATTGACTCCTGTCCCGAGGATAGTCGATTTACCCTTCTTAGCCACCTTGTCAAGCTTCTCAGCGTACTTCTTTCCCTCTAGAGTCGCGTAGGGGTAGCTCAACTCCTCGCAGGTAGAAACGACGTCCACGTCATGCTTTAGTATACCCTCAAACTGAGTGTAGGTCTGCTTCAGATAACTCATAGTCGTATGGGTGACAATATCTGGCTTAGTCGCCTCGAGGACCATATCGACATCGTCGCTGATCTTGACGCCGAGCTTTTTCCTCCCCATGACCTCGCCGAGATCTTTGCCTACAATCTTGGGGTTAATGTCGATAGCGCCAACGATCTCCACACCCTCCTTCTCCAAGAGGTGTGTCGCCAGCTTTTGACCGATAACGCCTATACCATAAGAAACGACCTTTACATTCTCCAAGTTGGATCAGGATAGATGAAATGGGTCAACGTTATAGCCCTTACTGCTAGTTTTTCGATGCCTTTTTGAAATATTGATGTGTTTACTGAGTATGCGAGACTGGGTCAAAATAACAAAATCAAATCTTTGTACTCGACAGCTCCTATTCCTTAAATTTCTTCTTAGCTTCGTCGATGCGTGCGCAAAAGGGATAATCATAAGGGCTGACATACTCAAGCTACTATGTTGAAATTTTCAATGACCCTACATATTTGGAGGCTCATGCTCATCAGTTGCGTCTGGGGTAATCGTCGATGGTACTGGCTCCTGGGCGAGGGTATCAATATCTACTGGTGGCGCTTCGGGTGGAGCATTCCTCAGTTTCCTATGCCATGAATCGAAGGGTTCCCAACCCTTCCGTTTTGCATACATAATGACTATGAAGATCACTACACCTGGCAAAAGTGACCTCAGAATAGAGTTGAAGACTACATCGAATGCAGGTTGCTCCTGCATCAGGAACCAGTTAATTGGTACAGTGCTCCCCGTACTATACCACCAATTGCTAGGTGTGATGTAATCCGTCCACCACGTCACGTCGCATGCGATGGGGATCATGATTAAAACCAAGTCATAGAGCCAGACCATGACCCCCGTATCGTCATCGTGGAATGCTAGGGGAATCAATAAACATGCCAAATACCAGGTGGCTATCGAGAGGCTGTCGAGGGCTAGGTGCGCAGTGTTACTCTGGATAAACCACAAGCTGGCCACGATCACTGGACCCACTAACAGGGGCGCAAGGGATAAAACCGGGAATTTGCCAACCGCTGGCCTCTTCGCCGGCATGATATAATCAATGAAGAAGGCAAGCGCCATGAATCCAATGACTAATGAGAAGCCCCTCATTGTCTTAATGAAGAGACTGAAGTACCCAATCATTGGAATATGACCAACCACCTCACCCATAACATTCGTGGAGGGCACAGGTGTTCCATCTGCGGAGAAGTTGTTATCCCCCTTTGTTACGTAACTGACAGAGCCATTCGAGTCGATTCTACTGATCGCTCTATGTACGATGTATTCATCATTACTTCCCGGTTTCAAAAAGACGATAATTTCCCCATCTGGAGGAGGAGCAGCCGTGATCTGGTTCACATTCGGTATCTTTGCCACGAGAATATAGTCACCAACCCCTAGGGTAGGAACCATGCTCTGGCTGACCACCACCATCATTGGGTACTCTGTTCCGAGTACTCCCCTGAGGATGTAGGTACCGCCGAAGAAAGCGATTAGTAATACGGCGAAGGCAACGCCGTATTTTATAATCTCCTTAACCCTCTGGTCCAACTTAGATAGCCCCATGGGGGGCTTGCTAATCAGCCTTTCGGGGAGTGAGCCAGGTTGTCAATTCTTGGCAGCTGACGGGATCTCTGATGCCGCTCTCAAAGCATTTGTCGATATCCACGCAAATCATGCATGGGCACCCCTCTATACTGTCCATAGTGACCAACTCTTTCTTACTAAACAGCTTGTAGCTCCACCTTCCTTCGTGTAATACCTTACGTCTCTCTACTGAACCTTTCTCTTCAAAGCGGAGGGCGAGCCTCGATCCCTCCCTACTGCTTACGCCGAGTCCCTTCCAGAGATCGCTCTGCATTATACCATCTTCCCCTGCTTCAAAGATAATCTTTAGAGCACGCTGTTCAAGGCTGTTCTTATGGGACACGCGGGGGTCCTCCCGACTATTCCTCGTAGTATATGAGATCGTAGTCCTCTAGGATGCCGTGTAGTTTCTCAACTGCCTCTCGTACCATGTCCTCATGCTTCGCCCCCGTGCATACGAGCTTGCCACTTGCGAAGAGGAGCATGACGACCTTCGGGTCACCCATCCTAAAGATGAGACCGGGGAACTGCTCAGGCTCATACATGACGTTGTCCATGATGTCGGCCGCGGTCTCGAGGTCTATCTTCCCATGAAGATTCGCCGACGCGACTATATTCTGTATAACGATCTTTGGCTTACCAAGGATTATTATTCCATTGGTCTTCAGCTCTCTAACGACCTTCTTCACAGCGCTTCGCGCCTGCTTCTCCGACTTAGCGCCTGTGCACACCATCTTCCCTGAGCCGAAAATTAGCGTCGCGGTCTTCGGCCTCTTCAACCTAAAGACTAGGCCAGGGAACTGCTTGGGACGGTACTCGACGTTACGAAAAACCTTCATTATTGCGAGCAGGTCGATCTTCTGGTCGAGGGTCGCTGAGGCGACTACATTCTCAATGCTTATGTGTAGGTCTTTCTTCAGAGCTGATTGCTCTTTCACAGCTAACTGTTCTTTCTCAGCCAATTGATCTTCACCAAACATCCATGGCTAGAGGCCATCCAGTCTACTCAATAGATCCGCTGGAAGCAGATCCTGATTTATTATCTCTACAACGGGGAAACTGCTTACATTTGGCTCATGTTGCACCTTTTCTGACGTACCGATTTCTCCACTATAACTGTTGTAAGTAATGAAATTACCACTGATTTGATCCTTCTCCTTGACGAAATAAAGGAACATCTCATGTAACGTCCCTCCCACCAGGAAGTAGAGATGTGAAGAACCGTTGACTAGGTGCTGGATTACCCCGCTAGAGGGGGAAGATGCGACGAGCATTATAAGGTCCCTTAGGGACCGAAGTTGGACGAACCTCATGGCGTTACCTTATAAAGGGTACATTCAAGTATATAAATAGTTTAAATAGATCTAAATGTTTCAGCTTAAGTTAAATTCGTTTCATGAGAATAACATTTGATTTATAGGTTTTTACTGATTTAGATCAATTCGTAAATAATCATCTTACACGTTTATGTTCTGAGTCTTATAGACTTCATCTATTCCTTGAAACAAGTTTATATCACCCACTTTTCCACCTTGTGAAGCGTGAACATCTCCGATCTTCTGATTGTATTACAGACGTCGCTTGCTCCCTGTGTCTTGATCAGTGGAGTCGGGCTCCTGGTCTTATCCATGACGAATAGGCTTGGTCGCCCCATCGATAGGATTCGGGCGCTAACTGGTGAGATCAAGCAAGTGGACGGAATGCAAAAAGTGGTGTTGCTTGAGGAGATCGACATCCTTTACAAGAGGGCGAGGCTGCTCCAAGCTGCAGTTACATTCTCGGTTCTGAGTATCTTCTTTGTAGCCACAATCATTTTTTCAATATTTATTACGGTTACATTTGGGGCGGGGCTTGAGGAGATCATCGAGATTCAGTTCTCTGCGAGTCTCTTTGCTCTCGTTATTTCACTTGTGCTCTTCGTTTGGGACATCCAACTTAGCCTCAACTCGATAAAGATTGAGATCGACCGTTGGAAGCCACGCTGAACCACTGACGCAAGTGAATTGACCTTAACAAAAATTAATCTAGCCCTGTGTATGTGAACTAACCTGTTTTCTGAATAACATCCAGCTTGATTAATGTAAAAAATTCCTTTTTCGCCCTACAAATGGGGCAGATGTAAGGAGGTTCCTCGCGGAATACAACGTAACCACACTGCTTGCAATACCATAGTTTTTTTTCGTTCATTTGGATTGCTGCTGAGGTGGCTTTTTGTTCGATTAAGGGCTTTGCCGCCAACTCTGGAAACATCTTCTCCGGTGGCCTACGTTCCGGTATGGGTGTAGGTTTACCTGTATCATAGATCTCTTTGTTAACGTAAAGGCTACAGTAACAAGCTCCAAATTCGGCGACATCTGGATCGCGATAGTCACATGGGCACATAATGTCCCTGTCTTGCTCGAAGACGCCAGTCGCGGGCCTACAAGGGCAGGATGGATAACCATAACGTTGCTCGTTCGTCTTAAGGCCCTCCAGAAGGTCCTGGAGAAACTTTGGGTCAGGCGTTAGGTAGTAGCCATGCATCTTTGCATCGGCCTCGGCTCGCTGCCTCACTTTATCTAAAGTTATACTCAAAGTCCTAGAGCCCCTATTATCTCGTCGGGTTGGTATCCACTGATGAGTTTAGTATCATCTATTATGACGATTGGGAAGCCGAGAGGAGCGTTACGTTTTTGGATGTCCTCTATAGCGGCCTTGCGCTCTTCAGCCTTAATGTTATCTACATCGAGGTACTCGTATGCTACACCCTTCTGCTTAAGTAGCTCCTTCGTTTTCTTGCACCAGCCACAGGTGCTAAGGGTATATAGGAATACCTTGTGTTCCTTCCTGTTTCCGTCGACCTTTGTAATGGGCAACTGAGAATTCTCCTATACTACTTTGCTTTCTGCGAGGGATATAAATTGTAATTGGCCTCGGAATCGTCTTTTATTAGTTAAGTGAATTTTGTAGTGATCTATTTTGGGTGGGGCTAAGGAATGGGATGGTTATAGAGCGTATAGTTACCTTGAAGCTGGTTTTGACTTCAGGGTATTCAATCTAACAAAGGGTGTAGGGAGAGTACCTGAATACCGGATTCCCCTTTCGAGGATAGACGAGGAGAGGTTCGAGAGACTCATTGAGGCCAACACGATCGTCGACTTGCATGAACACCCGGTTCTTTATCCTGAGAACATGACTCAGCTGTCTGAGGTCAACGGGCTGGGGAGGCAGTTCACCGCATACGAGGATCTCGCGAAGGCGGGTGTGGATTGTGTCTTCGATCATATGATGGACGGGATGAGCTACATAACTAGCTTTAGCGGGTGGAAGTGGAACGATGTTGTTCATGATATCGGTATCAGGCTCTGTGATCTCGCTCATCAGAGGACAGTTACACACTGCAGGGGCGTTGGTGATATAAATGAGGCACATGGAGATGGGAAGATAGCGCTAGTCCTCTGCCTCGAGTCAGCAACTCCGATCGAGAATGAAGTAGATCGAGTGGATGTTCTCTATGGCTTGGGTGTCAGGAGCATGGGCATCTGCTACTCAGAATCGAACATGCTCGGGGGAGGCATGGGTGAAACAAGGCTCGACTCTGGGCTGACGGACTTTGGCTATGACGCTGTGAGAAGGATGAATAAGGTTGGAATGCTGGTCGATGTTGGTCACACGAATGACCAGACCGCACTTGAGACGATCGAAGCGTCGAAAGACCCTATCTATAACAGCCATAGTGGTCCAGGGGCGATTGCTCAGGGGCATACGAACGGTGACGAGTTCCTGCATGCTTTGGCGGAGAGCGACGGTCTGCTCGGCATCGGTGGGGCGGGAAGGGGTCTGAGGACGCGTAAGCATCCGATCGGGAGCATCGACAGTTATGGAGAGTGCCTTTCCTATTGTATTGACGTGATGGGGGTTAACCACGTCGGTTGCGGTCCCGACTCACTGTATGGTGATCATCAGGCGCTCTACAGTGTGTGGCTCCCAAGGCGTATGGGTCATTACAAGCGACCAGGGGCAAGCGAAGTTGGGGAATTCCCGGTGCCTAAGGGAGAGGTTGACCCAGGTTACGTCAGGGGGTTGGAGAACCCTTCGGAGTTTACAAACATCGCTCGATGGATGGTGGCGAATGGTTTCAGTGATGGGGAGATTGGTAAGGTGATGGGTGGGAACGCATTCAGGCTTCTAGAGCGGGTGTGGGACTGAACCTCCGTTTTATAATCGATGTGCAGACGATTAGCCAGTAGGTGTAGTTCGGTAGAGTTAGGGCGAAGCTGAGCCAGTAGCCCTGCTGAGCGTAGTAGGCGAGGGCGAGTCCTATGGCGAGGACGATTAGGATTGTTCCCGGGAGGTTGTAGCCCCTTAGGATTTTCCTGTCCCTATATGCGGTGTAGAGCATGAGGAAGCCGCTTAGGAATAGGAATAGGTTGCCGGCGTCGAGAAGGAGAGTATCCACGGTAGCTGTTGCTCGTTTGGCTTGATAATAGTTGGGGGTCTGTTTCCTAGCGCATGTACAAAGGGGGTCTATTGCCATCGCCACATTTTCGCTTTTTTAGCTGTTTTTACTGTTTAGCGGGTTTAACTATTTTAATTCATCGTGGAGGTGTGGTGGAAGGTCTTCGGTTTATTTTGTTCTTACACACGTGATTTAAAGATACCTTCATCGGAAGAGTTACTATTTCTGATTAGGTAAATTACCCTACTTTTTTTTAATGTTGGTTACTATGATCTCCTTTATCGGACCTCTACCGGTGGTCTTCATGTTTATGCTGCGGTTGGCGTGCACGGTCGTGGTATTGAAGCCCTTATAGAGCTTCTTGACCGGTTCACTGTTACTTAGGACGAATAGGATGCCGCGTGCATCGAGTTCGCGGATCATCTTGCTTAGTCTAATCTGTTCAGCCCAGGGGAAGCCATTTGGGCTGTAAGTGTTGAAGTTGGATGTCCTGCTGAGAGGCTCGTAGGGAGGGTCTAGGTAGACGACATCTCCCTCATCGGTGGAATCTAGGAGATAGGAAAAGTCTTGGTTCTTGATCTCCACCCGTCTCAGTGCCTTGCTCGCGGAGTAGATGTCTTCCTTTGGGACAATTGTGGGGTTCTTGTATGTACCAAAGGGGACATTGAAGACGCCTCTGCTGTTAACCCTGTAGAGACCGTTATACCCCGTCTTATTCAAGTAGAGAAGGAGGGCGGCGTCCTCTATCGGGGGGAGTCTACCCTCGTTGAACCTATCCCTTAGCTTATAGTAGGTATCCCTATCGTATCTATAGGTTGACGCCTCTGCGATGAGCTTGTTTGGCTCGTCTCTCACGATCTTGTAGAAGTTTATCAGTCGTGGGTTGACATCGTTCACGGTTCCTCTCTTAGGTTTGACGGTGAAGAATACGGCGCCCCCACCTATGAAGGGCTCGTGATACGGGCGTTCCTCGTAATCAGGCGGGAATGTTGCGAGGATGGCCTGTATCAGGCTCCTCTTCCCCCCAGCCCACTTGAGTATCGCCGTCATAACCCAGGTACCAGCTTTAAGCCCTACATCGCTAGACGTAGAGTGGTCATAACGACATAACTATATAGTTGTATCATTATTGTGGAGGGCTCACGATAGCTATAATTAGCCCCATTTCGCCAGATCATCAATGAAAAATACTGTTTTGGTCGCGAGCGTAGTCGCTGTCGTTGTGGCGCTTGTCGCAATGCTTTGGGGTTCAACTTACTCAGTCCCCGATCTCATGAGGGTCGATTATGGACTGCCACTGATATGGGGCACTAACACACTTGACACGATTGCTGGGCCTGTTAATAGATGGTCCGTGGACGTGATGTTTCTTGCGTTGGACCTCATCTTCTGGTTCGCGACTCTGATTGTGGTTCAGTTCCTCGTCTCCAGATGGGGCTAGGAGCCTTTCTCTCCCCTACGCTATCACTCTGTGGTTATTACCCGAAACGAGAAATATGGTTCACTTCGGAGTAGAGCTATCGATGGCGGGGACTAGAAGATGTCCTTGCCATCTATCGACAGAAGCCGCGACCAGTTCTCCGTTGTAGCCTCCTGTATGGACGAGATCTCCTCGTCGTTAAGATGCCTGAACCTACCCTGCATCTTGAGCACCTCGGAGACGGGTTTCAGCTCCCTAGGCTTGTAGGTCAGCTTCATGTGGCGCCCGTCCAGTATCTCGTATAGGGGCCAGAGGCCCGATTCGACGGATAGTCTCGCGATCTTGATGGTGTCCTTTGGGTCAGTACCCCAGCCCGTTGGGCAGGGGCTGAATATATGCATGTACCTAAATCCTTTGAGTTCCTTAGCGTAGACGATCTTCGCCGTTAGATCCTCGGGGTAGGCAACCGAGGCTGTTGAGACATATGGTACATGGTGTAGGGCGATTATCATTGGGACATTCTTCTTCTCCGATGTTTTCCCCCTGCTCATCTTCGCGATTGGTGTCGTCGTAGTCTGTGCGTACTCGGGTGTGGCGCTGCTCCGCTGCCCGCCCGTGTTCATGTATGCCTCGTTGTCATATGTGAACCAAATCACGTTCTCGTTCCGCTCAGCAGCTCCAGAGAGGCCCTGGAACCCAATATCCACCGTCCCACCGTCGCCGATGAGGCCCGCGACCACAATGTCCTCGCGACCGATGATCTTGTAGCCCCGAGAGAGACCCGTCATGAAGGCTGCAGCGCCTTCGAAAGCTGGGCCGAAGAAGCTGGGCACGCGTATGTTCATGAAGCCGGGTGCGCACGAGGCGACCTCGACGCGCGCTGAGTTCCTGCCCAGAGCCTTGAAGATTAGCCTACCAACGATAGATCCACCGCAACCCTGACAAGCGGGGTTACCTGGCCACATGACCTCCTCCTCGCGGAGATCCAGTATGCTCATTTTCTTGCTCATACAATCAACCCCCTATCCAGCTGACGGGGGAGTCCACATTTTCGCCACTAGCTGCCTTCAGAGTCTTCTCGGCTGCCTTCTCTATATCCCTTACTCTGACCTCCCTCCCCGCGAGTCCAGCATAGTAACCGAGGACCTTCGGTCTCTCATCAAGGTCATAGACAGCGCTTCTCACGGAACCGTAGACGATGCCTCCCTCACCTAGGGAGATGTTGCGGTCAATGACTCCGATGGCTTTGACTCTCTTCCCGATGTCCCTGAACTCCTCGTCCGGGAATGGCCTGTAGGACTTGAGCTTGACAAGGCCGACGTGTTTGCCCTGCTTCCGCAGGTTATCCACGACGACGCGTGATGTGCTTGCGAGCGTGCCCATGGCGACGATGACTGCCTCGGCGTCATCGCAGCGGTACTCCTCGAGCAGCCCGCCGTAGTTCCTACCGAAGAGCTTTCCGTACTCCTCGTCAACCCCTTTTATAACCTTCTTCGCCCTCATCATCGCCTCCTGGTGCGCCTTCCACCTCCACTGGAGGTCATGGCCCTTTCCCCAGCTGATCATCGTGAGGTGTGAGAAGTTCTCGTCGCCCGTGAAGGGCGTGAATGGCTCGTTGATGCCCTTACCCTGCTGCCAATGCTTCTTATACTCCTCCAGCTCCGCGTCCCAGGTCTCCGGCAGGACGGGGTACTTGCTCTTGAATGGTTTGAGGAAGCTGTCGACCTTATCCTGCTCGGGAATTGTGACCGGCTCAGCAGTGAAGCTGAGGACATAGCCGTCGAGTGCGAAGGCGACGGGGAGGCGTACACGGTCATCCTCGGCGATCTTGTACGCCATGATGCCTGTGTCGAGGACCTCTTGGTTGTTCTCACAGTAGAGCTGTATCCAGCCTGTCTCCCTCTGTGCGAGGAGGTCTGTGTGGTCGGGTTGCATCGTCCTGACGCTCCTATTCACGACCGCCATGACGACTGGTGCCCAGTAGCGCGCTGTGTGGTGGAGGGCGTGGGACATATAGAGCAGTCCCTCCCCTGAGGTGGCCGTGAAGGCCCTTGCGCCCGCGATGGAGCCGCTGAGGCAGACGAGCTGCGCTGTGATCTCTCCCTCAACCGTCACGAACTCCGCGGGAAGCTCTCCGCTCGCCACGAAATCAGATAGATACTCAACGATAGTGGTCTGGGGTGTGATTGGGTACGCTGCTATTAGGTTTGCCCTGGCGAGCTTAACCGCGTAGGCGACCGCCTTGTTACCGACCATTACTTCTGACTTCATCTCATTGCACCTCTTCCCTCTCCATCTTTATCGCTCCCACGAGACACTCCTCGGAGCAGATACCGCAACCTTTACAATAGTCGTAGTTAATCTCAGCCTTCCCATCGACTATACTCACCGCTATCTCTGGGCAGTAAACCCAACACCTCTTGCACCCCACACACTTCGCCTTATCGATAACCGGGTGCGAAACCCTCCAGTCTGAGACAACTCTGGAGTAGGAGATGAGCGGAGCCGTGGACGCCTTCTTGACTATCTTAGCCTGCTTGAGGCCTGAGGCGTCGGCCTGAGCGGAGGTCTCCTTGTAGGCCCTCCGCATCGTCTCGACATTCGTAGCTATGATTCTGCTCGGCAGCTCACCTTTGATTGCCTCCTCTAGAGACTCAAGCTTAACGAGCCCCGTCGCCTTCGCGAATGCGCCGAGTATCGCTGTGTTCGTAATAGGTCTCCCTATGACATCGAGCGCTATCTTTGTGGCATCGACGGTTATAATCTTGAAGTTGCCGGCGAGCCCCGTCTCTTTGTAAGTGCCCGGGTAGTTGATGAGTACAAGGCCGCCTGGCTTGAGACCCTCCGTGACATCTACGCTTCTGCTTAGGAGGGGGTCGAGGACGACGACTATATCGGGTTCGTGTACAAGGTCGCGTTCCATGATGCGAGTATCGTCGACGCGGCAGAAGGCGACAACGGGCGCGCCGCGCCTTTCTGTGCCGTACATCGGAATTGCCTGCGTATATTTTCCTTCGAGGTATATTGCTGCTGCCAATATCTTTACGGCAGTCACAGCGCCCTGCCCGCCCCTGCCGTGGAAACGAATCTCAATCAACGTTGATTAACCTGCCAATAGGAGGGATTTGATATTCTTAAAAGGTCTTTTAGACTATTTTTACGCGTGTAAGTATTTTCACTTCCAGTTGAGTCGTGAAAGCGAAGTTTCGCTTCGCCTTCAGAAGTAGTCTAGGCTAGTTTGTTGCCTCGATGAGTTTGTCGACATCGCTTCGTGTGTTGTAAAAGTGGGCTGAGACCCTCATATGGCCACCATGGGCCTCGCGTCCGGTGACCTTGATCTTTCCCCTCTTCAACCTCTCCACGAGCTCGACAGCGCCCACCTGATTGTAACTGACGACGGGGGACTCGTTCCCCTCCGGCGTCCAGAGTTCCTTCCCAAGCTCGCCAAGCCGCCTGTGCAGATACCCAGTAGTGTCGAGCACCCTCTTCTCGACGTAGTCCATGCCAAGACGATTCAAGTACTTTAGCGACTCCTCCATGGCGTAGACTCCCTGGAAATTTATTGTACCGTACTCAAACTTCTCGGCAGTGTCCTCAGGGGTTCTTTCCTCTGCGTGGGCTCCCTCCCAGATCTGGTTCTTCCACCCCGTCCGGTCGGGGGTGAGCTCAGGAATTGATTTCTCATCAATGTAGAGGAAGGCGAGGCCTGCAGGGCCCATCAGGTACTTGTAGGGGGCGAATGAGACGTAGTCAGACCCGTCCCGCTTGTAATCGACTTTGAGAGCGCCGACGGCCTGTGTGGCGTCCACAAGTAGCTTTGCTCCGTGTTCGTGGACGACCTTAGCGACCTCCCCGAGATCCGCCCTGAAACCATTAACATAGCTAACCTGGCTCACCTGAACGAGCCGGGTCCTGTCATCGAGGAGCTTCTCCAAGTCAGAGACGTCGAATCTCCCGTCCCTCGACATCCAGACCCTCGACTTAACACCCGCGCGTCTCGTCATATATGTCTCCAACGGGTTGTGCTCCCATTCGGGGAAGACGATGTTGTCCCCCTTCTCCCACTCAGTACCATTGATAACTATATTGAGGCCAGAGCCTGTGCACATAGTGTACGCTATCTCCTTAGGGGATGCCCCGATGAAGGACGCGATCATCCCCCTGACGATACCAGCCTTCTCCAACCACCCGTCAAGGATCGTTCTCTTCCCAATGTCGAAGCCGAACCACTCGTCCACCCAGCGAATATAACCCTCACGAACTTGCCGGGGCATGAGTCCGACGAAGGCGTTGTCGAGGTAAACCCACTCCTTGAGGACTGGGAAGTCCGCCCTGATCTTTTCAATACTGACCATTACCCTCTACATTGGGTATGGGGTATTTTATATATGGCGCCGATAACCCTAAACGGCTTTAGAGGGAAATCTGTGACTATGTCGAAGCGGTTCCCGTCCACCCCCGCCACAGCCTACCTCGACGGTCTTGGGGTGGCCTACACGAAGCACACCTACGACTACCAGAGGAAGGGAAGCGATGTAGCGGCTGAGGGCCTCGGTGTTGATCTCCACGACGTCGTGAAGACGCTCATCATGCAGAGGGAAGACGGTGAGCCCATCGTGGTGCTCCAGCACGGGGACATGGAGGTTAGTCTCAAAGACCTCGCACGTCAGATCAGTGCTAAGGCTGTACAGCCTTGCGAAGTGAAGGACGCCCAGCGCCACACCGGGTACCTCGTCGGAGGCATAAGCCCATTCGGCACGAAGCGTCAAATGCCCGTATACGCTGAGGGGACCATCCTCCAGATGCCCAGGTTCTACATAAATGGCGGGCAGCGTGGCTTCATACTCGAGATTACCCCAGTGGAGATACAGAAAGCGCTTAAAATCACATCAGTAAAGGTAGCTAGGACCCAGAGCTAGGAGACGGAGCCCGTGATGCACGCGCGCGGGCATGCACCAATCCGCCCAAAAGTCTACGAGGAGGGGCTGCGTGACGCCAACCACAGCTTGATCGAAGTTCGCATCCGTAAGGATGTTCACGACCCCCACTCCTAAGGGTATTCAATTTCGACAGCGGGTTAATCATCCTCTCGAGCATTCGCCGCTTTATCCCCTCCAGCTCCCTATCCTCGGATTTGATGTTAGAATTTAGGGGTAGCTGGTAAAGAGGGTTACCTCTTTAGGAAGTTGGGATTCGTGGAGTCGTACTTATCTGCCTTACCTTGGTCGCCAGTTATATCAGTCAGCCACTTCTCAGCGCTGTCCCTCTTCCAGTCCTCCGCCTTAGTGTGTGCCTTGATGTAGTTTGCGGGCATCGGATGTGTCCCCACTAAAACTGGTAGGCCGACGACATTCTCTATGTACTTCTTGTGATCCTCAATGTAGGGACAGATAGGATATCCAGCCAAGTAACAACTCGCGAGTAGAATGACTTCAGCGCCGTACTTCTTCATGTCTGCTGGTGCGGCCTCGAGGCGCTCCCCAGGGCAGCCCCCACATGCCATCCAGCCAACGACCTCAATTGGCTCGTCCTTGGGGTACTTGGAAAAGACGCCGTCTCTTTCGATAATGGACTTGAAACACTTGTTCCCGGTGCATGTTCGGTTCCTGTCGCAGATCATTACTCCTATTTTAACCATACTAAGAACGGAGACCTCGCGAGAGATAATCGTTTTCAGATGACCTTTTTTATAAGTGGCTGGCACACCTAGAAATCGTGCCACATAAGAAGAAAACCGACGAACGGAGCTATTACAGTGAGAAGGAACTTAGAGACATCGCGGGTGATCTGACCTCCGCAGTGGCAGTACCAGTAAACGTGGAGATGGAAGCGGAGCATAGGGTCCTCGACCTAAGCGAGGTGGAGAAGATCCTGAGGGACTCGGAGAACATCTTCCTCCAGGACTGCGGGTGCCGTACGCTCCACCACAACTGCGACTCACCCCTTGACACCTGCTTAGCCGTGAACGTGGGTAACGATTACGCCGAGAAGTGGCCGAACAATCATACCCGCAGGGTCAACGTGGATGAGGCGCTCGACGCGCTCAGAAGAAGCCACGAGGCGGGACTCGTCCACATGGCCTATGTCTTCAAGGGAGAGGAGAAGCCCCAGCTAATATGCAGCTGCTGCACCTGTTGCTGCCACACATTGGGCGGCATAATTGGCCATGGGATAACAACTCAGGTCCTCACATCGAAGCTCATAGCAGTAGACGACGAATCGAAGTGCATTAACTGCGGGAAGTGCGCTGATAGATGTGCCCTCGGCGCACGGAGCATGGTCGAGTCTAAGAAGAAGTACGACAGAACAAGGTGCTTTGGCTGCGGGTTATGCGTCTCCACCTGCCCCAGGGGAGCTATCAAGCTCGTGGAGAGGAAGAAGCTAGATTAGCCGCCCGCAATGATAGGTCCAGTCCCCTGGGTAGATGGTTGGCTGGTACCTAGTGTCGAAGATCACGGACTTGTAGGGCGCTTTGCACTCCTCTAAGACACGCCCTGCTGTATCCTTGAGTACACCTAGAAGGGTTCCTTTTTCGACAACGGTACCGAGTTCTATTCTGTTATACATCACACCGCCGTGCTCGGTCTTCGGCCAGCTGCTCCCGTCACTAACCAGCTGCTTAGAGTCGGAGTCTATTGGCTTCTCATTCATCATTCCCATACCGATAAGGACATTCTTCACGCCCTGCACACCTGTCGAGACCAGATCATCCCATAGTCTGCCTCCGCCACCCAGTTCAGGGCTTAGAGTGGGTATCCCGACGAGTCCCGCCTGTATACTGAGACTCCCCATCATGCTTGGATGGGTGTTGACACCTCCGAGGACAGGCACACCCTGTCCGAAGAGTCTGTAGAGCTTTTTATTTTGCTCCCCGACGAGTTTCTCTGTCTCAGGGGTCCCGCGGGCGTGAATATATCTAGCCATGAAGGCTCGGCCCCCCTCGTGGAGGTCAACGACTAGATCGGATCCCTTGATTACCTCGTCCCAAACTGTTGCTGCTATCCGCTCCATCATAAGCCCATTCCGGTCCCCGGGCCAGACCCTGTTCATATTCAGATTCTCGTACCCCATAGGAGGAGGGGATGCGCGCTCAGCCACGTTGAAGGCGAGAGGGTTGGAGACGGGGATGGAGATGAGTGACCCCCTGAACTCACTGGGGTTCAAACCGTCGAATACTCTATTGCTGATCTCCATCCCACTGTACTCGTCGCCGTGCTGGACCCCTAGCAACGCTGCCCTAGGTCCACCCCTCGCTCCGACAGCGACTCGGACCGTCAGCGATATTGGGGTGCCATCCGCGAACTCACCCACTTTGGCTTGAAACGTCTCGGCAGAACTCCGTGGGACCCTTTGCCCAAAAACCTCTAGAGACATACGCTTTAACGTATTGTCTATGAAGCGATAAAACCTCGACGCCCTTAATTAGCTGATTCAGAGTGGTCAAAGATATGGGTTCTTGGAAGAAGGTCGCTGAGCTCATCATTTTGCATAAAGGTGCAAGACCCGCGATGAGGGCGAAAGACGTTTACAAGCTTCTCTACCAAGGCGTATTCGGCGTCGGGCATATAATGGGACCAGGCGCTTGGGAGTATCTCCAGAAGGAGGTGGCCGGTGTCGACATAAACGACCAGCCGGGGGATCCCCTGATAGAGAGTGTCTCCCTCGACGGCTCGGTTATACGGGTGAACCTCCGCCCCTACATCCGTGAGGGATACTCCCTCAACCACCTGATGGAAGCTATGAGGAACTCGGAGATCACTGGGGACCCCACGCATTTCGTAGACGTATGGGACGCTTTCGCCGAGCTTGTCTGGTCAGGGCAGCTTAACTTTGAACATGACGAGGTCGATGCCATAAATAAGGGCCTAGACAAGAACGCCCCCCAGCCTCAGCACCATACCCCCCAGTACAGGGAGGCTTACCACCCCGCTTATCGCGTAGTGAGGAGGCGGGAGATACTAAAGATACTTGGCCTTTAAGCACGTGCGGGAAGAAAGACTAAGGTTTGTAGATGTCACCGGGCTTGAGGATTACGACCTTGGTGGCACCGCCCGCCTCCACCTTCTTCTTGAATACCATCGGGTCGGTGTCCCAAATATGCATGGGTATAGCGACCTTTGGCTTTATCGCGAGGACGAGATCCGCGGCCTCGTCGTTATCCATCGTGTATGTGCCGCCGGTTGCGCAGAGCATAACATCGATGCCCTTCAAAGTCTTCAACTCGGGGATGAACTCAGTATCCCCCGTATGGTAGATGGTCTTTCCCTCAGCTCGTATGATGTACCCGACGCCAAATCCCTTAGGGTGGAAGGGAACTCCTGGACTTCTGAACCTCTTCATATTATACGCCCAAACGGCCTCGACCTCTACGTCCCCGATCTTCATCATGTCACCAGGATTGAGGGTTGTGGGTTTCACTCCCGCCTTGTTGCAGTCAGCTGGAGCAATGAAGATCGTTGAGGGACCGAGAGCCTGCTTCAGTTTATCTTCTTTACAGTGATCCTGATGGGAGTGGCTCACGAGTACAAGCTCACCCTTAGGGATGTACTCCCCCTCATAAGGGTCGATATAGATGACCTTTCCCGCAGCCTTTACCATCCAGCTCGCATGGCCTAACCATTTGATTTCCATAGTACACACGCGTTTGAATTAGCCCCAGGGAACCTTATCTCTTTCCCCCTGGATGCTTGGTTTTGGATTTTTAGGGGCTGCGTCACGTGCTTAATAATGAAGAATTATTAAATTTAACAAAATATCAAAGGGTTGACTACCTCAGATACCTTTTAAATTACCCCCGATCACATTTGTGGGTGCTGCAGGGGTTCCCGAGTGGCCAAAGGGGTCAGGCTTAGGACCTGATGGTTAGTCCTCCGTGGGTTCGAACCCCACCCCCTGCACCATTTTACTAGTAACTGCTAAATACCCAGAAACAGAACACAAAACCAGAGAATCTTGGTCAAAGACGAGTCACTCAAGAAGAGAGCCATCTACGTCTACCCACCAACACAGCAACTAACGGACAAGTGGAAGACACTCTCAAGCGAAGCCGGGGTACCGATATCGAAATTCGTCATAGACCACGTCCAGAACTCACTCAGCTTAGAGCAAGACGAAAACTACAACAGTAGAACCAAACTGATCGAGGAGAACACTACACTTCGGAAGGAGATCAATGAGAAGGACAAGCGCATAGGTCACCTAGAACTCTTAGTGGAGAAACTGGAAGAGGACCTACAAGTTTATCGTAGCAGGGTCTTCACCGAAGAGGGCTTCAAAGGCAAGCGGACTTATGATAAACGACTCGTGGAGGTACTCAGAGAACCCGGACTCCACACTTCCACAGAGATTCTAGGCAAACTAGGGGTTAATGCCCGTGATACGGAGGTCGTGAAGGGTATCCTCAGCCAGATCGAGAACCTGCACGAATACGGCTTGATCAGAGCATCGGGGAAGGGTTGGACATGGAAAGAGTAGAGACGACAAACGTGTCGAGTCACCCTCTCCCTAGCGATGCGCAGCTTATCGAGCGTTACATCAAATACTATCAGAGGAGAGGAAGCCCGAAGTCGAGCTGGCAGAACTACGAGTCGCGGCTCAGGATCATATCCAGCTTCCTCAGCAACTTGGGTTCAACACTGCCGTTAGCGGGAAAGCATGAGCTTGAGGCTCTGCTCGACTACCTGAAGGAGCGACGACATAACCGGTATGGTGAGCCGCTGAGTGACAAGAACATCAGTAACTACTACACGGCGCTGAGCGGCTTCTACAACTTCCTCATCTGGGAGGAAGTCACCCAGACGAACCTCGTCCCCGCCTTCAAGAGGCATTACCTGAACACCTACAAGAAGAGGGTGGAGCCCGAGGGCAGGAAGCTGATCAGCGTCGAGGAGGCGTCCACCCTCATCAACTCTACGTTGGACCTACAGGAAAAGACGATTATGGCGATATTCGCGAAGACGGGTGTCCGGAAGGGTGAGCTGATCTCGATGGATATAGACGACATCGACTGGCGTCTAGGCGGGATCCAGTTGAAGCCGAAGCGGAAGAGGAGCAACCGCAAGGTGCCCTTCGATGATGAGGCAGCGGTGTTGCTGGGTAGGTGGCTGAAGGTTAGGGCGGACTACGTAGCGAATGGGGAGACTGCTCTGTTCATCGGGGATCGTGGTAAGCGGATTGGGCGTAACATCGTGTATAAGGTCGTGTCGGGTAACGCGGAGAGGGTGGGGTTGAGTGACCCCTCTAGTGCACGGCTTGAGGACCACTTTAGCCCGCACTGCTTCAGGCACTTCTTGACGACGGAGCTTCGCAGGGCGGGTATGAGTAGGGAGTTTCTGAAGGAACTTCGCGGAGATTCTCGTAGAGAGGCGGTGGATGTATATGATCATATTCCGTTCTCAGAGCTCAGGGAGGAGTATCTCCCGCTTGTCCCGAGGCTGGGGTTGCTCTAGTTCTTCTCTTCGCGGATCAGGTATGGGTGGTCTGGGTCGTCTGTTCTGAGGACGGCGACTCTTCTGCTGATCAGCTCCGTGAGGCTGGTTTTCTGGAGCGTCTCCGTGGGTAGTTCAAGGACTCCGGTGTCCAGTGTCAGCTCGTTGGTGTCGATCTTCTCCAGCGTGCCGACCGCCTCCTCCCATTGCCGCAGGTACAGGTTTGTGCGCGTCAAGCTCATCCTAATAGAGAAATATTCAGTAGATGATCCAGAGAAGCGAGTCATCCCTACCTCTACATGACTATAATCCGTGAACGTTGGCAGATGTCCGTAAAAAAATAATTATTTTATTACTTTTTAGATTTCGTGGGGTTGTCTCTCGTTGAAGATGGTTGGGGTTGCTTCTCCATAGCCTCGTCGCACATCTTGAGTAGCTCACTCATCCAGTAGGGCAGGTGCTCTCTCGTTTCATAGTTCTTTTCTTTCGCCTCATCAATTCGCTTTGACATCGGGTGTCCCGTAGAGAAATAGATCGATCTTGGTTATAGTTGCAATCATTCGAGTTGAATCAATTTGGTTCAGAGGGTTGCATGTGCAATCATCGGCTTAGGCTTTCAGCGTGTGTACTGTTTGACACATTAGCGTGCGGGTGGCGAGGTGAAAGAGGTCGAATATCTTATCCTCACTTCCACCTGATACTCAACTATAACTTAGAATATGCTCAGCTTCGGAATATGTAATTGATCAATTGGAACTCTCCGCTATGTTCCAAACAACAAACTGTAAGATTATATAATGAACGGCGACTGATCTATTTGCCATCATTTAACTATTCACCCGTTAAACGGGGGATAGCGCCTAAAATGGAGATTTTAGGAAATAGGAAGGATTTTACAGAGAATTTGGGTGAAAATCGTCTATTCTACTACAGTCTCTCATAACCTCACTTAGGTCACATCTCATATTCGTTCTGATGCATACAAGTGTGGAATGCACTAAAATGACATATAGTTATAAGTCAAAATAGAAGACGGTGAAAAAAGAACGGATATAAACAAGGTTGAAAGGGTCTGGAAGGCTGCTTCAGGCTACGGCCACCTAAGTCTAACGAAGATCGCTCGTGACTCTGGCATCGACCGTGCTGAGGTTGAGAAGATTATCTATGCGCTCAAGGACCAGGGACTCATCGATGAGTCCTTTCACGGCAACAAGGATTTTCAGGCAATTGGAGATGTATTTAGCTTCAGGGACCCGATGAGTATAGGGACGAGGATAAGACCGCTAGGATTTGGCGTGCATGTCAAGGTTCCAATTATCAAAGTCTCACAAAGATTGCTCGCGTGACTGACATCGCACATGAAGAAGTTAAGAAAATCATTCAAAAGCTTAAAGACCAGAGCCTAATCGAAGAAGGGTTCGACGGATTCAAAGCCATCGGGGACATATCGGACTTCAAAGAAACTTGAACCATCCACCCTGTTTTGCATTATTCTACTTTAATTTACTGTCCTAAGCCACGTGCGAGCATACTTTAGGACCATATATATCGCCGAAACATGAAATTACTCTCATGTCACCTTTATCCACCGACAGAGGCACCCTCCAAGACGCCATAATCGAGGCATTGAATGAACTTGGAGGTACCGGTTCTATCTCAGAAGTCAAAAAAATAATAGTGAAAAAATATGGAGAAAGGTAGAAAGATGTGGGGACAACGATGGCGGATATGGTCCCTCAAAGCACCTCTTCCAGTATACCCGATAAATACCGGGTACTGACAAGAATCGGATTAGGACTATACTGTCTCACCAATAGTACAACAGCAATCAGAAAACAGGAGACTACACCCTCCATGAAGTCTGGGCCTAACTCAAATACTCATATTTACAGCTACAAGAACGCATCGGAGCTTCTTGAAAGGAAAAAACAACTTCAAGTAATTCTAAACGCGGCTAATCTGACTGACCTCTCCTCATCAGAGGATCATGACGCTGTACAGGGGGTTTTCCGTAAATCTGGCTGGGAGACCGAGGTATCGAAGTTCCCAGTTGCGGGGTACAGATTGGATGCATATAGCTCTAAGACGGGGGTGGAGATTGAGAGGTCGTTGATTGATGCGATCCATAGGAGTCTTTTTAGATCGCTATGGGCGTATCAGCAAGGCCAGCTTGATTCTCTGGTATTCATAGTTCCCACCTATAAAGAGCCGAGATACAGCAATGTGACCCAGGACATAGAGGCGTTCAAGGAGATTCTGCCATTCCCAATATTGGTTGTAGGTGTAGAAGCCGGTAGAGAATAAAACTTCTCTACGTTGAAATCTATAAAGTAGTGGCGCCTATACTGGTTTAGTTGTCGTGGGGCTTTACAGCCTCACCCTCGCTCCGCCCCCGACCTTTATGCGCCAATATCGCCGCCCCATAGGATGAGGCTCAGGGTGAGGATGAAGCCGTGTTTTTCCCGCTGGTAACCAGACTCTTCCTGAGCCTGTTGATCTCCCTACGATTAAGAACAGCAGCCGACAATGCAAAATACAACGGCATATTCCAGGGCTGATTCATCGACAACTTTAACAGCGTTCTCTCACCCAGCCGTCTCCATTCAACTATTAACTCTGCTAGGGCCTCTCGGTCCTCCTGGTTTGATAGTGTCTTCATGGCATCATTCTCAAACCGATTCATTGCATCCTCGAAGACCTTCTTTGACGCCTCCTCCAGGTCCATTATATCACCATCACGGCGAGCTCACTCAGCCACTTAAAACCTGGGCATCTCAGAGGAGGAGGCAGTTGAGTGAATGTCCACTCAATAATCTTATTCCCGCTTCCACCCGACTCTAACCAGTGATTAATTATGGTGGATCTATCTGAGATTCAGGCTGCTTACTACATGGTGGCGGCCACAGGGGTACTAGTGGCAGCAGCCTACTACGTGATGAACATGAGGGTCATGCAGAGAAACAGCAAGCAGACACTAGACACACGACAGGCCCAGCTCCTCATGAACCTCTACCAGAGGTGGAGCGAATACGAGTTCCAGGAAGCGTGGAATACCATAATCGCCCTAGAGTACAGGGATTGGAGCGACTTCAACTCGAAGTTCGGGCCCAATAACCCAGAGATCTGGAAGAAGGTGAACATAGTCGGCAGCTTCTTCGAGGGCCTAGGGGTCTTCGTGATGCGGGGCTTCATAGACCCCACGCTGGTGGAGGACCTCATGTCCGCATATGTGGTCGTGTTCTGGCAGAAATTGGGGCCAATGTTCATAGATATTAGGGTAAATATGAATAGACCAACTATGGCTGAGGGCATGGAGTATTTGTACAACGTCATTTACGAGATATGGAAGAAGCAGCACCCAGAGACCCCGAGACCAATGGCTCAATAGCCTTATCCTCACTTCCACCTGACTCTAATCCAGTGATGATTAATGGTTGACTTAGTTACTCTGCAAGCGACCGCATACGTCGCTCAAGTAGTTGGGGTGATTGGAACACTAACGGCCGCATTCATAGGAGTCAGAAGCTACATCAACTCCAATAGACGGACCCAGGAAACAAGAGACAGGGAACTCGATACACGCCAAGCCCAGCTATTCACACAGATATACGAGGAGTTCCGCGACCCAGACTTCGTGGAGCGCTACTTCGAGATAATGTCGAGAGAGTGGAAGGACCCAGAGGACTACTACAGGAAGTACCCGTTCCCCAAGAAGAACATCCTCTCAGTTGAGAACTACTTCGAGGGAATAGCGGTGCTCCTCAAGAGGGGTTGGATAGACGCGGACCTCATATACGATATATTCCCGACGAACGTTACCGCGTTCTGGCAGAAGTATGAGTCAATCGTGAAGGATTGGAGGGTGAGGGCGGATATGCCTAACTACTTCAGCTTGATCGAGTTTCTGTCGAATGAGTTGAATAGGGTGGCTGTCGGGAGGGGTGACTCGGTGCGTTTTGGTGGATATGATTTAGTTAGTTCCTCATCAAATCAGGTTACTTCTCAATAGCCTTATCCTCACCTCCACCTTATACTCAACCAGTGATTGTATGGTTGACCTAGGTGAGATTTAGACAACCTAATATATTGTAGCGACGACGCACGCGATATATATTCCATTAGGGCCCCAGTATTCTATAGTGTTTTAGAATGGCCCTAATGTTCCAAGATGGATTCGTCATGACTCAA
>Ga0187878_1001358_pt1 | contig 24094 bp, 20 predicted proteins | sample June2016WEW_17_1_FD_132979 | JGI IMG/M metagenome (GOLD analysis project Ga0187878, IMG submission 132979) | Peatland microbial communities from SPRUCE experiment site at the Marcell Experimental Forest, Minnesota, USA - June2016WEW_17_150 | ecosystem: Environmental > Terrestrial > Soil >...
CGTGTTGGCGCTTATGTCCACCCCGGATTGGCGGGCTGCCTCGATGCGGGCGACGATCTCCGGCATGCGGCCCCAATTGCTCTTGCCGGCGGCCTTTAGATGCCAGATCTCGACGGGCGTCTTAGCTTCCCGCCCGATACGGACGGCCTCGTCCAGCGCAGCCACAATCGCGTCCCCCTCGCTGCGGATGTGAGAGGCGTAGATCCCGCCGAAACGTGCGCTCTCGGCAGCAAGTGCGATCAGTTCCTCAGTCTTTGCATAGGGCGCCGGGGCATACTGCAGCGCTGTCGACAGGCCGACAGCTCCCTGCTTCATGGCATCGCGTACCAGGGATTTCATCTGTTCGAGTTCCGGCGGGGTCGGATCTCGATCCCGATCCCCCAGGATCATGCGCCGCACCTGGGTGGCGCCGACATAGCTTGCCAGGTTGATGCCGATCCCTTGTTTTTCCAGGCGCGCGAAGTACTGACTGAAGGTTCGCCAGTCCGCTGTGATGTTGAGATGCTCGTACTGGACATGGTCCGCTTCCAGGATGGTGTTGTTGAGGGGCGCGGCCGATCCACCCTCTCCGGTGATCTCGGTGGTGATTCCCTGAAAGATTTTTGAAGGGAGGTGAGGATTAACCAGGATTGTCAGCTCGGACTGCCCCAGCATATCAATAAAGCCGGGTGCCACCACCATGCCGGCAGCTTCCAGGACCCGTTTGCTCCCGGCAGCAGCCAGGTTGCCGATCGCCGCGATCCTGCCATCGCTGATTCCTATATCTCCGGCATACCATGGCGAGCCCGTGCCATCGATGATGCGGCAATTCCGGATCACAATTTCGTACTCTTTTCCCGCGGAGCCGCCTGGCTCTTTGACGCAAGCCGCTGCCGCCAACAATATCACGAACATCACCGCTGCAATTTTAATGCGCATGGGTGCCCATCCTTTTTTGCCAAGAGCTCATGATCAAAATAAACCAAAAAGAATTTCCTACAGATTACACGGATTACACAAGAACATGCCAGCGATTAGCGGAGTGCCGCAATAGATTGCCCGTGAACCCGAGAATTTTGGTTTGAGTTTCAGGTCAGCACATCCTATAATTTAACCAGACTATTAAACCAGACAGGATTTGTTATGAAGCAGCGGGATGATTCGCAGGTCAACGCTTTCGATGCCAAGACGCATTTGTCGCAGCTCTTGAGGCAGGCCGAACAGGGACGATCGATTACCATCACCCGACACGGGAAGCCGGTGGCGCGCCTGGTGCCGATTGATTCTCCATCGAGGGCAGAAGCAGGACAGCTGATCACTGCATTCCGAGGCGTGCGCCAGGCCGCGGGAAAGCCGCTCAAGGTAAAACAATTGATTCGTGAAGGACGGAAATACTGATGCCGTGGGTTATGGATTGTTCGATTGCCGGAGCACTAGGCCTGCCTGACGAACTCTCACACCGAGCCGAGAAATTTCTCGAAGTCATGTTGGCGGACGCCGAGGTGTGGGTGCCGCCGTTATGGTGGTACGAGATGAGCAATCTGCTCGTGGTTGCGATGCGTCGAAGGCGACTGACACAAGCGACAATGAAGGAGCTAGCCGAGCTTTACTCATCCCTGCCGGTGCTCACGGACGCGCCGCCTTCGTCGGCTATTTCCGGCGCCATCCAAAGGCTCGCAATCCAACACGGACTTTCCGCCTATGACGCTGCATACCTGGAGTTGGCGCATCGACTAGGAACGGGCCTAGCGACGCTCGATCGAGACCTGGAGCGGGCTGCTAAGTCAAGCGGCGTGCCCCTCTTCGAGGTGGACTGAGAGCTGACTCCATGCGCAGATTTATCCAGGTATCCGGCAGGATCATTTCTCTTTTTATCCTGCCCGCAAGAACCGCTGAACTGGCAATGGCAGCGTGACGCTCACGATAGCCATTACCATTTAACCCGCCTGCGTCAGCGTAGCGGTCGGCGAATCCGCCATGCCCCCTGCCGGGAGGGGGCTCTGTACGGTTACGCCACTACTCGCCCGCCGAGATTCAATATCATCGTAAACCCTTCCTGATCTGTGATATACCGCGGGCGATGAATCCAGCTTTCCGCGGATTCTCGTGTTCTGCCTCACCGCTTGGCCGTCCGCGCACACACGCAAAACAAGCGGGATTTGTGATAAATTAGGGGACAACAGAGGGAGCGCTGCATGCGGCCTACCCAGACCAGAATCGCAATCATGCTCGGTTTCTTAGCGCTAATAGCGCTTGGCATTGCGGGTACGCGCTTGCTGCACTTCCCACCTGGAGCGCCCATACAGAAACCCCAGAAAGCTCCCATTCACATTCCCGAAACGATCACTGAAAAGCTCCAAAACAGCGACAAGGATATCTACACTGAAGTAAATGTCGATTACGCGTTCACCAAGAGCTTGGATGCCATGCTCAAGAAATGCGACATCGTCGTCCGTGGCCGTCCGGTGAAGCTCACATGCATACCCTGCCAAGATGACACCCGCGTTTGTACGCAGGTTCGGTTCAAGGTACACAAAATCCTTTGGGGATCTATTCCCATTGATCGGCACGGCGTTGAAATCGTGTCACCGTACTCGCCCGAGAAGGTCAAATTGCATGATCTCGCGGATGACGAAATCTCGATTATTGAGCAGGGTGGAGAATTCAGTGTCAGTGGAAGGCGAGTCAAAACCCTGATAATTGGGCAAAAGTACCTGAGGCTAGGCAAAGAGTACGTTGTGTTCTTGCATTGGAGGACTCCCGTCGGGCGCTACGGCAACAACTACGTTACCTATTCGGGTAACGTCGGCGTGATGGAGCTTGATGGCGACCGACTGATTTCATGGGACGATGGTTCCGTTGAAAAGGACGTCAGAACAAATTTCAGGAACAGTCTCGAGCTCCTCGAAGCCCACTTGCACAAGCTACGAGGATCGAACTGAACCGGCAATTCCTCGAAACCGAGAGGAAAATGGCAGGTTTCCAGTTGGCTGACCAAGTAATCGCAATTTACCGCTCGACGCCGAGGACCACGGGGACAATGGCTGCGTTGCTGCCGTCAGGGGAATTTGTCCGGATACGCCACTTTACGTCCGGTGACTTCGATCAGTCCCCAAACCGAGCAATCGCTGAACCCAATAATGTGGCGGAAAGGAACGACGCACTGGGATATCATTCCACGAGTTTTGAGGCCGCGCAGGGTTGAGCGGGATCGCCTATCGCATCGATACAACAGGAGATTAAGATGAACTGGGAGGACGAACACAAGCGGCGTGTCGAGGCGTTCCCACGCGAAATCCGAGAGGCTCATGCACATTGCAGAAATCATCGCGCCGAGATTATGGCAAGTTCGGTTTGCGGCTGTTTTTGTTGCTGTGCGACATTCTCTCCCTCCGAGATTCTCGATTGGGTTGACGAGGCTGCTGATGGCGAAGGACAAACGGCTCTCTGTCCGAAGTGCGGGATCGACAGCGTTATCAGTGATAAGTCAGGCATCGAGATTTCAGATCGATTTCTCTCAAGCATGAACTCGCATTGGTTCTGAAAGGAGCTGATTGGGTTCGGGCCACATCCAAGAAAGCCACCTGTCCGGTAACCCCACTTATCGCCCGCGACTAAATTTTTGTCATGCTGAACGCTGCCATGTACTTGCGACAATACAGGATCTTGGGCAGGATTGAGGGTAAAATGCTGTTAGCAAGTTAAAGTACATTTCCTGGCCTCGGACCGCAAGTCAATCTTCGGCGCAGCCCTTGACAGCAGGGACTTGGTTTTATGGCAGAGCAAGGGAAAATATCAAGGCGCAACGCGATGAATGCGCTAACATCGAACAGGTGATCATGCCAATTGAACCGTCACGGGACGAAAGGGAGTTGCAGTGAGAAAAGTTGTTTCTGCAGTTTCTGCTCTGGCGTTGCTTGCGATCCACGCGATGGGAGGTTCGCACAAAGGCGGCGTGCAGGCTCAGGAGCGAACCGGCCCTGTCCTCGCCCCCTATGTAGTATTCCGTGGCCAGCCAACCAATCTAATGGACGCCATATCCACTGAGGGAATCCTACGTTCCGCCAAGAGCCAGAGATTTGATTCGAGCCACGAAAAAAAGTCGGTGCTCGGAGAGGACAGCCTTGCCGATTTACTCGATCTCCCCTCGTCTTCGGAGATCGACATCCCTTTGCCTGTTGGGCAAAGCGACACCATAGTAATCGGCTTATTGGATGATAATGGACATACCTTTCTCTCAAGCGACCGAACAGGCATCTACACGGAGTATAGATGCCAGGTCGAGCGAGTCTTGCTTTCGCCGAAGAATTCGCCTCTCTCCAAAGTTATCGATGTAGTACGAGGGGGAGGCGCCATTAGACTGCCATCAGGAAAGGTGCTTATTCGGGGCAAACTCAATCGGCCCTTGCCACGCGGCGGTTTTCGCTATTTGTTTTTTTTGGGGTTTCAGGAAGATACAAGAGATTTTCTAATCGTCGGGGGATACGTATTGTGGGAGGGTCACGCTTATTCGTTGAACCAACTGAACGTGCCTTTGAACGATCGGCTGGCAGAATATGTCAATGGAGACGAGAATCGCCTCATTTCAGATACGCTTGGTATAATTAGTGGGAAATCGATAGTGGTCGAACATGAAATTCCTGTGCCGAAGGATTACAGCGCTTTGCCAGAGGATCCCGAGCTGAGGAGGCGCTTGGAAGCCAGAATGAAACGATGGGGTAACGAGAGTAGGTTTGAAGTGAGTATGCTTAAATCATCTGAGGCGCATCCGGAGCAATATATCGACCAGCTTTCCGGACGGTTCCCGGCATTTCCGAAATCTTTTGCCGATCTTGTCGTCATGGTGAGTGTCAGCGACTATCAACCGTACTTTTCATTTGACCACGGAACCATCTGGACCCAATTTGAGGCCCGCGTAAAGACTGTCTATCATCAATCTGCCAAAGTGCACGTTGGGAACAGCGATAGGCTGCTTTTTGAGAGACTAGGAGGTGCGATCCGTTTTGACAACAGGATTTTCACGGTCACCCTGGGAAATCACGGACAACCGAGAATTGAGGAGGAGCTGATCCTGTTTTTAAAGAGATCGGATGGATCCAGTTTCGAGCTGGTTTTCGGTTATCTAGTGCGCGATCAGCACGTCTTTCCACTCGATGCCACGACCGAATATGAACTGGCGGGCACACCGCTGGACCTGTTCACGGATAAGCTCAAACAGGCCCTACAGAAGTGAAGGCACTTGCCAGATGGATGCCCGTTCGTTTTGCTGGCAACCTAGCGACTTGGGGAATAGTAAACGGCGTTGTAGGAAGTTATCCGAAGTTGACTGATGACCAGCCACATGGGCGAAAAACCGGCATTCCGGACGTAATACGGATTAACCGGAAACTACGAGCCTCCTGCCTATGAAGTCCAAGTCGCGTTCGAGGAAATAACCACTTTCTGGGTCACGTGGAATTCTTGTTTTGGGCCTCGATCGGATGTGCTTCGGCACACAATACTGGAGGTGACACGTCGAAGACCCGCCGAGGAGTTTTCGATTTGACGGCTCTTAAGAGTGGCCACGCCGGCGTTGATCCGCATACCTCAGCGGTTGCATCCATTTATATTCATCTGGACTGGGTTTGCGGCTGCGCCGCGCCATAAGATCCGTGGCAGGAGTCTTGATGAGTAGGGTTGGAGCCCTTTCTACTTGCTTGCCGGCGAGGATGCTCTTATTCTGAGCGCAGTTATTATCCATGGAGAGATGCCCTATGAAGCTGATCTGTCGCTTATCGATTTCGATCCTGTTGTGTGCGGCCATGCTGTGCACTGCCCAGACCGGGAGCAATCCCGCTCAGGATCTGGGAGTGCCATCGACAACCGGTCTGGTGGTATCGACCCAGGCGCTGGCTTCGGACGCAGGTGCCGCGATCTTGCACAAGGGCGGCAACGCGGTGGATGCCGCGGTTGCTACCGCGTTCGCTCTGGCGGTCACACATCCCAGTGCCGGCAATATCGGCGGCGGTGGATTCATGATCGTTCGTGAAGTTTCGGGCAAGGCCGTCACCTTTGATTATCGCGAGAAGGCGCCGTTGAAATCCAAGCCGGACATGTATCTGGATCCCCAGGGCAAGATCGTCCGCAAACTGACCAATGAAGGGTATCTGGCGCCCGGCGTGCCGGGCACGGTGCGCGGCCTCGAGCTGGCCCATAAGCGCTACGGCAAGCTTCCCTGGAAGGATGTGGTTTCCCCCGCGGTGCAGCTGGCGGAGCAGGGTTTCATACTGTCCAGGAGCCTGGCGAATGGGCTCAACGGCCAGCTCGGCGGTGTGATGGGCAAATACCCTTCATCCGTGGCAGCCTACGGCAAGCCGGGCGGAGAAAAGTGGGCCGAGGGCGACAGGATTGTCCTCAAAGACCTCGCAAAAACGCTGGCTGCGGTTGCCAACGAAGGCGCCGATGTCTTCTATAAGGGTTGGATTGCAGACCGGATCGCCGACGACATGAAGGCCAACGGCGGACTGATCACGAAGGAGGATCTGGCGGCGTACCAGGCCAAGGAGCGCGCGCCCGTGACCGGCAGCTTCCGCGGCTACGACATCATCTCCATGCCGCCCCCCTCCTCAGGAGGCGTGGGGCTGATCGAAATGCTGAACATCCTGGAGAACTTCGACCTGAAGAAGAGCGGGCGTTATTCGCCGGAGACCCTTCACCTGATGATTGAAGCCATGCGCCGTGCCTACCTCGACCGGGCGCGCTCCCTGGGTGATCCTGACTTTGTGAAGGTTCCGGTGGCGGAGCTGACATCGAAGGAATATGCCAAAAAGCTCGCCGAGTCCATCGATCGCTCCAAGGCCTCCAAAAGCGTAGAACTTGGCAAGGACATCGTTACCAAGCCTGAGGGCATCGAGAGCGACGAAACCACCCAGTTCTCAGTGATCGACAAGGACGGCATGTCGGTCTCCAACACCTTCACTTTGGAAGGGGGCTATGGTTCGAGGGTAGTGGTGAAGGGCGCCGGCTTTCTGCTTAACAACGAAATGGGTGACTTCAACAAGAAGCCCGGCGAAACCAATATCACGGGCGATATAGGCACCGAACCCAACCTGATTGCGCCTGAAAAACGCATGCTGAGCTCCATGACGCCGACGATGGTGACTCGCAACGGCAAGGTTGTGTTGATTACCGGTTCACCCGGCGGCCGGACCATCATTAACACCGTTCTCAGCATTGTTGTGAGCGTGTTGGAATTCGGCATGAATGGCCGTGAGGCTGTTGATTCCGCGCGGATGCACAATCAGTGGCTCCCCGACGAGACCATCTTCGAGCAAGGCGCGATTCCTGAGGATGTTCAGACCCGGCTCAAGGCGATGGGACACAACATCAGGATGCAGGGGAGACAGGGTGATGGGAACTCAATTCTAGTCGACCCGGTGAGCCGGGTGGCTTACGGTGTCAACGACAAGCGCAGCCCCGACGGGAAAGCATCGAAATAACGGATCCGCCGAAGGACGGGAGAACAGCACTGACATCTCCCTTCTTAGGGTTCGCGCAAGAATAAGTTGGCATTTTGGCGCGAGCGCCGGGCGGGCAGATGCAAGGCGCCGCGACGCAGGTGATGTGATGACATCGTCGAGGAACGGCAACGCCGCAGATGCCCGCCCGCCGCCGCACCCCGAAGGGCTGCGGCTCCCAGGCTTGGCGAACTAGAACAGTTGGCTGGTTATGATTCAATTGGGCATCGGAGCCGCAGCACAATGCCAAATTATTCTTGCGCGAGCCCTCATGCTCAGGTGGGGTGCGGCGAGGACCGCGCCCCACTATTTGAACAGGCTGCTGAAGCGTCTCGACAGACCGATCTACTTCTTCTTCTCGATTGCCGCGATCGTAGCTAGGATATCACTGGCCTGTTGGATATGCTCTTTTCCCCCAACGTCCTTGTACTTGTTGAGGTTTTCCTTAGCCTTGGCATAGTCCTTCTTGAAGTAGTATACCGAGCCAAGCTCGAAATACGCCTCGGCATTCTGAGGATCGTTTTTCATGATCCAATTGAACGCCTGTATCGCCAGGCTTTCCGTCTCAGGGTTCGTCTCCCATTTCTTCGCCTGGTCGAAGACAGAAATGCCTCCCTGGACATAGGCGGCGAAGGCTTGATCGTATTGCTTGTCGTTGATGTATCGTTGCGCCACCACTTCGTAATGACTCGACAGGGCCTGCTTGAATTTGGCGTCCTGGGGAGACAGGGAAATCGCGCGCTTGTAGGCTTCAATAGCAGCGTCGTCCTGCTTGAGCTGAGTGCGCGCCCGCCCGATCTGGCACCAGACGCTGGCCTGAAGCCCCGGTTCCGGGAGCAGGGGCAGCGCTGCTTCATATTTCTGTAGGGCAACGCTATAGTCCTTATTGTTGTATGCCGTGTCGCCCTCATCCGCGAGCCCCTTTGCCTTTTCCAGTGTGGCATTCGTGGCCAGGCGCTCTTTTAAGTCCTGGAAAGACTTATCGTCGGGCCTAAGCTTGATAGCGGTCTCCAGTTCCTTCATTGCAGGTTCCCACTGTTTGTCGGATCCGAGCGCGAGCGACAGGTAGTAGAAGGTATCAGGATCGTTTGGAATCAGCTTGGAAGCTTCTTGAAGCTTGGCGATGGCCGGTTTGTAGTTCTTGTTGACAAATTCGTCATAGCCCTCGACCTTCAATTTCAAACCCGGGAGCATGGCAAGCATGGCTTTGGCGTTGTTCAGCGTTGCCGTCCAAGGGAGTTGCTGTTGCTGCTGGGGAGCCCCTTTGGCATCCTTGGTGGGTTCCTTAGGCGGAGGCAGGGACATTTGCTGCGCAGTTGCCATATCACGAGCTTTCTCAAAGTTCTCCTGCGCGAGATCCCACTTCTTCAGCTGTGCCGAATTCAAACCTAAATAGAAGAGCGTGTCTGGACTCGAAGGATTCATTGCGAGAGAATCCTGGAGCAGCTTGTCCGCTTCGTCGTATTTCTGCTGGTTAATCGAGTTGATCGCCTGTTTTAGGGTCTCGAATGCTTTCTGATACAGGTCAGGATCCTCGAAGTAAAACTTCTTCAGAGGATCACCCGCCGCGCATTTGACCGTAATCGATTCCTGAGCTCCGTTCTTGAGAATGACGGGCTCATACAACCCAGGGGCCATGGCCTCCGGGCGGACTACGACCCGATACCCGCCGTCATCCAGCTTTTCGTAGCGCGCGATGCCATCCTTGTCCGCTGTCTTGTTCTGCCATTTCAGATTGGATCCATAGGTCGCGATCATCACTCTGGCCCCGGCGAGAGCTTTGCCCGAGTCATCGACGCACTTGATGGTCAGCGTGTTGGCGGGAGCGGCGAAAACTGCTCCCCAAAGGAGCAGGATTGAAATAGATATACTGAGTCCGAATAATAACTTGCTGGTTATTGATTTCATCGTAACCGTCTGCACAATTTGGGTTAATGTTTTAAAGGTTTCATGTCACGCTCGCTTCCCGATATCCTGGGGCCGCTCCTTCCAGACGCATGGATCCCGATTTCAGATCCATGGACTTCCAGAAGGAAGCGCTTGTGGGCGGCGCCGTGTATTATGACACAGGTCTTGCTTTTGCAAATGAAAAGATTTAAAGGAAATCTCTGCCGGGAGCATGCCGATGACAAACGTTTTCTACTGGGTCACCCATTATGGCTATCTGGCGATATTCTGTCTGCTGGTGCTCGGCATCGTCGGGCTGCCTGTGCCGGACGAGACGATGCTCGCTTTTGCAGGGTATTTGGTATACCAGCGCATCCTCCTCCCGGTACCCACCATTGCCGCGGCGCTTCTAGGGAGCCTCTCCGGCATCACGATCAGCTATGTGCTGGGACGTACCGCTGGACTCGGTCTGCTCCGCAAGTACGGCCGATTTATGCATGTGACGCCGGCACATGTGGACCGGGTGCATCTTTGGTTTGAGCGGATCGGCAGATGGACGCTGCTCATCGGCTACTTTATTCCTGGGATACGGCATCTGGTTGCTTTCGTTGCGGGCGCATCCCGGCTGCGCTATCCGGTGTTCGCCCTTTTCGCTTACACCGGCGGCATGTTTTGGTCGCTCACCTTCATCTCGGTGGGTTTTTTCTTCGGACAGCATTGGACTTCCGTGCTGGGCAGGATCGAAAATCACGTGCTGGAGGTAGTAGGAGTTGCTCTCGGCTTGCTGTTGCTGTACCTCTTGATCTGGTGGCTGCGACGCGCCCGCGCCTGATTTTCATCCGCCGTGAGCGATGGGGACGGAGGCTGCCGCGATTCTTGGTGCGTCCTTGTGGCAACTACTTTTTTGTCCGTGAAGTCTGCCGTTCGAGGTCGATTTTCTTCAGCCGATCGAGTTCGTCCGTCAGCTTCTTGATCTTTTCTTCGCGGGTCTTAGCATCCACTTTCATTTTTTCGATGTCGGTCTGCAGGCTGAGGATGAATCGCGCCTCCGCGCTATAGGGGCTCTTCGGGAAGAGAGAAACCAGGTGTTTAAATTGCTCCTGAGACCGTTCCAGGGACTTCGCGCGGCACTCGGCTGATGCGCAGGCGAGCGTGTGCGATATTCCCAGCTTGAAAAGGGCCACATCCTTATATTGAGTGACGGGATCCTCCCGGAGGTACTTTTCGTAGAGACGGATTGCATCCACATATTTGCCGCTTTGGAAGCTTGCTTCTCCGTCCCGGAAGCTCTTGGGGAGCGGCGGCTCGGGCGGCGCGGGAAGCCGTGAAGGCGGCAGGGGAAGTTCGGGCCAGGTTGCCGGCACAGGCACGGGTGGCGGAGAAACGGGAACCGGCTGAGGCGGTGAAGGAGGTGTGGCCACAGGATGAACCGGATTTTTGTGACACGCGCCCATCAACAGGAAGATACCCAGAATCAAAAGGGTCACACTTCGAGTTCTCATCCGGTCAACTCAATCTAATTCGGAGTGCATCAACAATTGTCTGTGGCCGTCTCGCGGAACCACGAACCAGACCGAGCATACGAAACCTCTTTCGTGTCTTTCGTGGTTGGTTTTCCGACAGCCCTTTACAGTATCCATGTCAGAGCGGGGACGATTCGCGATGGGTAACTCCTCCGGAGCTTCCGCCGGAGGGAATGACCAGATGGAAGACGCTGCCCCCGCCCGGATTGTCTACAACCCAGAGTGCACCGCGGTGTGCTTCCGCGATGGTGCGGGAAATGGCCAATCCAAGGCCTGCTCCCTGACCCATAACCTTCTTCCCCTGCTTCACCTGGTGAAACTTCTCGAAAATCCTTTCCTTGTGCTCATCCGGCACGCCGGGGCCGGAATCGGTGACGGTCAGCAGCGCGATTTGCTTTCCCTCGGGAGGGGACGAGACCCTTCCGCGCCAGGACTCCGGGAGGCTGAGGGGTAGTGTGGGAGTGGTCGTCACGCGCACACTGATGGCTTTGCCCTTGGGTGAAAACTTGAGGGCATTGCCAAGCAGGTTTCGGATAATCTGCATGATTCGATCCCCATCACATTCTACCATCAAGGGTTGTTCGGGGACCTCAAGTTCGAGCACCAGATCGCGTTCGCCCGCGCCGGGCTGCAATTCTGCAACCACGGTTCGAGCCAGACCCGCCAGATCGTTGCCTTTCAGCTCATACTCCATCACCCCCGCTTCCATCCGGGACAGGTCGAGGAGATTGCCAATCATGGCCGACAGCCGCCGCCCGCTTGCGAGGTTGAGTTCGAGCAGGCGGCGTTGTTTCTCGCTCAACGGCCCCGGGATCTGGTCGAGTAGAACGTGAATGGTCTCCTGGATGGAGGCCAGGGGCGCCCTCAGCTCGTGGGAAACATGGGCCACGAAGTCCCTTTTCATCTGGTCAAGCTCGTTCAGACGATAGGTCATGGTATTGAAGTCCTTGGCGAGCTGGCCAAACTCATCGTGCCGCGTTGAATCCAGACGATAGAAGAACTTGCCCTCCGTGATGGCGCGTGTCCCATGGGTGAGCTGCTTCAGCGGTATCGATATGGACTGGACGATGAGGAAAGAGACCATACCGCTCAGCAGCAAGGCGACCCCCGCGAGGATCCAGGAGATGGTATCCGCCATTCTGCCGGTCCGGAGGGAAGCTTTCACTTCGGCTTCGATCCCGATCCGGGCTGCCTCGTAAACCGTCTCGGTCTGTGCCCTTAGTTGTTCCAGCTGATCAATCAGGGTGTCAGGCACATCCTGCGCTTCCTGCGATTGCAGCGCCTGCTGTCGCTGTGAAAGTTCTTCAGAAAAGCTGCTCCAGAGATGGGAGAGCCGGGCAATCTCCGACCGCTCTTCATCGGTGCGGCCGCTTGACTCAACCTCGCGCAGGTCGGTCTCGAAAAGAGTTCGATACTCTTGGAGCTTTTCCTGGTATTGGCGATCGGTCGGAAATACGAAGGACTTTTTCGTGAACTCCTCAACCAGTTCAATGTCGCGCCTCAGCTGCAGGGCGGTTGAGGCGGCTGGGATGTTCACTGTAGAGAGCCTGGAGATGATCGACTGCATGCGGTGGATTGTGAAGACTTGATATGCGAGAAGCCCCACCATCAAGGCGATGAGGATTCCATAGCCCGAAATCACCTTCGTGGATATTCTCATGCCACGCCAACGCCCTCTTAGGGGTTCGAGATCCCCGGCATTCTACTCCAGTCCATAGAATTTGAGCTTGTTCCGGATGGTTTTCACGTCGAGGCCCAACTGGCGCGCCGCTTCTGCCTTATTGTTGCCTGCCCGTTCGAGTGTCTTCAGGATCAGCTCCTTTTCCGCCTCGGCGGCCGTAACGCCGGCAGGCAAGACGATTTTGGCGGCAGAGCCTGTGTGTGGGGTCAGCACATACGCGGGCAGATGGTGGCTTTCGATCCAGTCCCCACGCGCCAATATGACAGCCCGCTCCATAATGTTTCTCAGTTCCCGCACGTTCCCTGGCCATGGGTAGATCTTGAGTAGCTCGAGCGCCTCTTCGCGGAGGCCCTCGACCTTCGTGTTGTGCTTCCGGTTGAACTCGCGGATGAAGTACTGAGCCAGCAGTGGCAGGTCGCCCTTGCGCTCCTTTAGCAGCGGGAGCGCAATGGTGAAGACGTTCAGCCGGTAGTATAGATCCTCGCGCAGCCGGCCGCTCGCAACCGCTTCACCTGGATCCTTGTTGGTTGCCGCGAGCACGCGCACGTCGACCGGGAACTCGTGACTCCCGCCCAGCCGCCGCACCCGGCGATCCTCAATTACGCGCAGCAGCTTGGGTTGAAGCCCCTGAGGCATCTCCGCGATTTCGTCCAGGAACAATGTCCCCCGGTTCGCCTGCTCGAAACAACCCGCGCGCAACCCGATGGCTCCCGTGAAGGCGCCCCTCTCATGGCCGAGGATTTCGCTCTCCATCAGATTCTCGGGAATTGCCGCGGCGTTAATGGCGACGAAGGGACCCGCCGAGCGGTTGCTCATCTGATGGATCGTGCGTGCCGCAAGTTCCTTTCCAGTGCCGCTCTCTCCTGTGATGATCACGGAGGCGTCCGTTGAACTCAGGCTCTGGATCAGACTGTAGACTTCGCGCATGGCCTTGCTCGAGCCGACGAATTCACCAAAGCCGGTCTGATCCAGCTGGGAAAGCAGACGCTGCGACCTGCGCCTGAGCTCAAGATCATTCTCCGTAGCCTGGAGAATCGCCCTTAACTTGGCATAATCCAGAGGTTTGGTGACGAAGTCCCGCGCACCTTGTTTCATGGCCTCGACCGCCAGGTCGATACTGCCTTGCGCAGTCATCAGCACCACAGGGCGATTGGGACGATCGGCCTTGAGAGAGCGAAGCAGATCCAGTCCCGAAAGCTCCGGCATGACCACATCGGATATGACGATGTCCGGGTCGTAGCTTTGTGCCAGTTCCGCGGCCGCGTGGCCGTCACCAGCGGTCCGCACGTCGAAGCCCCATCCTTGCAGGCGCATCTCGAAGACTTCCCGCATGGTTTCCTCGTCATCTACCACCAGGATCTTCGTTTTGCGATTCACCATGGCAACGACCCGCATGTTGCCGCAAGAGATACAACGACGGCGTGAGAAGTCATATTTCCTTTCCCTACGATCTTAGATCTACAACTTCCGGCCGGGATATCTGGGATCAGGTTTCTCTGGCAGCATTCTGGGGATAATCCCTTCGGTCCCACAGCTCCGGGCCGGGCATGTGCGCACACACTCCCTGCTGCAAAAACCTAGTATACCCATGGGATGGCGCGCTGGAGAAGGTCAATCTGCGCATATGCCTGAAATCCCTTCCACAGGCTGTGGCGAATCACACAACGACTCCCTCCGCCATATTCCCTTGAAGGTCTTCGGGGTTACTGTTTTTTGCTGAGCAGTGTCTTGATGTCGGCGGGAAGATCGAAACGGTCCTTCGCAATCTCTGCATTGAATTGAACGCTTTCGATGTGCGTGTCAATTTCCTGAGCTAAAATCATTCTTTTCTGTTTGTGAGGGACCATTACGCCGTCGACGCTCCTGTAATCCCCCAGGAAAGTATCGGTGGGAATCTCTCCCAACGTTGGCGTCAAGCTGGTCATGGAGATCTTAACGAGCAAGCCCGATTTTTCGTCGTAGTACTGCTGGATCGGCTTTCCCTCTTTCGCTGTCAGCACGACCTTATAGCACGGTTCATGGTCGACCATTTCCTCGCCGACACATTCGACTTTGTCATAGAGATCACGCCAGTGGAGCGGGGCATTGAAATTTGTTTCCCGGAGGGCTGCCGCCTTTTCTTCGCCGTCCCTGATTCGTGGCCCGGTGTCGGGAGAGCGCTCCCAGCAGACGTTGCCGTCGGTGCCGGCCTCAGTTTTACCGACGCCCACAAGATCGACAACCCTATAGGATTTATTCGGATCCGCTTTGTATTCCGTGGTCGTTCCCTTGATTCCGGCCTCCACGAACTCGATGGTCGCCGTAATGACGTGATTGTAGTGTTTTTCATAAGCGGATCTGCCGCCAGTGACCTGGATATACTTCTCGAGTATCGCCTCGGCTGTCGGCAGCTTCTGCTGCGCGCGCGCCGGCCGTGTCATGGCCGGGTTTGTTACGCCAGCAGCGATGAGGATGATCAAGAGACAAAGTGAGGGATAAATGGGAGGTTTCATAAGGTCTCCAAGGATCGCAGAGAACAGTCTACCTCAAACACAATGCCTGCATCGATATTTGTGGCAGCCTTGTTGGTCATCGGTGATACGAATCCCTAACTTAGACAGAGTGCGTGGAAACTTGGCGCGAGGGCCGGATACAGGGTGCGATAGACCGGATAGATTGCCTGGTAGCGCTCCACACTGGCGGCAACCGGCGCGATGCGCTGAGTGATTTTCACGGTACGCGCGACGGCCTCCTCCACGCCGGCAAAAATGCCTGCGCCCACGCCTGCCAACAGGGCCGCGCCGTAGGCTGCGCCTTCCGTGACATTGACCAGCACCAGCTCGTTGCCGAACACGTCCGCCTGGATTTGCCGCCAGAGCGCGCTGCGCGCGCCGCCGCCCGATGCCCGCACCTGCGCAATGGGGACACCGAGGCTCTTGATGAGTTCAAGACTGTCGCGCAGTCCGAACGACACCCCCTCCATCACGGATCGAATGATGTGATCCTTGTTGTGATGCACAGTCAGGCCAATGAAGGCGCCGCGCGCTTGCGGGTCGGGATAGGGTGTGCGCTCGCCGGTGAGATACGGCAGAAAAAGGAGTCCCTGACAGCCGGCCGGAGCGCGTGCGGCTGCGCGTGTCAGCAGATCGTATGGGTCCTCACCGCTCAGTGATGCTGCCGTGCGCTCCGGCTCGCCCAGGCTGTCGCGCAACCACCGGAACGAGCCTCCCGCCGAGAGCATCACTCCCATCAGGTGCCACTTGCCCGGTACCGCATGGCAGAAGGAGTGCAGCCGGCCCTGAGCTTCCGCGGCGAATCTATCTGAATGGGCGAACACTACGCCCGAGGTTCCCAAAGTGACCGAGATGATCCCTGCCTGCACAATGCCGCTACCGACAGCCTGCGCTGCTTGATCGCCTCCGCCGCCGACTACGGGGGTGCCTGGTTTCAAGCCGGTTTCACGAGCTGCAGCCGCGCTGATTTGGCCGGAGATTTCCGGCGACTCGGTGCACCGGGGGAGCCAGTCTTTGGGTATGTCAAGGGCGCTCAACATCGGGTCCGACCAGCGCCGGCGGGCCACGTCCAGAAGTGACGTGCCGGAAGCGTCCGAGACTTCCGTGGCATACTCTCCGGTCAGACAAAAACGTGCGTAGTCCTTCGGCAGCAAAATGTGCGCGGTCTTCTCGTACACTGCAGGTTCGTTTTCCCGCACCCAAAGGATCTTCGGCGCTGTGAAGCCCGGCAGAACAGCATTGCCGGTCAGTTCGAGCAGGGTGCTCAGACCGCCGACTCTCTCCGTGATTTCTGCGCACTGCAAACCGGTGCGTTGGTCGTTCCACAAGATTGCCGGGCGCAGAACCTGGCCGGACTTGTCCATCATGACCAAGCCATGCATCTGGCCGGTAAGGCCGACGCCGCTCACGTCCTCGCCCTTCAATCCCGTTCTGTTCAAGGCTGCCTGAATGCTCGAACGCACCCCGTGCCACCAATCCGCAGGCGACTGCTCCGACCACAGCGGATGAGGCGTAGAGAGCGGGTATTCGGTCGTGGCTCCGCCGGCCACGTTGCCGCGTTCGTCAATCAGCAAGGCCTTGGCACCAGTAGTGGAAACATCAATACCCAAAAGATGAGCCATGATGGACCCTCCCGAGCAAACGGGAATCTTCGTTGCTACTGCGATTCAGACAGTGGGAAAAAGCATAGCCACGAATAACACGAATAACACGAATAGAGAAGCTGAAGTTCCGCCGGACAGGATTGGGACAGAGAAACGCAAAGCGTTGTGCCCTCGTCTGCCTGGATCCCCTTCGTGCTTCTCTCTCATCGAATGATCTTGAGCCACTTATCCGAAGGATGGGAGAACAACTTGCGGTCATCACCGCTGACCGTAATCTTCTGGGCAGCTTCGTTCCAGCGAATTTGAGCCAGGCTGAATTTGCCCTTCTCATATTCGTAGGTCGTGCCGTCGTCCTGATAAAGATCAAACTGGGCGTCCGCGCCGGGATAGACCCAGAGTTCCACTTCTTTCTGCTCGGCGTGCGTGCTCGTAATGTCGTTTCCGTGCGGTATGATCGATCCTGCCTTCACGAATAATGGCAGGACATCCAAGGGGGCGTCCGCGGGTATTCTCTGTCCCCCAGGATATTTTTTGCCGGTCCAATAGTCGTACCACGCCTGCCCTCTTGGAAGATAGACCTCACGACTGGGTTTCCCCTTTTCAACTACCGGAGCGACAAGAAACGCGGGGCCGAACATATATTCGTCCTTGATGTCCCGGACCTCGGGGTCCTGAGGGAAATCCATGAACAATGCCCTCATGAACGGGGCGCCCGTCTCGCTAACCCCATGGGCGAGGGAATAGATGTAGGGCAGCAGTCGATAACGCAGGCCCAGGTATTTGGCCAGGATCTTCTCCGCTGTTTCACCGTAGGACCACACCCCATCGTCCGACTTCGAACTTTGAGTTCGAAATGTGGGACAAAACGTCCCAAATTCGAACGAGCGGAGATAAAGCTCAACATCGTCATCCTGGGCATCGCCAGATTTAGATGCTCCAGGGGAAGGCCCACCGCCGATGGCGGAAGACCAATAGGGCAAACCAGAGGCTGTCATGTTGAGGCCGGCGGGGATTTGACGCCTCAGCGCATTCCATTGCGGGACGACATCCGATGACCCAAAGGTCGTGCCGTACTGCTGTGCACCCAAGTAGCCGGACCGCGAGAGAATCAGACTCCGCTCCTTCAGGTCGCGACGGTGCCCTTCGTAGACGGCCTTGGCTTGAATCAGGGGGTAGAGGTTGAAAATTCTTGCGCCCGTCCCAGCATCCAGCGATAACGCAGCCGTCATGAGGTCGGGTTCATTTCCATCCAGCCACCAACTCGTGAAGCCTTTGGATGCGTAGTTCTCCTGGATGTTGTTCCAGCACCAGGACGCACATGAGGGTTTGCTGATATCCAGCATGGGCCCGCGCGCATCCTGGCTTAGTTTGCCGGCTTTGTCTTTGGCGATACAGCCCATGGCATCGAGGGCGTCGAAGTGGAGGGAACCATTTTGGATGCGAGGCCAGCATGAGACTATTACCCTAAAATCCAGCTTGCTGAGCTCGGCATTCAGGCTGCCGGGATCTGGCCATTGCTTTGGATCGATGCCTGTATCTCCCAGGTTTATCGCCATCATGTCGGCGGGATAGCCCTTCTTTCTATATTTTCGTGCGAATTGCAGTAGTTGCTCCTGTGTCTCGGCTCTCTGGCTGCCGAGAATGTATCCGAGAGCAGATTTTGGGGGGAGGGGCGTCGCACCAGTCAGGAATCGATATCCTTTGTAGAGTTCATCGGTTGTGTTTCCGCAAATCACGAAGTAGGAAAGCGCGTCGCCGACTTCGGCATCCCATGCGGTCACGCCGTCTTTCCCAGGGACGACCGTCGTTTTCGAGGGATTGTCAAAAATGAAGCCATATTTGCGATTTGTTACCAGGAAGGGGACGGGGACGACCTCGCCCACAAGAGACTGGTGATCGGGCCATAGTCGTACTGTTTGTCCGCGCTGATCCATCCAGCCGTCCCCATGCATGCCAAGGCCGTAGAAGGCCTCATCGTCGGGAGCGATGAATTCGGCGTGAACGTTGAATGTGTCCTCCCCCGATACTTGTGCGCTTTTCAAGTGATACTGCTTCGATGACAGGAGAATATTTTGCTTCTGATCAAGAAAAGTCATTTGTGCCGTCTTGCGGTCCACGCTTACGGTCAGCTGGCTGGTCGAAAGCTTGATGGCACTGAGGGTGGAGTCGACGCGGTATTTCGGACTTAATGAAGTTGCGCTAAATCCCCAGAGGGGCAGGGTCCTTTTCTCAGAGCTCGGGAAATAGCGGATATAAGCAATGTTGTCCGCGTAGGCTTTGATGATGAGGATGCCCACATCGCATTTGAGGATTAGTTCCTGATTGACATGCTCGAAGCTGGCCACCCGCTGGGGCAGGCGGATGGAATCGGGGGTCGCCTGATCCTGGCCTCGAGGACGCGACATCCCGGGCATCAGGCTCAAGGTCGCAAGGCCGATTATTGCATGGATCCATTTGCGGAAAGTGCGGACACGCATGGTTCCTCCCCCTCTTCCTGATTAAAGGAGCCCCGCAATTTTAGCAGGGATACGAGCGATGCAAAGGAGAAAAGAATCTAGTTTACGACGCAACCGAACGTAACCTTAAAATACACGAGATCGATTTCGTACTACTTACTGTCAAATCCTTTCAGTTTGGGCACGGAATCTAAAAACCTAACGCAAAGGCCGCAGAGATTAAAGCAGAGACCGCAGAGAGTACAGCTGTTATGAGTCTCCTGCTATCCCACCTCTGCGGCCTCTCCGTTGATCTCCGCGTCCTCTGCATTAAGCTTTTGATTTTGGTTGCGGGCTATGCTGCTCCAGGTATTTCGTGCTTTCTGAGCGCGGTAGCGGCAATTCCTAATGCCATCTTTCGCCTTGCTTTTCGTCTTGCTCCCGCGATAGCATGGCGCTCTGATTTCACCCGAGCGAAATCGGCCAAAGAACTGCGCGAGCAGGTTTTGGCGTGATCGCGATCCGTCAGCCGAATGTTGGTTGTGGAATCGAAAAAGGCGCCGGCTTGCCATGAAATTGTGGCCCATGCCCACTTGGATCCAGAACCAACCCCACCGGCGCTACAACCCGATGACGGGCGAATGGGTTCTGGTATCTCCGCATCGCACGCAACGTCCCTGGCAGGGGAAGATCGAGACTGCTCCTGCCGATCAGCGTCCCTCCTACGATCCAACCTGCTATCTTTGTCCGGGAAATCCAAGGGCGAACGGCAGGTCTAATCCGCCATATACCGGCGTCTACGTGTTCGACAACGACTTCAGTGCTCTTCTCCCTGAAACGCCGCCCTCTGCGAGCGATCACCACCCCTTCGTGCGGCTGGAAGCAGTTCGAGGCGTTTGCCGCGTGCTTTGTTTTTCGCCGCGCCATGATCTGACGTTGGCTCTGATGAGCTTTGAAGAGATCCGCCGGGTTGTTGAGTTGTGGGCCGATCAGGTTCAGGAACTGGGGTGCCGATACCAGTGGGTACAGATCTTTGAAAACAGAGGTGAGATCATGGGGTGCTCGAATACGCATCCTCATGGACAGCTTTGGGCCGGGAGCGCACTGCCAAATGAGCCTGCCAGGGAGCTCGCGAATCAACGCGTATATTTTGACGATCACGGGTCTGTTCTACTTCTCGACTATCTCGAATTTGAACGTGCCGAGCAAACGCGCGTAGTTGTCGAGAATGACCATTGGGTGGCACTCGTGCCGCTTTGGGCGGTGTGGCCGTTTGAAACGATCCTGCTACCCCGTCGCCACGTTCTGCAGCTTACCGATCTCGATGCTCCCGAACGGCAGTCGCTCGCGGAGATCCTCAAACGCCTGCTTACTCGTTATGACAACCTGTTTCACACCTCTTTTCCATATACCATGGGCTGGCATGGAGCGCCCCACTCCTCCGGCGATTGCACCCATTGGCAGCTGCATGCGCACTTCTATCCTCCGCTGCTCCGCTCCGCAACCGTGAAGAAGTTCATGGTCGGCTACGAGATGCTTGCGGAACCGCAACGGGATATCACTCCTGAAACGGCTGCTGCGCGCCTGCAATCGCTGTCAGAAGTGCACTACACCCAGGTCCTGAAGGATTCGAGGCCATGACAATCACCGCTCCCGGGACCGAGTCTCTCTCGCGACTCTACGGACGTGACGGCGCGGCGCTGGCAAGACAGGCACGACGGTGGAAAAGTCTCTTTGATGAATACCGCCGCCGGTTTGGGGACTTGGAACTTCGCTTTTTCAGCACGCCCGGCCGGACGGAGATCGGCGGAAATCACACGGACCACAACCACGGAAAGGTGCTGGCGGCCGCCGTTGACTTGGATTCGATCGCGGTAGCGGCAGTGTCCGCGGACGACCGGATCACGATATACTCCGAGGGATACAGCGAGCCGTTTGTGGTGGCGCTCGACGAACTTTCCGTCATTGCAGTGGAGCAGGGGACAACGGCTGGGCTGATCCGCGGGATCGCCTCCCGCTTTCGCCAGCTCGGACTTGCGGCCGGCGGTTTTCGTGCCTGCATCACGAGTGATGTGCCTGTGGGCTCGGGGCTCAGTTCGTCAGCCTCCATCGAGGTGCTAATCGCCACCATCCTGAATTCGTTGTATAACGGCGGCCAGGTAGATGACGAGCAGATCGCCATGATTGGTCAATATGCCGAAAACGCGCATTTTGGGAAGCCTTGCGGTTTGATGGATCAGATCGCCTGCGCCGTTGGCGGAATCGTCAGGATTGATTTCGACGATCCCAAATCTCCTTTGGTGGAAAAAATCGATTTTGACTTCACCGCCGAAGGATACAATCTCGTGGTCATAGATACCGGCGGCAGTCATGCCGATCTGACCCAAGATTACGCCTCGATTCCGCGTGAGATGAAATCGGTCGCCGCCCAGTTCGGCCGGGAGGTCTGCCGGCAAATCTCAGAGCCAGACTTGCTAAGCAACCTGGGGGAGCTCCGTGCCGGCGTTGGTGACCGGGCGATTCTGCGTGCCCTGCATTTCCTGCAGGAAAATCACCGGGTTGATCTTCAGGTGGACGCGCTCCGAAAGAAGGATCTGAAGGGTTTTTTGCGACTCATCGAGGAGTCAGGCAATTCATCGTATCGTTGGCTGCAGAACTGTGTTAGCGCCCGAGCCGGTAGGGAGCAGGGGATCCCGTTGGCCTTAGCTCTCGCGGAGGGGTATGTCCGGAAATGTGGAGGAGCTTGTCGTGTTCACGGAGGCGGATTCGCGGGCACAATCCTGGTCTTCCTTCCGATCTCCTGCGTCGGCGGGTTTCGAACATTGATGGAATCGGCGTTTGGATCCGGCTGCCTCAAGACCCTTCGGGTGCGCTCTCAAGGAAGTCTCGAATTTCGGGGACAGTCACCATAATCCCCTAATTCCCCAACGATTTTTCGGTCAATCATGCTTGTTTGGAATCTGAGAAATAGGGAATTGTGGTGACTGTCCCCGAAATTTATGGAAAGGAACCTCATGTTTAGGCTTGGCCTCAGTCCGGTGGATTGGATCATTATTGCCGTCTATTTTGCTTTCATCATCGGGATCGGGATCTATCTCAAGCGCTTCACAAAGAGCCAGGAAGACTTCTTCATGGCGGGGAGGAAAAATAGCTCCTGGGTAGCCGGACTGGCCTTTCTATCAGCGAACCTCGGCGCTCTCGAGCTGCTCGGGATGACCGGAAACACCTTCAAATACGGCATGTATGTGGCGCATTTTTATTGGATCGGCGCCGTCCCGGCGATGGTCTTTCTCGGCCTCTACATGATGCCCTTTTATTACAGCAGCCGGATCCACTCCGTCCCCGGCTATCTCAAGCTCCGCTTCGATGAAAAGACGCGAGTGCTGAACGCCATCGCTTTCGCGGGAATGACGCTCCTGGTGTCGGGGATCAACCTGTACGCGATGGCGCTGGTACTGCATACCTTCGTAGGTTGGAACTGGGATGTCAGCATGTGGATCTCCGCGGGGACCGTGGCTGCCTATGTCACCCTGAGCGGGCTTTTGTCTGCAATCTTTACCGAGATTATCCAGTTTTTCCTTATCTGGTTCGGTCTGTTTCTGGTATCCGTCCTGGGAATCGTGGAGATAGGGGGTGTCAGGCAGGTTTTCGCACACATCCCGCCTTCCTTCGCCACTTTGTGGTCCACTTCCGGCGATCCCACTCAGAACGGCATGGTCATCACCTGGGCCGGCATTATTCTCGGCCTCGGGTTCGTACTTTCGTTTGGCTACTGGACGACTGATTTTCTGGTAGTGCAGCGCGCTTTCTCAGCGCGGGACCTGCACGCGGCGCGGATGACCCCGATCATTGCTTCATTCTTCAAGATGGCGGTTCCGTTTCTCGTGATCATGGCGGGCTTGGTGGCTTTGGTGCTCGCGAACGACCCAAAGAGCGGCTTCTCTTTACTGCGTGATGGCGGCCAGATCAACTATGACTCCGCGCTCCCGCTCCTGATCCAACGCTACTATCCCGCGGGTCTGATGGGCCTGGGGATCACCGCGCTACTGGCTGGATTTATGGCAGGACAGGCCGGCAACGTCAGCGCCTTTAACACGGTCTGGACCTACGATATTTACCGGGCTCTGATCAACCCGAAGGCGTCCGATGCGCTGCTCCTGTGGATGGGAAGAGTGACCACGGTGGTCGGCATCATCCTGAGTGTGGGAACCGCCTATTGGGCCAAGACCTTCCCCAGCATCATGGATTACATGCAGGCGATCTTTTCATGGGTCAACGCTCCACTATTTGCCACGATGCTGCTGGGAATGTTTGTTGTGTGGATTACGCCGAATGGGGCGTTCTGGGGATTGTTGGCGGGTATGGGCTCATCCTTCACGCTTTTCCTTGCTGTTAAGTTTCAGTGGATCAACCCTGCCTCCATCACGCTGTCTCCGGCTGCCAGTGATATGGCTGTGAATTTCTGGCGTGCCTGGTGGGCGTGGGTAATCTGTTTTGTGGTCACGATCCTCGTCAGTGTTTTTACCCGCAAAAAACCCAGGGAAGAACTCGTCGGGCTGGTCAAGGGGCTGACGGCCGCAAAGCTGCTGCAACCGGTCCCCTTCATCAAGACCCCAGAATTTTTCGGGATTGTGTCGATCGTCGTTCTGATTGTGCTCAACGTTTACTTCTGGTAGAGGTCCGCCATGAAATCCATCTGGTACTTTGTCGGCGCGCTATTGACAACCCTGGGAACCATCATCACCATTTCCGCGATTTATTCGCTGATGAATCCCCCGGCTGACCAGAAAATCCTCTCTCGCCTTCACCCGGACCTATGGTGGGGGATCATCATGCTGGCATTCGGGCTGGCCTTTGGCCTGCTCAACCGCCGCGTAACCGTTTAGCCTCTAAGAAAAAAATGCAACTTTTTTCGAAAAACAGGCTGGACAAATCTCGACATTTTTGTTACCGTAGGATGGATGCAAGTCGCCAAAGTTCTCCGGCATCTCCATCCA
>Ga0187878_1001359_pt1 | contig 24082 bp, 22 predicted proteins | sample June2016WEW_17_1_FD_132979 | JGI IMG/M metagenome (GOLD analysis project Ga0187878, IMG submission 132979) | Peatland microbial communities from SPRUCE experiment site at the Marcell Experimental Forest, Minnesota, USA - June2016WEW_17_150 | ecosystem: Environmental > Terrestrial > Soil >...
CATCAGTGGTCCATTAGCCCAAAACGACATCACAGTCTACGAACAGGGTGAAGGAGCCTCCCCGAATGCTTTACTCGAATCGTTTAAAAGTTCAGACCGCGCCGTTCTGCTTGGTACCCGTTCCTTCTGGGAAGGTGTGGACATCCCAGGAGAAGCACTTTCGGTACTGGTTATTGTAAAACTCCCGTTTGCGGTCCCATCCGACCCGCTGGTCGCTGCAAGATCAGAAACCTTTGAAGATCCTTTCAACGAATATCACCTCCCTGAGGCAATTCTGCGATTTCGCCAGGGTTTTGGGCGGCTCATACGCACCCAATCAGACCGGGGTGTGGTAGCGATTCTCGACCGGAGGGTGTTGACTAAATCTTACGGCAAGATGTTCATCGAATCTCTTCCACAATGTACTTTATTGGTCGGAGCGCTTGCGGATTTGCCTCGCGAAGCGTCAAAATGGCTGGGAATATAAATTGCCTGGAGGAACTTAATGGATGAATTGACCTACGAAATTGTTGCGGATGTAAATGGTCGCCCAGAGGCTGAGATGATCGAAAGTTTTCTTGAAGCTCATGGGGTTGATGTTGAGCTTGTCCAGGAATCCATTGGACATTCAGCGTATCCAGTTACAATTGACGGACTGGGACTTGTCCAGATTTTTGTACCAAAGAATAAAATCCGCGAAGCCCGTGAATTATTGAAAATCTTTCAGGAAGGTAACCATGATGAATAATTCATGGTATGGATAATTAGGGTAAGAAAATTGGAGAGTGATAGAAATTTCCATCTTGTGTGGACAGGTAATTCATTTTCGCTCCCAAGGGAAATAAAGTGCCCCCAAAATAATATATAGCTGAAAAGACTTTTTTACATGTGGAATAGAACAGGATATAACTTTTCACCCTTAATATCTTCTGTATATTCCATCCAAATTTAAATGTCTCAGTTACACCCATTCATTAATAAAAGAGCACCGGCCAGCAGCGCGACCGATACTCTTTTCTGTTTGGAGTTATTACTTCCGATTGACGTAAAAGAAATACCCAAAATATGTTCCTGCGCACAATACCAGTGCAATCAGAATCATCACCCAACCTTCCGCGAATGCCTGACCAAGGGCAGAAAAAGCGGGTGAGCCCCCCTTATACAACTGGATCCAGAGCACGGCCATCACGACAGCAAATATCGTGGCAAAAATAGCGACTGTCCATGTTGCCATTTTCTTTAGTTTATTTGTATTATTATTCACTCAAGCCTCCTGGTCTATGGGCGATATAAAAAATTGTAGCATCTTTTATGATCTATCGCGATTACATTTCCCTTACTCTTTCAGCACAAACCCATACATTCATCTCATTGTATAAACAACGCACTTGGACGCCGGGGTTCTCAAGTAAAGCAGCTATTTTTTTAGCTGAAAAGAAATGGCTGCGCATTAACAATAATTTTTCTCCAAGCGCAATCAATTTAACCGTCAACTGTTGAATGTCAGGTTCAACGATGACGATTCGCCCTCCAGGTGCAAGGACTCGCCAGAACTCAGAAATTACTTCACGCTGATTTATTACATGATGAAGCGCGTCCACCATAATAATACGTTTAAACGCATTTGAGGCAAACGGTAGGTGTTCAGCAGGAGCACAAGTTGCTGCCAAGCCCTTGCGTGCAGCATAATGCAGCATGCCACGCGACAAATCCATAACAACTACTTCCCGGACCATTTCTCTCATAGCTTGTGCCACGCGCCCGGTCCCTCCACCCGCGTCGAGCAGCAATCCGTCTGGTTGTAAATCAAGCATGTCGAGTAAAGGCCCAGGGGGATTGAAATTGGCTGTCCGTTCAAAAAGACCGGCTATTAAATTAAAGTGGTCAAAGGGCATAATTTATGGCCCAACCGTTATGTAGTCTTTGATCTTATCAAAGGTTGCAGGTCCAATGCCAGGGACATTTTGAATATCCTGGATAAATTGAAATGGTCCATTTTTAAGTCGATAATCAATAATCGCCTGGGAAATGGTCGGACCAATTCCCGGTAATCCGTCCAATTCCACAGCAGTAGCAGTATTGATGTTCACGCGTCCCACTATGATTTCGCTGGTATCGATGTTTCCAGGTACGTTAACTTGTTGACCGTCTTCGAGTATTGCAGCCTGGTTGATGCTCTCCGTCTCCGCCCCTGAGGATAACCCTCCTGCCGCCTGGATTGCTGCTTCCACGCGGCTACCCTCTGGAAGGGAATATACACCCGGCGTCGACACGGCCCCACTCACATAGACCGTAAGGAAACCTGGCGTAGAGGATGGTAATAAAGTTACCGGAGTTCCGCGAGGAGGTGAGCCGGCAATTAATATGATACCCGCCGCAAGTAAACCCACCAGAATTCCAAAGACAATGTTTAATAAAGTTTTCATGACATCTCCATCAATCCAAACGCATTACCACCAGCCTGTCTTCTGCCCTGGAGGATGAGTTTAATAATCTTTCGACCCTACTAATTCGTTTAAAATAGGGGGGCATGTCCTCCGGCCTTATAGCTTTGAATCCAAATTTATCATAAAAAGAATTTAACCGAGCGCGACACATTAGATACAAAGGTCGTTCCGGCTCAAGTTTAATCAAGGTAGTAATAATCAAGCGTGCAATTCCTTTACCTCTTTCGCTTTCCTGTACTGCGATGGAAGCCAATTCCTTCGACCCATCAGAGTGGAGTTTAATCTGCCCGCAACCAAGCAGAATTCCTTGGGGTGACATTGCTACCTGAAATCGTCGCCAATCCAGACCAATCGGGTTGATCTGAACGGTATGTATAAGCGAACGGATCGCTGTAAAATCCTCCTTCGATGCTGCACGAACGATGAGATCAACCAAGAACACCTGCGGCAACAATCATAGTAAAAGTGGTAACAAACCAGTGAATTAAAAGAGGATAAATAAACGACCTGGTCCGCCAAGCGACCCAACCAAACGCGAATCCTCCGAAGATGGTTGAAAGTGTTTCTAATTCCGGCTTGCCGATATGAGCCAAAGCAAATGGAACAGCCTGGAGCCAAATTCCATCTGCACCAAATTGGCGGGTATAACCAAAAAGCAACCATCCTCGAAACATAAATTCCCAGCCAAATAAATCAAGAAAAGTGCTCCAGGGCAGTCCAGAAAACATTGTTTTATAATAATTTTGCATCGCGGCGTTATCGCGAGCAACGATCCAAAGGATAGGCGAAATTAATATGATTGCGCCCAGAGTTATTACAATGCCAGCCTTCCAATCACCCAATGTTAACCCATAATTTTGTGGGTTCTCGCGAAAAACCACCAAAATAATAAACATGGGGATAATGAAATATAACAGAGTCCGATCGAGTACTTTCATCGAAAGACCTGAAGCGTTCCATGCAGAGAACCACTTTGTCCATGGCAGAAGAGGGTAATGATAATATTCCACCATAAGTAAAAGTGTGCTGGCAACGGTGAGGACGGCAATTTTCCAATTCAACTGAAGTTTATTTCCGAATAATTTGCGCATGATAACTCAATAAGAAAAATAAGTGTGATTCCCGTTCGGACCAAACAGCAATGCCAATTTATCCGCGTCGAACCACAATTCAATCCCCCAATTTAACAGAAAGAGCAAAATAGCGACGGATGCCAGAATTAGGCTTATTTTCCCGCTCATCGATTTCAACCATAGTCCTCGAATGGTTGAACGGTTTCCAGACCAGAATTGAGCGGCAAGAATCGCCAACAAAGGGACAATCGCCAAGTGTAAGCGATCTTCGGCAATAATGAGTAAATGAGGCGTTATATACCCGATAAAAAACAACAATATCAACCAGGTCTCTTTGGGCCTGGTTATCAAAGGCAAGGTTGATATTCCTGTGATACTAATAATTATAAATGGAAGACAAAATAATGCGAATATTCCACTTAATAACGGTGTTGAGACATGACCAAAAAAATCGTTGGAATAGAAATAAGTCAAAGCCCGGCGTTCCAGACCAAAAAAATAACCTGCCCTTCGGACGAATAAATAAAAAATACGCCCGGGGTCTGATTTTACAAACCCGATCGTATCTTGAATACCAACATTGTTGCGCTGGGTGTCGGTTACTATTGTCATCAGGTCCAGAGATTGGGGATATTGAAACGTCCCCGTTCCTTTTGGGTTGTAACCGAGATATAGGTCATAGCCTAAAGCGGTCTCTATCCCGGTAAATTGCCGGTTAATTATAGAATTGCGAACGATCCAAGGTAAAACTACCATTCCAGCCATAAATAGGATAATAAAGGCTTTCCAACGCTCTCTAAGAAATAGCCAGACCCATAATACTGCTAATAATGCAAATGCTTGAGCTACAGAACGTGTAAGGCAAGTCAAACCTAGTAATACCCCTGAAATAATGAACCATCGAACACCGTAGATAAAGGAGCTTATTTTAATTTTTATTGCAGACATAATACCCAGGCTTTCCTTTGCTTTAAGCAATGCAAGAATGGAACAAAGGAACAGTACAAAGAATAAATTTTCAGTTGCCAAGGATAATGGATAAATTACCAGCAATGGATATAGTGTAATGACCCAAGCGGAAATTCGTGCTGCAGGATCTTGATTTGGAAAGAGACGTTGCGCCAGAGCATAAGTAATGGGCGCCAGCGAAGCTGCCAGAACTGCTTGCACCATTCGGGCGAAAAAAAAGCGATTTGCACCAGCCCCAAAAACAAAGTAGATGAGCGCAAGGAAAGTCGGATAAAGCGGAGGGCGGAAGGAGGTCAACATTCCACGAGGATCATAATTCGTTGATGTAAAATCAAGGTTTAGGTAAGGTAAAACAGTCGGCAAATCGGCTTTTGCATACCAGCGATAACCGTTCCCCGACTCAATCGATCGAGCCAACATATCATACTGGTACATATCGTCCAAACCAATACCCAAATTGCGCATGACCACAATGGGCACCAACCGCACAATTAATGCAACCATGAAAATTCGAAGGGGAAACGTTCTGGGCGATTTCCACCAACTCATAGAGTCATTCTACTCCAAAACAATTTATCAAGACCGGGTATAAATCCTGAATTTTCGGAGCTTTCAATTTATTTATTCCATGTCATAAGACCCTAGTAATGTTTGTGAATTCCAGTCAATCGTTCGTTAATCGTAGGATTGTTTTACTGCCGTCCTAAAGGTGGTATGCGCTTCAAACATGGATGGGGCGGTAACTTCAATCTTCAAACCATCCAACCACTTTGCAGCGGGGATTCACACTGCCCTGTCGACCGCCTCAAGTTGACGAAATTCGAAGGTTAGCTTTACTGTTACCCACACAATGAACGGCTTCGGAGCAGATTGATTACCAAGATGGATAACAGCCTTTCTCGCAGCTTCCCCAATTTTCGGTAAGGTAACTTTTGGCGAAGGACATTCAGCGGAAAAAATAACCAAAAGCCACCTTGACCATTACAGTCTCCAAAGGGTCAATTAATTCAACTGCCCGTGAGCAAGTCGTTTGATCTCCAGAGATCATCAATACCGGGACATTGGAAAAAAACCTGCCAGAGCGCCGTTTAACCCATATTCACGCACCAAGATGCTATTTAACTATACATGGGCAATCCTTCCGCTTGACCAAGTGTGAGCCAAAACGGAGTTGGTGGAATCTGCTCGGGCATGGAGGCCTATGAAAATCACCCTGGCCGTTTCCGAGTCAATCCCTTTCATCATTGACAAGGGTGAGGCGCCCCTGGAGTTCAACCTGGCGCGGGCTTTGTTCCTCAAGCAGGATATTGGTCCCATCCTCATGCCCATCCGCGACAAAAAATTCGTCAGCACCTGCTTCAGTAGCCCTCGAAATTGCTGCATTTACTTCATCGGTCATGATCTTTCGAAACCGGGTAAATTCAGCATGGGATGGTTTGTTTCCTCCCAGCGTGTAACGCCGGACACTCCTTCCATACCTGCGGCAATCAAGATTTTCATGTTTCTCCTTCCAATCAAATTTATGTTGGGATATCCTCGATGCTTGACTGAATGAAGACACCATCAAAACGTTTGATTTCTTAGTATGGGTATTAAATCGATTATACTTGACCAACCAGATCCGCTGGTCAGATTTTTAAATGATCCCCCGCTAATTCCCATGGCATATCTGAATCTGCAAAGTTAATTTGTTCACGCTTAGCACAAAAATTACCTCGACACGCAACCAACCCTTCAATAAATTGGCTGAACAGAAATTTCTAGCAAGACCTTGAAATCTTAGCGAGGTGGCGCCCGTGGAGTCCAAGAAATCACTGACTTCAATCCTCATGTTCCTTGTGGGTGGAATTCTTGTAGTATTGGGACAAAACCTAATTGAAGCTTACCCCGTTGAAGAACGTTCTAAATTGCTCATACTGGTGGCATTTGGATTAATTCTTATAATTTTTGGTGTCTGGACTTTCGATAAAGGGTTTCCTCATTGGATTGGCCGCATCCTATCAAGCATATCGAAATATTCGATTTCTGAATGGCAAGCACTATGTTTCCTTCTTTCCTTACCCATTGTCCTGATTGTTCCATTTGCAGCCGGAAGCGGACCAAAAATGGTCAACCCGCCGGCAGCTCTGCTTGCCTGGATTCTTGCAATTTGCTTAGTTGTAGCTGCGTCGTGGGTTCAACCTGCACCATTGCACTGGCCATCCTGGCGGCAGGTGGCCTTAATACTAGTTCTGACAATATCCGCTTTTCTTTTACGTATCGTTCTGGCGGACCGCATTCCTATCCTTTTGAACGGAGATGAAGCTTCGTCGGGACTTGCCGCCGCTGATTTTACAACGGGTGCCTGGAATAATATTTTTTCAACATCTTGGTACGGTTTCCCTTCCTTTTTTTTCACAATTCCGGCAGGCTTTATTGGTCTTTTAGGGCACACCACTTATGCCTTGCGGATTCCGTCTGCCATTGCCGGCGCACTAACAGTCACCGCGTCATTTTTTGTGGCACGCACAATGTTTGGGAAGCGAGCTGCCTGGTTTACTGCAATTTTTTTGGCAACATTCAACTTTCACATATACTTCAGTCGGATCGGACTAAATAATATATGGGATGGGCTATGGTATATCGTAACCATCGGTGCTTTTTGGTATGGGTGGGAGAAGGACCGTCGTAATGCTTATGTGCTAGCAGGTTTATCGCTCGGAATTTCCCAATATTTTTATCCGAGCAGTCATACCCTTCTTGCATTTGTTATAGTATGGGTGATATTGGCTGCCATTTTTGACCGCCCAAGACTAAAACACGCCTGGGCGAATTTGATAATTTTAGTCTTCGTCACAACCATCGTAACCCTGCCCTTAATTTGGCATTATTTTCAATTTCCTGCTACTTTTTTTGAACCACTTAATCGTGTGGGTTTGTCATCAGCCTGGTTAAAGCAGGAGGTTATAAACACCGGGACTCCTGCTTGGAAAATTGTATTAAATCAAGTCGTTTTGGCAATTGGCTCATTTACCTATGATCATCTTCAAGCCTGGTACACTCCGGGAACTCCGCTTCTAAGACCTTTTTCGGCAGCCTTATTTTTAATTGGTATTATTCTGTTATTTCTTCGGAAACAAAAATGGACCGTTATTCCCCTTATTTTTTGGGTGTTAGCCTTCATGGTAATAGGGGGGCTTAGCGAAAGTACTCCAGCAGCACAAAGATATGTTGCCGCTGCTCCTGTTTGCGCCTTATTAATTGGTTATGGATTAAGCGAGAGTGCAGGATTACTTGAAAAGGTATTTGAAAAAAGGAAGCGCCTAATCAACGTTATTTCCATCATACTAATAATGATACTGGCAGTAGAGGAATTGAACTTTTATTTTCGAGTATATACACCTCACAGCGTGATTTCGCTAGCTCGCTCGAATGGCGTGATAGCTCAAACTCTCGCAAATTACCTGGAGACCAAACCAAAAGATACACAAGTAGTATTTTTTGGTTTTCCAAGTATGGGATACTATTCCATTCCCAGCATCCAGTTTCTCGTGCCGGATATAACTGGCTTTGATGTTAATGAGCCTTGGCCACCGGCAGATAAACCTGCTATTACATCCAACCACCTAATTTTCGTCTTTCTACCAAACAACGATGATCAGATCCCAAAAGTCCAGGCAGACTATCCGATTGGTCAACTGACATCAGTCCCAGCGGTGGATGGAGAACTTTTATATAAAATGTACGAGGTAAAGGTTTCTCCATAATACATGAATATGACTGTTATTAGGCGGGTTCGTCCACTTGGTATAATAATCCTAGAAATAATCGCTTTGGGAAGTTCTGCATGGAATGGGCTGCGTCTAAGCGAAGCATTCTTCTTTTGGAAAACACTTACAAAATTCGGCGCCTCTCCGCAATATATCGCCATAAGTGGCGGAATTTGGTTCATTTCAGGAATAACTCTAGCAACCGGAATTTGGTTGAGAAAAACCTGGGCTTGGGCGGGGACTATTGGCTGTATGGCAGGTTACAGTGTCTGGTATTGGTTAGACCGACTATTTTTGCAAGTCCCACATAGCAATTGGCTGTTCGCTATTACATTCACCGTTTTGATGCTATTAATTTCTGTGTTCATATTGTTCAGTCCTAAAACGCGTTCGTATTTCAACTTGCTGTAAACTAGAAACAAATAAAAATCAACCCTTAGCATCTGGGTTAGGAGAAGTAAATGCCCATTTCAGAGAATATTCAAAATTTGCGTAACCGGAAGACCAATTCCAGGATGGGTGGTGGCACAGATAGGATCGAAGTCCAGCACCAGAAGGGTAAGCTGACGGCTCGTGAACGCTTGGATTTGCTGCTTGATAAAGGTTCATTCCATGAAACCGATGCATTCGTTGTTCATCGAACGATTGATTTCGGCCTGGATCAACATAAATACTCGGGTGATAGTGTAGTGACAGGTTGGGGGACTATCGATGGGCGGCTTGTATACGTATATTCACAGGATTTCACCGTCCTGGGAGGCAGCCTGGGGGAAGTGCACTCAGAGAAAATTTGTAAAATCATGAACCTGTCTATCCAAAATGGCGCACCGGTGATTGGCATTAATGATTCGGGTGGGGCGCGAATCCAGGAAGGGGTAGCTTCTCTGGTGGGATATGCGGATATTTTTCTGCAAAATACACTGGCTTCGGGGATTATTCCTCAAATATCGGCGATTCTCGGCCCATGTGCTGGTGGAGCAGTTTATTCACCCGCTTTAACTGATTTTGTTTTTATGTCCCGTGGGACTTCAAACATGTTCGTAACCGGCCCGGATGTGGTTAAAGCAGTTACGCATGAAGACGTGACATTTGAAGAACTTGGTGGAGCGGCTGTTCATGCTGAAAAATCAGGGGTTTGCCATGTGGCTGCCGAAAGCGAAGCCGACACGCTTTACCTCATTCGCAAACTCCTTTCCTACCTCCCTCAAAATTACATGGACGACCCTCCTTTCTTGCCTAACGGTGACGACTCCCTCCGTACTGACGAAACGCTGGATTCCATCATTCCAGAAGATCCTGGGAAACCTTATGATGTTAAAGAAATCATCCGGCGCGTGGTTGATAGCGCGCAATTCTATGAAATTCATGAAGCCTTCGCCCAAAATATCGTAGTCGGGTTCTCCCGCCTAGGAGGGCATTCTGTCGGAATTGTGGCTAACCAACCACAGGTGTTGGCAGGAGTACTCGACATCGATGCAAGCGAAAAAGCCGCCCGCTTCGTCCGCTTTTGCGATGCCTTTAATATTCCCATTATCACCCTTGTAGATGTTCCCGGTTTTATGCCGGGTCCAACGCAGGAACATGGTGGTATCATCCGTTCTGGTGCTAAATTGCTTTATGCATACTGCGAAGCAACTGTCCCGAAGGTAACGATTGTTTTACGCAAGGCATATGGCGGAGCCTATATCGTCATGTCAAGCAAGCACTTACGCGGTGATATCAACCTCGCTTGGCCAAGCGCAGAGATCGCTGTTATGGGACCCGACGGAGCTGTCAGCATTGTGTTCCGGAAGGAAATGGAAAAAGCAATTGATCCGGAACAGCGCAAAGCTACCTTAATTACTGAATATCGAAATAAATTTGCCAACCCTTATGTTGCTGCAGAACGCGGTTACCTGGACGATATCATCGAGCCTTCAGAAACCCGTCCCCGGTTGATAAACGCGCTTGAAATGCTCCAAAACAAACGTGATTCTAACCCTGCAAAAAAACATGGAAATATTCCACTTTAACCTAAATAGATAGTAAACAAGTTATTTGAAGAAGTGCAGTGAGCTTATTGAAACCTTAAAAATTATCAATCTCCTCGCAATGCAGTTAATCCAATAGAAACCCTTCATCCGAAAATACTTGAAAGATAAACCATGACTAGTGAACTCAATTCCCGCCTGCAAAAATTATCCGAATTTGTCCGGGTCTACTTAAAAGAGAGCTACCAAAAACGGTCAGAGGAAGATAAATGTAACCTTAATCGCTATCTTTCCAACTCTGATTATCGGTGGAAACACACCCTGCGGGTTGCCCAATTTGGCAAGGTGATAGCAGAAAATGAAGTTGCGGACGTAGAGTTGGTGGTCGCTGCCTGCATATTACATGATATTGCGTGGTTCGACACAAACGCCGATAACAGTCGCGAGCATGGGCGAATCGGAGCTGAGAAAGCAAAACCAATTTTGGAAAGTCTTGGATATAACCACCAGCAAATCGAAACGGTCTGCTACGCCATTTCCACCCACGTTGACGATGATAATCCGGACACCTTGGAAGCAAAAATTCTGAGCGATGCCGACAATATTGACCGGTTTGGACCTTATCGAATATTGCAATGGTGCTTTGCGGACATTGAGGATTATGACAAATTGGCAACCAAACTAGTCGACCGAATTCATCGCCTTGAGCAATACCGAAAAAATAATCCCCTTTTTACGATCACTGGGCAACAGTTGTTCGCAGAACAACTCAATTTGCAAATCCAGTTTTTTAGCGAATTCGTCGGGGAAAAAGAGCTAAGCGTTATGCCACGAATTTAATATGTTCAAGAAAATCCTTATCGCCAACCGCGGCGAAATTGCCGTTCGCATCTTACGTGCCTGCCGGGAACTCGGCATCAAAACGGTAGCCGTTTATTCAGTGGCAGATCGGCAGGCGTTGCATGTGCGTTATGCGGATGAGGCTTATTTGCTTGGTCCTTCCCCTGCCCGAGATTCTTATTTGCGCGGGGACAAGATCATTGACATTGCCCGAAAATGCGCTGCAGATGCCATCCACCCGGGATACGGCTTCCTGGCAGAACGCGCGGATTTTGCTGCCGCGTGCGAGCAGGCCGGGCTCGTCTTCATCGGTCCAAAGGCTTTGTCAATCAAGACGATGGGTGACAAAGCCGTCGCGCGGGCTACGGTTGCCAAAGCTGGAATTCCTGTCGTCCCTGGGTCAGAGGGCGAAGGTTCACTCCGGGACGATGAATTACTTGCCTACGCTCCTAAAATTGGTTTCCCGTTAATCATTAAAGCTGTTTCAGGAGGTGGTGGAAAAGGGATGCGGGATGTCAGGAATATAGAAGAAATGCCCGACTTGATCCAATCTGCACGGCGCGAAGCAGAATCTTCTTTCGGCGACGGAAATGTTTATTTGGAAAAACTTGTCGAAGGGGCTCGTCACATCGAATTCCAAATTATGGCTGACCAGTTTGGGAATGTGATCCACCTGGGAGAGCGAGAGTGTTCAATCCAGCGTCGCCACCAAAAATTAATCGAAGAATCTCCTTCCCCATTTTTAGTTGATGACCAGCCATTACGCCAACAAATGGGGGTTGTTGCGATCCAGGCTGCGCGTGCAGTTGATTATGCCAATGCCGGGACGATTGAATTTCTCCTGGATTCGAACCGGAGATTCTATTTTCTCGAAATGAATACGCGTTTACAAGTTGAGCATCCCGTGACTGAAGTAGTAACTGGCATGGATATCGTGGCAGAGCAAATCCGGGTAGCATATGGGTGGAAATTAAGCAGAAAACAGGAGGATATTCAGTGGCGCGGGGCTGCCATTGAATGTCGAATCAATGTTGAAGATCCATACAATGGGTTTCTCCCATCCTCTGGGCGGATCACTCTTACACAACCGCCAACCGGTCCAGGGGTTCGGATAGATTCGGGTGTTTATGCAGGTTTTGAGATTTCGCCATACTATGATCCTCTAATATCTAAAATGATCGTGTGGGGTGAGACGCGCCCGCAAGCCATCATCCGGATGCGACGAGCCCTGGAAGAATATAAAATTGTTGGTGTTCGCACGAATATTCCCTTCCACCAAACCATGATGGATACCTACCCATTCATTACGGGCAAATATGACACCCGCTTTGTTGAAGAGCAATTCTCCATGCTGGATGCAGCGGAAAATAGGGAAATGTATTTAGATATTGCAGCCCTTATGGCAACATTGGTAGCGCATGATAAGATGGAACATCGAACTCAAAAATACGATAAGCCTCCGCAAAAATCGACCTGGAAATGGAGCAATCGTCAGGCAAGGTCTAATAGATGAAATACATCGCAGAGGTTGATGGGCTGGAATTCCCAATTGAAATATTGGATGAGCATCATATTTGTTTTGGGGGGGAAACAATCGAAGTGGATTTAGCTGCTGTCAGTGGACAACTACTCTATTCTTTGATCGTAAATGGCGAATCATTCGAGGGCTATGTCTATCCTGACGAACGAAGTTGGCAAGTACTGTTATTAGGGCGTTCTTATTCCATTTTCATAGAAGACGAGCGGGAAAAAAGGCTTCGGACAACGGAAGCTGGGATTGTCAGCCCAGGTCGAGAATACACACTAAAAGCTCCCATGCCTGGGTTAGCGGTTGCTGTGCCTATCGATGAAGGTCAAAGGGTGGAAAAGGGTCAAATTCTGGTTATTTTAGAATCAATGAAGATGCAAAATGAACTTCGTGCGCCTTTTGAAGGAAATGTTGCACGTCTAAAAATAAAAGCCGGAGAAGGCGTTCAGCAAAAACAAGCCCTGCTAACCATTGTTGCCCCAATCACCAGCCCTTCGGTAGAGCAGAAATAAGAGACCGACTTTATGAGCTCGTTCCTGTGACGATTAATTCGCTGTCCTCCCATTTGGCTTCCTGGATCTTACATTCTTGGTTAAATAACTTGGGTAGCAATGCCTTAAATAGAGTCAAATTTCCGCTGGTAAATAATTGAAGCGGCTGAGAATATTCTCCAATAGCGCGTATATCATGGGAGTCCAGTACGCGTTCCACTTGGCGCGCGATAGCCGGAGCAGGGTCTATTACTCTTACGTCCGGGCCGACGATTTCCTGAATCAATGGAATAACGAATGGATAATGAGTACACCCCAAAACGATCGTGTCGATACCCTTGTCCATCATTGGATATAATGCGGACGCCAGGATCGCACGCGTCTTCAAAGATTTCAATTCGCCGCGCTCGATCTGCTGCACTAAACCAGGGCACGTACTTTGAAGCAACGTAACATTGTCGGCAAAACGCTCAACTACCGAGGCATATAACTCACCTTGGAAAGTTGCCGGAGTGGCCAATACACCTACCACCCCTGTTCGAGTATTTTCCGCAGCCGGCTTCACTGCTGGTTCCATACCGACGAAAGGAATCTCGGGATATGCCTTACGTAAGTCTTGGAGCGCAACAGTTGAAGCTGTGTTACAAGCAACTACTATTTCTTTAGCGCCCATGATCATTAAAAACCGAGTTATTGCGTGGGAAAACCTTAGGATCTCTTCTCTGGGCCGATTCCCATATGGCACATGCCCCTGGTCCCCGAAATAAATAATAGCTTCTTTAGGCAGCTGTTTGCGAATAGCCCGCAACACTGAAAGTCCTCCCACTCCAGAATCAAAAATACCGATTGGACGAAGATCATCGAGACTATTCAATTGCATTAATTAGCTGCCTCAACCAACGCCCTGAATAGACGCCTCATAGAAGGTTGATTAGTCAACCATTCAGGGTGCCATTGAACGGCAATTCCAAAAGGATGATCAGGCAATTCTACAGCTTCGACCAAACCGTCAGGAGCAAACGCAGATTGAATTAGACTTACGGGAATATCTTTTGCTCCCTGATGATGCAAACTGTTCACGGAAATATCTGTTTTCCCCAGTATTTTTTCCAGACGCGTTCCCTTTTTTACTTCTATATTGTGGGCCAAGTAATTGCGGGGGTAATCGGGATAATAATCATGTTTCACGGCTCCAGGCTTTTGGTCTTCGATATCCGTAAATAACGTGCCCCCCATCCCGACATTAATCAGTTGAAAACCCCTGCAAATGCCAAGGAAGGGCTTTATAATTTTTATGGAAGAAGCCAGAAGGGATAATTCAATTGAATCTCGTTCGGGATCCACATTGTTTATACGTGGGTGCAGTGTTCCTCCAAAGCGATCGATCGCAATATCGCCTCCACCAGTAAATAGGATTCCATCCAGTCGATTCAAGAGTGGCAAAAGAGATTCGTAAGGGAGACTTGTCAGAATTAATATCGGCACGGCCCCAGCCTGACACAAGCAATCTACATAAGCACGCTGAAGTGCCGAAATTGGAAAACCTTCCTCATTTTTCCCTTGGTAGGTCGTTACTCCAATAATAGGGGGAGTCATATCTTTTCCATAAAGACAAAAGGGCGCAGAAATTTTCTGCACCCTTTTATTGTAAGCGATTTTTATCTTATTCGAATTTCTGCTTTAGGTGAGCTTTTTTGCCAGTCAGCCCGCGTAGGAAATATAACTGTGCCCGCCTGACATGGGTATGCCGGTCCACAACAACCTTGTCAATGCGCGGCGATAAAAACAAGAAAGTTCGTTCGACCCCTATCCCGTTGGATGCTGTTCGCCGAACGGTGAAATTTGCGTTGTTGCCACCTTTTCGCCGACGGATAACAGTTCCTTTGAATTCCTGAATGCGCTCCCGGTCACCTTCCTTGATACGAACGTGTACGCTCACCTGGTCCCCAGCCTTTAAATCAGGAATATTGGGGTTAGTTGTAGTATTGAATTTTTGGTTCAAATCAATCATCGCAAATTTTCCTTAATACAAAGTATGTTGTTTAAGTGTTGCGGGGCGAGATTATAACATGCGTCCAGAAATGGGACAAGCCCAATATTCGAGTATAATTTCTGGGCTGGCCCCCGTAGCTCAATGGATAGAGTAATGGACTTCGAATCCAGTGGTTGCGAGTTCAAGTCTCGCCGGGGGCGCTGCTAAGCAGGAGGCTGTTTAACTGGTCTCCTGCATTTGTTTTCCGGGCAACCAGATTGTAAATATCGACCCAATTCCACCAACGCCATTTTCCACATCAATTTTCCCACGATGAATTTCTACTACTTGTTTGACAATTGCCAATCCGAGACCAGTCCCTGGTGCTCCTGAATCATGCCCTGCTTTGCCCCGATAAAATCGTTCGAATAGGCGAGGCAAATCCTTTTCATCGATTCCTTGGCCGGTATCCTGCACGCGAAACCCCACCCAGCGTTCGTCATCTCGCAGCTCTACCATTGTCGCAACAAGAATATTTCCACCACGCGGTGTATAGTTCATGGCATTCGTAAGGAGATTTGAGATTGCTTGCGTGATGGTCGGCTCATCCATCCATACCGATTCAAGGTTTGGCTGCAGGTTGGTACTTAGCGTGAGACCGCGTTCTTCAGCCAATGATCTTCGATCGTCCATTAACGTTTGTATCAGCGCATTTAAATCGCATGGAACAAAGCGAGGCCTGACCTGCCCAAGGTCAAATCTAGAAAGGTTAAGCAATTCCTCTATTAACATTCGCAAACGTTGGAGTTCCCGCCCAATAACTTCCAACCGCTCAGCTGACTTGATATTGGGTTGTGTTCGCAGCATCTGGTAATAAAGTACCAAGTTGGTTAATGGCGTTCGCAGTTCGTGATTAACATTAATAATAAACTCTGACTTCAGTTGATCTGCTGCTTGCGCTTTCTGTAAGGCGGATTGCAGCTCGGCAGTCCTTTCGGTCACACGTATTTCTAGTTCGGCAGCATGTTGAACCATCTGCTCATTCAGCCGCGTGCGGTGAATGGCATTTCCCGCTATTTCAGTCAACGTCACCAATAAATGTGCATTTTCTATCGTGAATTCACGAGGCAATTTTGTCGAGGCAAATAAAACTCCGATCGGTTCCTGTTCACTATGAATTGGTAAGCAGATCGCACTACATTCTTCCGGAACCAAACTCCGCATGGCAAGAGAAGTTAGAGAATCTTGTGCGACATCGTGAGAAAAGTAAATGTCACCGGTAGTAAATACTTTTCCCGGTAAACTTTCATCGCGATCCAATTCCAGGTTGGCTAATTGGGTACACCAACCACGACCAATAACTTGAATTAATTTGCCACGCTCGGAATTAATTAACCAGATTGCGCCTGCGTTAACATCCAATATTTTGAGGGTTTCATCCATCAGGAGTGGCAGCATTTCTTGTAAGGATTGAGCCAGGCGAAGGGATTTTGACACTTTATTAACAGCTTCCAGTTCATCGAGCCGGACTGTCGTTTCCTCAAAAAGTTTGGCTCGTTCCGCAGCTGAACTAACCTCACGTCCGATAGCTTCCACCAACGCAATCTCTTCTGCCGTCCATTGATGCATGCTTTTGGAAGCAATAGCCATCCCCCCGATCCGATTTTCCTTGGATAAGAAGGGAACAATTATCGTTGAATTTATTCCAGCAGCAATGAATAGTTCGGAGAATTTTTGCTTATTATCTTTCCAATCATCTACAACAAGTGTGTGCGTTTGAGAATATCCAGCCATCATTGCTGAATTTGAAATCAAGGAAATAATAGAAGCTGGAATGTTTTTGGATGCCAACCTTTGGATGCCGCGTGTAGACCAGGATAACCATAAAGATCCCATTTCCAGATCCAGAGCTTTCAATGTTTGCTCTAACGTGGTATTTAAAATTTCAGCAGGATCTGTTCCCGCACGTGCAGTTACAGTAATTATCGAGTTCAGCGCAGCCTGGTGTACTGCTCTTCGGCGTGTTTCTTCGAACAAGCGCGCATTTTCGATGGCAACCGCGGCCTGATTTGCGAGGGTGATCAGCAAGCGTTCATCGTGATCGCTATACGCATTCCCAACATCGCTCTCAACATTAATGCACCCAATTGCTTTACCACCGACTTTAAGTGGGACACACAGGACAGAAAGGGTCTTGTCATTCGTAGCTTTGCCATAATGTAATTTTGTCACATTTCCTGTGTTAATGGTTTTTCCCCGCTTACAGACCCGCCCAATTACTCCATCGTCTAGAGAAGTAATGAGACTATTAATTCTGCTCATTTCATTCCCCAGCATTTCCCCCGATAACCCCATCGAGCAGTGTGCCTGCATAACTGGTTTTTGGTTTTCAACAAGCCAGATAGAACTATTCCATTTCAGAAGCTTCTCAATTGTATCCACAATCCGTTGAGCGATCGCGTGCAAGCTATTGATTTGTGCTGCCGCCAAGCTGGCATGATAAAGTAATTCCAATTCGTTTAGGCTTCTTCTGGTTTCCTCAAATAAACGGGCATTTTCAATTGCTGCCCCTGCATGAGCAGCCAACATTTCTAAAAGTGCGTTATCTTCATTATTATATGTATTAGGTTGATAACTTTGAACAGATATCATCCCGGTAATTCGTTCCCCAGCCCTCATCGGAACAGCAAGAATCGAACGGGTCATGCCTTCATTACTAAATAAATATGGAGCAATATCTTGAGTCGAGTCTTGAAAATCAGGGATCAATAACGACTTCCCCGAAATAATTACCTTACTGGAAATACCTTGTCCCACTTGAAATACATTGTTAGGATGGCGCACTCCACGCGCAATCAGATATACTCCGTGGAATTCGTGTTTAGATTCATTGAATAAAGTTATCACAAATACATCGGCAGGCATTAATTGAATCGCCGCCTTATGGACTGCAGAATATACATCTTCTGGATCCTGGCTTGAACGAGCAATCTCCTGGCTCGCTTGATGAAGAATAGAACGCCGTTCTGCCGCATGCAACGCCTCTTGATAAAGGTTGGCATTATCAATCGCACTGGCAGCCTGAGCAGCGAGGGTTGATAATACTTGTTGATCGTGTGCCCCGAATGCATGCGTTAATCGATTTTCTACATTTATACAGCCGATCGTCTTGCCCCCGATTTTTAAAGGTACACATAATACAGAAACTGCTTCGAAATTTTCAGTGACTAGACCGGAAAGAGTTCCAAGCTCTCCGGTTAGAATGGTTTGGCCTGATGAACAAACTAAATCCACAATACTGGTATTTTCAAAGGGTTTAGAGTCGATAACCTGGCTTTTGTTAAATTGCGATCGCTTGTCCGGGTTATCATTATTGCTATGCGCAATTCGTTTGGGCTTTTTATTAATTGGATCAATCAGCCAGATCGAGCTGTTTTGCCAATTCATCAACTGCTCAAGAGTTTCCACTATTCGCTGGGCGATTGAACGAACACTATTGATTTGAATGGCGGCCAAGCTGGTTTGATACAGGACTTGTATTTCTAGTAACCTTTGTTGAGTTTCATCAAACAAACGAGCATTATTAACCGCCACTGCAGCCGTATCAGCAAAAACGGCGAGCAGGTCCACATCCGCTTGGGTATATTTCCTTAATTTCGTATTATCACTCTTATCAGTTTCATAAACAGAAAGTACTCCTATAAGCTTGTTCCCGAATGTCATTGGTACTTCAGCAACAGCGGTTACATTTACATCAGGAAATTCCTGAGAACGATCTGACCATTTTTGATAATCGTCAACTATCATAGGCTGAAAGGTTTCTGCAACTCTCCCGGCAATTCCCTCACCGGGTTTCAGGCGTGATCCGACCATAACAGGCAAACCTGGTGAAATTACACCTTCCAATTCTTTCCGTTCTTCATCATATAAATAGATCGTGCAGCCGGGTGATTTAATCAAATTGGTAACACGATCGGCAACAGTACCAAGCAAAGTATTCAGATCTTGTGGTGTTGCAAGGTCTCGTCCTGTTTCATAAAGGGCCGCTAATTCATCAGCCCTGCGGTGGTAGCGCTCTTCACTTTCCTTTATTGCGTCCTCAAACCGTTTCCGGTTAATCACCATCGCGACTTGGGAGGAGACAAACTCAAGAATGCGTTTTTCTCGTTCGCCATACCCTTTGGGATCAGAATAATGTTGCACCACCATTACGCCGATTACTTCAGAATCAACAATTAATGGAACACCCAACCAAATTGGTGATGGGACACCTACGAGTTCAATTTCTTCCAGCTTACACAATTGATCATGGTATGCCAAGTCAACCAGTTGAGATTTTCCCGTCCGTATTACATATTCAGTTAAACCTTTGCCTAAATTACTGGGTTGGGGTGATATGTCCACCTCATCGACAAAATAAGGAAAACTTAGTAAATTACGTTCGTTATCATATAATGCGATATAAAAGTTATCGGCATTCATTACTTCTGCAATAATTGCGTGTACGGCTGAAAAAAGATCATCCAGCCCCTTAGAGCGATCTGCGGCCAGTGCGATTCTATAAACTGCATCTTGCAAAACTTCCGCCCGTTTGTGCTCAGTAACATCGAAGGCAGTACAAATCACCGCCTTGGTGGTATTAAAATCGATGGGGGAGGTCGTGAGATCAATCCAGCGCTCATCCCCACTTTTTGTTGATATTTTGAATTCGCCGTGAGAAAAAGAAGGTTTGCCTTCCTGAACCTTAATTCCCCACTCATGCATTTGTTTTTTATCGTTTCCTGAGAAAAGCTCATCGAGTTTCATCCCCATTAATTCTAGTTGTGAATAGCCAGTCAGGATTTCGGCGGCAGGATTTACGTATATAAATTTGGAATCGCCATAAATTAATATAGCCGAGGCTGTTAATTCTGCCAAACTTCGGAATTTGGTGTTGGGATTACCATCAATTTCTTTTCTAATTTGCTCAGGTGGAATATTATTGGGAACTTTCGCCATGTGCTCTCTCGTGCGTCAAAAATTTATTCACAGATAAGTATAGCACGAGAAATAATCCTCAATAATTAATGTGCATTCAATAACCTACGATTTTATAATATCCTGTTATTAGATAAACAAAAACACATTAATCATTTGCCTCAATTGCGTTTCAATTTCAACTTGTCAATTATTGGCTTATTTAATTACGTTAACGTCTAACTTGGACTATTAGTATAGTTATAAATTATAAACGGTTATCCAACTGGAAAGCGCTTATAATATATTCATAATTATTAAAAATCTTACTATATTTCAAATGAAAGTATAAAAATGCCAGAAGAACAACTCTCCTCTCTATCAAGACATAAAATAGCGATCCTGATCGACGGTGATAATGCCCAAGCCAACCTTTTGGCGCAGACACTTGTGGAAGCCGGTAAGTATGGATTGGTGACCGTGCGGCGTATTTATGGGGATTGGACTACATCCAGCATGAATTCATGGAAGGATGTGCTAAATTTCCATGCCGTTCAACCGATCCAGCAGTTTCGGTACACCATCGGAAAAAATGCGACTGACAGCGCGATGATAATAGACGCAATGGATCTGCTCCACTCCGGCGTAGTGGACGGATTCTGTTTGGTCTCAAGTGACAGTGATTACACCCGTCTTGCTACACGCATTCGCGAAAGTGGCGTCTTTGTTATGGGGATCGGTGAGAAAAAGACTCCCAAACCATTCGTAAATGCTTGCGATGTGTTCGTATACACTTCCAACCTTGTAACTGAACACAAATCAACACGTTCTGCACCCCCCAGACAAAGCCAGCGCCGAAAAAAGATAGCAACTCCTGCCGGTGCAGTCTCCGTTCCAACAAGTGCTCCAGCGGTGATTCCTGCAGCCACATCCATCCCCGAATCCGATAATGAAAACGATCCCATGCCAATCATCCGCCAGGCATATGAAATTGCCCAACAGGAGGACGGATGGGCACGACTAGACCACATGGGAAACGCGTTATATCAGCTTGACCCTGGTTTTGACCCGCGCACATACGGCCATCGGCAGCTTTCCAGGATGATTGCAAGTTATAAAGAATTATTCCAGATGCGAACTCAGGAGATTGATGGATCAACTTTATTTTATGTAAAGATGAAGGAATAGTTTTCGCCAAATTTCATCAAATCTTGGGACTTTTAGCAAATCCCTTTTTACTCGTTTTCCCCTATATAAAATCGGTTTTTAATAACGAAGGTCGAAGGATGATATCGAAACCCATTATTTTTATTCATGGTATGTACATGAATAATTTGTGCTGGGAACATTGGATTGAATATTTCCAAGACAGAGGATACAAATGCCTAGCTCCTGCCTGGCCCGGGAGAGACCAACCAATTGATGTTCTCCGTAAAAGCCATCCTGATGCAAAACTAGGAGGACTTACATTAAGTAATGTAGTTGAACATTTCACAGACGCGGTAAAGACCCTGGATGAAAAGCCAATTATTATAGGGCACTCCATGGGCGGATTGGTCGTGCAGTTATTGCTTCAAAAAAACCTGGCTATCGCAGGTGTTGCAATTGATTCCGCACCACCCATGGGGGTATTTACAGCCAAATGGTCATTTCTAAAATCAAACTGGCCTCACATCACACCGTTCGTATCCCAAAGCAAACCGATTTCAATGACATTCGAGCGTTTTCAATATACTTTTGTCAATACCATGCCTTTGTCAGAACAAAAAGAGGCTTATGAAAAATATGTTGTCCCTGAATCTCGGCGAGTTCCCAGCGAAGCACTAACCGCGAAAATTGACTTTTCCAAACCCCACCCACCTTTATTATTTATTGCCGGGGGAGCAGATCATATCATCCCAGCTTCGCTTAATAAAACCAATTGCGCCAAGTATAAAAGGTTATCTTCACAAACCGATTATAGGGAATTTCCAGGGAGAGTTCACTTTACGATCGGGCAGGAGGGCTGGGAAAAAATTGCCGACTATATAAATTCCTGGTTGAAGGATCAAAAAATATAAAATAGGAAAACGGTAATTGGGCTTCCTCCCATCCATCGCCTAATGTACCTCATCCCAATTGATAACGTCTAGAACTTCCTGCTATTCAGGTATATATTCCAAGGGGGAAATTTATCATTCCCCATCAGTGCATCTTTAGTTAGCACATTATACAGAATTTCTGATTAATTCAGTATAAACTTCCACAATTTGCCTCGCAATTTTCCCCCAATCGTAGATATGAGCATACTCAGCCGCATTCCTTCCCAATCGCTGGCGGAGGGAATTTTCCCCAAGTAATGCAGTCAGTTTTTCACAAAGGGCAATATGGTCTTCTGCAGGGACTGTGTAGCCTGTTACCCCGTCTTGCACAAGGAATGCAAGCCCACCTACCTGGGAAGCAATAACCGGTGTCCCACACGCCATCGCTTCCAGAGCTACCATGCCAAACGATTCATAGTGTGATGGCATTACTACCACTTCCGCCGCTGAGTAATAGTAAGGAAGAGTGTCTTGTCCGCGCTTTCCAAGGAATACTACCATTTTCCCAACCGTTAATTCGTCACATAATTTTTGTAACCGAACCATCTCTTCGCTCATCTCATCAGTTATTGCCTCTGGATCCCCGCCAATGACAGCCAGATGAACCGGCTCCTTTAAATTCTTAAGCGCCAGGCAAGCGACTGCCTGAATAAGTGTAGCAACTCCCTTAAGTGGCTCGATGCGTCCAACAAATAGTATCATACGGTCATCCGGAGCCAAACCAATATACTGGCGGGCTTCATCTGCTGGAATGGGATAGAAATGACTGGTATCCACACCAGGCGGAATTATCTTTACCTTGACAGGATCGGCTTTGTAAAGCCATTCGAGTTGAGCCTGTTCAGCTGGAGTGGCAGCGATAATTCGGTCAGCGCGACCGATCACCCTACGCTCACCATCCAGCCTGTAAGATCCTTCCCGTTCTGCTTCGCTCCTGGCAACGCGATTCTTCATTTCCCCCAAAGTGTGAAACATTTGCATGATCGGAATTTTTCCCCATATATCCGATAACGATTCTGCTGCTAAACCGGACATCCAATAATGACTATGTATCAAGTCATACCTGATCCCCTTTTCCTTTGCAAATTGACAGATGCCATCAACAAACTGTGGGATATACCCGGCAAGTTCGTTTTTTGGGACTGGAATTTCAGGCCCAGCGGGAACGTGGACAACACGGTTACCAAACCCCAAATCGTGCAGCACATGTGGCACATGTTCATTCTGAGAACGAGTAAACACATCCACATGGACACCTAAACGGCCCAGTTCTCTGGTCAAGTCGCGTACGTAGACATTCATTCCACCCGTGTCTTTGCCACCCAATGTCGCAAGTGGACAAGTGTGGTAAGAAAGCATGGCAATATTCACAACTTTAGTATAACATGTACCCTTCACCTTGAAGGTGAAGGGTACCTATAGTATAATCCCGCCGCTATGACCTGCCGCCATAGCTCAGTCGGTAGAGCAGACGTTTCGTAAACGCCAGGTCAAGAGTTCAAATCTCTTTGGCGGCTTAACCTTCTCCTTAATCTCCTCCCTTTAAATTTATTGCAAGTTCGGGAAGAGAATCCTTAAATGCTTATTAACCAATAATCTTTCCCATCTTTTCAGATGTCATCGCGAAGACCACGTTGTGGGGACGGGACTAGTTCGCGCGTCACCCCTCCGAGCAGACTGCCCTCGGCTTTCGTGATCTCGGTTCCCCGGCATAACTCCAGGTCAAATTTAATAGGTTCCTTCCCCAAATCCTATAGAAACCCTTGCCGACGCGCTACCCCTAACGGGTGTTGTTTAAATCCCGGATGATTTCTGGCAGAGGTAAGGCAAAGCCCCAAAGCTTTTCATCCACTTTTCATAGATCTGGTAAGAACGACGGTCTGTTTCTAATAATAATCAGGCACTTTCTTTTAAAGCGTCGGCAAAAATCCCCAATGCGTCATTAATTTGGGATTCATTCACAATCAAAGGCGGGATCCACCGGATGACATTATCGTACGTCCCACAAGACAAAAGGAGCAGCCCAC
>Ga0187878_1001368_pt1 | contig 23990 bp, 12 predicted proteins | sample June2016WEW_17_1_FD_132979 | JGI IMG/M metagenome (GOLD analysis project Ga0187878, IMG submission 132979) | Peatland microbial communities from SPRUCE experiment site at the Marcell Experimental Forest, Minnesota, USA - June2016WEW_17_150 | ecosystem: Environmental > Terrestrial > Soil >...
CGCAAGCACTCTTTTAGAGACAAAATTGTTACGATTTGGTTACACGATTATTGGATGGTAGGGAGTGTGATACAGTGTGGTGACGATTTGGTTACACGGGTCGCTGGTAACAGTTACACTTTGTGTGTGGAGTTTTTGTCCCGCGATCTCCTGCTCTTGAGAGTTCATTCGAGATGTCTCTTCGAATGACCGAGGCAAGCATGCATGAAATCGGTAAGATTAATTGAAGGTCAATGAGAGAAGCTCTGAAACACAGGGCTTTTTTCTTTAAGCATTCAGACCAAGTGTCTGATGCATTCGGATATGTCGAAGATCCCCAAGAGCTCTCACGTGCGGGCGCTTGATGCCGCCGTGGGGGGGAGTGAGAGGATGCCCTCAAAATCGAAGAGTGAACGTCGTTTGCTTCTGCGGCTCTGAATTCAATAGGATGATTCCTCGATGCAGGCGCATGATCTGGCGTGAGAGGCTCAGGCCAATACCGGAACCATTGGGTTTGGTTGTGAAGAAGGGGACGAAGATCTTCTCTTGGACTTCTTTCGGAATCCCTGGACCGTTATCGGCGACTTCAATTGTGACCCGACCCCGTTCTCCAATGAATGCCGACAACGAAATGACTGGCTGAGGGATGTTCTGGAGTGCTTCTGCGGCGTTCAGAAGCAAATTGATCAACACCTGCTCGATCAACCCAGGATCTGCGGTCAGTTCAAGACTCTCCGGCTCTATCCGTTTTCCGAGAACGATGCGGCTTTCCACGAGTCTTTGCTGCATCAGCTGCTCCACCTGCGTAAACAACTCCTTGACGCTCACAATCTGAAATTTCGGGGGAGGTATTCTTGTCAGCGACCTGTACGCGTCTACGAAATGCAGAAGCCCCTGGCTCCGCTTTTCAATTGTCTGGACAGCTCCTTGAACATCCCTGATGACCTCGGGGGACGGAACGTTTTGATGGTCTTCAAGCCCTGGCGAGGACTTCAGCATCTCATTGACCGTCGAGGCGAGTGAAGAAATCGGTGTAATTGAATTCATGATCTCGTGGGTCAGTACGCGAATGAGCTGTTGCCACGCCTCAACTTCCTTTTCATCCAGTTCAGAGCGGATGTTCTGCAATGAAACGAGTGTATGGAGTTGGCCGCGCAGCTTGAGCTCGGTGGCCGAGACGATGAGCTGTAACGGTTCTTTGTGGATCTCGATCTTGAGCAGCACTTTCTGACCAGATCTCATCGAGTAGAGGGTTTGCACAAGGGGCGGACTCACCAGCTCCAGCGACTTGATGTTGATCACTTGATCGATGCCGAGAAGGCGCTTCGCGGCAGTATTAATGAGCGACACTTCCCCGTCAGTAGTAAACGCGAGGAGTCCCACACCGATATGCTGGACCACAGTCTGCAGATACTGGAAGTGCTCTTCTTTTTCTGCCCGCGCCTTCTGAAATTCTTCGACCACCTCCGTGAATGCCAGGTTCAACTCGTCGAACGATGATCCCCGCCCCCGGGAGGAAAACGTCTGAGAGAAATCGGCATATCGTATCGATCGGAGGAAGCGGCTCAGTTCAAAATTAGTCCGCTCGACGTAGCGAATCAGCTCGAACATCTGATAAATGATGACCAGCGCGACGACTGTCGCTGTCGCATACAGGTTGGTCTGAGTGAAGAGATAGAGAAGGAGAAACAGTGTACCCCCGAGTGCGAGGGAGCGTGCGATGACGTTTAAGCGAAATGATCTAGAGGCCATATTTCTCAAGACGTCGATACAAGGCGGTGCGCGTCAGTCCAAGTTCTCTTGCGGTCTGCGTGATATTCCCCCCATGCTTGCTGAGTGCTTTCTGAATGACCGACTTCTCGACCTCGTTCAGCTTGAACGCATCTTTGACCGGGGAATCCTTTGAGTCTTCGGTGTCGGTGAGGAAAAAATCTTGCGGCTGCAGGATGTCGTCCTCAGTCAGGATGATTGCGCGTTCGACGGCATGTTCGAGCTCCCGGACATTCCCGGGCCAGTGATAGAGCTCGAGTCTGTTCATAGTAGATGGGGGGACAAGGAGTTTCGGCTTGTGATACCGTATCGAGTACTGGGAGATGAAATGGTTGACGAGAAGCGGTATATCGTTCGTTCGCTCTCGCAGCGGCGGCAGGTGAATTTCGACGGTGTTGATGCGATAGAGAAGATCCTGCCGGAACCGTTTCTCTTTCACCATCTCATGGATCGGCATATTGGTCGCTGAGATGACCCGTATGTCGATTTGTCTCGCCTTATTCGAGCCGATACGCGTAACTTCGTGGTTCTGCAACACCGCGAGAAGCTTTGCCTGCAGCGCTAAAGGCAGGTTGCCGATCTCATCGAGGAAGAGAGTCCCGCCCGAGGCAGTTTCGAAACGGCCGGCGCGATCCTCCCGGGCGTCGGTGAAAGACCCCTTCACGTGACCGAACAGTTCGCTCTCAAAGAGCCCAGCCGTCAACGCACCCATGTCGACGGTGATGAAGGCATTCTCCGATCGTTGCGATTGTCGGTGAAGCTCTCGTGCAACGAGCTCCTTTCCGGTTCCATTCTCACCGAGGATGAGCACATTCGCGTCAGTCTTGGCAACTTTTTGAATGGTAGTAAATACCTGACGCATGCGCGGTGAGTTCCCGACAAATCCCTGGAAATGGTGATCGAGATCTGCACCGAGCTGTTGTTGGCGTGACAGCAGCATCTCGACTTTATCACGGGATTGGCGGATGGACATTGCAGCCGAGAGCGTGGCGAGGAGTTTTTCGTTCTGCCACGGCTTGAGGACAAAATCGGTAGCGCCTGCTTTGATGGCACGGACCGCAAGCTCGACATCTCCATATGCGGTGATCAGGATAACGACCGCAAGCGGGTCGAGCTCAAGAATCTTGTCCAGCCAGAAGAAACCCTCCTGTCCGCTGCTGACGTCACGTGTGAAGTTCATATCGAGGAGGATGACATCGAAATTCTCCTCTTTCATGAGTGATGGGATGAGTGCGGGCTTCGACTCCGTCCGTACCCGTTGGGTGTGCTGCTTGAGGAAGAGGGCCGCAGCTAGGAGAACATCTTTGTCGTCGTCGACGACGAGTATTTTACCCAGTTTGTCATTCATCGCATTGGACCTCGGCCTGCGATCTTCCCGAATTGGTAGCAGTCCACACGTAGATGCCAATATTGTGCCGAAAGGGAGGGTGCAGATCTTGCGGATTCCGCCTGTTTCCGAGGGCACGCCGGAACGGGGTGTCCGAATCCGGACACTCAATGTAATGAATACGGACGCATAAGCAAAGGGTTGCCCGGTTTTTCGAGCGTTTTCGAGGGATTTGGCTGGCCTGGAAGTTGTATTTAATTGGATAATCCGTGGATCCTCCGCGGGGGGTCTTTCCCCAGAATATTGTGAGAGTCAAGGCACTATGGGCGAGCAAGCGACACAAGAACCTCAAAAGAAACCAGGAGTCGATATCAGCCAGTCCGGGATGGATCGAAAGATCGAGAAGCAGTTCTGGACACCAAGGCGGATCGTCTACATAGCAGGCGGTTCGTTTCTTCTGCTTCTTATCATCTACAGCTTCGTCATGACTGACAGAGGATCGAGACTGAATGTAGAGGCGGACAAGATCACGATTTCAACGGTCAGCAAGGCTCCGTTCCGCGAATACACGCCGGTGAACGGCACGATCCTTCCCATTGAGACTTTCTTCCTGGATGCGATCGAAGGCGGAAGGGTGGAGAAACGATACATAGAAGCCGGGTCGTTCGTGAAAAAGGGAGATCCGATCCTGAAGCTCGCGAATACGACTCTCCAGCTCGATGTGATGTACCGTGAAGCGCTCTCGTATCAGGAGATCAACGACGCGCAGAACAGGCGGCTCACGATCGAGCAGAACACGATTGCCGTTAAGTCCGTGCTTGCCGACGCAGAATACCAGGTTGACCGGACGGAGCTCGCGTACCGTCGCGATTCCGCACTTGTTCTCAAGAAGCTTATCCCCGAACACGATTATCTCCTGTCAAAGTACGAGTACGAATCATGGATCAGACGGCGAGCACTCGCACGGGAGAACTTCCATCAGGATTCCCTGATGCGCGTCAACCAGTTGTCCCAGCTCGATGGATCGGTCACAAGACTTCAGGCGAATCTGGAAATGACAAAGCACAATCTAGAGAATCTCGTTGTCCGTGCGCCCGTTGCCGGTCAGTTGACATCGCTGAATGCAGAGATCGGTGAATCAAAGTCTCCAGGGCAGCGGATTGGCCAGATCGATGTATTGAACAACTTCAAGGTGCGCGCAGCCATCGACGAATTCTACATCGCACGGATCAATGTGGGACAAAGTGGAGATTTCGATCTGACGGGTGCAACGTATCGCCTCAAGATCACAAAAGTCTACCCCGAAGTGAAGGACGGAAGATTCGAAGTCGACATGATATTCGATGGGGCTATACCGCAAGGCATTCGCCGCGGTCAGACCCTGCAGGTCCGACTGGAGCTTGGCGATCTTTCAGAAGCGCTCCTCGTCCCAAGAGGAGGGTTCTACCAGAAAACGGGCGGTCAGTGGGTCTATGTCGTGGACAAGTCGGGAAATTTCGCGGTGAAAAGGAATATCAAACTCGGTCGCCAGAATCCACAGGTCTTTGAAGTACTGGAGGGGCTTGTGCCCGGGGAGCAGGTGATCACTTCGACGTATGACAATTTCGGCGACATCGACAGGTTGGTTCTAAAAAGATAACGAAGAATAATCAGCGCATGATCGGGGAAATCGTTGTGGTGGATTACAGGGATTATGAGAGCTGGAAGAGGGCGCGATTTGCCGTTTGTTCGGTCCTGGATATGACAAAGCCTTTGTCGCAGCTCGCTGAGCATAGGGGCCTGGCTTTGGAAATCGACCATCTTTCAGTTTCGATCCTTGATAATCTGGCGAAGGGATACGAAGGGAGCGGTGATAGCACATTTCTTAAGAAAGCTCTGGAATCCGTCGATCGGTTGGATAGTGCATTGCATCGTGCCTCCGAACGACAAGCACTGACAAACTCCACTTCGCATCGCCTGCAGCGGCAACTCAAGGGAGTGCGGTGGTGCATTGCAGAAAACAAGACATAGGAACATAGAGTAGTTGTGAGCACACACTAAGGAGAGACGAATGATCAAAACCAATGGCCTCAAAAGAACGTACACCACCGATGAGGTGGAAACCACCGCGTTGAACAACGTCAACGTCGAGATCAAAGAAGGAGAGTATGTGGCGATCATGGGACCGTCGGGATGCGGCAAGTCGACACTCCTGAACATCCTCGGATTGTTGGACAATCCCACCGATGGGGAGTATTATTTCCTGGGGCAGGAAGTCTCGAAGTTCACAGAACGCCAGCGGGCGAATATGAGGAAGGCGAACATCGGATTTGTGTTCCAGAGTTTCAATTTGATTGACGAGCTCACGGTTTATGAAAACGTCGAACTTCCGCTCTTCTATCTTGGGGTCGTAGCGCCGGAACGTGAAAAAAGAGTCAACGAGGTTCTTGAACACATGCAGGTCATGCATCGCAAAAACCATTTTCCTCAACAGCTTTCGGGCGGTCAGCAACAGCGCGTTGCCGTTGCCAGGGCAATCGTTGCCAAGCCGAAGCTTATCCTCGCAGACGAACCGACAGGAAACCTTGATTCTGCCCACGGTAGTGAGGTTATGAAGCTCCTTACCGAGTTGAATGAAACCGGGACGACGATCGTGATGGTCACGCACTCCACGCATGATGCTGAATACAGCCATCGCACGATCAATCTCTTCGACGGTCACGTGGTGACGGAAAACATCAAAGAGCAATTCCACGTGTGAGGGAGGGAATCGGACCATCGGGTGATCTGGTCATCAGGCGATCTAGCCAACGGGAGATTTGATCATCCAGGAGCTATTAGAGGATCCATGATTTCGAACTATTTCAAGATCGCGCTCAGAAATATACTCAAGCGCAAAGGTTACTCGCTCATCAACATCATCGGATTGGCGATTGGAATGAGCTGTTTCGTGCTGATTTCCTTTCTTGTCTGGGATGAGTTCTCGTTTGACAGATTCAATGAACACGCCGGTCGCATTTACCGGCTGACACTCGATGCGCAAGTCGGCGAGAAGTTGTTCCTCACTGCCAAAAGCAGTGGGCCTTTGAGCCGGAGCTTGAGAGAAACTGTGCCCGGAGTGGAGGAGGCAACGAGGATCCGCGTCGTCGGTGATCATTCGATGCGTTTTGGAGACCGCTCGTTTACCGAATATCGCCTCTACCTCGCCGATTCGTCACTCTTCCGGATATTCAGCTTTTCCGTCGTTGAGGGGGATGAAAGCTCTTTTCTGACGCAACCGAGCACCATCGTCATAACGGATCTGATGGCGCGGAAGTACTTCGGCGACACACCGGCGCTTGGCAAGACACTGATCATGGACGGAAACGTCCCCTATATGGTGTGTGGAGTGGTAAAGCCGCTCCCCTCAGCTTCTCACTGGCATTTCAATTCGTTGGTCTCTTCGTGGCCGCGCCCAATTGATGATGAAGGATATTGGATCGGGAACAGCTGGTACACCTATGTCCTCCTTAAGTCAGGCGTCCCGGCCAGACAGGCAGAGAGTGCGTTCCACTCCGTTGTGGAAGAGCACGTTCGCCCCCTGCTGATGCAGGTGTTCGGTACCGACTGGAAAAATCTGGCCTCGACAGGAATGCATTATCGGTATCGTTTTCAGCCTCTGACGGACATCCACCTCTATTCTCACCTCGACGAGGAAATTGAACCTACCGGGGCAATTTCTACAGTGACCATGTTCATCATGATCGGTGTCCTTATCCTGGTCATCGCCTGCATCAATTTCATGAACCTCAACACGGCCCGCTCAGCTCATCGCGCCAAAGAAATCGGTGTGCGCAAGGTTCTCGGCTCGCAGCGTAGTCAACTGGTGCTCCTGTTCCTGAGTGAGGCAATCCTCCTGACGTTCTTTGCAATGATCCTGAGCATGGGGGTCGTCGAGCAACTGCTCCCTTCGATGAGCGCATTCATCGGCAAACAGCTCTCCTTCAGCGCAATGGGGGCGCCTGCAATCGTGGGCGGGGCTTTGGTGCTCGTGCTTGTCGTCGGACTCATGGCAGGGAGCTATCCTGCGTTCGTGCTCTCCTCGTTCCAGCCAGTAAAGGTCCTCAAAGGTGAAATGCGGAGCGGCATGCGAAGCAGTCGGCTTAGGGGATTACTTGTGCTGACACAGTTCACGATATCTATAATATTGATCGTTGGAACCATCGTGATCTACAGGCAGCTGCGCTACGTCCAGTCCAAAGATCTTGGCTTCGACAAAGACCAGATGCTGGTTATTGACAACACATGGCTTCTCGGCAACAAGACTGAGAGCTTCCGGGAGTTGATGCTCAAGAGGCCGGGCGTCCTCGGTGCGGCGTATACACAGAACCTTCCCGGCAACGACATTAATAGCGGTGCATACCGCGCCGAAGGAGGCGATAAGAGCAAGCTGATGATGTTCCGGCAGCTTTGGGCGGATTTTGAATTCCTTCCGATGATTGGCATTAAGCTGCGCGAAGGAAGATATTTTTCTCGCGAGATCGCGTCCGATTCGACATATTCGGTTATCATCAACCAGGCTGCTGCGAAGGCTCTCGGTTACAGCCAGCCGGTTGGACGAACGGTCACCGGGTTCTTCGGCCTCGGGGAACGGGCGATGAAAATCGTTGGAGTCACAGATGACTTCCACTATGAGCCGCTTCACCTTCCGATTCTTCCGACGGTGATCATGGTTTCTCACGGTCACCCGACAAGGATTGTGCTTAAGGTTCATGGGAACATTCCCGAAATCAGGCGCGATCTTAATGAGCAGTGGACCGCGATCAGCGGCGGGCAGCCGTTCACAGCGTATTTCCTGGATCAGCAGCTCGAGACCTACTACCGCCGCGATGAAGCAGAGGGAATGTTGTTTGCTATTCTTTCCTCGGTCGGAATACTCATTTCCTGCCTCGGACTCTTGGGGCTGACAATGTATGCAGCGGAACAGCGGACGAAGGAACTCGGCATCAGAAAGGTTCTTGGAGCGAGTGGTTCGAGCCTTACGGTCCTCCTGACGAAGGAGCTGGTCGGCATAGTTCTACTTGCCAATCTCATCGCCTGGCCGATTGCCTATTTCGCGATGAATCGTTGGCTTCAGGATTTCGCATATCGAGTCGAGATTGGCTGGTGGGTGTTTGCCCTGGCAGGGAGTGTTGCTCTTCTCATCGCGATCTTGACGATCAGTTATCAAGCAATCAAAGCGGTGCGCGCCAATCCCGTGGATGCTCTGAAGTATGAATGAAGGAAGCTATCAGCTATCAGCTATCAGCTATCAGTGGTCAGTTGTCAGCTAACAGCCAATAGCTAACGGCTCGATGCTGACTGCTGAACGCCGACAGCCCGATCACCAACGAACTAGCAAAGGTTCCATGTTTTCCAATTACTTCAAAGTCGCTCTACGTAATCTCGTCCGCAACAAGAGCTACGCCATCATCAACGTGCTTGGGCTCTCCGTGGCGTTTGCATCCTGCATTTTGACCTTTCTCTTTGTCCGCAATGAGTACAGCGTCAATAGAGTCATTCCGGATTGGAGCAGAGTATGCCGTATTGGAAGCGATTGGAGACAGAAGGATAGGGGCATCCCGGAAACTACACTCGCGCCAGTAGGTCCGATAATGGCGAGTGCATATCCAGAGATTGAGGCGCAGGCCAGGCTCTATCTGATCTCCGCAACGATTCACGCCGGTCAGTACAATTTCAAAGAGGATGTTATAGTGACCGATTCATCCTTCTTGAATGTATTCAAGTTGCCTCTTGTGTCTGGTAATTGGAGGAATGCCCTTGAACATCCACTCTCGGTCGTTATCACGGATGAATTGGCCAACAAGATCTACGGCTCCGTCGATGTTCTCGGCAAAACACTGATGTTTGATGTGTGGGGGGGAGGGCAGAGAGAGTACGTTGTTACTGCTGTGCGAAAGAAGGTAGTCCACAACTCTATCACGAACTTTCGCGGAGACGACTATAACCTTATTGTTCCCTTTAATTCGACGGGAGATTTTATCAACGCGAAAGCAGGACTCTCTTGGGATAGCCGTTACATTCTCACGTATGTAAAACTCATGCCTGATGTTCGCGAAAAGGAACTACAGGAAAAGCTGAATTCCTTCATCGACACGTTCGCGCCACCACAATATCATGGTCAGTTGCGTCTGAGATTGGAGCCTCTGTCGAGAATATATCTTGACGACGATAATGGGAGTGCCCGTCGCCTTTGTTCAATTCTAACGATCGTGGCATCACTCATACTTGTTATCGCGTGCGTCAATTTCATGAATCTCACGATGGCTCGGTCGCTTCCCCGCGCAAAAGAGATTGCGGTGAAGACTATCTTGGGAGCATCACGAGGACAATCGATCTTTCAACTGCTAGCCGAGTCCTTTGTTATCTCTTTTGGTGCAGCGGTCCTTTCTGTTTCAATAGCAGAGACTGGCCTGCAGAGTTTTCTTCAGCTATTCGGCAGGTCGCTTGTTCTTGATGTGTGTTGGGACCTGCAAACGATATCGTTTGTGGGAACGATGACTGTTCTCGTTACAGTTGTTGCTGGTGGGTACTCTGCAATCCTACTCACGTTGCCTAAGCCGGTAAATGCTCTGAGGGGGCTTGTCTTTTTTAGAAAATCGGGTACTAATATTCGACCTGTTCTCGTTATCCTGCAATTCGCTGTTGCCATAATTCTCCTAATACTTGTGAATTTGATATCCCGTCAACTATCATTCATAACCGATCGGAACCCGGGATTTGACGACAAGGATGTTCTCGTGATTGATTCTGTCCCGAGAGAATGGAATGCAGGAGGCGTCACGAAAATGGCCGCAGTGGAGAATCAGTTGAGAGCTATTGCAGGGATTACCTCAGTCAGTCTTTCTTTCGATACCCCCACCTACACCGTTGCAAACTCGATAGGCTTACGGCTCGCTTCGTGGAGCAGTCAACAATCGATCAGCCTCCCGCTATATAACGTGGATGAATCTTTCGCGGATACCTATGGCATCGTGATGAAGGAGGGGAGGTTTTTTTCACCGCATCACCCTACGGACTCGAGCGGCATAGTACTGAACGAGTCCTGCGTTTCCAAATTGGGGTTAAATGATCCAGTAGGTGCTACAGTTGTTGGGTCAAAGGGCGAACCGCTTCGTGTCATCGGTGTCGTAAAGGATTTTAATTTCGAGTCCCTGCACACTGCGATACGGCCGCTTGCGTTTCTCTGGATAGGAAACGCACACATATACAGATCTATTTCACTAAAGTTGCACGGTGCGAACATCTCTTCGTTGATAGGTCAAATTCAGCGCAAATGGGAGGAAATACTCCCGAGCGCGCCGTTCAATTATTACTTTGCGAGTCAGCGCATCAGTGCATTCTACGCGGCCGATCGACAACTGAGGAACGTCTTGAGGCTAGCCGCCGCCTTAGCTCTTCTTATTGCTTCGATGGGAATCTATGGTCTCGTGTCCCTGAACGTGGCGCAACGCACCAAGGAGATCGGCATCCGGAAGGTTCTTGGTGCGTCGATCCGTGATATTCTTCTGGTCTTTACGAGAGACACCATAAAGTGGATTTTGATTGCCAATGCAGTAGCGTGGCCGGTAGCATACTACATGATCCTCAGTTGGCTTGCGGGCTTCGCTTACCGAACTGAAGTGAGCCCGTGGATATTTGCATTGTCGGGAACACTGGCGATGTTCGTTGCTCTTGTAACAATTGTCTCTCATGTGATCAGGGCGGCGACGGCAAATCCCGTTGAGGCACTGAGGTATGAATGAATAAGTTGAATGATCTGGCCATCGGGAGATCTGATCATCGGGTGATCTGGCGATCGGGAGATGCCCCATTTCAAGACAGTCAGATGAATCCCCGAACAGGTCCTTCGGACGATGAGCAGATAACCTGATAGCGGGAACCATCATAGGGCTTGTGTTATCCAACTATCTCATGAGCTGAATGCTAAGTGCTGATGACAGTAAGTTAAACAGGCACGGAGAAAGTCTATGATTAGCAACTATTTGAAAGCTGCCTTCAGAAATCTCTGGATGCACAAAGGGTATTCTTTTATCAATATCGCAGGACTCTCTATTGGCCTGGCGTCGAGCTTTATCATCATGCTCTACTCACTCAACGAGCTGGGCTACGACCGATTCAACACAAACCTCGATCGCATCTTCTTGGTGACGACGGAAAATCCCGACCTCAAATGGACGGAGCCGAGCACCCCGTTCGTCCTGGGACCGGCACTGAAAGACCAGTTTCCGCAGGTCGAACAGTTCGCACGCTGGATGAAGAGTTTCTGTCCGTTTAAATACAAAGACAGAAGCTTTGACAATGTGGCTTGTATATCCTCGGACACTAGTATATTCAAGATCCTGACTCTGCCTTTGAAGGAGGGGAGTCTGCGAAATATCTCGGCTGAAAGGAACTTTGCCGTCATCAGCAGTGAGATGGCGCAAAAGGTTTTTGGCGATAGAGATCCCATCGGAGAGATTATTACAGTCAACTGGCGAGGGGAGTCATATGATCTCAAAGTTTCCGCTGTGATGTTGGATATTCCGCGGACTTCCACGTTCCGAGCCGACCTCATCGTGCCGTTGTCCATCGGTGAGAAGTGGATGAGCACCAATTGGAGTAAGTTCGTAAAAGATCCCCTGGAATCTTGGAACCTGAAGATCGCGCCGACCTACGTGTTGTTAACTCCGTCAAGCGTGGCGAGCGATCTTGAGAATCAATTGGCTTCGTTCTCAAACGCTCATACCGACGCGAACATCAAGTCACGATTCCATTTGCTTCCGCTGAAGGAAATCTATTTTCGCTCATCCGGTTTTGTCAACAATCGTTTCCCGGCAGGGGATATTACGAATGTCTATGTGTACTCGACCATAGCGATCCTGATCCTCCTTGTCGCGTGCATCAACTTCGTAATTCTCAGCACGGGAAGGGCAAGCGTTCGCACAAAAGAGATCGCGGTCAGAAAGGTCATCGGTGCCACAAGGTTCGATCTCATGAAACAGGTGATGATGGAATCCGTCATGGTCTCGCTTCTCTCTCTGCCCGTGGCATTACTCTTAGTCGAATTGTTCCTGCCATCGTTAAGTCGCCTCCTGGGCAGAGCGTTGCCGGCAAGCAGCTTTCACAATCTGAATTCCCTTTTCCTTTTCGCAGGCGTCACTTTAGTAGCCGGGATCCTGGCCGGGAGCTACGTTTCGTTTTATCTCTCTGGTTTCCGCCCAATGGACATTTTGCGAAACAAACTCAGTACGGGAGGTTCCAAAGCGACATTGCGCAAGATCATGATCGCCATACAAATGGTGATTTTCGTTGGATTGATCACAGCTTCGATAACGATCTACCAACAAGTGCGCTATTTCCACAATAAGGACATGGGGTTTGACAAAGAGGATTTGCTGGTGTTTTCTACTGAGAACCGCAACTTAGGGCAGACGCTCGAGACGTTTAAAGCCGAATTGAAAAGCGATCCATCAATCACAGACGTCTCGGGCACATATCTTCTGCCCGGATCGGGGGGAGGTGGGTTCAGCATGGTTCCGGATAAATCGGACCCGACAAAAAAGATTTCTTATCAAGGTGTCTCTGTTGACCGAGATTTCATTGAAACAATGAAGATGAAATTGGTGTACGGGAAAAGTTTTGCACAATCGACGCTTGAAGAATCGAAGAGCGCGGTTATTCTGAACGAGTCTGCAGTAAAGGTGTTTGGGGTCGTGGATCCTTCGCAAGAGTTGGTCAACGGTCAACGGATCCTCGGCATTGTCAAGGATTTCAACATGCATTCACTTCGCGAGGCGATTGCTCCCATCGTCATTAATTGCAGTACGGAATTTGTGATGGAGATTGCCGTCAGGGTCCGGCATTCCTCTGACGTATCGAAGACCGTGAGCCTCATAGAGTCAAAGTCGAAACCGTTCAACAACGGGAAACCGATGGAATACCAGTTCTTTGACGACAGACTGGACGATCTCTATGGCAATGACTACAGATTCGCGGAGATGATCGGATGCTTCACAGCGTTGGCAATTGTCATCGCTTGCCTTGGACTCTTTGGGGTGTCGCTCTTTGTGATTCAAACCAGAGTGAAAGAAATAGGAATACGGAAGGTGATGGGGGCCTCGGTTGGCACCATCTTCTATCTTGTTGCGAAGGAGTTTATTGCCCTGATCTTGATCGCGACCATCGTATCGACACCAATTACGATTTACTTCATGAATGGCTGGCTTCAACACTACGCATACAAGGTGAGCGTGGATGCGTTTGTAGTTATCTTCGCATTGCTGGCCGCAGTGTGCATCGTGTTAGTGACAATTGGGTATCAGGCAATAAAAGCTGCGACGGCAAATCCGGTTGAGGCTCTTCGTTACGAGTAGTGAAGAGCCGAAATCCCGTTCTACGGGATGGAAGCGCTGAGATATGAATGACGCGAGCTATTAGCCGTTAGCGATTAGCTAATAGCCAACGGCTGACAGCTGATCGCTGAATGCCGATCACTGTTAGCTTGCAGGTAAGTGTGGCCGGTTGGCAGGAATCGAGGAAGATTGGGGGCCCGATTTTGACCAAATCAGGGAGAACAATCATGATCGGAAGCTTCGTGAAATCCGCTCTGAGAAACCTCTGGATACACCGGGGTTTCACATTCATCAATATCGCAGGACTCTCCGTCGGTCTTGCGTCAAGTTTCATCATCATGCTCTACGCGATCAATGAACTGAGCTATGACGCGCACAACGACAATCTTAGCAACATCTACTTGGTGACCGCTGAATGGGCTAGCCCGCCGTCAACCGCGCTGTTCACACCGTTTGTGGCAGGGCCTGCACTAAAAGGGGAATATCCAGAGGTTCAGGAATTTGCGCGGTTCATGAGGGGCTCTCCCTCCATCAAATACAAAGACAAAAGTTTTGAACGGTCCCACTGTCTCTGTGCCGACCCTTCAATTTTCCGGATACTTACTCTTCCCGTTGAGTCAGGAAGTCTCGAAGGAATTGCTACCGAACGAAATTTCGCCGTCATCAGCAACCAGATGGCGCACAAGATCTTCGGCGACGCCAACCCCATTGGAGAAATCATCACGGTCAACTGGCTCGGAAAGCCGTACGATCTGAAAATCGGTGCAGTCATGAAAGACATTCCGCAGACTTCTTCCTTGAGAGCCGAAGTCATCATGCCGCTCTCCGTCGCGCAGGAGTGGTTCACCAGGCTACTCGGTCCGCAGGCAGGGAACATGTTTGAATCTTGGTCAACGCCGTCGTTCCCAACGTTCGTCCTGCTATCCCATTCAACGTCCCAAGCCCAGCTTGAGACCATGATGAAGTCTTTTTCAAAACGCCACGTCAATGCCGGCGTCGGGCCGCAATTCCATCTGTTTCCCATGAAAGATCTCTATTTCCACTCGTCGACCCTGAGCGGCAACCCCTTCCCGTCAGGCAATATCTCGACTGTCTATGTCTATTCCGCTATTGCCATACTTATTCTCCTCATCGCGTGTTTCAATCTAGTCATCCTCAGCACAGGGAGGGCGAGTGTCCGCACAAAAGAAATCGCGGTGAGAAAAGTCGTTGGTGCATCACGGCTCGACCTCATGAAACAAATCATGCTCGAATCGCTGCTGGTCGCCGTTCTTTCCTTGCCAATCGCTTTGGTCTTTGTTGAGTTGTTTCTCCCAACCTTGAGCCAACACATGGGAAACCGGCTGCCCGAAACGTTCTTCCATGGCCTGAAGTACCTGATCCTCTTCTCAGGTATTACTCTTTTGGCGGGGGTGCTTTCCGGGAGCTACGTATCCTTCTATCTGTCCGGCTTTAGTCCAGTAGACATTCTGCATAGCAAGGCCAGTACGGGAGCTTCGAAGGTAACGCTGCGGAGAATCATGCTTGCTATTCAAATGGTCATCTTCGTCGGGCTTGTGACCGCATCTCTGGCGATTTACAGGCAGGTGGACTACTTTCACAGCAAGGATATGGGATTCGAGAAGGAGGATTTGATTGTGCTCGCGAGCCACAGAATCAGAGTTGGATCAACTTCCGATCCTTCGAGGTTTGACATCACCAGGTTTGAAACCTTCAAGTCTGAGCTTCTCTCGAATCCTTCCATCACAGGTGTGACCGGCGCTCAACATCTTCCCGGAAGGGACGGGGGCAAATCCAGTATCATTGCGCTCAAATCCGATCCATCGAGGAAGGTTAATTGCGAGGAGCTCTCCGTTGATCGCAATTTCATTGAGACCATGAAGATGCATGTCGTATATGGAAAGAGTTTTGCCGAGGTGGCACCTGAAGAATCGAGGCATTCGGTCATCGTGAACGAATCCGCAGTGAAGGCCTTCGGATTTTCCGATCTCTCAAAGGAGACGATCAGGGATCAACGGATTCTCGGTGTCGTCAAGGATTTCAACATGCGTTCGTTGCGCGAACCCATTTCCCCAGTGATTATCCAATGCGATACTTCAGAACGGAACGAAATTGCTGTCCGGGTGCGCCATGGTGCCGACTTGTCCAAAACTCTTGGCTTTGTGCTCGCTAAGTCATCGATGTTCAACGACGGAGGACCCATGAGCTTTGAATTCTTCGACGATCGATTGGACGATTTCTATTCCAGCGACTATCGATTTGCCCGAATGATCGGCTATTTCACAGCGTTGGCCATGTTCATCACGTGTCTCGGATTGTTCGGAGTCTCGCTCTTCGTCATTCAGATGAGAACGAAGGAGATCGGGATCAGAAAAGTGATGGGTGCCTCAGTCGGTACCGTTCTTTTCCTGGTAGCGAAAGAATTCATCATCCTGATATCAATTTCGACAATTATCGGCTTGCCGATAGCGGCATATTTCATTAATGGCTGGCTGGAGAACTATGCTTACAGGGTCGCCGTGGATGCTTCTTTAGTATTGGCCACCCTCTTGGCTGCAGTTGTTGTCGTTCTGGCCGCAATCAGTTATCAGGCGCTCAGAGCCGCTACTGCGAATCCGGTCGAAGCATTGAGATACGAATGAGGCCAGCAATTAGCTTTTAGCGGTTAGCTAATAGCTGAAAGCTGAGAGCTGAATGCAGGATTGGTTAATTGGTGATTGGTTAGATGGTTGATTGGTCAAATAGTTAGTTGGTTCGTTTGTTGCTTCGATTGATGGTCAGATCACCAGATGGCCCGACGGCCCGATAAACCAAGAACTACCAGAGGACATATGTTCTCCAACTATCTCAAAATCGCCGCGAGGGTTCTGTTTCGGCATAAGCTCTATACGTTCATCAATGTGTTCGGACTTTCGCTCGGCATCGCATGCTGTATTCTTATTCTCTTGTTCGTACGAAATGAATTGTCGTATGATACGTTTCATTCGAATGGGGACTCGATCGTTCGCGTACTCCAGGTGAATGCGAAGTCGAATAAGGAAACAGACTACTCGGCATACGTTCCGATGCCGCTCGCTCCCGCCTTACGCTCCGAATATCCCGAGATTAGGCACGCAGCCAGGTTTGCCACCGGGGGAACGATCATCACACGTGGGGAAAAGTCGTTCTCGGAAACGGTCCTGTACACCGACCCGGAAGCCTTTTCAATGTTCGATTTCAAATTCATTGAAGGAAGCGGGTCAGCGGTGCTCCGAAATCCAAACGACATCGTGCTGACAAGAGAGATGGCAGTGAAGTACTTTGGTCAGGATGACCCTCTTGGAAAACAGTTGTTGGTTCGTACGCGAGAGAGGGAGGAGCCGTTCGTCGTTGTCGCTGTTACGGAAGCGATGCCGGCGAATTCATCTCTCCAGTTCGATTTCCTGGCCAACGTAACAAAGAAATTCATGTACGAGACTCTGAAGGACCGATGGACTTCGTCCAACGGATCCGCTTACCTTCAGCTTGCCCCGGGAACGAAGGCGCATGATCTCGAGCTGAAACTCCAGCCATTTGTTGAAAAGCACTTCGGCGAGATCGTCCAGAAGCGCCAGAACAACGGGATCCTGAGCAAAGATCCGAATCCGCTTCATCTGGAATTGCAGCCTCTTACACGAGTGCATTTGGACACAAAAGTCATCTCGACATGGGAAGGGAAGGGAAACCCTTCCTACTCGCTGATCCTTGGCGGCGTTGCGATCCTGGTGATGACCATCGCATGTATCAACTTTGTTACGCTCGCCATCGGAAGGTCCGCTAACCGGGCAAAGGAAGTTGGAATGCGCAAGGTGCTGGGCGCCTATCGGACTCAGCTCATGAGCCAATTCTGGGGTGAGGCACTTCTTCTCGCCACGCTTGCGATGGGATTGGGAATCGTACTGGCCGAACTTTTCCTTCCCACGTTCAGCCAGCTCGTAGGAAAGCGGCTTGTGCTCTCGCTGACCGATGTCGGGCTTGTCGGTGGTTTGGTGGGGCTACTGCTCCTTATTAGTGTTGCTGCCGGCAGCTATCCAGCACTGGTATTGTCGAAGTTCGAACCCGTGGAGGTTCTCAAGGGAAGGTTTCGAATTGGAGGCAAAACCCTCTTCACGAAGTGTCTGGTCGTGTTTCAATTCGCGCTTTCAATCTTCCTGATTTGCGCTGCTTTGGTTCTCTCGGACCAGATCCGTTTCATGATTACTTCCAACCTCGGCTTTCATGCCCAGCAGGTGGCTGTTCTCCCAACGTTCGCCAATGGGCCCAATGCAGAGCAACTATCCGATCGATTCCGCACGCGCGTTCAGGAATATCCGGACATTCTTTCGGTCTCGGCAACAAGCGGAGCATTTACGCACGGATACGACATCAGCGGGTTTCAGTACAACGGGGAGCAGAAAAGCTCGTTCGTGTACCGCGTCGACGATACGTATCTCGAGACGTTGCAGATACCTCTTGTCGAGGGAAGAAATTTCGTCAAAGGGAGCACGAACGATCGTGATCATGCGATGATTGTGAACGAAGCCTTTCTCCGCAGCATGGGTTGGTCCTCGCCGGCAGTTGGGAAGAGGCTTGTGGGAGCCGACGACGAGATGCTAGCGCAGTTGAATGTCATCGGCGTTGTGAAGGATTTTCATTTCAGATCATTCAGAGAAGAAATACGTCCTGCGATGATGTTCATGAGGACTGACTGGCCGCTGGATGACATTTTGATCCGCATGGCTCCTGCAAAGATCCCGGAGACGGTTGAATATCTCCGGCAGGTGTGGAGAGAGCTGAGTCCGAATACACCGTTTCAGCTGACGTTCATGGATGAGGATTTCCAAAGACTGTATGAAGGTGAGATGAAGTGGGCGCGGATTATGACCTACTCGACGCTGTTCGCAGTGTTTCTCGCTTCACTCGGGTTATTTGGACTTGCGACCCTGGCCGTCACCAACAGAACGAAAGAAATGGGGATCCGTAAAGTGCTGGGGGCTTCGGGAATCGGGATGATCAAGCTGGTCTCTATCGACTTTCTCAAACTTGTCCTGATTGCGAATCTCCTTGCCTGGCCTGCGGCGTACTTCGCAGCGTCGAAATACCTCGAGAATTATGCGTACCGCATAACGCTGACACCCTGGCTGTTCCTTCTGGCGGGACTAGGTGCTATGGTTATTGCGTTCGTAACGATCGTGGGTCAGATCGTGAGGGCGGTGCGGGCGAATCCGGTGGAGGCGTTACGGTATGAGTGAAGAGGGCAATCAGAAGCAGCCGACATTTGGTTAATTGGTTAAATGGTGAGTCGCTTCGACGGTGCGATGACCCGATATTACCAGAACGATAAGGAGTCTCATGTTTACCAACCATCTCAAGATCGCGCTTCGCTATTTCTTCCGGCAGAAGACCTATTCCATTATCAACATCCTCGGTCTGGCTGTAGGCATCGCGGCGACGCTGCTCATCCTCTCCTACGTCGAATTCGAACTCAGTTATGACAATTTTCAGAAAAATGGCGGAAGCCTCTATCGGATTTCTGTGATGACCACGAAGGAGGGGAAGGTGCTTGGTGACGGGCCGCAGTTTACCCCGCCGATTGGTCCTGCAATGTTGACGGAGTTTCCCGAAGTCGAAAATTTCGTTCGCATCTCGAATTTTGGCGAAGCAACGTTCACAGCCGGTAACAATGTCCTGCGCGTTTCCGATATCACCTACGCTGACACATCGTTCTTCGACCTGCTTTCTTTCCAGCTCGTAGCTGGCGATCCGAGGCGCGTCCTTGTTGAGCCGTATTCAATTGTTCTCACGGAACAGGCTGCGCTCGGGCTGTTCGGAGGCAGCGATCCGATCGGGAAGATGGTCAAAGCGGACAATAAAGACCTCTTCAAAGTAACAGGGATTGTGAAAGCACCACCGGCGAATTCGCACATCCAGTATGGTGCCCTTGTTTCGTTCGCCACGCTCTACAAGAATCCGAATCTTTTTCTGGACTGGAACGGGGGAAACCGTTACATCACGTACCTCAAGCTTCGGCCGAATGCTCTGCCGCGGGATGTAGAAGCCAGGCTGCCCGATTTCATGTGGGCTCATATCAATAGAGAGACGGCTGCCTCCGGCCTGCTCATGAAAGCGTATCTCCAACCAATGCCGCGAATCCATCTCTTCTCAGATCGGGATTCGGGTGCTCTTAGGACCAACCTCACCGTCTTTGGCCTCATTGCTCTTTTCATACTCCTCATCGCCTGCGTCAACTTTGTCAACCTCACGACAGCGCGGGTTGCCCGCCGCTCAAAAGAAATCGGTATGCGAAAGGTTCTCGGTGCAGACAGATCGATGTTGGTGAAACAGTTTCTTAGCGAATCGATACTGATCACGCTGCTCGCATCGATTGTGGCAATCGTGCTTGTGGAGATCTCTTTTCCGGTCTTTCGAAACCTCGTTGCCAAAAACCTTGATCCGTGGAGTGTTTTTGAGCCCAGGACTCTTGCCGGGCTTGTGGGGATCATCGTTGTCGTAGGAGTTATTGCCGGAAGCTACCCGGCGTTCTACCTCTCATCACTTCAGGCGGCGCAGACATTGAAAGGCCCAGGTTCTGATCCGGGACGCAAGGGGATGCTCAGGGGATTGCTCATCGTGTTGCAGTTCGGCATTTCGATCGCGTTGATCGTCTGCACGGTGATTGTTGCGAACCAACTCCACTATATGAAGAACAAAGACCTGGGTTTCAACAGGGAGAACATCCTGCGCATACCGCTTATCGGTGACGACGCACAACTCACGAGCACGTTGTTGAAGCAGGAGCTCCTGCGCGTACCGGGCGTTGTCAGCGTGTCTGCTTCATCGGATGTGCCTTACAACGACTTCACGAGCAACGGGTATCTGCCGCAGGGGGAACAAACGGTCATGATGATTCACGTCGTCGACATTGACGATGATTACTTCAAGACCTTTGGCATAAACGTCATTGAAGGCCGGGCATTTTCCAAGGATTTCCCCTCCGATCGATCCGCCTATATGGTCAACCAGACTCTTGTGCGAACGCTTGGCTGGAAGAACCCGATTGGAAAGATGATCATACGCGATAATGCACATTCGATCATCGGCGTCGTGAAGGACTTCAACTATGCGAAGCTCAACAGCCCCGTCGAGCCGTTGATCCTGACGCAACAACCCTGGAGAGGGCGGTATGATTTTCTTTCAGTCAAGATCCAATCGCCGAATGTCGCGGCGTCTGTTGAAGCGATCGGCAAGGTCTGGAGCTCTCTCGTTCCGTCGACTCCTTTCCAGTACGCGTTTCTGGACGAGGAATTTGACCGTCTCTACAAATCAGAGGAACGATTTGAACAAACGTTCCTCACGTTTTCGGCTCTCGGTATCTTCATAGCCCTCATGGGCTTGCTGAGCCTGGCTTCGTTGTCAACCGAACAGCGGACGAAAGAGATCGGCATCCGGAAGGCACTTGGTGCATCGGCGCTGAGCGTCACAGGATTGCTCTCGGGCTATTTCCTCAAATGGGTCCTCGTGGCGAATGTCCTTGCCTGGCCAGCGGCTTACTACTTCATGTCCCGATGGCTGGAGGATTTCGCATATCGTATCGATATTACAGTGTGGCCCTTTGTCGCGGCCGGGGCGATCAGTATTGTCCTTGGCTGGCTCAGCGTCAGCTTCCAGACAATCAGGGCCGCGATGACGAATCCGGTTGAGGCGTTGAGGTATGAATGAGAGGGAGTATGCGAGTGGTAAGAAACAAGTATGAAAGTAGGAGGAAAGTGGAAGGCAGTAAACAGTAGGCAGTAGGCAGAAAACAGACTGTGCGCACATCTCTCGGCTCAGGGCAGGAAGATGATAGCCCAGAAGTGATGGAAATGTGGAGCGATGAGATGTTGCATTGTCAGCAAATGGGACGATTGACCTTCGGCCCAACAAGCGAATTAACTAACCGACCAATTCACAAGTTAGCTGCATTTGTCTCATTATGTTCACCAACTTCTTCAAAGTCGCTGCTCGCACTTTGCTTCGTCATAAGCTGTACTCGGTGATCAACATTCTGGGACTATCCATCGGGATTGCATGTTGCATGTTGATCGTGCTGTTTGTCATGCAGGAGTGGTCCTATGATTCTTACTACCAAAACGCGGATCGGCTGTTCAGAGTAGTCACCGAAACAAAGTCGCCAGATGGTGAAGACCGGATCGGTGCAAATCAATCGATGCCTCTGGTGCCTGCAATGATTGCGGAATTTCCGGACATTGCTCTCGCGACCAGATGGAGCTGGAGTCAGGGGATCGTTTCTCACGAAAATAAAGTGTTTTCAGAGTATTTGACATTCGCGGATCGAGCGGCTCCCTTGATGTTCGACATGCATTTCCTTGCTGGCAATCCCGAGCATGCGTTGACGGAGCCGGACAACATTGTCATAACGAAGAAGATGGCCAATAAGTATTTCGGACGGGACGATGCTTCGGGGAGCCGGCTCACCATAGCAATGAGTAACAAGACACGAGACTTTGTTGTCAGCGGAGTCGTGGAAGAGATGCCATCGAATTCAAGCCTCTCCTTCCATTTCCTTCTGCCTTTCGTGATGCATCCAATGTATGACCTGCTGAGCCAAAACTGGTATCGCAGAGATTATTCGAACTCTGTGTTTGTGCAGCTTGGGAAGGACTTCACCCCGACAGGGCTGGAGTCCAAGATGGCCCCATTCATAAGTAAGTACTTGGGCAACGTCATAAAGGCGGAAGAAGATAGAGGTCTCTTGGGTCACGATCCCCACGTGTATCAGATCATGCTGCAGCCGTTGAAGGATGTTCATCTAAACACAAGGGTTCACCCTACGCAAGAACCAGTGAGCGACCCAACCAAATCATATGTTTTAGCTGGACTCGCATTCTTGGTGCTCGCCATTGCGTGTATCAATTTCACTATTCTGACCATCGGCCGGGCCACAACCCGGACAAAGGAAGTTGGAATTCGAAAGACCCTTGGAGGGACCAGAGTACAGCTCTTCCAGCAGTTCTTGGGCGAATCGGTGTTTTTGTGTTTCTTTTCCCTACTGGTGGCTATTATTTTTGTTGAGCTATCTCTTCCAATCTTCAACCGGCTTGCCGCAAAAGAACTCACCCTCGACTTTCGAACCAGCAAATTGTTCTTTCTCTATCTTCCGGAATTACTCGTGTTTGTTGGGGTACTCGCAGGAGGCTACCCGGCGTTGTTTCTATCGCGCTTAACGCCGGTTGAAATCCTCAAGGGGAAGTTCAGAATACGCGTGGGCAACATGTTGACGAGGTGTCTTGTCGTCCTGCAATTCGGCATCGCTATCGCCCTTATTGTCGGATCGTTGGTCGTATCTCGACAACTGCAGTATGTGATGACGAGGAATCTCGGCTACGACCCTCACGCGGTGCTCGAAATACCATTCACCGGAGTCCCGCTCGACAAAAGGGATCAGATCACTGAACTGTTGCGGACGCGGCTTGCGGCTATCCCGCAGGTAATGAGCGTTTCAGGAGAGAGCGGCACGTTCAACATGAGTGTCGGACGCCAAGGCGAGAAGAAAGAGATCTCTTTTTGCCGTGCTGATCAAGAATACATAAAGACGATGGGAATCCAGCTCCTTGAAGGACGTAATTTTGATCCCGGACATGTATCGGATTTGGAAGACGCGGCAATCGTCAATGAGTCCTTCTTGGAAACAATGGGCTGGAATGGTTCAGCTCTCGATAGACGATTTCCCCGATGGTATGACGATAAACTATCCAGAGATTTCCAGGTCATTGGTGTTGTCAGGGATTTTCATTTTCGCTCGATGCATGAGGAAATCAAACCGCTGGCTCTTTTCCTGGGTCCAATTTGGCCCAAAAGTGACATTATCGTACGAATTGCACCTGCCAAGATGCAGGAGACAATTGAATTACTCAAGAATATATGGAATGAGGTAGTTCCCAACACTCCATTTGAGGCCTTGTTTGTCGATGACCGCATTAAGCGTCAGTATCAAGATGATCAGCGGTGGCAAACAATCGTATTATATGCGTCAGTCCTTGCCACAATGGTAGCATGTTTCGGGCTGTTTGGGGTAGCGACTCTCACAGGCGAAGAAAGGGGCAAGGAAGTTGGAATTCGAAAGGTTCTTGGTGCCTCGATGCCTGAAATAGCGAGACTGCTGACCAAGGAGCTAGCTGTTTTGGTGGTCCTTGCCAATCTTGTCGCGTGGCCTATTGCTTATTATGTCTTGCATGAATGGTTACAGAATTTTGCATACCGAATCAGCATCGGTATATGGACGTTTGTACTTGCTGGTCTCGTTTCGTTCGTTATCGCGTCTCTTGCTGTCTGTCTTCAGGTAATCAGGGCGGCGATGACGAATCCGGTAGAAGCGTTGAGATACGAATGAAGCATTGCGGATTGCGGATTGTAAATTGCGAACTAACGAATTCGCAATCGCCAATCACTGCTGTCCAATTAAGGGCAGTGAGTAATGCTGTAAGTTCTTTGACATTTGTTCGTTAGACGGATTTTTCGTTATAATCGATTTGAAGTTGGGCGTACCTTCCGGAGTGATTTTTTTA
>Ga0187878_1001370_pt1 | contig 23925 bp, 30 predicted proteins | sample June2016WEW_17_1_FD_132979 | JGI IMG/M metagenome (GOLD analysis project Ga0187878, IMG submission 132979) | Peatland microbial communities from SPRUCE experiment site at the Marcell Experimental Forest, Minnesota, USA - June2016WEW_17_150 | ecosystem: Environmental > Terrestrial > Soil >...
CGCAGTATATGAACGAAGCGGAAAAGGCCAGCGAGTACTATAACTGCCTGCGCTCCCTGAAATGTACCACCATCACACTTGACCACGTTACCAAAGAGAGCATGAAGTCCCAGGACACAAACGGGACCAGTTCCCCCTATGGCTCGATTGTCAAATACAACCGGGCAAAATCGATTTATGAATTGCGGTCTGTCCAGGACACCGACAGCGATCACCTTGAATTTGCCCTGATTCACCAGAAATTCAACCTTGGCCGGAAGCAAAAGCCGATGGGAATAGCGATTGACTTTGAAAATAATGGCGATGAATTATGCTCTATAAAATTCTCTGAATGTGAATTGGCGGATAATCCAGAACTGGCCAAAACCTTACCGGTTAAAACGAGAATATTTGATTTACTTCTACATGAAGGGTTAAAAACCGTCGAGGAAATCTCAGAGGATATAGGCATCGGACATGACACCGCCAAAACTACGTTAAACCGCAATAAAAATATGTTTATGAAAAATGGTAACACCTGGGGGGTATTAAGCCGTAGCAAACTACCGTAACGTAACACCCCCTTACAGGGGGTGTGTGTTACGTTACGTAGCGTTACCGTAACAACGTAACAATTGATACGGGGTGAAAAGGGGAACTAAAACAGAGTCGGTTGAAGAGGATGTTCTTGATGTTTTATTTGAGGAGTATCAATTTCAGGGAGATTTATTTGAACTCCAGATTTAAGATAACCTTCATTACGCCTATATTCGGCACTTTCAAGGTCAAATTCGGTGGGGTCTTTTTGCCCCTTACCTGTATTGCAAGTCTTACAGATTATTCGAAGGTTAGAACGGGTTGCCGGGCGTGTTGGGTCAATAAGGTCAAGTGTAAAATCGTCGAGCATAGCTTTGAGAGGTTTATCACAGTTAAGGCAACAGAATCCGAGTTCGTGAAGTTTCCATTCACGCTTAAAAAGGGTTTTGATATAATCAACAGTCAAATCATTGCTGTAAAGAAAAGAGCGGAAAGATTTACCTTCGCGTTGAGCATGATAAGTGATAGTTGTCCTTACCTTTACTTCAAACGGATCGGAGTTTTTCTTCTCGATCCGTTCCCGGCTTTCACAGGCTTTACAAACTGTTTTTCTATATTCTTTGGGCGTAGAGTCATGCCCAAAGGTATTGAAGGTTTTTCTGAAAAAATGGAGAGGGTGCTCAACCCCGCACCGACTGCAAACTTTCCTTTCTTGTTCCATAATATAATTATACCATTAAAGTCAAGTTTTGAGACTGTGGGGTAAAGTATTGAACAAGTGGGCTTCTGGCGTCGGCAAGGCTTTCCGCAACTTACTGAAGTTCCGCGGCTTGATTATCCTTGGCGTTCTGATGATACCGGTTATCATGGGATTCTTTGCCTTACGCCATCACCTGGCTGGTCCGCCGGCGGTAAAGGACGCCCCCTGGGAAGTTGAAACTTATATCTACCAGAATGGGATAAAGCAGCCGGCGCACACTTTCTACGGCCAGCAGTATTCGACGGTAAACGGCACCCCTACCCTACTGGTGTACTGGGAGTGGAACGGCAAGAAATATGTTAAGCACACCGCCACAAAGGCTTTCCCCCAGGCTCAATGGGGCGCAGTTGATATCATAAAAAGGCCGGGACAATGAAGAAGTTTTGGCTTTTAGTAATATTCGGCCCGGGGGAACTGGTGAAGTATGCCCTGGCTTTTTTCATGGCGTCTATTGTAGCAATTTTCCTTATCATGGCGATTACACTAAGGGGGTAGAAATATGAAACAATGGTTAGCGCCTTTAGGAATATTTATAACTGGCCAGCTCATACTGCTGGTGCTCTTCATCTTCATGCCTGGCGTTGACAGCGCGGTAAACCAGACCGCTACGGCCACGGCCAACATCACAGCTACCGGTAATATGTGGGGCTGGGGTTGGCTAATGGGCAGCGGAACAATCCGCTGGCTTTTGTATATGTTCGGGGAATTGCTGGTGCTTTTCGCCGCGGGCATGGCGCTTTACAAGTCGAAAACCTAAACTCCGATGAACCGGCTGAGCAGGTTGCCGAACACATAAGCAAAGACACTGCCGAGACCCCAGACGGCGCCCGGGCTGAGAATCACGGACCAGAATGCCCGGAGTATCCACCACCCGCCCTGATAGAAAGAATAGTCCCAGGTGAGCAGTTTGAAAACGCCGATAAAGAAGTTGGGGTTGAAGCAGGGAATTGAGACTATGTTGCCGATCTTGAACCAGGTAATCGGGATTAAATAGTTGATGATATTTGTCGTGCCGTGCGCCCCGAAGTAAGTCCCCTCGATAATCACGCAGATCAGCACGCTCACGAACCAGCACATCGCCAGGAAGTTCATAAATTTTGTAGTCATTTATCCATACCCGTAATGCTTCGTACTCATAATCACGGCTATCGCGCCGATTGGGAATATCAAGGCCGGGAACAGCGGTATCGCTCCCATGACCGCGAACACCACAAACATCAATTCACTGACGATGCTTTGTAACAGGAGGCTGCCCATGTGCGCGGCAGCATTTGACGACATCGAAACAGTACCGGTAGTCGCCCCGTAAAGCATCATCCCCAACAATGCAATCCCCAGGAACAGGAATGGATACCACCAGAGCGCCCGCGGCGTGCCTGAAGCGTCGAGGATAGCGTTGGCGACCGCCCCGCCGGGGATGTAGTTAAAATTCCCCTCGGTATAAAGCTCGCTGGGGGCAGTCGGTGATCCCATGATAGTGAGGTTGCCCGTTGCGGTAGATGAAGCAGCCTCCGCCTGGCTGACCGGCTGGAAACTGCTGACGTTGGCGCTGATGTTGGCGTTGCTGGAGGTCGTCCGGAAAGTTGGCGTCCCCGTATTCCCGTAGCCGGAAAGGTCGGTAAATGTAGTTGCGAACTGCCAGGCCCATGAGCCGCTTAATATACCCCCCGCGTAGGTTTGTATCGAACTGACGTAAGGCATGATGCCATTGGTACAGAAGGTGATGGCGTTGGCGTTGTTGGTGACGTTGCCGGCATAGCTCACTGTACTGGGAGTATTTGAATCTACCTGTAAGCTGAATATTCCCCCGGAAAGGGATAGATTAAAAGTATGGGCTGCCGCCAAAACACCCAGCACCCTTACCGAACTGGCGCCCTCGATAGCGATAGTGTTGGCTTCCCAGGTGCTTACCCCACTGGTAAATGTTCCCGGGTCCTCGGTGGCGATTGTCCGGTTACGCTTGGCTACATAGGTGTAATAGTTTGTACTGCCATTACTGCTAACACTTGAATATGATGTAGGAGGCGTGGATTCCACAGCAGAGGATGTGCAAGTCGCCAGCCATAATGTATCTAGTGCCCCGAAGCCCGATGTTAAGCTGGGCGGGTCGGGATTACTAGAAACACCTGTGGCTGTTGTCCCTACCGCTGGCACCCCGGCGTAACTGTTTTTATCTATTCTTAACGCCACGCTGGAATAACTCACCGAGGCGTTGGAACTCCAGCTCTGGGTGGCGCTCTCCGAGCCGTTAAGCACTTTATACCAGGCGCCGTGCTGGTAAAAGTTTGTAGCGGTATATTTTGTGTTAAACAATTCCGTCCACCCGGTCGCCGGCGTTATTGTTGCATCGCCACCGACATAAGTTTTGTAGGTTGAAAGCACCACGATAGACAAGTCCCCGGCTGCAAAGCTGGGGGCAAGGTTGACGGTCAAACTCGTGGCGCTGGTGCCCGTTGAGTTGGTGGAGGAAGCTATGCTGGGGAATAATGCGCCACTGGCACCGAAAATAGCCCCGGCAATATTTCCGGCACCATCCCCGCCGAGACTCATGGCCGCGGTCTTACTGTAAATATTCCCGGTGGAAGTTGGCTCGAACCGTCCGGCTATCGTCAGGTTTCCTGAGCTGCCCCATTCCATGTTGGCGTTATCAGAAACAGACATTCCGGCGTCACCCGGGAAATATACCGTGCCGGTGCTGACAGCGCCCTTGGCGTAGATATCATAATTGACGTTGGAGCCGGCACTACTGTTGGGGACGAATAGACACCAGGGATTATTGCCGTAGCCAGGCATGAAATAGTCATCGCTTGTATTGAACATCGCCACGTCGGTGAGGCTGGAATTGCAGAAACTCTGGTTGATCATGGAGGTACTGTTTAGAGAAAACACGGCGCAGATATTGGTGACCGAGCTCGAATTATTGGAAACGGTGACGATCCCCAGCCACTTCGCATTGGTGATATCCGAGGCGAATACTGTCCCTAGCGGGAGAAGAATCACCGCCAGGGCAATCAGCAGGTAATATTTGAATACGAATTTCATAGCTAACCCCTCGCGTAAAACCACAGGTAAGCGACGTAAATCCCCAGGCACTGATAAAGCGAAGCGAAAATAGCGGCCGGCACCCAGCCCATGATGAAAGACAGGATAATGGCTATCAGGCACACGATGAAGCCGGCTTCCGCCCGCTGGTACTTTCTACTGGAGACGACAATCGCCCCGGCACAGACCGGCATGGTGAATATCAGCCCAGTTATCATCATCGGCGTCATGTGGAACTGCGTTGCCGTGGCGTTGGTGGCGGTGCCTACAAAGTTGGCGCTGAACCTCCCGGCGTAGGTATCGGCCTGCGCGGTCGTCCAGTTGGTGGAGGTAACGTCCGGATATTCGAGTTGGATCAAGAAGATATCGGGGCACATCGTCTGAAGCCCCGGCATGGCGTTCGAGAAGTAAGTTTCACCGGTCGGTGATGCTAAGACGGTGCGCCCAGGTATCGTCTGGGAGAATGTATAAGAGGGGTAATGCGTCTGCAAATCGGCGGCTATCTTCAGCACCTGGGAGCCGAGGTCTGCCTGCTGGGCATCGGTGGTATCGGAGCCGGTAAAGAAATCCGCGGCATTAATCACGAAGTCATAATTTACCGGTAAAGCGAATTGAGAAGGGTTTTCCGATACCCTGATAGTGTAATTCGTACCCCAGGTAAAGCCGGTGGCAAAGTAAAGCATGAAGGCGCCATGGCCGTAGCCGGAATTAAAATAAACATAAGGCGTCACCGAGCCTATTTCCGTGGTGCCGTCGAGGTCAATCAACCGTATGTAGAAAGCCTGGTCGGCATTGACGGCCGGTAAGGAGGCATAGGGAATGTTATACTCCCCGGTCACAGCGACATCCCCGGTAAGTATCAGGTTGCGGTTGACATGGGTAAAGTTGATGGTTGGGCTGGAATCGGGCTGGGGGATCGAGGCGAATACCGGGGAAATCAAGAGAATGCTGGCGGTGATGGAAGAGAGAAGAATTAAAATAGCAAATATCCTATGTCGCCACGGTTTCATGTATTATATTTTACTCTCTATGTCAAGTTTTCGCAATTCAAAACTTGACAGATACTTGACTTCTCGTTATAATATATAACAATTTATGAAAGCGGTTTCGCTGCTCATTGGTGTCTGCATCGTTATTGCGCTGTTCGGCGCGATTCTGGGGTCGATAACTGCGTTCCGCTCCGCCGAATATATCCAGCCGGCCAATGTCTCCACCAGCGGCAACACTTCAACCACGGTAAAGTTGGTTCAGCCCCTGCTCGATGACAATACCGGCTTCATCACCATAACTTCCAGTGATCCTAACGATGCGGCGGTGCCGTACTCTTACCTTTCGGCTTCGCAAAACCTTACCATTTCCGGGCTTGAGGCGACCGCCAGCCATTATCTTTACATTACCTTCCGCTATAACCAACTCGGCGATTATCTCGGTGCCGACACGGTGGCTAAACTCTGGCCTTTAATGATTGGTGTAGGCATTCTCGGCATCATCGGCGTATCTATTTACACGGCCTATGACCGGAGGCAGGACTAGGGATACAGAGGCGTTGCCCAGAAGTGGGGGTCGATGAACGTCTATGTTATTAATCAGGTTTCTTTAAGGAGGAACAAATGAAAAAGACATTGACTTCAGGCTTCATGGTGATGATTTACGCCATTCTGGGCCTCGTCCTGATGGCCGCCCTCTTCACGCCGATTATGAGCTCCCTCGCCAGTTTGCTGGGCACTACCGGGGTAGCGACCTTTACCGCCCTCGTGACGGTGATCGGCATTATACCCACTATCCTGCTCCTGGGATTGAGCGTTGCCTCCGGCATCTTCTATTACAAGGGCTATAAACAGGCCGTTGGCCAGGACCCGGGCGGGCTACTCCGCATGGTGCTGGGCATCCTCCAGATCATCCTCTTCATTACCATGTTCGCGACCATCGTCACCAGTTTCTACTCGCTCTACACCACATACAACTCGAACACGACCTATATCGCCTTCGGCACGGTCTTGTCGATTGTGCCGACGATCCTTTTCCTGGGGGGCATCTTCTCCGGCGGCATGGTGGCTTTCCAGGGCGGCAAGACAGCGTGGTCACGCCGCAGCAAAGCCAGCAAAGCCAGAAAAGCAAAAACGTAATTTAACACATCGGAGGTTTAAAGAAGCCCGGTTCCCCGGTACTCCGGGCCGGGCTTCTTGTTTAGTATGGCAATATTGATATTCATCCTCATCGCTATCGTGGCCTTAATCATCTTCGCCATGAAGTCGAAAGCCAACATCTTTCGTGCCGGCATCTTCAAGAATATGCGCTCCCTTTTTTCCGGCCAGAAGCGAATCCAGAAAGTCATCATGGCCAGTGAAACGGGTGTTATTTCTCTTGAACAGATGCCGATGGATATGAGCTATGTCGCCAATTCGGAGGACAAGACGGCCTGGCTGGTTATCCATACGCTGAAATCTCGTATCAAGGAAACCGGTGACGTTGTTTTGGTAGTTTCGGAGAAAAATTATATCCCGGCCGACCCTTATGGAAGGGTAACGGATGCGGATATTCAACCTTTGGAAGAAATCGCACTTGCCAAATACGATGAAAGGTGCGTTAGGATATCCGAAAAATCAATGCAGGACTCTAAAGGCAGCATCTACACAATGATTGTCGTTTTCTGCTTCTGTATCATCGCTGTATCGCTTATATTCGGACTAAAGCACTAAAGGAGTTTCATGCTAAAAGGTCTGCATTTCATGTTTGGCAACCGCTTCACCGGTATTGCCATCGTTATTTTTATCGTTCTGGCGCTTGGTATCTGGATATTCTCCAGGATGCGCTCAGGGAAAAGCCACGTAAAGTCTACGAAGGACAATAAAGAAGTAATAGCACCACAAGTGGAAGTTAAACAAGAGATTATCCCCCCACCGCAACCTGCGGCTAAAACCAGTTATGATTGCCTTTGCGGTGCCCACTTCGACGAATTAAAGCAACTCCGCCAGCATTTTATGAAGTTGGGCAAGAAGGAGCCAGGCAAGCACAAGAGCGTAAAACAGGAACAAAAAGTTATTTCTGCGCCCATACCTGCCAATGTGGGGACTCATTTGGAAGTTGGGGCAGACAAGGATTACCGCGCTATTATTTACCGCTACGCTGGGGAAGGTAAAGAATCGGTAATCGAATTTAAGCAAAAAATCAGCCAACCGCTTGGTGAAACTTGGTACGCGGAGCCCTCTTTACCTATCAGCGGCGAATGCTACTGGGTAAAAGAGCTTGCCAACGGTAATTACGAAGCCTTTGACCCACGGAAATCGAACCTAACCGCCAATGCTACGCCCAACCGCGCATACATGGCTACCCACTGGGACCGTGCTGAGGGCGTCTGGCTTTACGTTCAGTCTGCTTTCCAGAAATGGAGCATGATTATCATCGGCGCCGTCATCTTTATCACGTTTATTGTTATCCTGATTAGACTTGGGGGCAAATAATGACTACTGAAACACCTATTCAAACGGGAAACAATGGCGGGCGCAAGGTAGACCCACGCAAAATCGGCAATATGATTGAACTTAAAGGGCAAACGCCCCTTGCCAAAGAATTTATCATACCCGGTGATACTTTCGAGGAAGCCCTTGCTAATACGACGATAGATAACCCGAACTTTCTCAATAATATCGTCCAGCTTAAAGCCCAGATGGACATGTTCAACAAGATCGACCCAAAAACAGGTAAAGGAATCTTCGATAGCCGGATTCAAGCACTGGTCAACCTCTTAAATGGCCAGAACTCACTAAAAGGATATGGGAGAAGCATCTCGGCCATGGTAGGCACCGGTATCTATGTACCAACTGGAGCCGGCGTTCCACTAAGTAAAGAGGATAAGAAGAGCTTTACCGATGCCCAGCGTCTGAAGTATGGGAAGCGGGATAAAGAAGAGGAGGAAAAAGGGGAATAAATAAACTGCATCAATAGCCAGCTTCCCCCAAACCCCTTCGTATTTATGGTAATAGAAGCGCCGGTTAAAACTGAGAAAGAAGTTATCAAAACTCAAAACTGGGAGTTGCCGGTAGAGAGTCTGGATGGCTGGCGCCCTTATACCGCGGAAATACCCTATCAATGCTTGGAAGGTCCGGATACAGGACATCACAAGCGCAGTTTCAACCTCTTCCGGGATATGATGATCGGCATTAACGGAGCGAGGGGGGCTGGGAAAAGTACCACCAACACCTTTCTCGCCATGAAGAAGATGCGGATGGGGAAGCCTTGCTGGTCGAATGTCCCGATATCCTTTTATGTCCTTGAGGCCGATGGCTCCCGAACATATTACGAGTCGATGCCCCTTGATGTGGAGAAATTCAGCAACTTCAGCCCGGAGTTACGGCGGGGTGTCGTCAGTATCCAGGAACTCCAGTATTACGTTGAAGCCCGGACCAGCGGCCGGCTGCAAAACCGCATGATGTCCTACGGTATCATGCAGATCAGGAAAACCGCCAACAGCTTCTTTTATGATGTGCAGGACCCGAGTTGGGTAGACAAACGGTTCGGCTGGTCGAACGACTGCGACATCGAGTGCACTGATGCCTCGAAACTTAATTATGATCTCAAGGGGGATTTCCCCCAGTATCTGCTGGAAGATGGCAAATATCTAAAAGAGGGCGTCATAACTCTCTGGACCATCAAGGATACCTCCGGCATCCTCACCGGCATACCCTTCAAAAAGAGTGGCGTACCGGTGGTCGAAAATGCCCAATTCAAGTCCTGGTATATCTGGGACTCTTTTCCCACCCACTTCATCGTCGATGCCTGGGCAGCTTATCACTCTATCAAAACTAAGGATGATAACAAGAAAAAAGAACAGGAAGCCCTGCTTGGTGTAATCGAGGAAGCCATTAATAGACTTTTGCAACAAGGTAAGGGCGAGGTTGTCTCCTCTGAATTATGGAACATGATTGAAGAGTTATCTGGCAAAGAAGTCAACAAACAGGTAGCTGGGGCACTGCTGAAGGATTGTGGTATTCCCAAACGGCAGCGGGCCGATGGGAACAACTATTACAACATCGCGGTGCTTCTGGACGATAAAGTAGCGGAGGCGGCCACCAATGCACAGTAACCGCCTGCTGTTTTACCCGATATTCGCCGCGGTGATGGTAGCCGCCATCATCTTATACATGGTGCTGCCTTTCCAGGTAAGCATTTCCACACATAACGGCTTTCTCTCTTTGAATATAAACAGTAATGAAAAAATATCCGCAGATACTATTACCCCCAACGTATTATCGACGGTGGCCGGCGATACCCTTACGCCTACTGACTTATCTGCTAAAACTTGGATAAGTAATACCAAAGTAGGGGTGCAATTACAAGCTACAACATTACCCAAAAATGTTGAAGTGTTTGGTAAGCCTTTAATATCGGGCACGAATGTCGCTACTCTTGAATTGCAAAGCGGTGGGGTCGCTTATTACCGGGATGGCAGTCAAGTATTCCAGCTTGTCTCGTCAATAACGAGCAAATCAGGCACGGAGTATATATTCCCGCCGAGCAAAACGGCGGATTATGCCGCTACGGTAGCCAGCACTTCGTTATCGTACAGCGGCACGCAGCCCAGCGGATTGCCTGTTAATGTTGGCATCTGGGGCAGCCCGAATAAAGATGAGTTTGGGCTGAAAGTATCATTCACCCCTGCGACGGAAATGAATGACTTTACCTATGATTACAATATCATCACATCTGAGCCATCGGTATCTTATACTATCACCACTCCAAAAGATGCAGGCTTTGATTCTGAAATAGTAAAAGTGCCGATGGATACGATAGCCAGTGGTGATTTCACCAACGTCAACCAGATGCAAATAGGCGCCGGCTCCCTTAGTTTTAACGAACTTGACGCCCAGGCGGACAAGGTATCTTACGAAGTCGCGGATATAACCTTCAACGGCACTAAATACAGGGCGTTTGTTATCCATTTCCACATAGTTACTCTTAAATCGGGCACGACATTCCACAATGACGGCTACTTCGGGCAAACGGCCGGCGATGCCAGTTACAATGAGCCTATCGGTGAGGCGTGGTATGACTACATAACCTGCAACATCACCGGCACAGTCACCCAAATGGAGATTGACTATAATGACGGCTCCCCCAGCGGTAATGTCAAGCTGGCTATTTACGATACTGTCAGCGGGGGGCATCTTCTTCTTAACGCTGGGGCAAAGGCCATCGCTAACGGCTGGGTAGTGATAACGGGGCTGTCTTTGGCAGTGACTAACACAACTCAATATATTTTATCCTACTGCCAGGACACCAGGCATTATGTGGAATATAAAACTGCTGCGGGATATTCGGAATACTGGACAGGCGGGACTTATGCGGCATATCCTCAAGCAACACCAGGGTATACTAACGACTCTACTCAGCTTTACTGCTTAAGAGCGTGGGGGCAGCTTGGATACTGGTATCTAAGACGCCTTCAAAGATTATTTACTGGGTGGGGTTAGCTATAATCATAGCTTTCTTTGGAGGAATAATTGCACTTACCGTCTGGATAAATAAGCCGAAAGCCAAAAAGGATGAAAATACTTAAAGTCGCCGCGTTTATAGTCGTAGTTATCGCGCTGTGTTTTTATACGCTGCCAATGTTCGGCTCAAATACGGCGGACGTAGACGTAACGGTGACTATGGCTTCCGGCCCGCCGGTTGTCCAGACTGTTTCCATTGTTACCGGCGAGACTTCATTTACAGCCAACGGCTATATCTCTTCACTGGGTGGCGCCTATGTTTACGAGCGGGGCTTCTGTTATATCCAGGGCGAGTCCGGTGATCCCATTATTACCGACAGCCTGCTTTACGAAAGCGGCAACTTCACGGTGGGGGCTTATGCCCTGATTGCCTCCGGCTTGCCTATCAATACACCTTACCGCGTGCGGGCTTATGCTATCAACAGCCTGGGGATTTCTTACGGCGACACCATTTCAACTATTACGACTATCCCCGATAACATGGTGGTCATTACAGGTACGGGTACTATCCCAGCCTCGGTATTTGCTGGTATAGTATCGGTGAATATTTCTTCTATCAAAGTATCGGTCAGCGCCAACGTGGTGAACGATACTGAATTTGAGATTAACAGATGAAATACATTACGTTTGTCGCCGCTCTGCTACTGGTATCGGTTATCCCGCTTCTGGCGGGCGGTAGAGAAGTGGCCTATGCCGACAATACCACGAATATTGACTTCGGTATTTCCGAAAACGTTTCCTTTGGTGTTATCAAGGTCAGCATCGCGGATAATGTTACCAACGCCATGGAGACGGCCATGCTCAGCGTCCTGAAGCAGAAACAGTCACATGATGACTCGGTGATGGCTTCGATTGTGGGCTTCCTTGTGTGTATTCTGGTAAGCGCCTGGGCAGTCTGGAAAACGAATTACTTTATCAGCATGATGGCTTCAGTCATCGATATCATGTTCGGGCTTACATTTGCCTCAACTCAAACAGTCAAGTCGGTCAACTGGGTGGTAGGCGTAATCGTAGCCGTGATTGGAACATATTTTCTATTGCGTATCCCCGTCAACGCATGGAGAAACAGGAGGAAAGATATAGTATGAACTGGATTTATTGGCTCATGTGGATATCTGGCGGTATCTTCGGGGGCACGGTGGTCGCCCTCTGGCTCCTTGGTATAATTCAAGCCTGGGGGGAAATGTTCGACTGGTTTCTCTTTAAGGAATTGCCGAGGTTGAAAGATGCTCATATCCCAAGTAGAACTAAAAAAGAAAATAAAGCACGCTAAGATGTGGGGCTGGACGCGCATCATCGTGGGCGGCTGGGTGTTTGCCAGCTCACTCATGCTGATAATTGTTGCAAAACTCGGCGTATCCAACCCGGTAATATTTAACGTGCCGCTGGGTATAGGCGTGGCATTCTGGGGCTTCCGGGCACTGAACGAAGCCGAGAAGCTAAAAAAGGCAGTAAAGTGAATTATTACTATCCATTACTCTCTTCCTACTTGTTTTCTACTCGAAACGGAGTAGAATAGGGGTAAAAGATGGGAGAGGGAGGCATGATTATGAAAACCGAGAATGAACAACGGAAAGGTTTTTTTAGAAGCCTTATTAGCTGGCGCATGTTAATAATATTTCTGTTGCTTGCGTCTGTTACTGGCTGGATACTAAATTGTGCCGTATTTATGAGACTGCACTCATAAGAAAGAACCGTAATGCCTAGAGTATTTGATCCGCTAAGAGGCTGGATAGAGCAACCCAACCCGCCGGGGCCGCCGCCCACCCGCACGGGACCCGGGCAAGTAGCCGCGCCGTTCTCTCCGCCGGCCGCCGGTCCCGCCGCGCCCCTGCCTACCCCTGACTATACCCAACGTCCGCCCACCCAGGGAGAATTGCAGATAGCTGGCGCCAAACAGCAGCCCACCCCGGCTCAGACCGCCCAGGAAGCCGCCAAACAAGCCGAGAATACCAAAGCCCTCGCACAGCAGGGCGTGATTCTAAACCCGCCCACTTACAATCCGGACACCACCGGAGCCCCATCTTCTGCCAAGTCCTTCGATATCTCAACGCCCACCGGTATCAAGGCATACGTGGCTTATATCGACAATAAGCCCAACGCCACGGACGCCGAGCGTGCCTACTCCCAGGTGGCAAAGGATGCCAACTACAACCCGAAGGCTTTTGGCACGGTAGCCAAGGGATTTATCACCGTGACTGCCTATAAGGATGACGGGACCATCAAGCAAATTCAGGTCAAGTCCAGCGACTACGACAAAGCCATGGCGCTTTCCGACCCTTACAAAAAGGCTGACGCCCTTAACAAGCTAGGCATACTCCCCAAGGGCACCACGGTCATCGACAACGTTAAAGACTACAACACCAAATTCGGCACGGACCATACCAAGGACTTTCCCTTTGCTTTACCGAATGAGGAAAAGAGCATCAATGTTATCACCAGGCGGGAAGGCTCCACCCGTGAATTACAGACCGTGGGCGCCATCGACACTAAAGGCAATATCAATGTGGCAAAACTTTACCTTTCCGGCACAGACACCGCCGAGCGCATACTGAAGGACGCCGGCATCGAAACGACCAAAGCACAGTCCGCCGCCTTTGCCCTTCTGATTAAGGCCGGGGCGATCGACAGTGAAGGCCAGCTCGCCACAGACAAGGCAGTAGCCGCGGGAATCACCGACACGGCAACTTACAAATATGCCGGCTGGGATATTACCGCCGATGATATCAAGTCAAACAAGGACTTTCTGGACTCCCTGAAGGACCAGTCGAAGGAATTGCAGGACGCCTACAAGAAAGGCGGTATTAACGCTTATAACACCGCAGTAGCTATTTACAATGCCACCCAGGAAGTCAGCTTTAAACAGGGTTTGAAAACCATGCCCCAGGAGCTGCAGGACGCTTATAACAAAGGTGGGATAGACGCCTATAACGCAGCCCTGGAGAAGTATTCCAAACAGGTTGACGGCTATAACCTGGCGGCCACCTATTACTACGCTGCCCAGGACAAGGCGTTCAAAGACGACCTGCAAAAGAACTTCCCCCAGCTTTACAAAGTCTATACCCAGCAAGGCGCGGACGCCTATAATGCTGTAGCCGATGAATGGAACAAAGACCACCCGGACGCTGCGGTGCTCTCCCGATACCTTCCCCTCATGCAGCGATATGCCTATAACGACCCGCGTACCACCGCCCAGGACAAGTATTCAATTCTGGAACAATCCGGCCTTTTACCGGCAGCCAGCACGCGCTTTGCCGGCGCTAAAGACGGGCAGCCTTATATCAGCTGGGGGCAAGATGCGTCGGTCACTTTACTCAAGAGTCCAGGAGCATTCATTAAAGGCGTGGGGTTAATCGGGGCTGAAATGATTGTCCCTGGTTTATATGTGGGATTGAATTGGAACAAATTATCTACCAACGCAAAGATATTTAACATCGTTCTTGATGCAATTTGTGTTTATCCCTTCATTAAGGGTGCTGCCGTGGCCGCCCGCGGTGTTGAAACAGCCGGTGAACTGGGGCGCCTGGGGGCAATCGGGCGCGCCCTGGGGCGTGAAGCCGTAGCCCAGGTAAGAGCGCCGGTCGATGTTATCCTGCACCCGGTAGGCACTGGCAAGGCGCTGCTGCGGGATGCCCGGGGACTGGCGGAACTGATTGCCGACCCCAAGCGTATCTCAACCTGGGTAATCGCCACGACTGACGGCGTAACGCGCTTACGCATCGGCAAGGATATCGAAACCGAAGAGGAAGCCCTGAAACTGCGTGACCAGATAACCGCCCTGGCCGCCAAGAGCGGCGGGCATATTATCGTCCAGGCTGGCGACCGGGAATTTGAACTGGTGCGTTCCCCGCTCATGAAAGAGCTTGGGGGCGGGCTTGTTCATGCGTCACCGGATATTGAAGAATTGCTGAAATCTGGCCGTGTTGAAGCAATACCAGGGAAGCCTTCAATAGAACAGGGGCTTTTCTTATCAACCGATGCAGCGCCCGAATTTACCACCAGTTCGGCCTTTGGAAAGGGCACAGTGCCGATCCCCAGGACAGCTACCGAGAACGTGCTGGACGTTGCAAAATACCGCGTCAGCGAACTTGTAAGGATTGATAAAGCGCCGGTGCGCGCCCTGGACTTTGCTAACGCCAAGAACGTACCGGATGACCTTGCCCATGCTATCCAGGACTATACCAAAGCAAATGACGGCATTGTTTATGGGGGCTTGAACGAATACACCAAGCTAAAGAAAGCCAAGTCGACCAACGACCTCGACCTCATGTTTCATAATCAGCAAAAAGCCCTGGATGATAACATTAATATCGCCAGGCGGCTGGGCTACGAAGTAAGGCAGGCTCCCCACGCCATAGAGATATACCGGGACGGCAAGTGGACGCAAGTGGCTGATATCGCCGACACCGCCAAGCACCGCGCTATGCTACCGGAAGGTTTATCCCAGAAAGTGCTAACCCGTATCGACGGTGTCCAGACGGAAACTATCGGTGAGCAATACCTGCGGCAGTCTTACGGGGCGGTATCCAGAACGGAAAAGGCCGAAGAGCGCGCCAAGCGAGTGAATGATGCGGCTAAAGAAGTAAAGAAGATGCTGAAGGAAGCCGGGGCGGAAGTACGGAAGCCAGGCTTTCTTGTCAAAAGCCCTAAATCAGCGGCTAAGTCCGTCAGTACTGAAAAGACCTATCCTAAACATAAAGGTGTAGAGATGGAGAGAAAGGATGTTGTAGGCACCAGAGAACCAAATCAAAAGAACTTGCAGCACCTTTACTTGAGATATGGCCCCCGGGCAGACAGGCTTGAGTTATATCTTGAAAAGCCGCTTAGCGCCTGGCAAATCGCCAAACTGAAAGCCGAGACTATCCTGGAAATAGCCAAGGCGCCGTTTAAACAGCCTATCAAGATCAGCGAGAGGGCTGGGGCGCTGGCCGCGGAAACCATTGACTCGGCAACAATCGAGCGCGATATGACCAAGTTGGAGGACACCGTGCGGGAAGCCGGTAACGAGAGGGAGGCGGATGCTCTACAAAGAATTACCCGGGAAATGGAAGCCGCAAGGCGGGCGCCGGTAGCAGGAAGAGTAGCCGAGGAAGTAATGGCCTCCAGGGTAGGGCGTGATGCTATCAATAGGCTGACGCCAGCCCAGCGTAAGGTAGTTGAGCGCTACATAGCCCAGCGCCAGGTAGTACCGCCTATCGCCGAGAGATTTAAGCAAATGCCCGACGAATGGCCTCCCCGCGAGTTTAGGGCAGCAATACCCCGGCGGTCATCACAGTCAAATAGAGTATCTCAAGTGATAGTAAGACCACCACAACCAAGGAGGGCGCAGCCGCCCGAAACGATAAGACCGCCGCGCACTGGAATACCACGACAGTTCATCCCGCCGCGACCGCCACGTGCTACGTTAGTAAAGCCGCCGCAGTCACGCCCGCCGCAACCACCGAGGAATGAGAGAGCGCCTGTACCACCAAGAGGAGCGCCGCCGAGGGTTGAAATACCACGACCCCCACGTCCACCCCAGCCCCCGCGCCCTCCACAGCCACCTAGACCGCCGAGGGAGCAACCACGGGAAGGTAAGAGCAAGGGTGGCAAAGAAGAGCAAAAGAAACAATGGACCCCTGAAGAAATCCGCGCGGCCGTGGCCTTCAGAATGGGGCAGCTCAAAGTCAAGGGTGAAAGAAAGTCCGTTACCATTGCCATCCGCCCGCCCTATGGCCCCACTGATAAAAAGGTGTTCGTTGGTAGTACGCCCGAAGGTATGAATGTTGCTCCCAATATGCTTTCCGCCAAAAAGACTATCCAGCTCCTGCACAAGGGTAAAGTGCCGGACGTTATAGAAAACCGCCAGGGCTTTGCCAGATATAAGATTCAGCGCCTTACCCATCCTGGGGTAGCTGAGCCGGGGAAGATATCCTTTACTTCTGGCGCCGAGAAGCCCTTTAGACCGGTCACTCTACATTCCAAAAAGCAAGGTAAACTTTACGTCACGCCGATGGCGGGCGGCACCGCCTATTCGAGAAGGCCGTTGGGGAGGTAGCATGAAGGAACTTAGAGAGCTTATACGTTACGCCACGTCAAAAGGCTACAAGGTTTCCTTTGTGGGTAAAAAGGTGTTGCACGACTACGCCGGCATGAACCCGGAAGCCGCTAAGATTATGCACTTCCACAACATCCACCCTTATGAACTGGAAATTCTGAATACCCTCCCGCTCGGAGACCAGAAAAACAACTTGAGGCACGAAATAGTGGAGCGCAACCTGATGCACGCGGGTATGGCATACTTCCCGGCCCACCTGATAGCTTTAAAACTGGAGTCTGTCCATTTACCCCTGAAGTCTATCGACACCCTCGCCAGGCTGGGGCAATATGAAGTCGTCAGTGTTCATAAAGACGGCGCTTTAACGGTAAAGTCAGGCGGTAAAGTCTGCGTAATCGGCAAAAACGGAGTAAAGAAAGAGAGTCAAGAAATGAAAGGACATATCAGGAAGCCACGGGGGGCAGAGTTAGTTATGATGGAAATGGTACAAGGTAAAAAGGATTTAGCCAGTTTTGAGGCTGAGGCTAAAGCAAAAGGATTGCGAGTTGTAAAAGAATACGATGAGACAATCGGCAATCAAAAGGCTTACCTTGCTAAAGCCTTCAAAGTCCCCCACGTTACCCTCAAGCCCCGCAGCGGCGTCAAGCTGGTAAAGATGCACGATGACGGCGATATGACTGTAAAACAGGGCGGCAGGCTGCACATGGTCACCCCAGATCGTAAAGTTTTCAGGGAGTTGCCCAAAAAGCAGGCGCAGGCTACCGGACTGACTTCGATAAAGCGGGGGCAAATCTACCATACACCGGTCAAGGGCGGCGTGCTACTGAGCCGGCGGAGTCTTAGGCGGGGCAGACATTAACCGATAAAATAACTGGCCACCTTTTAAAGCTATCCACATACCTGAAAGAATAAGCCATAAAAACTGAAATGTTGGCCATGTCATGTATAGAAAAACCACGATGAATTTCGTATATATTCACCATAATATGCCGTAATTTCAATACTGAAAGTACTAATAGCCCCGATTATTATAAGGATTCCAAAAACCATAAGTAATAAAGGTTCAAAACTTTTGGCTAGCTTAATTAACATTGTCTCCTCCCTCATACTTCAGAATCAAGATATCACCATCCCAATATTGAAATTCATAGCCGGGGACTTGGGAGTCATAAAGCCTTGAAACAAAGTCGCCGTTTTTTCCTGCCCACTCTCTGATAGCAGGCAGGAAATCCCCCACCATGTGCTTGTCGATGATCAGGTAAACATTCTGGCCCAGCGTCTCCGGTACTTGCCCATCCAGAAGCCACTTCGCCACCGCCTTGACTTTCTGCGTATCCTGCCCGGGGTCGATGTAAGCCTTTCGTTGTCCGATATAGTCTATCCAGTAGCCGTAGTCCCACCAGGAAACAATTAAACTGTCCTGCGGAGTGTTATCCTTTACCCACTCTAACGTATTATGCCAGGCAACAGGGGGCACATCGGGCTTGGGGTAAAGAATGTATCCCGTCAGGCAGGCGATAAGTCCAATCCCTATTAGAGCAGGCTTTAAAATGCTTTTCTTCAATGTTTCAAAAGTACCGCCCATCAAAATCGCCAAGGGCACGATAAGGTAATAGTCGAAGCGCCGCATGAGAATTGTGGCGAGAATCAGAATCAAAGTCCAGGTAAAGAGCGGCCAGCGGAACTTGCCACCTTGTTTCATAAATAGCAAACCCCCGGCCAGTAGAACGTGGAGAGTTGGAAATAAACCGGTGTAGAAAGGCAAAGTCTCATTAGTATTGCCGAGAGTTTGAATAGAAAGGCCGGAATGGAAAGCTAAATACCCCATCAAAAACACGGCAACGGCAACAAACGAAATCCCTATCCATCTTTTGAATGGAATGATAAATGAAAATAATATTGGCAGAAACAAGGCCGCCCCAGCCCATATATTAACGTAAACATAAATGAGACAACCACAAATTGCACCGAGTGGTAGCCATCTCTCTAATTGTCTCAAGAGTAAAACAAAGCACAGAATAATCCCCGTTGTGAGAAATACCTCGAAGTTATGGTGGTCGATTTCCCCGAGAAAAGACCGTCCTAGATATTCACTGGGCATGATAGATAAGGCAAAAGCGGCAACTATACCGGCTTTACTTGAGAATATCTCTTTGCCGATAAAGTAAAGCATCAGCGCCGTAGCTATGAAAAGTATTAATGGAACAAAAAGTCTGAAAAGCCCGACGTGCTGGATAAGGTACTGATAAATATTCGGGTGGGCGACTATGAGCTGGTAATAAGAGTCCGGCGAGGCATAGTTGACGTAGCCATGCGTAAAGATACTGCCCCAGACGGGCGCACAGCGGAGGACAAGCCCGAGCAGAATAGCGATACCGAGCCAGTGCCAGGTTTTCATTTGCCAGACCATATAAACATAAAAGTTGCGCCTATGAATAAGGGTGCGATTATCCAAATCATGGCTAACCATGTAGGCATAGGTGGTTTTGATATTGTAACAACCCAGCAGCACGATAATTCTCCAAAAAAGGTTAAGGCAACGAAAGATTGAAATATGGCTTTGAAGATACGATCTTTATGCTTTGTTTTCATTTCCTTTTCCTTTCTACCCAGATTACCCAGGCTACCACGGCAAACAGGACGGCAACGGCAACGGGGATAGGCCACCAGGTCATAAAAGTTTCCCTTGTAGTTTGAACCTTATTTGGCGACTTCAAGTAAATCGTAATATGGGCATTCGGGGTCATGTTGCATTCCATCAAAGAGGAATCCGTTATGGCAGAGGCAACAATGAACCTGACAATCAACTCCATGCTGGCAGTAAGCCGTTCTGCCGTCTTCTGCTTCTGACCAAATAGGTTGCTCCTTAAATTCTGCTGTCATGCTTTCCCTCCTACTGTTTGACCTTATTTACTTAGAGCTCTTTTTACTGCCCGAGCTAATGCTCTTCCCATAAATAGAGGGACTCCATTCCCCAGGGCTTCCATTTTACCCTTCATTGTAAAAGGAGAATATTCAAAGAAATCCTCCGGCAAACCCTGTAATTTACAGGCGGTAGCCAGGTCTCGTTTACATCCACGATATGATAAAGCTCCCCTTCTCCCTTTTGGGTTTTTAGGGTCTTTACCCGCTAAAAGTTTAACTGGGGTCCGTCTATAATCTGATGCGCACAATCGATAATCCCACTCAAAATTTTCAAGAGCGGCAACTTCATATATCAACTTGCGACCGTCGTGTGTGCCAAAAGAAAAGCGGTGTTTCCTCGATTGAATTTCTCCGAGCCAACGATTTTGTAATATCGATGGGTCAACCTGGTAACCAGGTATATCGGGAATCGGAGCTCCTTCTACATTTTCCATTACGAACCACTTGGGCATCGCCTCTTTAATAACCCTCTCAAACTCGGGTATTAGATTTTCCCCGAGCTGATATCCATTATGTTTGATTATTGAAACTAACCTGGAAAAGCATTGGCAGGGAGGTCCGCCGATAACACCATCGAATTTGCAGGCGGGAACGTGAAACATCTTAATATTTCCACCCCAGAGAAGGTCGGGACCGCGGACTACAGAAAATCCCTCTTCCTCAAACGCACGATCAAGAAGACCTATGCCTGGAAATATACTCAAAACTAAATCACTCAATTAGCACTCCCTAATTTCGTTTTTATCTCTTTACACTTGAAAGTGTAAATAAGCTAGGTACTAAATTTTGGGCAGCTTTTTTGACATCATTTTCTCCGGTCATCGAACCGCTCAAAGTACCCCATGCGCCGGCGCGGTTTCTTGTCTTTAGCACCAGGCAAACGCCCAACCCTCTCCCCACGGTCCCTTTTTCGTTGCACGGCCGCTTTTATACGCTCTGAGCGGCGCTTACTTTCAAACTGCGCTACCCAACCAGTTACAGCGGTTAATAGGTCAGCTACTGGTCCGCTTTGTTCTACCCAAGGCTCTTGATTGCTGATTATCGATACACCGTAAGTTTTAAAGGTGTTCACCAGATGGAAAATATTACCTACTCCCTCTCGGGTTAGGCGATCCAGTGACCAGACTAGAAGATAATCGTATTTATGGTAACTGGCATCATGTAACAATTCTTTAAGTTGCTTCTGACGTCCGGCTTTCCAGGCGCTGGCTTCTTCGGCATAAACTTTGAGCACCTCCCAGCCACGCTGTCGCGCCATTTCCTCCAGTACCGGCACCTGATTATCAGTGGTTTGCTCTTCAGTGCTTACCCTGGCGTAAATCGCTACTCTTGGATTATGGTTATTCATACCTATTGACCTTAGAACCTTATTCCGCGGGGGCAGGTTTGCAGAGGAGCCCGGATAGTTTCCCTGTTATTCGTGCTGTATTGCCAGGACTCCCCCAAACCATTTACTTTCGCATTTGCCCCCGGTTTCGGCCTCTATCTTGTCTGTATCACCCCCTCTCAATAAATTTGTCCATCGGTAATTCCTCGGCACCCTCGTCGGCGATTTCCGGGCCGAGGTTCTTTTCGTCCGGCAACTTTACCACCCACTGTAAGACATTGCGCAGGGCTTTAGCACAGGCGCGGGTTTCGGCCATGGAAAGCCACTGGAAGCGCGGCTTGGCACCCCAGTTCTTTTCATCGGCAAAGCACACGGCTTCGGCCGCGCTCATTTCCTTGCCGTCTTTAAAGGCGACAGCCCGGGCCCAGTAGCCGATCGGCTCTTTGAATACAAAGCCTGGGGCTTCCTTAGACGGCTTGTCTTGAGTGATTACCTCGGTTTTCATCACGCTGGCTGTTATACCGAAGAAAGCCCCCAGGGTCTGCCAGTCGTAAAAGAAGAGGTACTGCTTGCCATTGACGATTAGTTTGTCCGCGGCCGGCCGGCTTTTAATCAGCATCCGCAACTCCCGTAAGGCATGATTGCCAAATATGAGTTGTTGCCTTAACTCCATTTCCGGTGTTACTTTCTTGACTCCTGTTTCTGTTACCATGTTTCCTCCTTAAACTCTTACCTTTCGTTTTGGGAATCTTACTCCAATATAGGCGTCCGAGTGGTCTTCCATTCTAATTTTCTTGGTTATCCGGCCCTTGTATTTCACGTAGCCGCACTGGAGGCAAAAGCCCTTCTCTTCGTAGTCTTTGAAAACTTGACCCCCGCAGCGCCGGCATGATTCAAACATTAATCCGGCTCCCCCAGGCTTTGGAATAAAACCGAGCACCGGATATCGTAGCAGGAAAGTTGGCCGGGCTTGGCGCAGACTGCGTCATTTGAAAAGGGGCATCGCCGGGGGCACTTCTCGACTTCCAGTAAAGTACAATTTTCGTTCCCTGGGCACGTCTGGCAGCGCTTCATGGGTAATTTGTAAGCCATAACTTTACCTCTCTAATTCAAACTGAAGACAGAAAAAGAGTAGCACCGGCAGCCGATACCGTACTTTTCCCACTTGGCGAGCATGGCGAGCTCGGCAAAGACTTCAGTGGCTTTACCGAGCAGTACGACGTGGAAAGGGGCGAAGTTAAAATATGATTTCATGGCAAAAACCTCTTACTCACTTCATAAACTTCTGTCCAATGCGGAGTATAATCGCACGGCCATTGGTAAAGTAATTGCCCATATCTGTTGTAAAGCCGCGATCCGGCCGATAAACCAGTCTTCGAGCTGGTCAAGGCTGGGATCGACGATGGCGACTTTCTTTATTTCTTTACGTGGCTGGGGAGACTTGGCTTCCTTCTCGCGCTGGTGGATAAGGTCGTAAATCGCCTGTTTGCTGATATGGAACTTGCCCATGATATCTTTTAAAGAGTTGAGTTTCCGCCCGGTCTGGTCCACTGCGTCATACATCTCCAGGGCGGCTTGGTGGTCGAATCTTTGCTTGTACTTCATTTCTTTGCTTTCCTTGCCTGAAAATTTACTTTACCCCCCTATTATAACGCTTTTGTTGCAAAAGTCAAGTGGTTTGGCAAAAATATTAAGCATATTATATACAATAGGAACAAATCTTGACAAAACACTTGACAAACTTGACCACTTTCTTTATAATAAAGGGCGTGAATGTTAAGACTCTTACACAAAAACAACTTGCCCGTAGAAACCGCAACCACGAAATCTTTAACTATTACTATTCCCCTGGTTTACCCGAGCGACTAAAAGACATCGAAACAATCGCCGGCCTATTTCATGTTTCCCCCAGGACTGTTTACCGAGCGATAAAGAACGGCAAGAAATAAGGGGATTATGGTCAATAATAACCCCATCTCAATAGTTGACGAACTCGAATTTGACCGCTACGGGATAGACGGCGGATACGAAATATATGAGTTAAAACACAATATTTCTCTCACAGCAATAAACATCAGGCAAAAGCGGCAAGGTTTAGAGGCGGAAATCGGTATAGATGCCCCGGATTACCATTTTAAAAAAGAAAATATAATCCTCCACCTGCAAGATTACTCCCAACGGAAGAAGCTAGCCTTAGAATTGGCCGGACAAACATCTGAGCCTTTACCATGGGATAAATTATTAGATGCTTTATGTGAAGAAACAGTCAACCTTTCGCGTCAACTTTCAGAAATTCAGGACGTAAACGCGGAGCCTTCTGTTTCGACTATTGAATACGAGTTTCAAGGCATCGCAATACCAAAAAATTTACCTTCAACGATATTCGCGCCTGGAGGTAAAGGGAAAACTACTTTTGCATCCTTCCTTGCTGTTATTTACGAATATGGCATAGCTCCAACTCTCCCGATTACGCCCAGCACGGGACACGTTTTATACCTCGATTACGAAAGCGATATCGAGGTTATGCGGAAATATTTTAAGGCAATCAGGGCTGGGCTTGATTTAACAGACCATCGGGAAATCGCTTATCAATTTTGCGAGCGCCCACTGTTGGATATCATAGATTCGCTACGGACATTAATCAAGAATCGTGGAATTGAATTAGTCATTATCGACTCCCAAATGGCAGCGACCGCCGGCGGCTCGCAGTATATGAACGAAGCGGAAAAGGCCAGCGAGTACTATAACTGCCTGCGCTCCCTGAAATGTACCACCATCACACTTGACCACGTTACCAAAGAGAGCATGAAGTCCCAGGACACAAACG
>Ga0187878_1001375_pt1 | contig 23909 bp, 19 predicted proteins | sample June2016WEW_17_1_FD_132979 | JGI IMG/M metagenome (GOLD analysis project Ga0187878, IMG submission 132979) | Peatland microbial communities from SPRUCE experiment site at the Marcell Experimental Forest, Minnesota, USA - June2016WEW_17_150 | ecosystem: Environmental > Terrestrial > Soil >...
AGTTTGATGTTGCTGAAACTCCATCTCCGAAGCCGTCATTGGGGGTGACCTGGCAGCTCCAGGTGTCGCCTGCCTTTAACTCGCTTGGCATAATCTTCGATGTCGTGGTTATGCTGTTCATACCTTCCTGGTAGCGTTGCTGGATCTGGTTCGGAGTTAAAGCGCGGTTGTATATCTTTACTTCGTCGAGTCCGCCCTTGAAGAACCGGACGGGGTTACTTCCGCCGTCGTAGCCGATGTACACTGGCTGGATTGCGGGTTTGGGCTCTGAATATATGGGTCCTGAGACGGGGAGGACCATCGAGGCGCTTAGAGCACCGTTTATGTAGATTGCCAGCCCAGTGCCTGATTGGTAGGTGCAAACAACGTGGCTCCAAGTACCAGTGGGTATAACCGTTTTAGTGTTACTCGACAGGTCGTACCACGTATCATTCACTGTTACACCGAAGAATAGGGTGTTGCTCGGAGGGGACGTCGCGAACCCTACCATGTAGCTTCCGGAGTCATCTGATCCCAGTTTCTTAGCGATTATCCTCGACCCCGTCTGCGCCACGCTGGGATTCACCCAGAACTCCAACGATATCGCATTCCATGTGCCATCGCCCCCAACGCTGGCCTTATCAGGCACTATTATGACATCGTTGCCATCAAACTTCATGTATCCACCCGATATGCCGCCGGTTGACCACGTGGACCCGGTAATTACGCCATTGTTCCCGTTCCCAGAGTAGTCCGTCGCCGTTGTGGCGCTGTAGGTGTCGAATGGCATGTTGAGTCCTGTGATCGATGCACCGTTCACTAACCAATTGTATATGTTAGTGTAAGCGTCTCCGTTTGCATCACTCGTGCTAGGTGTGCATATCAGAATGGACGCGGTGTTCGAGCCTCCGCTGGTGGTTAGCACAGGGGTACCAGTCGTAGGTAGGGCGTTGTTCCTTATGGTCGTGGTGTATGATGTCTGCATTGTTCCGAAGCCGACCCCATCTGAGGGAGTCACAGTGTAGTACCACTGATCCCCAACCGTAGTGTACGACGAGGATACGACCTTCAGATCATTAAGGGCTGTTTGCAGCACGCCATTCTTGTACCACCTAATCTGGGACCCATTCTCAGGCTGCCCGTCGACATCGGTGTACATGTAGGAGGCCGTTAATGACTCGGTCTTGAGCACACCTAGCTGTCCTCTTGGGGTAATCGTCAAGTTGCTTGCAACTGGAGGCGTGTTGGGGACGCTCAAGGCGTTCGAAGTCATCGCTGAACCATCAGCTAAACCATCGTTTGGAATGACTTGGCAGGTGTAGCTCCAGCCACCTCGGGTCGTATCAGCCGTTAGAGTCGAGGTCTGACTCAACCCATTCTCAGAGTCGAGGTAATCCTGGTTGATCTGACTAGCACTCATCATCCTTCTGTATATCCTGGTGTCATCGATCATACCGGTGAAGTAGTCTCTGCCACCGATCAGGATCTCCTGTCCACTGCTCGGCTTTACCAGCCCAGTCAGATCAGTGAGAGTAGCCACCTGAACCCCGTTAACGTATAGGGTTAGGGACACTCCATCCTTGTAGGTTAGAGCCACATGATACCATGTGTTCAGAGCCAGTGGGGTTGGATCTTCTACTGTTCGGAACACACCTGTGAACAATGGATACTGCGCCGTAGGGGCCCAGGTATCTATGCCTCCATACAACATGTTGTTTGTCTTAGGATCTATGCCGATATCGTAACTAGGCCACTTCACAAGGGTCCTAGTTCCTCTCTGATTGGCGGATAAGTAGATCCATTGCTCGATAGTGATCTCAGACCAAGTACCATCTCCACCAAATTTACTCGAGGAAACCGAGCCATTCCAGTGACCAGCACTGCCACTATCGGGTACGGAGATGTAGTCATTAACACCATCGAACATGTATGCTCCACCAACCTTCCCTGTGCTCACCCACGTCGTACCGTGAACCACACCGTTGTTACCCAAACCAGAATAGTCCTTAGCAGTTGTGGGGTCCTTGATATCGAAGGGTAGAAGCAGATTCACCATGGCCTTTCCACCCTCCATCCACCTGAAGACATTCGTGACCAGATCCCCATTTGGATCAGTCACCCCCTGAGTCTGGGCTAAGAACCCACTATCCACGTCACCAGTTCCGGTGGTATAGGAGATCGTCGGGTTAGTCTCCGATGGTGGACTATTGGACTTGGGCGCATCAACTGTGACGAATGTGAACACCTGCTTGTCAACATTCGCGCCATCAATGACGGTAACGGTCCAAGTGTAGGTCGTCGAATAGTGTAAGCCACTGACGCTTACACTCTGGGCGCTGTCCCCCTGATTAGTCAAGCTTAATGATCCGATGTTGGGACTTGTCGTCACAGTCAAACTCATCAAGTCATGCTGCTTTTGCTGGATCGAGAAGGTGAGTTGAGAAGTCGTAATCGGCACATTAACAGCATTATCAGCTGGAGACGGGTTAATTATTAGTGGCGTTACCTCCTGCCCAATTGCAGGAACGTTAACAGCTGCCCCATTCCTCCTCTCACTATAGTACTGGATGTTCGCTCTCTGCCTAGGCGTTGGAGCGATTCCAGCTGTATCAAAAGCATATATCTTATGATCTGAACTTGAGACAACAATCTCGTTTAGACCGTCACCATCAATATCAGCTATAATTGGGTTGTTAAGCTGGGCTCTCAGTCTAGGTGATAGCTCTATCAGTTTGTAGGTTGCATGATCAAAAATAAAGATGTTAGTATCGTTTGCAGCCACAATGTCCGGGACGCCATCGCCTGTGACGTCACCGACTCCAGGTGGGAACTTTTCTCTACCAGTCTTGAGAACCGCATCAATTTTTAAGGCTACTAAATCGACCATGTATGCATTTGAGGCTGAATAAGAATGTTCGCCATCGGCGACCATCTGCTCAAGGTGACCATCCCCATTAACATCAAACACGGTTGTCTGATAGTGCCCAGGTAGACTTATTGGCACACCATTGATGACATCACCCGCTAAAATCTGACTGATTGTTTTACCGGTCATAGCATCTAGTACACAGATTCCGCCGGTCATGTCGCTCACAATGGCTTCGAGCTTGCCATCTCCATTAACGTCAGCTAGATCCGGAGCCTGGCTGCTACACATGAGGTCGGGCCTATCCCAGAGTAAGCTCAGATCAGTGGCCCTATATGCTCGAACACCCTTACCGTAGTCACCATCATTAGCGTAGCCCACGCTACGGTCACCTGAATAGAGCTCGTATTGACCATCGTTGTTGACGTCAGCGAGTGAAAGCCCTCCTGAGCAGGTTCGCCAAGCCCAAGTCTGGGCCAGAATTTTACCATCCCATGAGAATTCAGTGATTTTTCCCGTCATGGTGGGTGGCTCGGTATCCTGCTCGCCCATAAAGATCTCGGGTTTACCATCCCCATTAACGTCGCCTACCACTGGTTTGCCGAAGACCGTCGGTGCACCCTGCCCATCGTAGCCTGTGATGACTCTCCAAATCAGAGTCCCATCGCTTTTGAGCACAGCTAAACCAGCGGGATAGGTAAGAGGGACTATTACCTCTAATTTCCCGTCCGCATTGAGGTCATATAATAAGGGCTGACTGTATCCTTGTAGGTTATTATCATTGTAAGTCCATATCAAAGCACCGGTTTTCCCGTTAAGACACTGCACTGATTTTGCACCTGAACAAATTACATCAACATTACCATCACCATTCAAGTCACCGACTATGGTTCCACCTTCCCAGAGAGAAGGCGTGTTCGATGCCATCCATTTCTGGGTCATGAGGGTCGCTGCCTGAGCCTCTTGAACTTTTGGAACGAAGGGAAGCACAACATTAAACATGAATATAGCCAGAACTGAGAACGTCAATAGTCTCATTTTTTTATTTAACATACACATTTTCACCTAGTCTTTCACACTGCTAGCTGAACTTCTATCGAATACATGCGATTTTTGTAGAATATAAATAAATAGGTATCTATAGTTCTAATGAAAAAATCTAATTATGGAGGCATGTCCAGTCAAATATTATTTTTGCAATTATTCTAATGCAGTTAGAATAACTAATTATAATTGGGTTAATAGTTATATTTAATAAAATATCTCTTTCATATATCATTAATATTTATTATAATCTCATAAATAAGAATGAGATTAGAAAAAATTATCAATCTACAAATTATCCCTTCATGGACATGGTCTCAAGACAACTCCTAAGCGCCATAATCATAAGCTTCGTACTCGGCGGAATAATAGCCCCAACAATACAATACGAGATAAACATTAAGCCACTTGAATCCAAAGCTGAGCAAACACAAAATAGCCTAACCGAGTTAAAGAATATAGCAAATAATGATAATCAAATTTATTCCTACAGATATGGCTTAAACTATTTATCCACAAATTGGCATTATGAAGAAAAATATCTACCCAATGACACAATACAACGAGATTTCAATCTATTTCGAAACGAGGGAATCTCAAATATTACACTAGCCATAGTATGGTCTTCAATCGAAAGCCAAAAAGGCGTCTATAACGATGACGCCCTAAGAGACATAATAAGAGTCTGCAAAATTGCGCAGAGATACAACATCTCAGTCACCATCGACTTCCATACATTAATGCACAACAACTCCTTCACGATGCCGAGTTGGTTGACGCCTAGAAAATTTGAGACCGTCATAACAGACCCAATGGCCAGACAGAGCTGGCTAAACTTCATCAACCACTGCGTGTCTCAACTCGGAAACGTCACAAATATCTCAAGTTGGCAGATGATGAACGAGCCCGCAATAGCAGATTGGGCTGTACAGGTGAAAATCGCGGATTTCACACAATTATGGAGGGAGATGAGATCAACAATCAGAACCTCCTCGAATAAACCAATCTCGATAAGGTTCGGAGGAGACGCGTTATCAACCGATTTTAAATACGATCCTTCGATTGCTGAGATATGTGACTACATTTCCATCAATTACTACCAAGATATTGGCTTTAATGCATTAACGAATATTGTCCAACATTATAGTGGAAAAAAGATAGTGATCAGTGAGTTTGGCTCAGGGACAAACGATGACGCCGTCCAAGGTTACCAAATTAAAGAAATGGTCCAGATCTTCCAAGAGCTGAAGATCAGTGAATGGAATGCTTACATGTGGAGGGCAGATCAAAGCTACGGAGTGCCAGATCTACCTGGTGGAGGATACAATTTGGCATTAAATGACAGCGGTGAACCAAGGCTAGCGTTCTATTTTATTAAGCCTCAATATGACATTGGCTCAATTCATACAATAATAAATCAAATCAACAAATGATAAATCCAGTATAGAGGTTACCAGATTCTAATCATTTATCCTAACGACGCATTAGGAAATATTTGACATATCATCTTATAATTCACCAAGATAATCAATCTTCGTAATTAATGTTAAATCAATTATTAACATGTTTCCTAATCTTCTCAATGTTTACCCCAATATCAATACAGAGTAAGAATCAGATTACCATGGATCTGATAACAACTTCTCTACCAACAGGGACGCAAATAAAAAACATATCATTCAACCAAGAAGGAGTTTTAGTCTGCGGGGAAATGCCTCTAATTCTTGATACCCCTCCCCCACCACTCCACTCAGTGGCCTTTTTCGAGAAAATAGATTCCCATGGGAGAATCCTTTGGTTACAAAAATATTGGGGAGACGAACATAACTCCGCTGACGCATTCATAGAAGTTCAAGACGGATACTTACTAGTAGGCAGTGCATATTCGAGATATGGAAGCACATTCATGATCATAAAAACCGACACCAATGGAAACCCTCAATGGATCCGATACTCGGGAGACGGACAACAGGTTATAGTAAAAAGTATTTCAATCACAGGTAATGGAATGTATCTCATAAATGGAGTGATAAAAGACTGGGACTACAACTCCATCCAATACAAAATAACAATCGACGTAAATGGAAATATGATGATTTCTTAAGAAGATTTTTTAAGGAATCCCTTTCTGCGAAAAATGTAGAATCCCAGCATAACCGCCGCGAGGAGGATGACGCCGAGAACAATCATCCCCTGGGTTGTAAATAGGAAGAATTGAGGATTAACAGTGAGCTTAATCATCTGACTCTCAGAGCTGAGGTAATCCTGATTACTGTTCACGGAGGCAACCACCTCCCATACCCCCAAATCGCTTGGTTTGAACTCGTCAGAGAATTGTCCCCCGGAATCCGGATGAACAGTTACGGGGACTACCGTACCATTTTTACTATACGTCAAATTGATTGATAATTGAGGATCATCAGAGGATACGACACCCCTCAATTCCGCTGAATCCCCAATCGGTATCACATTATTATCAAACGAGATTGAAATTTGAACAAGGGCCTTCTTAACTGTTACATAATATGTCGGGGTACGAGAAGCCTCGCCTCCAGCACTAAACGCCTCAGCGTAATAGCTCAAGACTGAACCCGCGTGAAGTCTACCCAAGTTTACGGTCAGATTGCTCTGATTAAACGCTTCTTTATTGAGTGTATCATTGATGTACAGTTTCAGGTCGTTGCCACCAAAAGAATTCGCAACGACTACGGATATTTCATCGGCGGCACTCGGTGCGGGGGGAGTCAAACTCGCAGTCACTTTTCCATCAATCGGGATGCTGGAGGAGATCGTCAGATTATAATGGGGACCATTATACACGTTGTCGAAATTATCCACCGATTTCACCCAATAAGCTATAACAGTCCCAACTTTGTATGGTCCAAGTGTTTGTGTGAGGATTGTACTGTTTTCTACCCTTTTAACCTCCGTATTATTGATGTACAAGGAGATGCTGGATACCCCAACTACGTCGTATGAAGATATCTCAAAATTGACTGGAGTCAACTCGGTTGGATTCTCGGGAGTGATCGATATCTTGACTTTGGGCAAGGTCTCATCATTCAGCACGACGTGGATTTGGCTAAGCATCTGGTTATTCGTCTTATTAGATTCGTTGACGACGTTATCGCTGTCAATTATCTCCTCAAGGACATAGTTGCCCACCTTAATGGGTATCCAGTTAATCGTGATGTTACCGACATCAGCCAGGGACTTCTTCGCTGGTATTGGAGGGATCAAAACGGTTCCGATGAGGGTACCGTTGGCCAGCAGCTTCAATTTACATGTGGGTGAGTCAACTTCACCCAGGTTACTGACGAGAGGTGTGAAGGTGACCATCTTATTTGTCCTGGCTGGTGACGGCCTCCAGGTCAACCCCTCAGCGCTTAGATCAGTCATGTTTGCAATCGGAGGCGGCTGTGAGCTACCAATCACAGTGGCCTGTATAACATTATTTTTCTCATTACTCTCAGCTATCAAATCACTCGAATCAACGTTAAATACGAGTTTATTTTCACCTAATGAAACAGGACCCCAGTTAAAACTAACATTAGCGTAGCTCCAAGGTATGACAGAGGGTATCGAAACATTTCTCACCAGTACCCCATTGACACTCAATTCCCCATAGCATGGTTGAGTCGTCATATTACCCAAATTCTTTACAGCCACTACTAGGTCTATAGCCTGGCCTGAACTGGGGGAAGCTGGCGTCCACGTAATTTTGGCAGGATTAAGATCTGGGACAATGTGCCACATGCTCTCCAAGACATTATTATTCTCATTAACCTCAGGGACATCATTGTAGATATCCAACGTCACCCTAACAGTATCATCGGGGGTTGCCAGTTGCCACCTCATGTTAAATGTTCTTTCAACAGTTTGTCCGGGCTGCAAATAAAGAGTCACGGTATCTGTGGAAGCTTGAATGTCGTTAACTTCTAATATGTTGGTAAACTCCACGGGACTTCCAGGACTACCAAGAGCCTCTACCCCAACATTACTGAATTTGTAGTGAACAAGACCATTACTCAACCAAATACTGTCAACCTTTAGGTCAGCAGCCGTTACCTGCTCGCAATAAGCTTCCGTCCAAACCGTGTTGTCATTCTCAGTGTCTGACCCCCCACTCACATATAGGACGAATTTCCCAACCTTTCCCGCATAAGCGGATAAATCAACGGTGTACTTATCCAATCTACCATCATAATCGGCGTGAACACTAATCAGAGTGGAGAGAGTTCCACTACTATCCACGAATCTGACCTGATAATCCGCCCCATCAACGCTATAACCCGACGACAGAAAACCAATTTCAATGATCAACCTCTCATCAGGCAAAATAGTCCTCGATGGATACGTCCCCATAATATAACCATTCGACACGACCTCGGGATGAGTCTCGAGCACGTTTGAATACTGCGACTCATCCTCCAAATTCGCGCTACTCAGTATAAGGGCATACCCCCTTGGATCCCCGACTGAACCGGGAAACGTCACATTCCCTGATCCACTCTGCCAAACAGCTTGCCTAGCGTTCGAATCATCAATAAAATCGTACACTCCCCTAGCGTGAACCTGAGCAAGCATCTGCGTATTTGAGACTAAAACAATAAAAACAATCAGAGCCTGGATAAACGGGAAAGAAAACCTCTTCTTCAAGCTAAGCACTTAGAAGAACCCCCTAGAAAACAGCGTTGAGTCTCTTGAAACCAAACAATTCACTCTTTTTTCAGAAACATACAGGTCAGAACTCAGTTATAAAGTAAAACGAATGAATAATCGATACGATAAATACCTCTTATTATGGTGTCAAACTCCTTATTAATCTCTGGATAGATGCTCACACTATGAACGATTGGAAAAAAATTTTCTGGCGTTCAGAGCTACAACAACTCATTAAAGATTGCCTCAGGACGGGGGACATGACATTACTAGAAATTATCATGTTTATCCAAAAAACAGCAAAGGTAAGAATCAGCGCGCCAGCTCTAGCGGCTATCCTAAAGGTTACCGATGGAGTAAAGGTGAAAACTAAAATATTTTCGGATGCAAGCAACAAAATGATAAACGTATACTCCATTGCCTTTCACCTTGATAATGAACGACAATAGCACACTACAATTTAGCTAAATATAATAATAATTTAATTATTCATGCTGCTAATAATCGTGCGATAAATTTTAAATAGCTGATCCAGAACTCATTGCGAAATGGGTGATTCAAAACGTATAAGGATAAAACCTTAAAAATAAATAAAATTTGGAAATTGGTGATTCACCCCCTTACAAAAACGCCGATCGAAGCTATTTTTAATAATAAAAACGATCTAAAAAATTCACTTAAAAAAATTGGATTAAATGATACGTTAATTTGGTTCTTATTTCTGAGGGGCCTAATCGAATTTAACCTATCAGGAGAAAGAGTATTAATCCAACTCGTAGAAATATTAACCCGCACCAAATAAAAATTTTCGAAGAGATTCCCCGAGACACAACTCTTCTTTATAAAAGCGGAGCAACTTAAATAGACATAAATTCTTAATTTGAGATTAGGCATAAGCCAGGCATAACGTTCAGAGGAATGCAACTGATTTGAACCTTAACAATAAAACAAAAAAAAGAGCAATCTCCACCTTTATCGCAGTATTAATCCTAATAATCTTGACTGTTGCTGCGGGAATCATCGTATACGCATACACTATGGGATATCTAGGATCAATTTCTCTTCCTAGCGTAGATAAATCAATGCTGATAGAAGCCGTATCGCAAGATAGTTCCCAATTAACTATATATGTTAAAAATATCGGCAACATAGCCCTAAATTTAGACCCTAAATCTAATGCCCGCATATATATTGACAATGAAGAAATATCATCAGACTCAATAAATACAACTCCTACTAACTTAGGGGAAGGTGTAACAAGTACAATTATAGTAAAGCCAATTGATCTCAATTGGAATGGGAGAACTATATCAATCAAAATTATTGCTGATGATGGAACATTTACTCAATCGTCTATTAAGATTGAAGTAACATATGTTAACATTATATCGGATCCTGGTTTTGAAATCGCCTCTCCAGATCCCTGGCAATATGAATGGAATAATTTGTTCCCAGACACAGCAACTAGAGATTCGGGATCACAACCCAATGGTGGAATTGGATACCGTGGACTAACAAATACATACATCGATAATCTTCCCATTCCAAATGAGGAAATATATGCGAAGATCTCACAGAACCTACCTACTCCCAAACAAATATCCACCATACCGCAGTTAGATGGAACCTTCCAAGTGTGGCTCCGCAACTATGGACCCGCAGAAAATGGTTACGATACGGTAGAAGTCAAGATCATCTCTGACACAAAGACACTAAGCTATATCTGGGGAGGAACACGAAGCGACGCAAACACAGCTTACATAAACATGGGAGAATTGCCAGCCCAAGATAGCTGGACACAAATCAGTCGTAATCTATACAAAGATTGGATAGGCGCAGGCTTGCCCTCAGACGCCACAATCACCGGAATCGAACTTCGATCCAACGGATCATACGTTAATGATGTTAGAATGGGCCAGATAATTCGGTGGGACGATCTAAGTCTACTTTCAACACCGTGAACTACCACCCAACAAGCTGGGTGGCTTCCTGCTTCACCGGGGCGACTTGCACCTCTGTGCGCGCGCGCATGTGCACTCGCCTTCGCCATCACTGTTTAAATATGATTAATTCACCTATAACACCGAGTGCACGTCGCTGCAGAAGATCAAAGGAGAGTATAGACGGTGATATCAACGAAATTTACCGCATTATTCGGGGCCCTAGGACAAGTGATATTCGTATTCGGACTTCTCGGCTGGCTATATGGCGTTGTAATCCAATTAACTAACCCAGAGTTGCTGACAATACAACTCTCACATCTAACCCCATGGCTGAGAATAGACGTATTCACAATATACTCCTTTTTTGCCAGTGCTGTTGGCTTCTTCTTATGGAGATTAGTCGTCTGGATCAGGAAAAGATAGAATCACCTAACTCTCGCTCAGCAATTAAATTTTTTCGAATTAGAAAGCGATCGATTTAAACCGCATCCTTCTTGGCCTTAAACGTCCAAATATAGATAACTACTCCAATAACTCCGATTATGGCGAGTGGTACCCAAAAAATGAGCCTGTCATTAGCTGAAATGCCGAAGTCATAGAAGCGGTAATACCTCATAAAAGCTACGATTACAGCGATTATAACTACTAACGCGGCTATTTTATTGATTACCCATTTATTATTCATTATTTACTTCTCATAATTCCCCCGTTGCTTGCTTATTTAAATTTATGTAGTAGTAATCAAATAGTCTATTGATAATATTTTAGATCAATTAATAATTCCATTTTTTTGCAGGGATGATAATTTATGTCACCATAAGTTTTAGAATAATGCGGAAATTTGATGCATTCTCGGGAGAAATTTTGTAAGGCTAGAAATAATTAGGCTCCCTCTTCTTTTCTAATTGATTCAGGTTGTAGTATCTTATTACATGCTTGATCTGGGATACTACAATTGCAAGTATAAGGAACTGAATACCGGTAGTAATAAAAAGTGAACCGAATACTCCGAGTTCGGGTGATGAATACCTATTAATCGTAGGTGTAATAGATACAACAAGGATACCAAGGCCGGGAATTGCTAATAGTCCAGCCATTAAGAATGAATAAAATACAATTGGGTTGAATTGCCTACCCAAGTTCAATATTGCAGAAATAATCTTAAACCCGTCTCTAAATGAGTTGAGTTTTTGTATACCAATTCTTTTGTTGTAAGATATGGGAACTTCCTTGATACTGTTTGAGTTCGAGCAGTTAGCAGCGATCTCAACCTCGATATCGAATCCATCTGAGTATAGTGGCATATTCTTTGCGAAGTCGGTCTTCAGGCAATACATTCCTGAACACACATCTTGCAGATCCGTCCCGAAGAAGACGTTGAAGACTGTGTTTATTATGTTGTTCCCGAAACGATTTAACCTCTTGATGTTGACTCTGTCCTTTCTTGCTCCAATTACTTGGTTATAGACTGAAGCTTTATCGAGTAATCTATCTATTTCACTCGGGTTATATGTAGAATCCCCGTCAATTATCACCAGATATGGTGTCTTTATGACTTCGAAGGCAGTTTTAATTGCACCCGCTTTCCCTTTCCCTTTTTGTTGAATTATTTCAACACCAAAATTCTTCGCGTTCGTAACAGTATTATCAATTGAATTTCCGTCGACTATAAGAATTTTTGAAAATCCCTCTATTTGCAGGTTTTGTAGTACAAACCCTATTGATTCTTCCTCATTTAGAGTCGGTACAATTACAGTTACTTCACTTCTCTCTATTTGATGAGAAATCGCGTTTGTTAATGAAATCTCATCTTCTACAATATTCCCAAATTGTGAAGACAAGGATAATCACAGAGCGGTATTATAACAATGCAGCTGTTTCTATTAATAAATTAGTAGGTAGCCTTTTTAGTCAAATTTAGTAGCAATCTTCAGTTTTTAAAAGAGTTCTTGAATAAAGGAAATGCATTGAAAATAGTTACACATACTTTTAAAAAAGTACTCAAGCGTTCCGCCAGAGTTTATACGAATTAAGTTATTCTTTAATATCACATATGAAAAAACGATTACATGGCTTGTCCTCTATGCGACGTATGGAATAGAGAACGTGAAAACGTTCTCTTCGAAGATGAAGGATTCGTTATCATTAGAACAAAATTTCTGAAGGGCCATAGAGAGCGTGTTATGCTGCTTTCTAAAAAACATATAAAAACCTTGGAAAACTTTACGGGACTAGAAGAGAAATATGAGCGGGAGATAAAGAAGATCTTCAGTTACACATACAAAGCTATAGTCATGGAAGGAAAGTTTGGCTCGGTCCCCGATCACTGGCACGTCTGCATAACTGATCTCGATCCATCCAGCCAAGACTTTGAACAAGTGCTGGGAACTCCATGGATTCAGGTAATAGACATCAAATCTTGGAAGTAACGTACCAATGACTGAAAAGTTACACTTACACCGTATCGTGTGGGTATTTTTTTAAGGACCACAATGCCTATCTACCATTGAGCGTGATTAGGCTTCATGTTCATATCGAGGAAAGGCTTACAGAATCACTTTACCTTACTCGAAAATATTATTAAATACCTATTAAAATATGGAAAAGTCACTATTTCGGACATTCGAGAAAAAACGATCTACCAATTCTCCAGCCGAGAGGTCTCCTGGGTCTTAAAGAAGCTAAGAAAAATTGGATTAGTCACCTACGAGGGAAGGGTCTGGTACCTGAATGAAACCATGATTAAAAGTATGGGCTTACTCGCTTTCCAAGAAATTCTAGCCTACGCCCTAAAGAAACAATGATTTCAGTATTGTTTTGATCTTACACTTAAATTTGAGATACTCAGCTAGTCTTCTTGAAATAGAAGATACTTATGCGTGCACAGGTTATTGAATCAAAGCATGTTGATTATGATATGAACTCAGAATTATGACTGGTTTCTTATTTCGGGCCAGATAAGAACATCACTTGATGGATTCCACTAGGCTTGGTTTCCCGTAATATCGATTTCCACATTAAAAGTCGATATGTCATGGATGTCGCTTTTAACGGTTAATGTTAATGTTGCTTGTGTAGAAGCTTGTGGAGCTAGACTAGTATTTTCTTTATTCCAAGTTATAGTGATGTGGTTGGGTGCGTCGGCTGGGCTCCAGCTACTAAGAGTGCATTGTAAAGTTGCGGAGAGAGTGCCTAAGTTTTTAATATAAATCGTCTTTGTAATGCTCCCTCCCGGGGCTAAAGTTCCCCAAGTTATGCTGGTTAATGGTGTTGTACATGCAGAGTCGCTGTATATTCCGAGAGTTAGACTGTTAGTAATAGAACCTGTACTGGTGATTGACTGTTTTGTAGTTAGTAATCCCGATATCTCAATTGCCCCCACCGAACATAAAGTAATTAATATTAACACAAGAGATAACCGGAGTTTTGAAGTTCCAGCCATTGAATTATGGCTATAACTTAAATTTAAAGGGGTTTATGGAGACAGTATACATATTAAATTTGATAAATATATATTTGAAGTAATTATAATGAATCAGAATCTACCACGATATAAAGTAACATTTCGTGAATCTGACTGACTTCAATACCTGAGTTTTACAAAAAGTATACCTAATCCTCGTTACCAAAAAGTATTTTTCTGAAAAACGGGCTTCTTTCGTAATTTAAAATATGAAAAAAAGGACTGTCATAACATCGAGTGTGATATTATTTGGAACCTACGAGAATAAACTTTGAAAGCTCTGTCAACGAAGATACTTTGTTCCTTAATTTGACTGCTTATCTCTCATAAAGAACCATGCCCGTAAAAATGAGCTGACCGCTAATACGATGAAAGTTATTCCAAATCCTGCACCAATCAATCCAAGATAATTGAAGTAGCTAGTCTGAGTAGGAATATATTTTTGTGGTATCGTGCTCATTAAAGTTGTAATAAAGCTCTGGAAATTGATTCCCAAAACAAGGGAGCCAATACCAATTATGAGCTCAAAGATACCTGAAAATATTTCTAGAAATGGGAGAACCGTTAATTTCATGGGCTTACGATTTTGAGTCAAGATCTACCACGTTTTACAATTAAATTCAACTGGTATTTATAATTTAGCGAACATTTTTGGTGGGGAGTATAAAATTTAGGGTTTCCGATAAATGACTACAGTATTAGACGAGTATCAGACTAGGTTTGCCAGACTTCGTAGCTGGTAAGCTAATAGTAGAAGTATTACAAAGATAGGCAAGATTGTTTTTAATTTCACATCTTTAATTTTTCTAAATTCAATCATCCCCATCGCAGCGTATAATCCGAAGGGAATATTGAAGAGGACCCGGGATTTAGTGTTCACGTCAACAATCAAAAAGACTAGACTTGTTGCCAACGGGAAAAGGATGAAGTAGAACCTCGAAGTTCCATTCAAGTTATGTTTGAGCAGCCCCAAAACTACAATACTCAGTAGCATGATGTTAGCAAGGGTCCCACTAAAATAGAAAATCGAGCTCACTATGCTACCCAGGAAAGTATCAAAGTTTGCTACCCCGTTGAGGGTTCTCAGAGCTCTGATTACTCCTACGCCACCTAACATGTTGCTTTGGATGATCTCCGCAGCTCCGAATCCGATTGCAATAATGATGACCAGTGCAACTAGAAGGACTCTGGTTCTCTTCTCCTTGCTTCGAAGGAGAAGTGGAATAGCTGCGAGGGCCAAGACCGGTATGTATTGGTCGAAGGTCCAGGGATGAGTGAATAGTAAAGTGACTCCGAAGAATATTGTTCCTACTAGATATCGCCAGTTCATCGAATCGATCCATTTGAAGAACATTGTGAGCGTTATGAAGGCGAATGCGAGACCAAGCATGTCAGCTAGAAGAAAACCGTATAACCCAGCTACCGTTTGGAAGCCCGTTACAGTGAAAAAGGAAGCCCATATGGCGCATTCGGAGTCACCTGTCACCTCTCTAGTGAGGTAAAAAATGGATAGTGCGAGTAGGGGGATGACTACAACCGGGAAGAGAGATACAGCCCAGTAAGAATTGAGACCCAGCAGTCTCTGGAATCCGAGGAGAAGTATGAATAAGACGGGCCTTGAGCCGGAGTAGACCTCGGTTATCTGCGTGATGTCCTTGTTTACCTGATCTAGGTAGGGGACATAGTGCATAACATCGGTTCCTATGTTAATGGAGTTGGGATTGACTCCTGGTAGATTCGGGTAGATGGCAGCCAGGACGCCGAGTCCAATTATTAGGGAGAGATATAGGACTATTCTCCGATCAATCAAATTCAGCTGAATAGTCGTTTTTTGGATGGGGGTCTTCTGAAGAAATGTTGTGGATTTATAGATGCTCGCGATTACAATCGCCACGACGCCGAAAATTGAGAGTGGCGCAGTGATGAAGTATAGATAAAATTCCTGGATGGCTAGTCCACTTAGTGGGTACGGCCATCCGAGTGGATAGAAGATGAGCCAGTAGATCAGCGATGAGAGGTAAACTGTTGATAATGAGACTAAAAGGATCGTGAGGAATTCGTTCAAAAGCCTAAGCCTGTAGACCCCTAATGAGACGATTAGGAGAGAAGATACGACGAGCGCTAAGTCAAAGCCGGTTATTGGGTATAGAAAAAAACCCGCCAGCGATATTACACTGAGGAGTACACTAGACCTGCTTAAAAAAATGAAGCATATCGCTGCCAACAAGGCGATAATTGGGATAACATCGAAGCCAATTGTATATATGTCCTGGTATGTTAAGCGGTGCTGCACGAAGGCGAATATTACACCAGATACTTGGACGAGATAAAGCGATGAAAGAAGGCCCAACAATGTAAATGGCAAGACCCTCAAAAGCGAATAGGATGAGCGGAAGTTTCCTATCAGCTTTCTTGGATTAAACATAAAAAAACCTAGGAAGGAAGGCTATAGAGCTACCAACGTGGTAAACAGAGGTCTGTGCTGAGAACGGGCCCTTTAATGCTGCCCGAACAACTTCCACATCCATCACATATGGTATAGCGGATGCATCCACATCCAATACCGTCGTAATTGTTTTCAAGCTCGAACCAGATTCTCTGAGTCGTGCATGGCTTCAGATCCATTGTGAACTTGATGCAACCAGACAACGTGTTGACAGTGGCACCCTCAGAAGATCCGATGACCACGATATCTTTGAAGGCGCTGAAGAGCTCAACCGACGTCACGTCTTTCGACCCGGCGCTCACCTCGTAGATGAACTTTACACCGGACTGAGTATTCTCAGTTCCAACGAACCTTATCGAACAGGGTGTGTTGCAGTAGTCAGACCAGTCGAATCTGCAATCGATTCTGTGGTTTTCGATTTGGTCGTAGTCTGTGCATGCCTGACTAGGAGTGATAAGGGGAGCACAGATAGTAATTGCGAATAGTGCAATTATAGACAGGGATAGTGTATATTTTTTATTCATTTTGCTTGCATCTTTGTAAACTACTTTAATCTATATAAGAATATCATACTAATGTTTAGAACAATTGATTAGTGATTTAATAGATTTATATAAATATGTTGCGATCGAGTTGAATTAGTTAGTATTTCCATAATAAAATGACTGTAAAACGTATGATATGTACCTATGATTCTTATCAAGCATCCATAACCTCTTTAAAATAGAATAACAAAGAAAAATAGGAATAAAAGATGAGTTGCCCCAACTACATCAACGATTTATGTTACTTAGATCTACCCAAAAGCACAATATCTACAAAGAATTTCAACAAACGTGCAGGGAGAGTCAAAAGACCTTGCTTATCTCATAAATATTCCGTATGCCCCAGGATAAAAGACAAATAAAATCAGTTTCCATAGGTACCATAGACTCCTTATCTTCTCGGAACAAAAAGATAGTCGCTCTTTCAAATCACGTATGGGATAATGGGTCGTTTAGTAAGGGATTGCTTACGACTCCTGGTTAAGCGTCAAATACTTCATTCTCGTTACTTCAGCAAATGCTGAGAATGATCTGGAATTAATAGAGATAACTATACGCAAGTTTGCGCTGGAAACACGACAACTACTCTTATATTATCCCTCCGGGCTTATCAAACGGCAGTAGCCCGGTCGTCTAGCGGTCAAGGATCGGGGCCTCTGGAGCCTCTGACGAGAGTTCGAATCTCTCCCGGGCTACCATCGCTTGAGCGGGTAGAATACCGTTTTAGGGTTTCTGGGGGCCGTTTCAGCTTAGGAGTCGCTGGGCATGGCGCAGGGTCTTCCTCACAGATCCTATATTCTACCGTGCGCGCGAGCCCAAATTTACCGGATCCTAAGGATAACTTCAGGATAAAAGGATGAGTTGAGCCCGGGGGGCGTATAAGATTCTACGCTCAAGTGAGGGCTAACACGGTGTATATGTGAAAGTCCTTCACTCTCCTTCAGAAATATGCCCATACGCGCGTGCGCCTGCATCGGTGCGATGCCTTCGGCCCGGTCCATATCTTCTGGTTATCGGTCCGCGGACTTAAAAGGGGTGGACTCAGGCTTTTCCGTGAAAACTGTTATCCCCTCCGCGTCCGCTTTTTCTAGGGGTTGGGCTTGAGGATTCTACTCGTGGTGCCCATCAGTGGGATTAACGACGCTGAGATCGAGCTGAGGCTCAGCTTCCTCAGGTCGATCGCGGGGCCTGGGACCGAGCTGGGGTACGTGCAGGTTAGTGGGGGTCCTCCTGCGATCGAGTGCGCGGTCGACCACGTCAGGGCGGCCGCCGAGGTGCTGAGGTGCGTCGAGGAGGAGGCGGGCCTATGGGACGCGGTGATAGTCTGGTGCGCGGGGGACCCAGGCGTCGAGGCGGCCCGGACACTCGTCGACATCCCAGTGATCGGTCCGGGGGAGGCCATGAGGGCTCTGGCCTCGACGCTGGGGAAAAGGGTCTGCGGGGTTCCGGCTCCGCTGCCTGTGCTCGAGCTCAGGAAGGATCTGGGGAAGACGTTCGAGCTCACGAAGGCGAAGGTGGAGGGACTCGCCCGCGAGGGCTACGACTCTTTCTACCTCGACTGCCTCGGGCTCTTCGGCATGGGGAGGCCAATGAGGGAGGCGACTGGGCTGCCGGTGATCGACCCGGCTGAGGCTTCGCTGAAGATGGCTGAGGTCTCGGTCGAGCTAGGGCTCCGGCCTAGCAGGGTCGCCTATCCGAGGTATCCGCCGCCGCACAGGCGCGGCTGAGTGCCGAGGCTGTACATAAGGGTTTTTTCAGGTTATTCCTTGTTAGAGGGAATATCGGTTTTCAGCGTGCTCCGTTTTGTGTTTTTATATAGATTCTATAGGATTTGGATTAACCTCGTTTTTACTCCCCCTCGGTTAAGCTTAAAGATCAATTCCTACGAAGACGCCTCATGGACTCCTTCACCTCATACATCCTCAGACAAGCCTACGAGAAAGTCGGCAGACTCGGCGATGGACTCGCCAAGATAGACAAACAGATCGACTGGGAGCGGTTCCGACCCATAATCAAGGCAATGTACAGAAACGACACCCAGAGAGAGAGAGCGCCACATGGGTAAGAGAGCGCATGATGGCCTGCGGAACTAAGTGGATGCTGCCCGGGCACCGTGTGCTCTGAAAACGTTTTCATAGGAGCGCGCGCCCTCGTCCGGGGGCGTCGTGCCCTGATCTTCTGGATGTGAGGTAGGATATCCCAGCGGGCGGCCGGGAAAAGGCCAAAGAATACCAACCTCCGCTCGGGCGGTGGTCTCTCCCGGGCTACCAATTTATGATCTTCTCGTGAGCGAAACGCTTCATACTCTAACATTAAATGAGGCACATCGTATACCTAGTTGATTCTCTTGAAGGACGCTTGGACAATAGCCATTGAGGCCCTTAGCTGGGCGGAGCTTCAAGAGATGAATGAGGACGCCGCATTAAGAAAAACACTGAAACAGCTTAGGGTCAAGGATAGGAGCGCAGCCAATGATGCAGGAATCCTTCTATACAATGTCATGAAGAGAAGAAACACCATTGATTACCTCATCAATTCTGCCCTTGAGCCTATTGAATTTGTGACCCTCGACCTAGGTCTGAGGAGCTTCCTGAGGCTCTATACCTACATGATCCACTACGGTGGTTACTCCTACTCAGAGGCACACCAGTTGACGGAGCATGTCAGGGACTTACTGGGTGATAAAAAGCTCAAGCCAGTAGAGGACGCCCTTGATCTGATTCCACACCAAAGGAGACCATGGGATAAACTAAACAAGGAGGAGGAATTAGCGTACAGATGCTTCTTACCAATCTGGTATGTGAAGTACATCTTCAGGTCCTTTGACGAGCGAACAGCAGCTGATCTAATCCAACCAATCGACACACCAAGGTATATTCACATAAACACCCTGAGAGGGGACGATTCGGTAATTAATCTATTAAATAGAAGCGGTTTTCAGTTCGAGAAAGTCCCAGAACTAGAACATACGTATCGTGTACTCGGCGACTCGATTGGTCTAACAGACACCAAGCCTTACAGAGATGGCATCTTCATAATTCAGGATAAAGCAAGCATACTCGTAGGTGAGGTCACCGCACCCAAACAAAGCGACACTGTACTCGACATCTGCGCGGCGCCTGGTGTTAAAACTAGTCACCTCGCGGGCATAATGGGCAACCATGGCAAAATTATCTCCATCGACTCCGATTCGAGGAGACTCGCCTCATGGAACAGGCTAATCGATAGGATGGGGGTTACAAACGCTAAATCGATGCTAGTTGACGCCACAACCGATTATATTCTTCCCACAGGTGATGTGGACCTTGTTGTCCTCGACCCACCGTGCTCGGGTACGGGCACATTCAACAACATTCCTTCAGGTAAGTGGAGGGTGACTCGTAGATTAATCGAAGAGAAAGCGGAAATTCAAAAGAGGCTAATAGAGAAAGCAGCACCCCATCTGAAGAAAGGCGGATCACTGATCTATAGCACATGCAGCGTGACCGTTGAGGAGAACGAGGAAGTCATCAAGGGCTTCCTCGAGGGACATCGTGATTTTAGACTAGTGGAAGCCAAGCCAAAGTTGGGAATGGATGGTTTACTTGGGCTTAAAGAGGCTCAGAGACTCATCCCCTCGATCCACATGTGTGAAGGCTTTTTCATAGCAAAACTTGAGAAATCTAGGTAAGTACGTAGGATTGTGTGCCTCACAACACATTGAAAAACTACGAATTTTTCATAAAAATGCATACTTAAATGCATCCATGTGCAAAACCCCACTTCAAATTTAACATTATCTTAGTGAAATGATGGATTCCTAACATTAGATGCGTATCCATAATCGTATTTAATTAAAAAAGTCTCATTCCTTTATATGGAATCCGTAGAAACGCCCAAACTGACAATGGGATGGCTCGATGAATGATAGGAAAGAGGAGAGATAAACTCGAGGTCATCGAGGACATTCTGAAGGCAGCCGACACACCCCGTGGTGCGAATAAGACGCGTCTTGTCTACGGGTCTAACCTCAACTTCAACCGCCTTTCGGTCTTTTTGCCCTTTCTACTTGAGAAGGGTCTACTTGAGGAGTCTGAGGATGGCGCCGTCTACGTAACAACCGTTAAGGGTAGAGAGTTCATCAAACAGTTAGCCGGAATGCAGAAGATGCTGTGATGCTACAGCTGAAGGTAGTCTTTATCTAGCTTCGCAGCCTCGCCGCCTATACTAATTTCGATGAATCCGAAGTCTCGGAAGAAATTCACGACCTTGAGCATCATCTCTCTGTCGAGTTTAGTTTCAGAGACTAGGTCGTCAATTAGATGCCAGTCACCGTTAGACAAAGATTCAAGGACGATACTAATCTTTGAGGCACTCATGCACTCGCCGACTTTCGGATCGTTTGTAAGCATATGATTCTTTTGAATCATTGTTTCTTATTTAAGATTTGTAGATTCTGGATGCATTGCGTCGCTGAGCAACACCACGAATACCATAACTCCAACGAAGCCATTAGTTCAGGTGGAATCTTAGGGGTACCTTGAGATCAAGTGCAGGTAAAAGAATCGGTATCTTCCAAACGATGATGGGGTACATGTAAATATAAAAAATGGCATCGAACAAGCGACCCCAGAGAACACGAGATGTTTGAGAAACCGGATATAACTCTTAATAATATTGAAAAGCTAAAGTTAGACGAAAACTACTCCTCATCGAGGCAGAATGGGCATAGAAGCTTCTCCATGTGCCCCGCCGGATAGTTTACAACTATACCATGCTTCTCACATCTAAAGGCGTAGAATGGCACCGCCGCTTTCCAGCCGTGCATTTTGAAATCTCCAATATGCACGTGGCCGTTTAGTGTAATCCTCAAGGCGTGATAAGGAGTAATGCCAGATGCGAGGACCTTGAGGAAGGCGAGACGCTCGTCCTTCTTGCTCTCTACGGCTAAAGGCGTAGATCCATGCGAATCCTTGACCTTATTTTCTTCGCCCATGAGATATCAAACCATCATTAAAATAATAAAGAAATATGTGTCTAAAGGAGATACACACATAAGGAAAAATGCTGTCCTCCATATGAAACTCTACTTAGACTAATAACAAAGAGATATAGGATACTTCTTTACGCGAGATACATCTTTTTCTCCAACTGACTAATATGAATATATCTCCATAGGTGCCTCACCTGCGAGATAATTATCCCAAAAAACAGAAATTCTATTCCGGTATTAATGAATAAGCCAATGTAGAGGTCGAGTTGTGGCGACCAAAACCCACTAGTAACTAGAGTATGAGACCAAAACAGGAAAAATAGTCCGGGCACAATTAAGAGAATCGATGCCAAAAAAGAATAGAATACTATAGGATTATATTTTCTCCCAAGTGACAAGATAGTCTTCACGATTTTGAACCCGTCTCTCAAGGGGTTCAATTTCTGTACACCTATCCTTGTTCTATAGGCGATCGGAACCTCCTTTATGCTATTGGAGTTAGCAGCCTGAGCAGCGATCTCAACCTCAACATCGAAACCTTTGCTATTGAGCACCAGTGTCTTCGCGAAATTAGTTCTGAGGATGTAAAGACCCGAACAAACGTCAGTCAAATGAGTCCCAAAAAAGACGTTAAAACATAAATTAATCATATTATTGCCGAAACGATTCAACGGCTTAATATTAACCCTATCTCTCCTACTCCCTATCACCTGGTTAAACTTCGCGGCCTCTCTTGCGAGAAGCTCGATGTCCACCGGATCATACGTGGAGTCACCGTCAATCACAATAAAATATGGTGTCCTAACATGATTAATAGCGGTCTTGATAGCACCAGTCTTACCTCCCCCTTCCTGTTGAATAGGTTTTATCCCAAATTTCTCCACTTCTTCAACTGTATTATCCCTCGAGTATCCATCTACAACAAGGATATTCTCAAAGCCTTCTCGTTGAACCTCCGAAAGGACACTCCCTATCGCCTTCTCTTCATTTAAAGTTGGTATAACTACAGTAATCTGATTCCTATCAATTATGTATCTAGTATCATCTTCGAATATATGCTCATCAAGTAGTCTCAAATCAAGGGAGGATTTCATATTAAATCCGCCTAATACTTGTGCGTACTTGGTGTTTCTTTATTTATAACCCAGATGGTTTTTTATTTCTAATCATTGATTAGTTTTGGATGTGTTAATCAGTATTATAAGAACTTGACCTAATAAATGTATAAAATTAATTAATAATGAGCACAAAATTGATGAAAATCACAGTCTAATTAATAATTTCCTTTTTATTAAAATTCATTTATTTTAATTAATTGGAAAACTGTATTAACTAGATCCCATTTTAAAAATTGACCGACAAAACTAGATTAAAACATTGATAAAAATGAGTCGAAATTTAACACATACATTGAAAAACAAACAAAGACGTTATCAAGACAAACCATCACGTAAGTAAACAATTGAGTCTCAATGAATAAATTAGTCCAAAAAAGTAACTTACCTAATGTTTGATCTCCTTCAAACACTCCCCACAGATCAACTTCGACTCCCAGCCAACTGGAGCTGAGACCTGAAGGCCATGTTTAGAGCATTTGAACAGATAGAGCGGTAACTGATTGTTATTCTTCAGTGTGATCATGCCAACCTTCGTATACCCAAATATTTTAAAGGATAATTTATTGATGACATTAAAACTGAAACTTGTAATAGAAAACGTATTGACTCTAATTAGCTTTAAAATTTCACTCCTGTTTAAAGGTAGGACTAATCGATCAGTACCCGTGGAGGTCATCCATTATTTACTAAAAGCATGCAAGTATAATTTCTTTTCCTCATCAATATAGTCATTATTTTCACTTAAATGGTAATTAAGTCGAAATTATTGAAATCAAAATTTGACTAATTTGTACAATTTTCAAAGTAACGTGATAGAATATTGTAGCATTTATTTAATTATTTTATGATGATTCAACACAATTTTTGTTAA
>Ga0187878_1001376_pt1 | contig 23869 bp, 18 predicted proteins | sample June2016WEW_17_1_FD_132979 | JGI IMG/M metagenome (GOLD analysis project Ga0187878, IMG submission 132979) | Peatland microbial communities from SPRUCE experiment site at the Marcell Experimental Forest, Minnesota, USA - June2016WEW_17_150 | ecosystem: Environmental > Terrestrial > Soil >...
GGAAACCGGGCGGGACATCAACCAGGCAATCAGCGACGGCGTTATGGGCAATCTAGGCCTGGGTGAATCCGTGGGGCGCTACCTCAGCGTGATCCAACCGGCATGTGGCGCGTTCAGCATTTTATTGCAGGCTTATACGCGAGCTATCCCTGTTACGGTACATGTCACCATCGGCGCCGACATCATTCACAACCATCCCGGCTGTGCCCCTGCTGCGATCGGCGAGGGCTCCCATCGCGATTTCCGCACGTTGGCAACCCTCGTGGCCGGAATGAACGGCGGCGGAGTCTATTTGAATTGCGGATCCGCCGTGACGCTGCCCGAGGTGTTTTTGAAGTGTGTGACCCTGGTGCGCAATTGCGGCAGCGAGCTGAAGGATTTCACTACCGCCAATCTCGACTTCATCCAACATTATCGGCCGCGCGAGAATGTCATCAAGAGACCCGTGCAAAAGGGAGGCGTCGGCATTCCAATCACGGGCCACCACGAAATCCTGATTCCTTTGCTCGCTGCCTGGCTAGTGGAATTATCTCCGGGCACCGGGACCGATCACTGAGACCCGGGACCTCAGATCCGTAAGCGCCAACCTACGATCACTACCGCCCGATGTAACTTTTCTCAGAAATTCCCGTATTGTCTGCGATCGTGAAGTAATTCCAGGCGCAAGACGCTCTCAGCCGTAAAATGGGAAGCCTCGTCGACGGTGAAATCCGATGACTGATTTCCAACAGATCTACCAGCGTTATGCTCCGGATGTTTACCGCTTTGCCCTCTATCTTTCCGGCAATCCTGCACTCGCGGAAGACATCACGTCCGAGACTTTCGTGCGGTTGTGGACTTCGGACGAGACGATCCGGATGCAGACCGTGAAAGCTTACCTGTTCGCCATCGCGCGGCATCTCTATATCGACGATCGCCGGGCAGCAAGGCGGCGCGCGGAGATCGGATCCCAATTGATGGAGACCGGCAGCAGTCCCGAAACGGTGGCAACTTCCAGGTCCGAACTGCAGTGGGTGCTGAAGCTGCTGCAGGATCTGCCGGAGACGGATCGGGCCGCGCTGCTGATGCGGGCTCAGCAGGAACTCCCTTACGAAGAGATCGCTCGTGCGCTGGGGCTTTCGGTCGTAGCCGCCAAGGTCAAGGTGCATCGTGCCCGTATGAAGCTCGCGGCTGCCAAAGCAGGCATGTCCGCGGCAGCAGAATCCGAAGGAGGTGTTCGATGAAAATCACTCGAGATGTCGTAACCGATCTTCTCCCGACCTATTTGGCAAATGAGGCAAGCGCCGACAGCCGTGCTCTGGTCGAGGAGTTTTTCCGCCAGGATCCGGAGTTTGCGCGCCTGGCGAAAGATAGGCAAAAGGAAGACTTGCTTGGCGCGCCGCCGCGCGCGCCGCTGGGAAAGGAGCAGGAGCTCGAAACCTTGATTCGCACCCGAGCCGCGCTCCACGTGCGCGCATTATGGCGCACGTTCGCGATTCTGTTCACGCTGCTCCCATTGAGTTGCGCATTCAGTTCCAGGGGACTCGTATGGATCATGATCCGCGACGCCCCGGCGTTTGCCGAAACCTGCATCGTCATCGCCATCATCTGCTGGGTGATGTATTGGAGGACCCGGCGCAAGCTCCGGTCCACCGGGATCTGACCAACGCTCACACAGCAAGGCCGTTCACCGGCAAGGGGACTAACGACGCAAAATATCAAAAACGTTTAAAAACTTCAGGTCGTGCCCCCGGGTCGCTTCTGCCAACTGCGGCTGGATCATTCTTGGGTAGCGCCGGGGTTCTGTTTCACGTACAGTAGATCATCGCAGCAAATAATCGACGCCGACAAGACATGATATCGCGTGAACGCTGGCTCTCTCTTTTGCTGGGCGAAAAACCCGACCGCATCCCCACGGATTATTGGGCAACGCCCGAGGTGACCGATCGTCTCTTGAGAGAATTGAGGTGTTCTGATCTGGAACAACTGTATCAGGCACTTCACATCGATGCCGTTGTGCAAGTTGAGCCGCCGCACAAAACCAATCATTATCCCAATGACCGGCTGGCTGATATATGGGGGTTGCGGCGCAAGAGGGTTAGCTACGGAACCGGCGCATACGAGGAATTCGATAACCATCCTCTTGCCGCCGTCACCACAGTCGAGGAAGTACACCAGTATCGGTGGCCACGTGCTGACGATTGCGACTACGAAGCCTACAGGAATTTGCTCGAGGCAGCCCCGAGGCACCGCGCGGTGCGGACCGGCAATTTCGAACCGTTTCTTCTCTACGCAGCACTCCGCGGACTCGAACAGGCGATGATGGACTTCCTTGCTGCCCCGGAAATACTGCAAGCTTCAATGGATCACATCTTCGATTATCATTATGAAGTAGCCCAACGGGCCTTCGAGATCGGGAAAGGTTGCATCGATGTGACGTATATTGCAGAAGACCTGGGCGGACAAAACAGTCTTTTGTTCAGTCTTCCGCACATCCGGTGCTTCATACTTCCAAACCAAAAGAAGATGGCGGACCTCGCACGGAGTCACGGCATTCATATTTTCTATCACAGCGACGGTGACGTTCGGAGCGTGATACCTGATTTGATTGGTGTGACGGGCATTGAGGTGTTGAACCCAATCCAGTGGCGGTGCCCATCCATGGAAAGAAATGCTCTCGTGCGCGATTTCGGCGACAAAATCATCTTCCACGGCGCCATGGACAATCAACAGACACTCCCCTTCGGAACCGCGGCGGATGTGCGCGCCGAAGTTCTCGAGAACATCGGGATATTCTCATCAGCGCGCTGGATATGTGCGCCCTGCCATAACATCCAACCCATTACTCCAACGGCTAATATCCTGGCGATGTACGAGACCGTACACGAATATGGGGAATTGTTTTGAGCGTCACAGTTTGAGCAGTTGCGCCGCATACTTCGTAAAGGCGACGAACTTCTCATCCTGCCGGATCGGATCGAAGTCGTGTTCGGTGCGGAGAGCTTCCAGGTCGGTGAAACCCGCGCCGAGAGCCTGCATCAGATTCTCAACGGCGCGATCGACGTTTCCTATGGAGGCATTTAGTCGGGCCGTGAAATAATAATCCTTCCAGGTTTTCTTTTGAGTGGTCGTCGCCATCAGGCCCTCGCCCTCGGATTTTTTGAGAATATCCGGGTCGAGGCTGAGTCCCTTCTTGATTTCCACCAGGCCCTTTTCCTGATTCTTTTTTTGCCAGAGCAGATTCCCAAAATTGATGTGAAAGGATGCCTCGTCGTTCTTGAGCGAAATGGCCTTTTTGAAGTAACGCTCGGCCTTCCTCTTGTTGGCTTCCGCAAAGTAGACCGTTCCCATGTTGTTGTAAGAATAGGCGTACTTCGGGTTGAGGCTGATCGAGCGGGTGAACGCATCGACCGCTTGAGGGTAGAACTTCAAACGAGAATAGGTGATTCCCAGTTTGTTAAAGAGATATTCGCTGTTCGGGTTGAGCCGGCAGGCTTCGAGATACTTGATAAGCGCGGCGTAGTAATCCTTGCGCGCAAAGGAAATGTCGCCCTCGTTAGCGGTATCGGTAGACCGCTTGACATCCTCCGGGGAGACGGCGGGAATCCGGACCGCGGCTTGCCAGCAGCCCGCGGCGACGCTCAACAAAATCAGAGTCAAAGTGCTAATTATGATGCGTCGCGCAGGCGAGCCAAGCTTCCGAGAGGAGGCCACTCTCCGTGTATGCTTGCTTCCCTGGGCCAACATTATCAATATCTTAAGCTTTCGAGGGCGTGGGCGCAAGCGATCGCCATTCTCCCCAGATGCGGCGCGCATCAACGGAGTTTCTACAGGGATCCGACAAAGCTCGAAGCTCTGATTTCAAAATGAAATGTGTGCTGAAGGAAGATGAAGTTCACGGGAACAGAATAGTCGATGATCACGTCCAGATCGCGCGCGGAGCGCTCCACGGTGATATTCTCACGCGTGAGATTGACTTCGTCTTTTTTTGCGGTCTCCAGGATGTTCTGCACGAGAATCTCATCTGTGAAAAAGTGAGATCCAGCACGGCTGACTTCGGTTGCGATGTCTCCCTTCAAATTTGAGTAGGCTATGTACGACGGGCCGGCCTGCACTGCCGTCAGCACGGCGACGCAGGCCAGGATCATGGTAAAGAGACAGCCCAACGTTCCTTTGCCGCCGCAATCTCTCAAGGTCCGAATTGTGCCCCGGCTCAATTGCATAGATCTTCCTTCCGTGGGACGGCTTATGACAACCTGATCGGCAGGCGCCGACCGTTCCATTAGTGACGGGCGCCGCACAATGGGCGCAATCGACGGCCTCGACCCGTGTCTCGCGCCATCTGCGATCCGGCATCCGTCATTCCACTTTGAGCACGGCAAGAAAGGCTTCCTGGGGAATTTCCACCTTTCCCAGTTTTTTCATGCGTTTTTTGCCTTCCTTTTGTTTTTCGAGGAGTTTGCGCTTCCGGGTAATATCCCCTCCGTAGCACTTGGCGATCACGTTCTTGCGCATCGGCCGCACGACTTCGCGGGCAATCACCTTGCTGCCGATAGCGGCCTGGATGACCACCTCGAACATCTGGCGCGGAATCAACTCTTTCATCTTGGCTGCCAGGAGCCTGCCTCGTTGCTGCGCGTTGTCCTGGTGGATGATGAGGGAAAGAGCGTCGACGGGCTCGCCACTGACCAGGATGTCAAGTTTGACCAGCCGGGATTCCTTGTAGCCCGAGATGTGGTAATCGAGGGACGCATACCCGCGCGAGACCGATTTCAGCCGGTCGTAGAAATCGAGGACGATTTCGCCCAGGGGAAGTTCATAGGTGATCATCACCCGGTTGGTCGCAACGTATTCGAAGCCTTTCTGGACTCCGCGTTTTTCTTCCGCCAGTTTGAGGATAGCGCCAACGTAATCGCTGTGGGAAAGAATCATGGCCGTGATCATCGGTTCTTCGAACTTGTCGATGTCTCCGGCGGCGGGGAGCTTGGAGGGGTTGTGTACTTCGAAGACCTCGCCTTTCTTGTTGGTGACGCGATAACGCACACCGGGAGCCGTCGTAATCAGCGACAGGTTGAATTCGCGCTCCAATCGCTCCTGCACGATCTCCATGTGCAGCAGGCCGAGGAAGCCGCATCGGAAGCCGAACCCGAGGGCGCCCGAGGTGTCCGGCTCGTAATAAAAGGAGGAATCGTTCAGCTGGAGTTTCTCGAGCGCATCGCGCAGGTCTTCGTACTGGGCGTTGTCAATCGGATAGAGCCCGGCGAAGACCATCGGCTTCACTTCCTGAAAGCCCGGCAGCGGTTCGAGGGTCGGGTGCGCATCGTCCGTGATCGTGTCGCCGATCTTGCTGTCGGCGATGCGTTTGATGCCGGCGGCGACAAACCCAACCTCCCCTACAGACAGTTCCTCCACTTCCTGGAACTTCGGAGTAATGATCCCGACTTGTTCCACGTTGAACGCCTGCTGAACGGCCATGAGCCGGATCTTCATGCCTCGGCGCAGCGTGCCGTCGATTACACGGACAAGCACGATCACGCCGCGGTACGGATCGAACCATGAGTCGAAAATCAGGGCCTTGAGCGGTTTGTCGTACTCGCCGCGGGGCGGAGGAAAACGATGAACGATCGCCTCCAGAATTTCTTCGGTGCCGACTCCTTCTTTAGCGCTGGCGAGAATCGAGTCTTTCGCATCCAACCCGATAATGTTTTCGATCTGATCTCGCGCCCGCTCAATGTCGGCGCTGGGAAGGTCGATCTTGTTGATGACGGGCACGATCTCGAGATGATGGTCCAAGGCAAGGTAGGTATTGGCCAGAGTTTGCGCTTCGACGCCCTGGGAAGCGTCCACAATCAGAAGGGCGCCCTCGCACGCGGAGAGGCTGCGGGAAACCTCATAGGAGAAGTCGACGTGGCCGGGAGTGTCGATGAGGTTCAAGAGATAGTCCTTGTCATCCAGCGCGTGGTATTTCAGACGCACGGCATGAGCCTTGATCGTGATGCCCCGTTCGCGCTCCAGGTCCATGGCGTCGAGCACTTGATCGGACATTTCGCGCTTGGTAAGAGCTCCCGTGAGCTCCAGCAAACGATCAGCGAGCGTCGACTTGCCATGATCGATGTGGGCAATTATCGAAAAATTGCGGATGTATGCCTTGTCAGTCAATCCAAAAAACCTCGTGGAAAGGATTACTCAAAAACAGAAATCATAGCACACCATCACCTGATCCACGGGGTTCGGATTCAGGTCCTGAATGCCAAGACTCCCCGATGCCAAAAACAAATGGGTCAAAGAGTTACAAGATTTTGTTTTTGTGGCGAGTTGCGATCCAGGCGTTCTGTAGGGCAGATGGTTTCCGGAATGTCTGCAGGACTGTGCTAGAATGCGCCTCCGCATGAATTATCGCAGCATCCATCTGATCGTTCCGCGCGAGCAGTGGCGCCGAAACCGGCTCGCCATCAATATCGCCGCGGCCCTCGTATTTTCAGGCTTAACCTTCGTGATGCCGTTTCTGCCGCTCTACGTCAAAGAGCTCGGGATTCGTGGAGAAGCCGACATCGCAACCTGGGCGGGTTTGCTGTTGACGATTGCCCCGCTGCTGGCTTCGCTTCTGGCTCCGGTCTGGGGCCGCATCGGGGACCGCTACGGCATGAAGGTCATGATTCAGCGTTGCGTACTGGCGCTCATGTTTCACTGGGGACTGATGGCGTTCGCGCAGAATGTCTGGCATCTCTTTGCGCTGCGCGTGGCACTGGGACTGGTCGGTGGATTCGCAACCCTCTCCATGCCTTTGCTGGTTGCCTCGACTCCGCGGGATCATATGAGCCAGTCGATTGGGGTGTTGCAGACAGTGCAGATGGTTTCCTCCGCCGTCGGGCCGATCATCGGCGGTCTGCTTGCCGACTGGATCGGGATCCGGAAGACATGCATGGTGAGCGCAGCTCTCACGGCGCTGGCGGCAATCATGATTGACCGCCTCTACAAGGACCCGGAATCTGCCGCGGCTGCCGCAGGCGGGGCGAAGGAGCGCAAAATCTCCTTCAGACAGGCCACGGCCATCCCATCGTTCGGGGTCATGCTCTCGGTGCTCTTTTTCGTCAATTTTGTCGAGCGCAGTTTTTCGCCCGTCATTCCTCTCTATATCCTCAGTCTCGGCACGAGCATGGGCAACGCCGCCAAAACCGCGGGGCTGATCATTTCTCTCGGGCTTCTCGCGGAAGCCATCTCGGCCATGGTGCTGGGAAATCGCATGAGGAAGGGCTCGGCCCGGCGGCTGTTGCTCTGGCGTCTGAGCGCCGGTGTATTGCTTTGCGTGCCGATGGGCCTCGTTTGGAGTACGGCACAGTTGCTGATTCTGCGCCTGGCGCTCGGCCTTCTGGCGGGTGGATGCATGGTGGTGATTTATACCCTGGGAAGCATGGTCATTCCCAAGGAGACACGCGCCACGTCTTTTTCCTTTCTTGCGAGTGCGGGACTGCTGGGCGCGGCCATCGGGCCCGTCGTCGCGGGAGTTCTCACGCATCTTAGCATCCGCGCAATCTTCTTTTTCAATGGCGCCGTCTTCTTCCTGCTGCTGCTCTATGCCTGGAAATCAATCGGAGCGGCGATCCAGGCCGCGGCAATTTCGACCTCAGTTCAGCGGTGACGCGTCACTCCCACGCGATCACAGAACTCTCGAACCGGGCACTTGCCGCACCATGGGGAAACCGGCGCGCACAGGTTCTGCCCGAAGGTCACCAGGATGTCGTTATATGTGATCCAGTGCTTTTTGGGAAGGCGGCCGCGAAGAGCAAACTCCGTTTCCTCAGGTGTCTTGGTTTTTACGTACCCCCACCGATTGGAGATTCGGTGGACATGAGTGTCCACGCAGATGCCGTACCCTCCGTAACCCACCGTGATCACCAGGTTCGCGGTTTTCCGCCCGACGCCGGGCAGCTTCAGCAGTTCTTCCATTTTGCGTGGAACCTTCCCTCCGTAATCCTGCAGCAAGATCCGGCTCGTCTCCTTCAAGTTTCGCGCCTTTGTGTGGTAAAAGCCCGCCGGATAGATCAGCTCTTCGATTTCGGCAACCGGCAGTGCCGCGATGCCGTCAGGCGTAGGCGCGCGCGCCAGCAAGCGGCGCGAGGCCTGCTCCGTGACCGCGTCTTTTGTGCGCAGCGAGAGGATGGTGCTGACCAGCGTTGCAAACGGCCGGTCAGACGCATTTTCGGCGACGACGCCGACCGCGGGTACTTTCCATTTTCGTATTGCTCTTCTCAGGATGCGCAGGACCTTCTCGGCCGTCCTTGAGTCCATCGTAGTCCAATCCAGCCACAGGCAAGTGTGAAATGGCCCATCAGCGGGAAAACATATAACTGCTTTCCGGAACCATTGCAAGTCTCCGGCCCTCGCGCGACTTTGCCCGGACTGCCACTGCCACAAATGCAACATCAAGATTTCGATCTCAGGGGTTTGCCGCGATGCTGCGGTATAATGGAGATTTTAAGGTTCGGCCGGAAGAGCAACCGATCTCATGACGAAGAAACCACTGCAAGACGAAGGCGAGCTTACCTATTCGAACATTCCTTACGGGAGAGCCCTCATCCACTCTTCGAAGTTCGCCTTGAGCACCAGTTTCGAGCCGCGCGGCGACCAGGCTGCCGCCATCGAAAAACTGGCGCAAGGGATTCAGGACGGCGAAAAGCACCAGGTGCTGCTGGGCGTAACGGGTTCGGGCAAGACCTTTACGATGGCCAAGGTGATCGAGGCCCTTCAGCGTCCGACCCTGGTTCTCGCCCACAACAAGACCCTGGCTGCTCAGCTCTACAGGGAATTCAAGTCATTTTTCCCGGGCAACGCGGTCGAGTATTTCGTCTCTTATTACGATTATTACCAGCCTGAGGCCTACATTGCCGCCACGGATACTTACATAGAGAAAGACGCCCTGATCAACGATGAGATCGACCAGCTGCGGCATTCCGCGACACGCTCGCTCTTTGAACGCCGCGATTGCATCATCGTCGCCAGCGTTTCCTGCATCTATGGCCTGGGCTCGCCGGAAGCCTATTACGGCATGCTGCTCTTCCTGGAAAAGGGACAGCGCATCAAGCGCGACGAAATCCTGCGCCGGCTGGTCGAGATGCAGTTCACGCGCCAGGATTTCGAGCTGGCGCGCGGGCGCTTTCGCGTGCGTGGAGACATCGTGGAGGTTTATCCCACCTACGAGGATTACGCGATCCGCATCGAGATGTTCGGAGATGAGATCGATTCGATTGCCCAGATCGATCCCGTGACGGGCCGTACATTGAAGAAGCACGATCGTTTGCCGATCTACCCCAAGTCCCACTACGTTCAGCCCCGCGGCCAGCTGCTGCATGCCATCGACACGATCAAAGAGGAGCTGGAAGGGTGGCATACGCAGCTGATGCAGGAAGGCAAGGAGCTGGAGGCACACCGGGTCCAACAGCGCACATGGTTCGATCTCGAGATGATGAAGGAATTGGGCTACTGCCGCGGCATAGAAAACTACTCGCGTCACCTGACGGGCCGCATGCCCGGGGAACCGCCGCCCACGTTGCTTGATTACATGCCGCGCGACTGGATGCTCTTTATCGACGAGAGTCACGCTACTGTCCCTCAGGTGCGTGGCATGTATTTCGGAGACCGTTCACGCAAGGAAAACCTGGTGAAATATGGTTTTCGCTTGCCGTCGGCGCTGGACAATCGGCCGTTGAACTTCACCGAATTTGAAAACCGCGTAAATCAGATTGTATATGTTTCCGCAACGCCCGGGCCCTACGAGCTGACCAAGTCCGGAGGTGTGGTGGTGGAGCAAATCGTGCGCCCGACCGGTCTCACGGACCCGGAATTCGAGATTCGCCCGGTTGCCGGGCAGGTCGACAGCTTGATGGAGGAAATCCGCGCGCGTGCCGAGCGCAACGAAAGAGTCCTGGTCACGACCCTGACCAAGCGCATGGCTGAAGACCTCGCGGCCTATTACACGGAGCTGGGATTGCGGGTGCGGTACTTGCACTCGGAAATAGAGACCCTGGAGCGCGTGCAGATTCTCCGCGCCCTGCGGGCGGGCGAATTCGACGCGCTGATCGGGATCAACCTGTTGCGCGAAGGTTTGGACCTTCCCGAGGTATCGCTCGTGGCCATACTTGACGCGGACAAGGAGGGGTTCCTCCGTTCGACGACTTCATTGATCCAGACGATGGGACGAGCGGCCCGGCACATTAACGGCAAGGCGATCCTCTTCGCGGATACCGTCACAGGCTCGATGCAGACCGCCATGAATGAAACCGTTCGCCGGCGCGCCGCCCAGAATCGCTACAACGAGGAAAATCACATAACACCACAATCGGTGATCAAGCCGCTCGATCACGAAATGATCCGGATTTACGAAGGTGATTACTATGAGGTTCCGGAAGTCGCGGAAGAAGCCGCGCGGTACCGGTCGCCGGAAGAAATGAAGGCGGAGATCGAGCGCTTAGAGAACGAGATGCGCGCGGCGGCGCGCGAGTTCGAATTTGAGAAGGCCGCCGCCCTGCGCGACCAGGTCAAGAAGCTCAAGAAAATCGAGTTGGAGTTTTTCCCCGGGGACTTGCCGTCATGATCCAGTCCGTCCGTTCAGGCGCGCCGCTGATAGGGGCCGTCCAGTGTCCCGGCGACAAATCGATCTCGCATCGCTACGCAATGCTGGCCGCGCTGGCGCAGGGAGAGTCGGAGTTGCTGAATTTCGCCGGCAGCCTGGATTGCCGGAGTACATTGCGCTGCCTGCGCGCCCTGGGAGTGGACCTCCGCACGCGGGACAACTCCGTGTTCATCACCGGCAATGGGCTGGACGGCCTGAAGGCGCCGAGCGGCGATCTCGATGCCGGGAACTCCGGCACGACCATGAGACTGCTGTCGGGGATCTTGGCCGGACAGCGCTTTGAAACGACGATTGCCGGCGATGCATCTCTTTCCCGGCGCCCCATGAGCAGAATCATTGAGCCGCTCCGCCTCATGGGTGCACACATAGATTCCCTAGAAGGCGGGATGCCGCCCTTACGCATTCGGGGCGGGAACCTTCGAGCGATCCGCTACTCTCTTCCCGTTGCCAGCGCTCAGGTCAAATCATGCGTTCTCCTTGCTGGCCTGTTTGCAGACGGTCCTACCGCCGTAGAAGAGAGAGTAGCGACTCGGGATCACACAGAAATCGCCGTAGTACAGTTCGGCGGCAAGCTGCGGCGCCGGGAGAAGTGGATCGAAATCGAGCCCAGACCTGATTTGAGAGCGCGGCGCCTCGTGATCCCCGGAGATTTGTCGGGCGCCGCATTTTTTATCGTGGCTGCGGTGCTGGCGCCCGGTTCAGAGGTTTTGCTGCCAGGGGTCGGCCTGAATCGGCAGCGGCGCACGCTGGTTGACTATCTGCAGAGTGCAGGTGTGCGGGTGGAAGTAGAGAACCAGACCGAGCATGCGGGTGAGGCACGTGGAGATCTGCGAGCACACCACGATCCCGCAGCCTTGGGTGCGAGCCTGCCGCCGGTGGCAGGGGAGCTCGCCGCCGCTCTCATCGACGAAATCCCCGTGCTGGCGGTTTTGGGATCTCAAGCCGGCGGTCTCGTGATCCGCGATGCGCGTGAGTTGCGGATCAAGGAGAGTGATCGGATTGCAGTGGTTGCCGCCAATCTCCGCGCCATGGGCGCCGAAGTCGAGGAGTTTCCCGATGGGATGAACATCGTCGGCCGGCAGCGCCTGCACGGGGCAACGATCGAATCCCACGGGGATCACCGGATCGCGATGTCATTTGCAGTGGCGGCACTGGCGGCTTCCGGCGAGACACGCATCGATCAGGCCGAATGCGTAGATGTGAGCTTCCCGGGGTTTTTTGACGCGCTGGCACGCCTCAGAAGTAACCTTGGAACAAGGTCGATATGAAGGCCCCAATCGTATACCTTGTCGGATTCATGGGAGCAGGAAAGAGTGCCGTTGGGGCGCGTTTGGCAGAATTGCTCGGGTGGAACTTCATCGATCTCGACGAGGCGATTGAAAGGCGAGCGGGAACGCCGATCACCCAGATCTTTTCGCTTCAAGGAGAGGCTTGCTTCCGGGCGCTCGAAAGGGAAGAGCTGCAGCGGGCGAGCGTACAGAAGCACACGGTGGTGGCAGTGGGTGGCGGCGCATTCTGCAGCTCCGAAAATCAGGAGATCATCATTGCCACTGGAATCAGCGTCTGGCTGGATGCTCCCGTGGAACTGATATTCGCGCGCTGTTACGACGCTGGCGATGAACGCCCCCTCTTTGCGACGATGCTTGAAATGGCGGAATTGATGGAACGTCGCCGTCGTTTCTATGAAAAGGCTCAGCTGCGCGTGGAGGTTGGCGGCATGGGCGCCGAGGATCTGGCCCGAGCGATCCTGGAAGAAGTCTTCTCTGAGAAAGCCTGAGAACTCTACTGCTGGTTCGAAATTCGAAATTCGAGATTCAGTATTCTCAATTTCGAATTTCGAATCTCGAATCTCGAATTTGGTTACGGCCTGACCGATGCGTGCTCCCGGCGCCGTATTGCCTTCAACATCATGTCGCGCAGCCGGGTTCTGGCTCGAAAGACCTTCAGCCGTGCTGCCTGCTCGGTGCAAAGCATTACTTCGGCCATCTTCTCATAGGGCACGTCCTCCAGATCCCTGAGTACAAGAGCTTTCCGTTGCTTCTCCGGCAGCTTGTTCAGCATTTTATAAAGCAGGTCATAGAGATCCTTGCGCTCCTCGGCGGAGGTTTCCTGAACGGCATCCTGTTTGATGAGGTTTTCGATGTTTTCGGCTTCGTCCAGGTTGAGCTCGGAGAAAGTCAGGGATCGCCGGCGGCGGGCCCGTCTCATCTCGTCGTAGCACTGATTTACGGCGATGCGATACATCCAGGGAAAGAACGGGCGGTTGTTGTCGAACTTCATCAGCGAAAAATAAACCTTGGAAAAAATTTTTTGGGCGATGTCCTCTGCGTCGCCATGGTGGCCCATGTTGTGGTAGATGATATTAAACAAGGTCTGCTGATACTTCCGTACCAGTTCCTCGAATGCCGTTTCGTCGCCGCTCTGGCAGCGGCTCACCAACACTTGATCCTCTGCTGAATTCTCTTTTCGCCACACGGCGGCTGATCCTGATTCTCCGAAATGACCTATCCCACGACGCGGGTGAGCGCGGACTGACGCGGACGGCAAAAGGCAGAGAATCCGCATGTCCATAAGCCGGGAGGACGCGGGCCTCTGCCCAATACGCCAGAATGTTTATGAGACGAAGTGCTCAGTCATCATTTTTGCAGATCGGCAGATGATCCGGGGTTTACGGCCGTTCTCAGATGATAGTGGGCCAGGCTGCTCAGGACCTGCTTTACGTAGCCTCGCGTTTCGCCGAAAGGAATACGCTCCACAAACTCCGCCATATCCAGGTTTCCGAACTCCTCCAACCATCGGTCCACCCGGCTGTCGCCTGCATTATACGCTGCCAGAGCCAGCTCCACTTTGCCGTCGTAGCGCTGGAGGAGCGAAGCCAGATAGCGAGTACCCAGCGCGATATTGGCATCGGGATGATAGAGTTTGGAAACCGAATAAGGCACGATGCCCGCTTTGCCTGCAAGGATGCGGCCGGTGGACGGGAGCACCTGCATCAGGCCGCGTGCGTTGGCGCTCGAGCGGGCAGTTTCCTGAAAAGCGGACTCCTGCCGGATCAAAGCCAGCACGAGGTTCGGATCCACGTTGTTTCGTGCCGCGTTTGTGGTGACGATGTTGAAATGGCGCACCGGGAATAAAATCTCCCACACCTCGTCCGGCAGGGAAGCCGGGGGCAACTCGGCATAGTCCGGAATTGCCCGGCGCAGCGCCGCGATGGCGGCGGGATAGTTGCCTTTGCTCTGATAGATGCGCGACATGCTGTAGCTCACAGCCCTGTCGTCGGCATCGGAACCGGCGGGAGCACGTTCCAGCTCAGCGAGAGCCAAATCCGGGATCCCGGCTGCCAACAGCTGACGGGAGCGCTCGATGAGCCATACAGCTGCCGTGGAAGGCGATGAAATCGTCGCTTGACCGGCATGGATGCCGTCCAGCGTGCGGCTGATCTCCTGGAAATCCACCGCCCCAAGTTCCGCGGCCGGGCCGGTGAACTCGGATTGAAGCGAGGCCAGTGCTTCCTGAGCCCTCTGCCCGTAGTAACTGCTGTTTGAGAGTTCCTTGGAACGCCGGTAGAAATAGACTGCCTTTTCCGGATCTCCCAGATGCAAACAGCAGCGACCCATCCAGTAGGCTGATGCCGCGGCCGAGCCCGGGCTCTTATCGGCGAGGAGACATTGCCAGAAACCGGTCAACGCGTCCTGGTAGCGTTTCGCCACATAGGAGTAAAGAGCCACCTTCCAGAGCGCCCGCTCGAAATACTCTCCCTTGGGGAAGCCGCGGGCGATAGCCTGGTAGGCCTGCAGCGCCGACATCGGCTCGTTTTCGACATCGTAGTAAGTGGCAACCGAGTATAAGAGCTTTTCGGTATAGGGCGATTGGGGAAAATGCTGAAGCGCCCGATCCCGAGTCGCCAGGAAAGCAGCTTGATTCTTGAGGCCGCGATTACAGGCGCCCTCCAGATAGAGGGCCTGAGCGTCAAGGGCGGGATCGGTGATCGATCGCAGATACCGCAGGGCTTCGGTAAGGCGCTTGAGGTTTGTGTCCGCGTCGGCCAGCACGACCCGGAGTTTTTCTCCCTGCGCTCCTCCCGGGTGCGCTGTGTTGAGCTTTAGAAGCAAGGTCCTGGCTTCCAGATTTTTTCCGGCCCGGACGAGGTTCTCACCCCGCCGCAGTATGATTCCGCGGTTCTCTGGTTTCATCTGGAAGGTAGGAGCGAGCACTCGCAGGCGCTGTTCGGCAAAGACCGACTGGCTGCTGTTGGCATATTCAGCGTAAATGTGCAGATAAACCTGTATCGCCTCGTTTTTCTTTGTTTCCTGTTCCAGCGCCTGGCCTCGGAGGGATAGGATTTCTGCTGAATCCTTGAGTTTTGCCCTGTCCAGGACTTCGAGTGCCGCGGCGGGATCATTGAGTTTCACAAGCGCCCGTGCTTCACCCAGAAGCGCTTGTTTGAGCACGGTTGAATCGGGGTGCAGGTTCGGGAGTGAGCGGAAAACGTCAAGCGCGTCCCTCCCGTTCCCCAATTCAAGATCGATCTTTGCCCGATAGAGCAGGATTTGATCAGGCACTGCCGTAGTTGCGGCGGCCGAGTCTTTGGGAAGCGCGGCCAGAGCCGCCTCAAATCGGCCGGCGGCATAATCCTCGACCGCCTTGCCGAAGGCGCCCAACGTTGCCTGCAAGGCAGGAGGATAATTGTAGAGGAGCGGATCAAAGGTTCCCGGAATCTGTTGAGGCGCGGATTCACGTTCGCGGGCGGGTGCCAGTGAGAACGAAGCTCCGAGAAACGCTGCCGCCAAGACAACGAGCAGCCGCCACGCCGCAACGGTCGGCAGTTTCATCCCGGTCTGAAGCGATGTCAATAGATGCTCCTGCAAGTCCGTCTAGCTCTCGACGCGGGGGCCAGGATATTCGCTCCCAAGTGTCGAAGGGTCATTGTCTCCGAGGATTCGGATGACTTCATCGTGGAAATAATCGACCTTCAGCGATACGAGAGGCGAGACGCGCTTTTGGTACATGTCCCTGCTCCGGTCGATATCCCGTTTGAGTCGCACGTACAGATCTCTGTTTGCGCGTCCTTCCAGGACACGCTGCTCATTATAAAGTTTTATCTCAGATGCCAGCAGGCGCGCAAATCGTTTTGCATCCGCGTGCAGCTTCTCCTCCTCCGTAAGTGGCTGCACTTCTCGCAGAATAGCCGGCCGTACGGACTCGGGGACCGCCAACTCGACTGCGGGCGCCATTTCAGCGGTCGGCGACATCGCAGGCTCTTGTTCCTCCGTGGCCTGCGTTGTGCCATCGCGTTGCGGCTCCTCCGGCGGGGCAGCGGGAATTGTTCGGGCTTCCTCATCGGTTGGCGGAGCTTCGGCAGTAGAAGCGGATGGTAACGGTTCGAGATTCGCGGTCGTAGCCTGGACTTCATCCTCAATCTCCGCGCCGGCATCCGTACTGACTTCGGCCGTCAGATCTGCGGGAACTGCCGGCTCGGTCTCCTCCGGGGCACGCGTTTCCTCGGGCTCTTTTTCTACGCCGCCGGAGAGGGCAGCGGGCTCTGCTTCGACTTTCTTTTCCGCCGGAGGCTGGGGGGACGGGGCCGGGACCGGCGGTTTGGCGAACTTGACTTCCTGCAGTATCTTCAGGGCTATGTTCTCGATGCACAGTCCTGTCAGATCCATCAGGATACACAGAGATTCGAGGTCGCACTTCCGGCCATCCGCAGCCGTGGCCAGGAGGACGGCAACCGGGCGGTGGATTGCTTTCATGGGGAATGCGTGCCAGGGCCATTGCGCTCCTTCCGGAAACGCCTGCAAAAGGACTGGTTCGTTGGAGAGGTCGTTTACCGTGATCAATCCATCCGCGTCAAGAGCCTCGCGCAGCAACTGGCTGTCCAGGATAGGGAAAGAGCATTTGCGCAGCGCTGTTTCGTCGCTGAAGCCACGCGACGACCACGCAATGAAGTGGTTTCCCCGCGCCACAAACAGCACCAGCCGCGGGGCGTACCGATGGGCTCCGTCGAGCAGAGAGTTCAGAATCTCCTCCTGGGTTTCACTTTGCCTCATATCATGAGCAAAGCGGGCGAGCTGCAACATCTCCTCATCCCTGGAGTCCTCCTTCCGTTTCTCGGTCTCCTTCACCGTGTCGGCGAGGATTGCTTCAGCCGCGGGCACTTCCAGTTCGAGGGTGGATCCGAGCTTTTGAGCTATTTGTGCAAAGGATGTTGATAAGCTTGTTTGGAGAGTGCGGATGTCCTCTTCCAAGGTTTGAAGATGGTGGGCCAGCTCTTTGCGGGTTTCCTCCCGGAGCCGACTGGCGTAATCCTGGCCGGAAAGCATGGTGTGCTCCTATCAGAACAATAATAATGCGTGACTTCACATCGGCCTATCGGTACCGGATGCGTTCAACTCAAGGTCTTTTCCTTAGGCAGATCGGTAAGATCAGAGCAATACCTTAGAATTGTGCGCTTCGTCAGGGACAAAGTTATCTTCCGCCGGCGGAGCAAATGGGATTTTTCTGCTACCAGGACCGTCCTACGTTATCACGGCGTCGCTTTTGACTACAAGGCGCATCGCGCAGAAGAAAGCGGCGGAAACGGTAAGGCGTCATTCCGCTCCGCCGCTCACGAAGGAGGTTAGTCAATGGATACTCTTCAGACGCGGCGAGCATCAAAAAAGTTGCCTTTTTTTAAAAATCGGATCGCATGACCGACTTCCAATGCAAACCTCCAAGACTCAAAGTACTCGAAGAATCTCCAAGGGGCGTCGGCTTCTGTGGCCCTGTAAGGCCCGGCGCTTCGCGCCGCCGCCTGCCAATCCGATAAGCTTTCTTCGAGGCTCTTCGAGCTCTTTGAGCCTTGGAGGTTGGACCTGTCTTTAGGACACCAAATCCTTGTCGCTACGGCTAAAGGCTCACCGCAATGGAAAAGAAGTCGGTGGATGCAACGAATGACTTCAAGAAAAGGATCCCGCTCCCTATAATTCTGCACATGAGAAAACCCGCGCGCGTCAGAGTTCTGTTGGGGTGCATGATTCCTGTTCTTGCCCTGGCGCTGGCGTTCATGCAGGGATGCTCACACGAGCAGGCGCCGCCCCCGGAGCACTTAGACTCTTTGCTGCAGACCCGCAGAGACAGGGATGCTGCGTTTAAGACCAGCGCTCAATCTCCAATCCCCGCGCAGGACAGGGCGCGTTTCCAGGGTCTCTCCTACTTTCCAATCAATCCTGCATTGCAATTTCGTGTCAAGTTGAACCGTTACCCGGCCCCCGCTCGCATTCGGATGGCGACGAATACCGGCGAAATAAGGGATGGCTTGCGTTACGGCTTCTTCGAGTTCGATGCTGAAGGACAGCGGTGCAGGCTGCAAGTTTATCGTTTGGATGACAGCGGGGATTCCGGAAAAGCCAGTCTCTTCGTCCCATTCAGGGACTCCACCTCGGGCAGAGAGACTTACGGGGCCGGCCGTTACATTGATCTTGATGAAAACGCATCGGGGATCTACGAACTCGATTTTAACCGGGCGTACAATCCGTATTGTGCGTATGGAGAGGGATACAGCTGTCCGATCCCGCCAGAGGAGAACCGGCTTGCTATTCCAATCAGGGCCGGCGAAAAGATCTATGCGCTTGCGCACCGATGATCTGTCGGCTTTTTTTAGCTGGTTAGCTGCTGCAATGAGGACTTGGTACCTGCAGAGCGATGAAAAAGTCGAACCTCAAAGGCTCTAAGGGCTCGAAGAGCCTCCAAGAAAGCCTATCGGATCGTAAGGCGTCGGCTTCTCCGCTGCTCATTGCCGGAATGTGGCGCGAAAAAAAGAGCGCTCGCGGCATGCCGACCGCAAGCGCTCTTGTTTTACTCGGGGTGAGGGGACACTCCGTTAGATACTGCGTAAATCCCGGGTGGTTACATCAGCATCACGACCGGATTGCTCAAATTAAACATAAGCAATTTGCATTCCGTTTAACGGCCTGATGAGTCAGAAGAATTGGCAAGGATGAGAAGTAGTTGAACCATGAGGATTTATCCGTTGCGATGAGTTTTTGTCCGCGTGATTTTCCGGATTCGCCGCTTCTGATTGTCAAACAAAACTGTAAGAAATCCTGACAGGTTTAGGGCTCATTCATCACCCGGCGTTTGCATGGGGAGCCCCATTATATTGACAATAAATGATTTATGCCTGCGGCCCGCGTCTGAGGAAGTTGTAAGCAAATCGGACAATCCCTGTACAACTTATTCGGTGATGCGGACGATACCGGCGCAATCCGGTTTTGCCGCCGCCCCGTACTCTTGTGCCCCATCTTTGACTGTGGTACATACAATCGCATTCTGATCGCTTTTCGAGTTCCGCAACATAATATATGAGGCAATCATGGCTGTTCTTTCCGCCGAACTGAAAAAACTGTTGGTGCGCACCAGGTTGTCGGTGCTGCCTGAAGATTATCTGGTCATCCGCCTTCCCTTAAACAGCAAGCCCATACCTGGAGAATGGTATCGGCCCGCCACGACCCGGTTCGCAGTTTTCATCAAGGAGAACCAGGAAACCAGCTTGATCGTGTCGCGACGCAAGTGGCTTCGCATGCAGAGCATATTTGACCGGTCGATTGTGTCGGAACCGATGAAAGTCATCGCGTTCGATTATAAGCTCTCGATGGTTGTGCCCGGTTACATGTCGGCCATAGGCGGCGTATTGGCCGATGCCAAAATCAACGCGCTGCCGGTCTCGACGCTTTCGAGCGATCACATCCTGGTAAAAAAGGCCGATCTGCCGCGCGCCGTTCGTCTCCTGCGCCAGCTGATTCAGAGGTGCAAGAGCTGAAGTTTTCCCGGGGAATACCAAGTCGACCGCGGCCGCGATGTGGATCAGTCATGCCATTACCGACCCAGAGGGCCGTGGGTGGGAACCACACAAAACCGCAAATCAACGCGGGATCCGGGACTCCTGCTGGTCGCCCTGCACCCAGCGCCGCAGAAAGTCGTGCAGGAAGTTATCCGGACCGGCGTTGGCAGCCCGTTGCGCGAGTTCTTCACGCGCCGAACCGACAGCCGCCGAGTAACCGGAAGCGTCCAATCTACCGCGCAGCAACTCTACCTTGAGGAACAGCAGATAAGTTTGAAGCGCGTCCGTCATGCAGTATTGATTGATCTCCTTCAGGCGTCCCTGGCGAAAGAGGTACTCGACGTCTTCTCCCGCGATGGTGTACTTCCCGGGCAGCCCCGTAATCCTGGCGAGCATGTCCAGCGAGCCGCGGCGATGCGCCGCGCCGAAATTGGAGAGGAAGTCGTAGAGATCGATGTGATAGGCATCGCTGTAACGGCTGCCACGGTAGGTCTGCCTGGACTGTCCCGCCGCAAAATAGCGCGGCAGCGACAACCCGTGTTTCAGCGCCTGAATCTCCAGGACCGGCAGGTCAAAGCCGCGGCCATTGAACGTCACCAGAACTTCGGCGGTTTCGAATACCTGCCAAAAACGGGCCACCAGCTCGCTTTCTGAAAAGCGGTCGGCCCCGAGACACCCCAAGGCGCGTATCCTGTACTTCTCATCCGCCTGGAGTGTCGCAATCGAGATTGGAATGTGGAATGGAATCGGGAAGAAGTCGCTCTGTTGGCCGCTGCGCTCCAAGATCTGATCCCGCATCTTGTCGTATGCCTGATCCAGGGTCAGGGCGTCTTCCGGATCAGAGATCTGCTTGACCAGTTCCTTGTCAACCCTGGTCTCGATATCAAATACGAGATAACGGATCATTTTTTGTAAGCTGATTCAAAGTTGGAGTCCGCCGCAATTCTGGACGAGGGCCGTGCCATTGTCAATCTGCCAGATTTGCGTTTCAGACAGTGGCGCGCCCCGCAAGGGGCGGCGCAGCTACAGACCAAGACGTGAGCCCTGTAAGCGATGAGATACGATCGCAACAGCAGGTGGACTTCGACCTGGGCTTGGATTGATTCCACAGAAGGAAAAGCTGCAGGCGTTGACCTTGAAACAGCACGCAGAAGGGAGTTCATCTGCGTCATTGTGGCACGATGATCTGAAGCCGATGCCGTAAGTCCTGCAGAATGAGCTTTCTGGACGAAAAGCGCAAGATATTGTGGTAGGAAATGAGCGGCGATACAATATGTAGAGAGTTTTTCGATTGACGATGTCGTAACGGGGGTGTACAAGAAGCAACTATCCTCCAGCAGATCCGGCGAGTGCCGGACTTCCGGGGGATGGCCACGCTATTTGTCGTCACCTTCATTCGGGCCTGCGCATCAGGGTTCAGTAGATTTCAGGAGGTTGGGATGGAAAGCAACAGGGCATTGCCCTCGGAAAAGGGAATTTCGACGCGATATCCCGCGGAAGAGCACAAGGCGGCCCCCGCGGGCGTAGAGTTCCCACGCCGTTACACGAGGGAGGGAGTGTCTCCCTACGATGAAATCGAGTGGGAGACCAGGATGGCCACGATTTCAAATGAAAGAGGGGAGATCCTTTTTCAGCAAGACAACGTTGAGATTCCCAAGTCGTGGTCTCAGATGGCCACGAACATCGTAGTGGCGAAATACTTCCATGGGCAGCTGGGCACGCCGAAGCGAGAACACAGCGTACGCCAGCTCGTGGGGCGTGTTGTCAAGACCATGACCGATTGGGGTGTGAAGGGCCGATATTTCGCATCCGAATCCGATGCGCGCACATTCAGCGATGAGCTGGCGTTCCTCCTCCTGAATCAGTATGTCTCCTTTAATTCGCCGGTATGGTTCAATTGCGGAGTGGAAGCGAAGCCTCAATGTTCCGCCTGCTTCATCAATTCGGTTGAAGACACGATGGAATCCATTCTCGACCTGGCGCGCACGGAGGGGCGCCTTTTTAAATGGGGTTCGGGCACCGGAACCAACCTGTCGCCTTTGCGTTCGTCCCGCGCCCGGCTTTCCGGCGGCGGGGTCGCTTCTGGGCCGGTTAGTTTCATGAAAGGTTTTGATGCTTTCGCCGGCGTGATCAAGAGCGGCGGCAAGACGCGGCGCGCGGCGAAAATGGTGATTCTGGATGTTGATCATCCCGACATCGAGGAATTCATCGAGTGCAAAGCCAGGGAAGAAAAGAAGGCCTGGGTCCTCATCGAAGCCGGCTACGACAATGCCGTTGATGGGGAGGCGTACACGAGCATCTTTTTCCAGAACGCCAACAACAGCGTGCGGGTCACGGACGATTTCATGAAGGCTGTCGAGCAGGACGGCATTTGGTTGACTCGTGAGCGGCGGACGGAAGAAATCGTCAACAAATACAAAGCCCGGGATTTGATGAAGAAGATCTCCGAATCGGCGCACGTCTGCGGTGATCCGGGCATGCAGTTCGACACTACCATCAACCGCTGGCATACGTGCAAGGCCACAGGGCGCATCAACGCGTCCAACCCTTGTTCTGAATACATGTTCCTGGACGACTCGGCCTGCAACCTGGCTTCCTTTAATCTGATGAAGTTCGCCAACGCGAACGGTGATTTCGACACCACGGGCTTCCGCAGAGCGATAGACATCGTGATCTCCGCCCAGGAGTTCATCGTCGACGGCGCCAGCTACCCGAACGAAAAGATCGCGGGCAACAGCCACAAGTACCGGCCCCTGGGATTGGGATATGCGAACCTGGGCGCGCTTCTGATGTACAACGGCCTGGCATACGACAGCGTCGAGGGGAGAGATTTCGCCGCGGCGATCACAGCCCTGATGACAGGGGAGGCCTACCTGCAATCGTCGCGCATTGCATCAAAGCTCGGCCCCTTCCCCGGCTATGAAGACAACCGGGAGTCCTTCCTTGAAGTCATGCGCTTGCACCGCAACGCCCTGCAGAAGATCGATTCCAAGCACGTGCCCAAGGACGTGCTGCAGGGGGCGCAGGAGGCCTGGGATCTGGCTGTTCTCGAGGGGACGGTTCACGGATACCGGAACGCGCAGGCTACGGTGCTCGCCCCGACCGGGACGATCGGCTTCATGATGGACTGCGACACGACCGGGGTAGAACCGGACCTGGCCCTGGTGAAGTTCAAGAAACTGGTCGGCGGCGGTGTCATGAAGATCGTGAACAACACCGTTCCGGCCGCGCTTGAAAAGCTGGGCTACCAGGCGGAGCAGGTCGAAGCCATTTCCAAGTACATCGATGAGAATGGGACCATTGAGGGCGCGCCGTTTGTTCGCGCCGAGCACCTGGCGGTGTTCGATTGCGCCTTCAAGGCGCAGCGTGGCACCCGCTCGATTCACCACATGGGGCACATCAAGATGATGAGCGCGGTGCAGCCCTTCATTTCCGGCGCCATTTCCAAGACGGTGAACGTGCCTGAGAACATCACCGTCGAGGAAATCATGGATACTTTCATGCAGGCCTGGAAAATGGGAGTGAAAGCAATCGCCATCTATCGGGACAACTCCAAGTGCACGCAACCGTTGACAGCGGGCAAGGGAAAGACAGCGGCTGAGGCGACGGATATGACGGCATTCCGCCCCGTGCGCCATAAACTTCCCGCGGAGCGCCGGGCCATCACGCACAAATTCAGCATTGGCGGGCACGAAGGATACATCACGGTGGGAATGTACGATGACGGCCAGCCGGGAGAAATCTTCCTGGTCATGGCAAAGGAAGGAAGCACCATTTCCGGATTGATGGATTCGTTTGCGACCGCGATCTCCCTCGCGCTTCAGTACGGGGTCCCACTCCGGGTGCTCATCGACAAGTTCGCTCACGTCCGCTTCGAGCCGTCGGGACATACCGGCAACGCGGAAGTTCCCTATGCGAAATCGATCGTGGACTATATCTTCCGGTGGCTGGCATCCAAGTTTTTGCCGCGCGAGGAACAGGAGAAGATGGGCGTTCACGTCCACGACGTGGTTCCGGAGGGGACTGCCGCTCCGGCGCCTGCGTCCCTGGATCCACTGAGCGGCTTCAAATCCATGTACGCGCTGGATGACGCACCCACCTGTGCCGGATGCGGCAGCATCATGGTGCGCAATGGCTCTTGTTACAAGTGCATCAACTGCGGCGAAACCAGCGGTTGCTCATGACGGAGGCTTCAGCGGAACAAGCTGAGAGCGCTGCCTGCTTCATCTTGAATAGGATGATGGATCCAGGACAAAGATCGTGCCGGCAGCTTTCATTTGCGGCGCACCCGCCAAAAAGACCAACAGGCTCTTAGCTTTTAGCTCAGTCCGCCAGGTCTAAGCCCACCGCCTTTAAGGCGGTCAGCTTTGAGCTCAAATATAATAGAATGGGGGCATGGTCGAGTATAGGCACAGTGCGCATGCGGTCTTCGACATCAA
>Ga0187878_1001382_pt1 | contig 23767 bp, 18 predicted proteins | sample June2016WEW_17_1_FD_132979 | JGI IMG/M metagenome (GOLD analysis project Ga0187878, IMG submission 132979) | Peatland microbial communities from SPRUCE experiment site at the Marcell Experimental Forest, Minnesota, USA - June2016WEW_17_150 | ecosystem: Environmental > Terrestrial > Soil >...
TTACTTACCGTTTATTTCCGGCGTGTCGACCTCTACTGACTCGATCGCCAAGTATATGGTTAGCCGGGGACACAAAGTAACGATATTTTGCCCCGAACCGGTTCTTAAAAAACCGGTTCCGGAATTTCCCGGGTTGAGGATTTGCTGTTCCCCATCGGTTCCCGATTTATTTTACCGGGGTAAACCCTGGACAATTTTTCCTCTGGCAATTTTGCCCCTTAGGCGATTAATTAAGAAAAATAAATTTGATGTTATTCATATCCAGGAACCGGGGTCCGTGGGTCTAAGTGCCTTAATTCTCTCCAAAATTTACAAAATTCCTACAGTCGGGGCACTTCATTTTACACCGGAACAAATTGGCAGAATGATTCCCGGAAAGCCGGAAAAGTTGGTAAAACCGTTTATCGAGCTTTACATAAAATTTATTTATAACTTGTATACAGCCATTATGGTTCCGACCGCTACCTTTTCCAAATTCCTTAGGACGGTAGGTGTAGCTAAGCCTGTAGTTGTGGTATCTAATGGTGTCGATACCAATAGATTTAGCCCCGGCCCCAAAAATTTTAGCTTAAGAAAAAAATATCATATTTCCGATGACGATGTGGTCTTCTTCTTTTTAGGCCGCTTGGATAGGGATAAAAATGTCGCAACTTTGGTCAAAGCCATACCTTACACCCATAAGCAGATTAAACTTTTGATTGTCGGGAGCGGTAAGATTGAGGATTATTTGCATAAATTGGCTGCTGATCTAAATGTAAATAATAAAATTATCTGGATAACGCATATCGATGAAGAAGATATGCCCGGGTTTTACCATATGGCTGATTGCTTTTCTATTATGTCTCCCTATGAGGTTCAGAGCATTGTTACCCTACAGGCTATTGCTTCGGGTTTACCGGTAATTGCTGCCAATACCGGAGCCTTACCGGAGCTGGTTAATAATTTCCAAAATGGCTATTTGGTGGATGTTTATGATTATAAAACATTAGCTAAAAGAATGGATATTTTAGCCCGGGAGCCAAAGATGAGGGATAACTTCTCAAAAACCAGCCGACAAATGAGCCTTAAGCATAACAAATCAACGGTTCTCCTAAAATTAGAAGATTTATATCTTAGCCTTGGCTGAATTCCCGGCTACAAATCCGGTACTGAAAGCCTTTTGCATATTAAACCCCCCTGTTGGGCCATCCAGACATATTATTTCACCGGCGAAGAATAGTCCCGGGATAATTTTAGATTCCATGGTTTTCCGGTCGATTTCATCTGTACTGATTCCTCCATGAGTAACTATTGCGTTATTAATTGGTTCGACTCCGTCTATTTTAAACTCAAAATATTTGAGGAATTTAATTAGAGAAGCAATTTGTTGTTTATTTAGAGTTGAGCTTTGTTGGTGCCTATCGATACCGGTTTCATTGATTGCATAGGGGATTAAAGATTTTGGCAGGAGGGTGGAGAGTAAACTTTGATATTCTTTTTTTGGAGTAAGAGCTGTTTCCGTGATAATCCTTTGCCTGAGGGTGGCTTCGTTCAATTTTGGCTTAAGGTCAATATACGCCGTAACCCTATTTCCGCCGGTAAGTTCAATATAGACTTTCTTAGACATCTTTAACACTATTGGCCCGGAGATTCCCACATGGGTAAAAAGCATTTCCCCGAATTCATGAGCAAATACTTCGGAGTTAGATATTAAATTTAATTCAACATTTTTAAGCGATAACCCAGCAAGCTGGTTTAAATTTCTATTTCTGACGATTAGAGGGACCAAAGCGGGTATAGCAGTAATCACTGTATGGCCTAGAGTTTTGGCAAACACGTAGCCGTCCCCGGTTGACCCTGTTTCGGGATAAGACTTACCTCCCGTAGAGATAATTAAATTTTCGGATAGTATTTTTTCTTGCTTTGAACTCAGACAAAAATTACCTCCTTCCCGGGAAATATTTTTAACATCATAGTTATATTTAACTTCCACATTATTATTTTTTAGTTCCGTAATTAAGCAATTTAAAATTGTTGCCGAAGAATCGGATACTGGAAAAATCCGCTCACCTCTCTCCCTTTTTAATTTAACTCCGCGAGATTCAAAGAAGTTTATTACGTCCTGATTTGAAAATTGGCCGAGGGCGCTGTATAGGAATTTACCGTTTGGTCCGAAGGCTTTAACAATATCCTCGATATCTTTGGCAGTAGTCACATTACACCTGCCTTTACCGCTGATTAGAAGTTTTTTCCCGGGAGTTGAGTTTTTTTCCAGGATAACAACTTTATTACTTTTAGATTTAGCAGAAATTCCAGCCATTATTCCGGCTGGCCCGGCGCCGATAATTGCCACATCATAGCAACCTATCTCTTCGTGATAGTAACCTATCTCTTTGTGATAAATATCTGTCATTTTGATACTTCGAACCAGTCGACTGGAGTTTGGTCGTCCGGTTCTCCGTTATAATTAACGGTAATTTCTTCGCCTTTTTTGATGGGCCGTAAGGCCTTATATACCATGGTGTTACTTTTAAAATTTTGTTTCCAATCGGCGTTCGGATCAAATGAATGATTGTAGATTGATCCGTAGCCGAGGACTATTGAAGCACTTCGGGTACTTCTCCAGGGATACATATAATAATTGAGGATCGTATGGGCACAATGTTTTCGTTCGGTCGGAGTTAGGTTAATTGTGGGGCAACTTTCCACCGTTTCCCCCTCTTTTATATCCCGCAGGGCAAATACTCCCCTGCCCTTCTTGTTTGTAATTCTAACTTCTATTTTGTTATTCATTTTCTGGTTAGGGTATAGGTAATCGGATTATATAAAAATATAGCAGGACTATCTTCTATTAAAAAGCGCTGGAAATCAAGATAGATTTGCTTCCTGACCGTGGGATCAAATTCAACTCTGCCGTCTTCCAGCAGTTTATCAATTCTCGGGCTTTTGTAATGGGTAATATTGGTGCTTTCCTGCGTTGAATGCCACAGTGCGTATTGGTCGGGATCCTCAGGTATTTGGAAAATAGCCAATAGTACCTGATTATCTTGAGGAATAGTTGTATAGACCTGTATGGAAGCGTTGATCCCTACAGCTTTCCAATTATCGACAATTTTTTCGGCCACGTTAAGAAGAAGAGGGATAGTAGATATTTTTAGAGTAATACTACCCTGCGGGGTATCTTTTAGTAATTCCCTGGCTCTCTCTGGGTCATAACTATATTGTTTAACCTGGGGGTTAAATGCCCAGGAATTTGGCGAGATTGGAGACAGTGCCCTGGGGCCCTCAAAATTGCTTTTATCGATGGCGTAGGCCAGCGCCTGTCTTACTGATTTATTGGATAGGGACGGGTCAGAAGTGTTAAAAAATACGGCCACAAAATTATTCAGGTTAATATCCTTTGCCACTTTTATGTTATTCCAGTTTTGAAGAGGACTCGGATCGTAAATATTTTGCAGACTGTCAACTTGCCCCAGTTTGTAGGCTAATTTAGCTTGGTCTTCGGATGGATAAAATTTATAAATTCTCTTTTCTTTGTTCTTATCAATTAAATCCAACTGCTGAATATAGCCACTAACCAAGGTAGCTTTAGACACTTTCCAGTTCCCTACTCCCAGGAGTCCCTGTCTGAATGTGGGTTTTGCAACAATCACGGGGAAAGGAGAAAAAGGACTTTGAAGCGTAAAGGAAACCGTGTTTTTATCAATAACTTTAAACTTGGCATCTGAAAAATTGTAGTTGAGGGTATCAGGCGTAAGTAATTTACCATCCTGCCAATAAATATTCTTTTTTATTTTAAAAATCCAAGTTTTCCCGGAATCCGGGGTAGACCAACTTTCGGCAATTGCCGGTTCAACATTACCATTATCATTAACTTTTGTTAGGCCCATACTCACCATATTTAGAATGTTCGTGGGTAATGATTCGGGGTTCTGATAACGGCCGACAACACCGATTCTTTCGCTTCTATTTTCCTCAATTAATGGAAGTAAATACCTGATGGCAAAAAATAGAGAGATTCCGATGAAAAGACTTAAGGCTATAATCCATTTAAATCTGGAAACGAAGGCCGCTAGAAAGCGGATGATATATCGGGTTCTTAGCATTTAAAAAATGATACTTAAACCAAAAAAGGAATTACTGAAATAATAACGAAGAGAGCGGTAAGTACGAAAGTGGCCCTAAATATAATTTTTTCTAAGCCGCGTCTGGTAAATGAGGATTGGCCGGCGCCGAATGATCTCCCTAAACCTGTTCCTTTGGACTGAATAAGTATGGCCCCCATCAATAAAAGAGCTGTAGCAATTTGGCCGACCAGAAGCAAATTCTTCATCTTGCCTATTATACTATTTTCTACTTGATTAACCAATAAATCAGAGAAGTAATGATGGAGAGTAAAAATGAGACTGCGATGAATGCCAGTATTCCTTGAGGTAAGGCGAACGCCGGGATGTCTAACCATTTGGAGGAAAATCCGGCAAAATCAAACCCTTGAATAGAAAATCCCGGGACGACCAGAGTGACTATATATAAAGTTATGGCTGAGGATACCCATCGGAATAACCCAAAGGTTACCAGGTTTACGGGGATAAGAAGAACATTAATTAGGGGCTTAATGAGGAGGGATGAGATCATTAAGCCGACTCCGGCCAGAAGTAATGTTTGTGGGTAATTATGAAGATAAATACCGCTAAATGTTCTATAAATAAAATAAAGGGCCAGGGTATCTACTAAATAGTGTTTTAATATTCTTCTCATCCTACTAATAAAGATATCACATTAAGGATCTGGTCATCAATTGATGATGATATTTTTGGGCAAAACGATGTGCTTCGTTCCTAATGCGCTGCATTAGATTTTTTACTGGACCTGGTGAAAGTAAAATTTCCCGATATCCGGGAATAACCAGTATCTCCCTTTTTTTGGCCAGACCGACTACCGGTATTTTTTCCCGGGAAAAAATCCTAAAAAATATGTCTGCCTGAGTTTTTCCGCCGTCGACTATTATTAAGTCCGGTTGTCCCCAATCTTTAAGGTGCAGGAATCTTCTTCTGGCCACCTCTTGCATTGAAGCCAAATCATCTTGTGATTTAATTTGCCTGATCCTAAATGTGCGGTAAAGTGATTTTTCAGGATCTCCATTTATAAAAGTAACCTGGGAGGCTGTGGCATTAGTACCCGATAAGTGGGCTACATCAAAGCACTCTATCCGGGTTAATGGCTGAGAAATTTTCAGTAGATTTTGCAGACCGGATATTTCCTGATTTCTGAGGTCTTCCAGAAAATTGGGATTTTCCAGAAACTTATTAATATCTGAAATTGGCTGGCTAATATACTCCAACCACTTAATTTTCCCCAATATTTGGCCGGCCTTTTCGTATTCTTGCTTTTCCGAATATTTGTGCATTTGTTGATTCAATTCATTAATAACAACCGGAAAGTCTCCGGATAAAATTTTTTTAATCCGGTATATATTTTTTCTATATGTGGCGGCACCAGCCTTAGTTTTTATTTCATTAGGGCAAGGATTGCAAAGTCCCAGATGATGATAAAAGCAAGCTTTTTTACCAATTTTATGATCCGAGTAAGGGAAATATCTGCGCAACATCCTAAGTACGGAATAAACGGTTTTAGATGACGGAAACGGCCCAAAAAAAGCCAGATTGGGTATTTGCCTATCGCCAGGCAGGAATTTTGCGTCTATTTTCCTGGCTGTAAGAACCCGAGGATACCTTTCCTTGGTGATGCGGATATAGAGAGGGTGTTTGTCGTCTTTGGCAATAAAATTATATTTCGGCTGGTATTTGTTTATGAGAAAGGCTTCTAACAGTAGGGCCTCTAATTCACTGCCGACCTTTATATAGGATAAATTTGAAGCGGACTCGATCATGGTTCGCGTCTTTACCGCTAAATTACCGGAGAGGTAACTTTCAAGTCTATTTTTCAAATTTAAGGCCTTACCGATATATATTGGATTTCTTTTTTGCCAATATATATATACACCGGAATTTTGAGGCAATAACGCGAACGTCTTTTTAGAGACGCGAATCTTTTTTAGGCTGTTTAGAGAATATTGCATTTAGGTTAAATTTTTTAAGCCTGATTAGAATATACACTACTAGGAAAATTACCAGTAGAGAAAGAGCTATTAATTCATAACTAATGACTTGCTTTTTAAAGCCCGGAACATTAATTTGTTTATCCCCGGCCGTAATCGTTATTCGGCTGGGGGTGCTTTTACCAAGAAATGAAAAGGGTACCTCTGTAGTGACGACCACATGGCCGAACGGAGGCAATATTTCCTGATAGTCCTGCTTTTGAGAAATACCGTCAAAAAGTATATTGGTGCTTATTTTATCTAAGGAGACCGGCCCTGGATTATTAATTGTGACATTAAGTTTGTAGGGAAAAAACGGCAGTAACTCTCTTGTGTCAACTTCGATTTCCGGATGGCTGGTTTTATTTACCGGTAGTTGGCTGAAGTTTACGTACACATCCTTTTGCGGATTGGAACCTAGTTTATAAGATCCGGGCGGATATGGCAGCACCGGATTCTGGCCGTGTATAACGAAAGCAAAATGTCTTAGGTCTAGCTTGGAAAAATAGTCTATGCCTCCGGTAGTTGACCCCCAGGTGGGATCAACCGGGACCCAAACTCCGGTATTTTTATCCCAGTATTCAGGCCAGGCATGTAATACATCATCGACCAGTGACAGGGGCTGAATGTTTTTATTTTCGGTGTAAGCATAGCCCTCAATTTCCCTGGCCGGAATGCCGGCGCTTCTGGCTATGGCCACAAATAGGTCCGTATATTCCATACAAATTGCATTTTGGGGATTAGCCAAAGCTTGGACCGCGCCCATACGGACGACGTCTGGTCCAATCTTTTTGTAATCGTATGATAGATATGAACTAACAAAATCATAAATTTCCTTCGGTGTAGTATACTTTTGAGCCAATTCCTTAATTTGTTGGTCATCAATTTGCCAATATTGGCTTGGCATTAGATCCTGTTGAAGCACATCATCTGAGGGTTTGGGGAATGGTCTGGTTGAAGCAAATATTTGCACGAAGCCGTCCGCCTTAATATCCAACCTTTCATGAGAAGTTAAAATATAACTGCCCAGCCAATTTCCATCCACATCAATTCTGATATTTTCAGGGACGGGGTTAATAGTCGAATAATACATTTTTTGGCTTGATGTATCAGGAGGAAGGGAAATTTCTACTTCTGAGGTTTTATTCTCAGAATTTTCCAAATGGTAATTTAGCGAAAATGAAAACACCTGAAACAAACCAAAACCGGCCGAGACCCCGGTTCTGACCACGCTGTCTTTGTCGAAGTGATAAACTATTTGGCCATCAGAATAATTGACGTTAATAGGTTTTGGGGCTATAAAAGCCTCGTTTCCGAATGATTGAGGGATAACCAATGTCATATCGTAGGTATCAAAGGCGGTGTCGCTTTGTAGCCGGGGAATTGAGATTTCCCAAATTTCGCCCGTGCGCTGAGCAAAAATGGGATTATCGAAACTGACGCTAAAATTTCTGGTTTGAGATTTGCCTACTACCGCATTGTTAAAATTTATATTAATAACAGTTTCGTCGCCGTTTGTTTTAACGTTATAATCCAGGGCTTTGCCGTTTTCCGAAGCGCTAATATTGTCGGCTTCGATATTTTTAAAAGACATTTGGTAAGAGTTGGCATAATACTCTGAGAACAGATTTTCCAGGCTGATGTTATGAGTAACGTGGGTGATCCCGTTAGCTCTAACTTCGTAATTGACATTAACACTGGTTTTAAATTCTCCTTCTGAAAAAATTTTTTGCGGGAATAAAAAGAGAAAACTGAAAACCAATAAGAAAAATATAAAAAGTCGTCTTACCATTAATTTAATTATATCTTAGCCAGATATTTTCCAGTATAAGAATGAGTGTTTTTAGCCACATCTCTTACGGAGCCCTGAGCAATTATTTCTCCTCCCATTTCCCCGCCCTCAGGCCCCATATCAATAATCCAATCGGCATTTTTAACAATATCCGGATTATGTTCAATTATAAAGACGCTATTGCCCATATTAACTAATTTTCGTAGAACCAGAAGTAGCTTTTCCACATCCACGAAGTGAAGACCTGTCGTAGGCTCATCCAGAATATATACGGTTCTGCCGGTTGACTTTTTTGAAAGCTCTGTGGCCAATTTAATTCTTTGGGCTTCTCCGCCAGAAACTGTGGTAGCAGGTTGACCAAGTTTCATATAACCTAGACCGACTTCATCTAATGTATCTAATTTAGCCATTATTTGAGGGTTACCATGAAAAAATTCTTTGGCTTGGATAACGCTCATATTTAGTACTTCAGCAATGTTTTTGCCACGATATGTCACTTCTAAAGTTGAAGAATTATATCTTTTACCATGGCAAACTTCGCATTCAACCCAAAGATCACTCATAAACTGCATCTCGATTTTAATTTGTCCTTGTCCCTCGCAGGTATCACAACGGCCACCCTTTAAATTAAAAGAAAACCTCCCTTTTTTATAACCCAATGTTTTAGCTTCCTTAGTTGAAGAAAATAAATCCCGGATGGGATTAAAAGCTCCGGTATAAGTGGCCGGGTTACTCCGCGGCGTTTTCCCGATGGGCGACTGATCAATTAGTATGACTTTATCGATATTTTCAACTCCAGACAATTTTGAAAATCCCGTTACTTCATCTCGGTAGAATTGGTTAAAGTTTTTGTTAAGAGCTGGGTAAAGTGTTTCTACTAATAAAGTAGATTTACCGCTGCCGGAAACGCCGGTTATTACCACTAATTTTTCGAGAGGAAAATCCACGGTAATATTTTTTAAGTTATACTTATCGCATCCCTCTACGGTTAAATATTTTTGATTGTCCAATAATTTTTGTTCAGAGGTGACTTTAATTTTCTTTTTTCCGGATAAATACTTACCGGTTATGGAGTTGGGGTTGGATTTAATTTGATTGATTGTTCCCTGCGCAACAATATTTCCTCCTGTTTCCCCTGCCCCTGGGCCGAAATCAAAAATAAAGTCAGACTGCTCCATCATTTCTTTGTCATGTTCTACTACCACCACACTGTTTCCTAAATTTCTTAGTTTTTTTAAGGCATCGATTAATTTCTGGTCATCTCTGGGGTGCAGCCCGATCGTCGGTTCGTCCAAAACGTAAAGAACCCCCGAAAGCCCCGATCCGATTTGCGAGGCCAGCCGTATCCTTTGCCCCTCTCCACCCGAAAGAGAACTGGCATTTCTGTCTATCGTTAGATAGTCAAGCCCGACATTAACTAAAAAATTAAGTCTTTCGGTAATTTCTCTCAAAATTGGCTTTGATATCTCAATTTCCCGGCCGTTTAGGATCTTGTTTTGGGTCAAATCTGTCAGCCATTGAATAGACTCAACAACTGGCTTTCGGGTAAAATCTGCTATTGAGATATTATTAATTGTTACTGCCAAGGCCTCTGGTTTTAATCTGTTCCCCGAGCATTCGGGGCAAATAAATTCACGCATGTATTTCTCAATTTCTGCCTTGACAAAATCAGAATCAGATTCCCTATAGCGTTTTTCCAACTCCAGAACAACACCTAAATATTTTTCCCAGATATAAGTTAGATGGCCGAAACGGTTGGTCCCCTGAACTTTATATTCTTTATCCCCCGTCCCATAGAGAATAATGTCTTTTTCGTCTTTACTTAAGTTTTTAATGGGGGTTCTGGCGTCAATTCCCGCTTCTTCACAGACTTTGAGCATTAAACGCGAATACCAGGTATCATGCTCAAACATATTGGAAAAAGGTTTTATTCCCCCTTCCTTAATAGATAGTTCGTTATTTATAACTAATTGCGGATCCACTTTCAGAATTTTTCCTAAGCCTGAGCAGCCGGGACAGGCTCCATACGGTGAGTTAAAAGAAAATGTCCGTGGTTCTATTTCTGGGATTTCGATATTATCAATCGGGCAGGAAAACCTTTCGGAGAATAAATTATCAGCTAGATTTTTAGGAAATTCCGGCAGGTCAAACCCTCGATCTTTAATTTCACTAATAATTACTAAGCCCTCTGAAAGGTTTAGAGCCTGTTGCAATGAATCGGACAATCTGCTTTTGAGATTATCTAAATATGTTTTATTTCTTAGATCAGAAGCCGTTAAGGATAATTTATCAATTACTACATCAATATTGTGTTTGTTGGTTTTAATTAACACGAAATAATCGTCAATATTTTTAACCAGTCCGTCTACTCTGACTTGCCGGTAGCCTTTTGATTTTAGGTTATCAAATAATGTTGAATATTCACCTTTTCGGCCTGAAATAACCGGAGAAAGTATTAAAAATCTGGCTTGGGTTTTTTGGAGGGCGTCGGATTTAAATAATTCAATGGATTTGTCAACTATTTGGTCGAGAGTTTGGCGGGAGATTTCTCGGCCGCAAATGGGACAGTGCGGATGGCCAATTCTGGCATAAAGTAGCCTTAAATAATCATATATTTCGGTAACGGTTCCCACAGTGGAACGCGGGTTTTTGGAAGTAGTTTTTTGGTCAATGGAAATAGCCGGAGACAGGCCCTCGATACTATCTACATCAGGCTTGTCCATAATCCCTAGGAATTGCCGGGCATAGGTTGACAAAGATTCTACATATCTTCTTTGGCCTTCGGCATAAATAGTGTCAAAAGCCAGGGAACTTTTACCACTGCCGGATACTCCCGTAAAAATAACCAATTTGTTTTTGGGAATATCCAGGTTAATATTCTTTAAATTATGCTGGCGTGCGCCACGAACTTTAATATAGTTATCCATACCAAGCTCCCATCGGTTTTCCGACGGACAACTGATTATACCAAATAGGATCCACTAAGTTTCCAGTTCTCGGACTTTGTCGCGGATTTCAATGGCTAATTCAAAATTGAGATCCTGTGCGGCAAGACGCATTTCGGTTTTTAAGTTTTTAACTAATTTCCTGGTTTCGCTGGGTGTTAGACTTTCTATATTGATATGCGGTAAGCTTTCATAAGTTTTTTCTTTTGACCCAAGGACCCAAGGCAATCTTTTTTCCTGATCTTCCGTATACTCTACCAGTTTTTCCCTGATCGGTTTTTGAATTGAAGACGGAGTTATACCCATCTTTTTGTTTGCTGCAACTTGAATTTTTCTACGTCTCTCCACTTCATTTATAGCTCTCTGCATTGAACCGGTTATTTTATCAGCATACAAAATTACTTTTCCCTCAACATGCCTGGCTGCCCTGCCCATAGTTTGGATAAGGGTGACATCGCTTCTTAAAAAGCCTTCTTTATCCGCGTCTAAAATGGCCACTAGTGACACTTCAGGCAGGTCAAGGCCTTCTCTAAGTAGATTAATACCCACCAGACAATCATAATTTCCCCTTCTTAAATCATCTAAAATGTCGGTTCTTTCCAAAGTTTTAACATCTGAATGCAAATAGTGAACTTTAATATCCTGTTCGGCCAAATAACTAGCCAAATCTTCAGCTGTTCGCTTGGTAAGGGTGGTGACTAATGTTCTTTGGTTTTTTTTAGCCCTAATCTTTATTTCTCGTATACAGTCAGCAACCTGATTTTTTGTCCGTCTAATTTCTATTTCTGGATCGGGAATACCCGTAGGTCTTAATAATTGCTCTACAACATTTTTGGCAAGTCCCACCTCCCATTCATCGGGGGTAGCGCTTGTCGCAATAAAATTGGGAATCCGGCGCATAAATTCATCAAATTTTAAAGGCCGATTGTCCATAGCTGAAGGTAATCTAAAACCATAATCAACTAAAGTTTGTTTTCTGGATCTGTCTCCGGCATACATTCCCCGGATTTGGGGAAAGGTAATATGACTTTCATCGACAATTACTAACCAATCTTTTCCATAAGGAGAACTAAAATAGTCGAGAAGACTGAAGGGGGCACCACCTGGGACCCTCCCGTCAAAATAGCGTGAATAATTTTCTATACCTTTAACGTATCCCACCTCTTGGATCATTTCTAAATCATAATTAACTTTGTTTTCCAACCTCCTGGCTTCAAAATCCTTCCCCATATTTTTAAGTTCTGTTACTCTTTTCTGACAATCATTTTTTATCTCTTCAAGCACGTTTCTATTTTGTTGGGGATCGGTAATGAAATGTTTGGCAGGATAAAGGGTAAAAGTAGGCACTAGTGAATAGGGACTAGGGACTAGGGAACCGGTAATCGGATTTATGATAGAAATTTTATCTATAAAGTTACCCCTGAGTTCAACTCTAACTCCATCGTCCATGTATGCAGGATAAATATCCACAGTGTCCCCCCGGACTCTGAATGTCCCCCGGTGGAAGCCATAGTCATTGCGTTCATATTGGAGTTCAATCAGCCGTTCAATAATCTGAAAACGCTCTATTTTTTGTCCCTGAGCAAATTCAAAAATGAAATGGCCATACTCCGTGGGCGAGCCGATATTATAAATACAGGATACTGAAGCGATGACGACAGTATCTTTTCTGGTTAACAAATTAGTGGTGGCTGCCAGGCGCAATTTATCAATCATTTCATTTATGGCTGAATCTTTCTCAATATAAGTATCGGTTGATGGGATATAGGCTTCCGGCTGGTAGAAATCATAGTAGGATACAAAATAAGAAACCGCATTTTCCGGAAAGAAATCTCTCAATTCCTGGTAAAGCTGAGCAGCTAAAGTTTTGTTATGGGAAATAATTAATGTCGGCCTTTGCAAATTTTGAATAACGTTGGCCATAGTGAAAGTTTTGCCTGATCCGGTTACACCCAATAGAACTTGGTACTCGGAACCTTTTTTTACACCCTGAGATAATTTGTCGGCCGCCGTTTTTTGATCGTCAGTTACTGCGAACTTTGACTTTAATTTGAATTGCATATGACTATTATTATACATTAAGTTGTAGTTGACATCTTCGGGTAATATTAGTACTTTATACATATGATACCCGTAGTCTATAAGAGGCAAGCTCAGATCCTGGATTTTATTCGCCAGTATATTCAAACTAACGGTTCGGCTCCGACCTTAAGACAGATTGCCCAGTCGATAGGGGTTAATTCTCTGGCAACCGTGCATGAGCATTTAAGATCATTAGAGGAAAAAGGGTTGATAAGAAGAAAACCGGGAAAAATGAGGGCCATGGAATTAACGGAAGCTCCTATAAATTTAATTACTGATGGAATGCAAATACCAATACTTGGGTTTATCGCTGCCGGCGCTCCATTAGAGCCCTATACGGACCCAAATGCGACGTTAGCCATTCCTTCAAGTTTTGTCTCCGGGGCAAAGAGGGTTTTTGTTTTACAAGTTAGAGGTGAGTCGATGATTGAGGAACAGATAAGGGATGGTGATTATGTGATCATCGAGCAAACTAATGATGCCAATAATGGCGAGATTGTGGTCGCCCTTCTGGATAACGGTATGGCAACTTTAAAAAGGTTTTTTAGAGAGACCACCCGTGTCAGATTGGAACCGGCTAATGCTAAAATGTCCCCGATTTTTGCTAAAAATGTCCGAATTCAAGGGAAGGTAGTGGGCTTAATTAGACGTTTTAAAAACTAAATACTGAGTGTCTCTAGTAAGTTTTTTCCGGTCATTGCTGGAGGGACAGTTAACCCCAGTAATTTAAGGATAGTGGGGGCAATGTCAGCCAATATCCCTATGGGTAAAATTTTGGCATTATTGGCTAGTTTGGGAGAAACGACAATAAATGGCACCGGATTAGTGCTGTGTTCTGTATCTATCTTTCCGGTTTTAATTTTTATCATCTCTTCGACATTGCCATGATCAGCGGTAATTAATAAGACTGCATCCTTGTCGTTTAAATAGTCGGCAATTTTCCCTACACACTCATCCACGACTTCACAGGCTTTAATGGCTGGACCGATACTACCGGTGTGCCCCACCATATCAGTGTTAGCAAAATTAACTAAAATAAAGGATATATCTCCTTTTGCTTTGAGAAAATCCAATAATTTTTCGGTAATTTCTCTGGCAGACATTTCAGGCCGCTCGTCATATGTAGGAACTTTTGGAGATGGGACTATAATGCGGGTTTCGCCAAGATAAGGATCCTCATTTAAACCATTAAAGTAATAAGTCACAAATCTTTCCTTCTCTGATTCTGATATATGTAATTGCTTTAATTTAGCTTCTGAAATTACGCGGGCGAGGGGCATATCTATCACTTCCGGACCGAAGATATCCTTTGCTCCCGCTTCTTTAAGGGTTTGGCTATATTCGGTCATAGTGGCAAAAAAGAGATTCTTTAAGGGTGTGCCCCGATCAAATACTTTTGGTTTTATAGAAACCCGGGAAGCCAGATTAGTTTTTTCGTATTTTTCCAAATAAGGATCAAAATCTAAGGCCAGGCTATCGTTATTAAAATCTTTTACAATAAATGCTGCAGTTAATTCCCTTGGCCGGTCAATCCGAAAATTATAATAAATTACGGCGTCGTTATCCTTAATCAAACTTAGGGGTTTGCCCTGAGAATCAGTAATTAAAGTTGGCTCAATAAATTCATCGGTTTTACTTTGCGAATATGAAATCTGGATTGCGTCGTCAATTGATCTTGCAGTCAGCCCTTCACCCTTGGTTAAAGCAAAATAGGCCTTCCCGATTCTATCCCAGCGCCTATCCCGGTCCATAGCAAAATATCGGCCCATTACGGAGGCAATGGTACCGATTTCTAATTGATTAATGACATTAATCAATTTATCGATATAAGTTAAGGATGAAGTGGGCGGAGAATCCCGACCGTCGGTAAATAAATGCAGATACAACCGGGGAAAATTATTGTTTTTAACCATATTAAGAAGCGCAAATAAATGTTCGATATTGGAATGAACTCCTCCGGCCCCTATCAGCCCCATGATATGCAAATTAGAATTGTTTTTCCGGGCGTGTTCGATGGCATCAAGAATTGTCTGGTTTTTGTAAAAAGATCCGTCGGCAATTGATTTATTAATTCTGGCTAGGTCCTGATAAACAATCCGCCCGGCCCCTAAATTGAGGTGCCCGGTCTCGGTATTACCGGATTCGCCCTTGGGAAGCCCCACTGCCTCTCCCGCAGCTCCGAGCTGGGTGTGAGGATAAGTTGACCAATATTTGTTCATATTAACTATATTGGCAAGGGAAACTGCATTACCGGGCCCCGGAGCTGCTAGGCCCCACCCATCAAGAACAACTAGACAGACTGTTTTGCTCATCTTACAGTTTTAAATACCGAAGTTCGGATTCAATAGCAGAAAGACGGTTATACTTGGCTACTCTTTCACCTCTTGCCGGTGCGCCGAATTTGGCATAGTTGGCGCCCACACCGACGGCAAAATCAGCTATAAAAGCATCATTGGTTTCTCCCGAGCGATGTGAGACCATAATTTTCCAGTTCGCGTTCTTAGCCATTTTAATAACATTAAGGGTTTCAGTCACAGTTCCTACCTGATTTGGTTTAACCAATATTCCATTACAAACTTTTTCTTCAATGGCTTTTTGCAAACGCTTCGGGTTGGTAGCTAGTATGTCATCGCCAATTATAGTTATTTCCGCAGCCATCTCATTATAGATTTTTTTCCAACTGTCCCATGCATCTTCATTTAGGGGGTCTTCAAGGAAAGCTAATTTATATTCCTGATTAATAGTTTTGTAATATTCCATCAGTTGGTCATCATCCAAGGGTGAAGATTTATCCCGAATAGAATATTCGCCATTTTTATAAAAGGAATTCGCAGCCGCATCCAGACCCAAAAAGACGTCCCGGCCCAAAGCGTATTTAGTCATCTTTATCGATTCGACTAATACCTCGAGGGCGTCGGCATTAGTAAATAGGTTGGGGGCATAACCGCCTTCGATACCCACCGAATGAATTGCCCCCTTTCTGATTAAATCCTGACCGATAGTCATATAAATCTCTGCACACATCTGCAGCCCCTGGGAAAAATTTTTATTGCTGGCCGGGAGGACGTGGAATTCCTGAAAATCCAGGTTCCCGGCACCGTGCTGGCCACCATTAATCATATTGAAAGTGGGGGTGGGAATAACTAAACTGGCTTTAATACCCTGTACCTGGGCCAAGTAATTAACCCACCAGTAAAGAGGTTTATTATTAGCTGCAGCTCCGGATTTTGTGATTACCTCCGAAATAGAGAGGATCGCGTTGGCTCCATATTTGGATTTATTTTCAGTACCATCAACACTAATTAGTTTATTATCAATATCTACCTGTAGTGTCGGGTCCATTCCGACTATCGCTGGACCTAGTGTATTGTTAACATTTTCAACTGCTGTCAATACCCCCTTTCCCAAATATCTGGGATTATCCGTATCCCTTAACTCTAAGGCTTCGTGTGTGCCGGTTGAGGTGCCTGCAGGTACCGACGAAACATTGACTTTTCCGTCATTTAATTGACAAGCGGTCTCGACTGTCGGAATTCCCCGGGAATCCAATATTTCTCTAGCCCAAATTTTATTTATTTTTGCCATAACTATTTTCCGCCCGCAACTTTTTTCTCCGCCTCGGAAATAATATGCTTAACCCGGCCAACGGCATCTGGGTTAACTGATACACTGGTTACCCCGAATCTTATTAGTTTTTCCACCAAATCATCATAAGTTGAAGCGGCCTGACCGCAGATCGAGGCAGTAATGCCATATTTATGGCAGGTTTTAACTATTTTTTCCAGAGCCCAAAAAACAGCCGGTGACCTTTCATCAAATTCCCTTGCTACCTCTGAATTGTCTCTATCGGTACCCAAAAGCAGCATAGTTAAGTCATTTGATCCGATGGAAATTCCGTCGATACCCACTTTAATAAACTCTTCGAGCATAATCACGTTTACCGGCAACTCGGCCATCATCCAAAATTTAAATGTAGTATCTTCAAAAAGTCCTTCCGAGGCTACTAATTTTCTGACAGATCTCAGTTCCTGGGGAGATCTGACAAACGGAATCATCATCCACAAATTCTTGTAATGTTGTCTGACTTTTTTGATGGCGGTTAACTCCAAGTTAAAAACTTCAGGATTACTGACATACCTGAAAGCCCCCCTGAAGCCTAATAATGGGTTGGGCTCAACCGGTTCCCAATACTTTCCCCCTTTTAGGGAACGGTATTCGTTAGTTTTAAAATCAGTAGCCCGGTAAACTACCGGCCGGGGATAGAATTCTTTACAAAAAATTGAAATATCCTCAGCCAATTTATTAATAAATTTATCCTGAGTTTTTAATTTAATCGCCTCCTTGGGGTGAATTCCTATTCCCCCTATCATAAATTCAGCTCTTAAGAGCCCAACACCATCAACTGGTAATTTGGCCACTTCTTTAGCCCTTTCCGGTTCGGCCAGATTAACGTAGACCTTGGTGGCGGTTTTTATATTCATCTCATTATAGGCCTCGGCCTTGGTTTCCGATTTTTGAACATTTGCCCCCATAAATACTTCCCCGGTACTGCCGTTAACACTAATTACCTCTCCGTCGTGAAGCTGTTTTGTGGCAAGTCTTGTACCCACTACGCACGGAATCCCTAATTCCCGGGATACAATAGCTGCGTGCGAAGTTTGACCACCTTCATCGGTAACAATAGCAGCTGAGCGCTTCATCGCCGGAACCAGATCCGGCGAGGTCATGGGAGCTACCAAGACATCGCCTTTCTTAACTTTATCAATCTCTTTGGGTGACATGATTATTCTGACTGTCCCCGTAGCAGTTCCCGGCGAGGCGGGATTCCCCACCATTATGGGAATTTCAGCTACTTTGTATTCCTTGCTGTCTATTTGGATTTGGGCAGTTTTAGCGTAACTCTTAATTGTGGTTACCGGACGGGTTTGAATTAAATAAAGTTTCCCTTTTTCTTTAGCCCATTCTGAATCCTGAGGGAAATAATAGTGTTTTTGCAGTTTATCTGAAATCCTTGCTAGAGCGATAATATCATTGTCGCTTATTTTCTGTTTATCTATCAGGTTTTTAGGGACCTTCTTTTCTTTGTTTTCAGTATTAACCTTAATAAGTTGAATGGATTGATCAGAAACTTCCTTAGAAAGAATATCAAAGGTATCCTTTTGAACTACATATTTATCCGGAATTACTGATCCCTGGACAATCATTTCCCCCAAGCCCCATACGGATTCAATTACAATTCTGTCCTTCTGATTTGTAACCGGATCAATTGAGAACATTACTCCCGAAACCTCCGATTGAATCATTCGTTGAATAATAACCGAGATTTTCACCTTATCATGAGCTAATTTATTAATAAAACGATAATAAATCGACCTTCCGGTAAAAAGCGATGCCCAGCATTCTTTAACGCTTTCACAAACATTGGCTTCACCCCTAATATTTAAAAATGTAATTTGCTGCCCCGCAAATGACGTTCCGGGCATATCCTCAGCGGTAGCTGATGATCTGACGGCAACAAGAGCATGAGAAAAAACACCTGACAGTTTTTTGTAGAAAGATATTATGTCACGACTCATTTGAACCGGAATTTTAGCCCTTAATATTAAATTTCTTATCGTATGCGAGGCGGCTTCCAGTTCGTTATTATTGGAGTAATTTATATTAGTTAAGGTTTTATATATTCTGTCAGCCAAATTATTTTCCTTGAGGAATTCATCATAGGCAGCTACGGTAATTGCAAAACCGGGAGGCACCGGTAAACCAACTTTGGTCATTTCCCCCAAATTAGCTCCCTTGCCTCCGACTATAGCTGTATCATGTTTATCAATTTTACTGAAGGGTAAAATATAGGCAGTTTTGGGCATGTTTATATGATAACTATATCACAATTTTAATTTCGTATAAGATCTACAATTTTATCAAAAATAGTTTGATTATTAGTGGCCACTATTGTTTGCACATTCATATATGGTAGATCATTGCCATTTAAATCTTTAACTATAGCCCCCGCCTCCTTGGCAATCAGCATTCCCGGAGCCACGTCGTGCCATTTTGTGGGATCGCTAATATTTATAAAAGCTTCAGAGCCGCCCTGAGCCAGCCAGCAGAGAGCTGTATTTACGTCGGCGTATGATCTTAAACGGTAAGCCACCATATCGATTTTGATAAGCTTACCCCACTGCATTTCACAGATACCTTTATCAGTATCGCAACCGGGGAGGTACGAATAAACAAAAGCGTCTCTGATATCTGTGGCTGCTGAAACATGAATTTTGTTGCCATTTAAATATGCTCCCATACCTTTGGCCGCACTATATAAATATCTTTCGGCCGGCCGGTATATAGCTGAGGCAATTATCTCTTTATTATATTCAAGGCCAATAGCCACATCAAAAAGGGGCAAGCCCCGAACATATTCTTTTGTACCATCAAGGGGATCGATTACCCAGGTAAATTCTGATCTTGATTTTATCATACCCCTTTCTTCTGATAAAACCCCATGGTCGGGGTACTGCTTAAGAACTTCCTCTATTATGAAATTTTCCGAGGCTAAATCGGCGTTAGTGGACACATCCTGCCGATCCTTATGTTCTAGGATTCGGATTTTATCGTGGTAAGAAAGAAGGATTTCTCCGGCTTTAACTGAAACATCTTCCGCAAAATTTTTAAAAGCTTCTAACTGCTGAGGAATAATCATAGATCTTCGGCCAATTGTTGTTTGAAATAATCAACCCAGGGTATGGGAGTTGGATTTTGCTTATTCAGGATGGCTAAATAATAGTTAACGAAGGCTCCGAATTGGATAACCTCAAAAGCTTGGGCTATTTTTGATGCAGATACGGCACTAAAATGGGAATAGGCAATTGCGTTTTTGCCGACTATGTCCTTAGTCACTTCAAATCTTTTAGCAATTCTCGGGGAAAACAAGTTGGAATCAATAAAAACAAAATGCAAATTATCAGGATTTGCTCTTGGGTTAGCTAAACCCTCCATTAAATGATGGTTAAGTTCCGGGATGGTGAAATCAAAAGTAAATGTTTTGGCATTTTCGTTGAATTGGTTATTGGATACATGGAGTGCTCCCACCAAATGTCCTGCCGAAACCAGAGCAACTATTTTGTTTCTTAATTCAAATGCTAAAACTTTAGCCGGATTTTGGGAACTAGCGATGTCAATTTTATTAAGACCTATTATTTTTTCCATTTCTTTAATAACTTCATGTATCTGGGTTTCACCAAAGTCAATAAGTCCGGCTTTGGATAACAAAACCAGCTGGCCAATAATCGAGTAGCCAATAGCCATGCGGGGTTGTTTGGACGGATTATAAGTGGGAACTATTTGATAATAGGGAATTTCACTGGCCTTTGCTTGTTTTATCAAATCCCCATCCGCACCAATCGCCATCCATTTGGCCTGTCTTTCTTTTGCTTGCCTCACGTTTTCCAAAGTTTCTTCTGTAGTACCCGAATACGAAGAACAAATAACTAGTGAATTTTCGTTAACAAAATTCGGCAAATCATAATCATTAATACGGGTTAGCGGTACTTTGAGTTCATCCTTATAAACAGATTCAATTACCCTGGCTCCCAGACCGCTGCCGCCCATTCCGCACATCACTAAATTCGTGATATTTTTATAATCCTCGGGTATAACGATGTTTTTGGTATCATTCCAAGCGTGTTGGACCTGTTTGGGAAAATCCGGAATGGATGAATATTCATTATCAATGTCAATCTTTTTTACTTCCTCCGGTAAATCTAAATTCATATTATGATCTAATTAAAGCCAGCACTTCGGCTGATTTTTGGTCCAGTAAGACCTTTGATTTGGCTTCCATGGTCAGTCTTAATAACGGCTCCGTGTTTGATGGCCGAACCACAAAACGGTAATTAGGGTATTCAATAGCAATACCGTCCAAACGTGATTGATGGGCATCACTATATTTTTGAGCGATTAAACCCATCTTAGCCTGAGAATTAGTTACTGTTGAGTTAATTTCGTCAGTTATAAAATACTTTTTCATAATGAGTGCCACTACTTCAGACAACTTTTGATTGTGCGACGAAAGATACTCCAGTACTTGCATCGGTGGAATCATTCCGCAGTCTGAATACCAATAGTCGCGGTAATATGTATGTCCGCTCGATTCACCGGCAAAAACTGCGTTTTCTGATCTCATCATTTCCTTGATATATGAATGCCCTACTCTGCATTCCAGTGCCTTTCCCCCGTTTTCCTGAATTGTGTCAATGAGCGCCCAGGTATAACGCGGATCATAGATAATTTTTTGATTAGGATACTTAGCCAGCATAGTTTTTATCAGGACAGTGTTTAAATAATATGGCACCACAAATAAACCGCCATCGGCGCAGAAAAAAACCCGATCGGCATCTGCATCCCAGGCTATTCCCAAATCAGCACCCGATGATTTAACCAATTCAGAAAACTCGACCCTATTTTCGGGAATAAAAGGATCAGGCCTTCCTTTAGGGAAATGACCATCCGGCTTATCATTTAGAGGAATTATTTCTATGGGTAAATTTCCCAACTCTACAATCCTTCTAAAGACAATTCCTGCGAAACCGAAATTCGGATCTATGACGACTTTCAGAGGTTTAATTTTAGAAGAGTCGATCCAGGACAAAATATATTTCGAGTAATCATCTAAAATTGTATCTATTTTCCTAACCGTGCCTTTTTTATTTGCTATTTGGCTTACGCCATTTACTATATAGTCTCTGATGTCCCCTATTCCACTTTCTAGTGTCATAGGAATTACATTTTCCCTTACCATCTTAAATCCATGCCATTCCGGAGGATTATGCGAAGCCGTAACCTGGATGCCTCCCGCAGCCTTGTAATTTCCCACACCGAAATAAAGCATATCAGTCGACATCCATCCCACATCCATAACGTTAACTCCACTGTCTACTAAACCTGCAATTACTTTTAGTTTAAGTTCCTCGGAATGAAGACGCACATCATGACCGACCAACACTTCTCCATGTGGTTTAACTACACCTGCGTACGCTAACCCAATTTGATACCCTAGATTGTCGTCTATTTGTGTCGGGTACACGCCTCGGATGTCGTAGGCTTTAAAAACAGAAGTATCAATATTCATAACTGATAAGTTATTTTATCTTCTTGATGATCAGTAGGTCAAGGGAATCTAATAATTCTCCTTGAGAGGTTTTGGCCTTGATGTCTATTTCGGCTAAATCGCTGATTATTTCCTTTAGCAAACCTTCTGAAAACCTGAAAGCTTGCCTTTCCAGTTTGTCTACTCGCCAGGATGGATATGGAATATCTGAAGGGCTAATTTTAACCCAATAAAGGTCACGTAAGGTTTTACCTAACAGGGTGAAAATAAACTCGATTGGTTCATGTTCAACTATTTGGTGTAATAAACTTAGGCACTCGGCAGAATTTCCGGGAAAAAACGAATCCAGAAAGTTAAAAATACTTTTTGGCAGTATAAATTCTTCGATTTTTTTAGCAGTGGGTAGCGATTTAATGAAGGTATCGCTAATTTTGTCACTGCTATAGATAATTAAATTACCGGTGAGCTTACTTATTGTTTTATTATCAATCAATTTAAGATTTTTAAGTAAATATAAATTTTGTCTACCAAAAAGACTTTGAGTCCGAATGGTTTGGTTAAAATCCTTTTCTATATTTATTATTTCCCAATTTTTGTTTTTGGCTTTATCTAAATAAAGTTGAAGCCTGCCATAACTTTTTAGCGAGTATTCTCCGTGAATTATAAATATGTCCATTATCGGTTATTAAGACTGATTAATCTTTTGACTTTGGTATAAGCGACTAGTCGCTTGACTCGGTTGTAAAAATTGCGCTTACCCCGTCTTATATGTGGAACTAGAGCACCGGAGAAATTATTGGGAATATGGGCAATTTCATGGAGTAAAACACTATCCTTATCTTTTTCCGGTAAATAATCAAATTTCTCTGATATGACCTCAATTACATAGGCGGGTTTTTGTCTAAGAGCTAGCTGCCAAATTTTGCTGAATCCCCAAATTCTGGCTATAGCTCTGGTTCTGGCTGAGGTGGATCTAAAACAGAAAATCCTAACTTTATTAAAACCGACATTATCCAACTTGTCCAACAAAACCCCAACTCTTTTTTTAACATCGGGAGCATCCTGCCAATCAATGCCTCTATTTCTATTGTACTTTAAAGACTTCTGCACCTTCCTTAACCTGCCTTTCGGTCTTTAATCCTATCACATCACCCTTATCCGCGGAATCCTTTCTTTGGTGCTCAACCTGAATCGACTCTATTTTTTGTTCAAATAAATCCTCACCACCGCGGACAAATTTAATCGTGTCTCCGACAGAAACAGGGTTTAGAACTTCAACTATAGCCACCCCTATCTTGTCATAGTAATGTTTCACCAGGCCAACTTTATAATCTGACACTTTTATTCACCCCCTCTCCTTAAATGATATGCATGGCATAAGGCCACTGCAAGTGCATCGGCTGAATTATCAAAATGAGTTTTACCGTGATTTTTGCTCCTGACTTTGGCACCCAAAATTTTTCTGACTGACTGCTGAACCATTTTTTTGTCGGCCCGGCCACTCCCCGCTACCATTTTTTTAATTGTCCCCGGAGCATACTCAACTATATTTACCTTGTTCTTAGCAGCCGTAAAAATAATTACTCCAATGGCCTGTCCCACGCTCATAGCAGTTTTAGCATTTGTGGCAAAAAATAATTTCTCGATAGCGATTATATCCGGTTTAACTTTTTTAATAAGGGCTGAAAACTGCTTATTTATATCAATTAACCTATCTCCAGCTTTGCCGTCCTTGTTTGTGGAAATTAGGCCAAAGGAGAGTGCATCAA
>Ga0187878_1001386_pt1 | contig 23744 bp, 19 predicted proteins | sample June2016WEW_17_1_FD_132979 | JGI IMG/M metagenome (GOLD analysis project Ga0187878, IMG submission 132979) | Peatland microbial communities from SPRUCE experiment site at the Marcell Experimental Forest, Minnesota, USA - June2016WEW_17_150 | ecosystem: Environmental > Terrestrial > Soil >...
GGCAAGGACAACACCGTCAACACGGGCCGTGGCGACCTCAAATACAAGGCCACATGGACCGCGGACGTTTTGGTCATTGCCGGAACACAGGCGGGGCGGAATGGCGATACGCCGTATAAGGCAGAGTATTCCCTGTCTGCGGATGGCAAGACTTTGACGATAACCAGAACCTCACAGGGACCTAACGGTGAGACCGTACGGAAGATGATTTACGACAAGAAGTAAACGGGTCATCGGCTGTCATTCGCTGATTCACTTTTTTCAAGCAGCGGCCGCGACGGACCGTTACACAGCGGTCAGTTGCGGTCGCTCTTTTTAGAACCAGTAATTGTGGCTTCGGGAGCGCTGCAGGATGCGGCGCACATAATCCCGGGTCGTGGGGAAATTCACCAGCGAAAGGTAGTAATCCTCCGGAAGCACCCCAGCGGGGATAGACTTGGCCGTTGCCAGCCGCAGCCAGTTGTCTGCTCGACCTTCTCCGGCGTTATAACGCAGGAGTGCGAACAAGGCCGGGTTGGGAGAGTGCTTGTACCGATCTAGTGACTGCCGCAGATACCAGCAGCCCACCTCGATATTCAATCTCGGTTCGAGGAGCCTGTCCTCATTACTAATAGGCGGAAAGCCTTTGTGTGAAGTGAAGTCCTCCGCTGCCCTCATAGTAACCTGCATCAGCCCAAGCTCACCGGAAGCTCCCCTGATGTCGGGACGGAACCAACTCTCTTCGTAGACGATCGCCTTTACCAGATAAAAATCAACCTCGTAACGCGCGGCGGCCTGGGCGATGATCTCATCATACTGAGTGGCTCGATGGCTAAGCCAAATTCCTACCGCGGCCAATATCAGAATCATCAGTACGATACCAGCCCGGAGGATTGCTGGGTGCATCAACTGCTCTCTCCCACCTTGACAATGAATGCCGCCATATCATCGTGCGGCGCGACCCCACGGGTGAATTTGCCGATCTCGGCGGTCAGCGCCTTGAGGATTTCCTTGGCCGGCTGCCGAGACCTCCGAAGCAGCGATGCCTCCAGGCGCTCTTTTCCGAACTCCTCGTCGGATTGACTGAGGGCCTCGGTGACACCGTCTGTATAGAAAAATATCAGGTCGTTGGCGTGCAGCTGTGTGTGGCCGGAGTGGTAGCGAGACCCGTCAAACATCGCCAGTGGCGTGCCTCCCGCACTCAGCTCTTGCCTGGAGCCGTCGGCGCGCATGAGAATCGGTGGAAAATGGCCGGCGTTGGACCATCGGATCATTCCTGTCCGAACGTCCAGAATTGCGAAGAACAAGGTGACGTAGGTCCTCTTCTTTACATCACGAAACAGACGCCGGTTAACGTGGTACAGGGTCTGCGATGGAGAAGAATTCAGCCGGGCGGCAAAACGAAGCGCGCTGCGCGTGGCCGCCATCGTCATAGCAGCCGCGACACCCTTGCCCGAGACATCTCCGATCGTTAATACCAGGTGCTCGCCGTCCAACCAGAGGAAGTCGTAATAATCCCCTCCCAAACTCTCCGCGGGTTTGTAAGTGGTCGCGATCTCATATCCTATCAGATGCGGCGCCGCCGTCGGAATCATGCTGCGTTGCAGATCGCGTGCCAGGGCGAAGTCCATTTCGAGTTTTTGCTCCTTGGCTAAAACCGCCTGAAACAGCTGAGCATTGTCGATGCTCACCGCCATTTGCCTGGCCAAAGTTTCCAGGATCTCCAGCCGCTCCGCAGTAAAATACCTTGGATCGCAACTCTCAACCACCAGCCCGCCGAGAAGCCGATCTCTCGAAACCAGGGGGATGGCAACCTCTGATTGAGTCCAGCGGCCGTCGGAAGTACGGACGCTGATCGCACGGGGATCGTTGGACAGGTCTGTTGAAACCAGAGTCTTGAGGTCACGCGCTGCGTGCCCAAGCAGGCCCACTCCCATTGGCAGAGTGCGATAGCGTGCGACGGTTTCCTCGGCATAACCGATCGCGACTTTCAATTCCATGCATTGATGCCAGGGATCGTATAGGGAAATGCCAAGGATTTCATACTCGATCACTCGCCGCATGAGCACTGCAATCCGGCTCAGGAGCTCATCCAGCTCAAGGATGGATGTCATCTCCTTGCCTACCTCGTTCATTACCTGCTTGGCTAGAGCGTCACGCGACTTCTCTTCATAGAGGCTGGCATTTTCAATGGCCACGGCTATCTGTGCGGCCAGCGGTGTCAGAGCCTGCAAGTGATGCGGCTGGAAGAAACCCTTTACCGCGCTACCAACCACGAGCACCCCAACGGTCCTCTCTTTGATAATCAGGGGCAGGACCAGCTCGGCTTGCGGTGTACGGCCGCTCTTGGTCTGGACGGGGATATAGTCGCTGTCCTGCTCGACGTCGTTCACGACAACTGGCTGGTGTGTGCGCGCCGCCCTGCCGATCAGCCCTTTATTAATGCTAAGCCGCTGGATCTTCTTATACGATTCCTCGCTGAATCCCACGGAAGTCTTCCAAATGAACTGCTCTGCTTCTTCATCGACGAGCAGAATCGCGAAAAAGTCATAATCGATGAATCGCATGGTTATCTGGGCGATTTTGTCGAGTAGCCTGTCGAGATCGAGAATGGAAGTCAGCTCTACGCTGATTTCATTCAGCAGTTGAGAGGCAGAGTCAATGGCCTGGACTTTGTTCCCGTCGGCGAATTTCGGCCGCGGGGTGATTTTCTTTCCTGACATAGAGGGGTATGATTACCACAAGATGTCGTAAGTCGGAAGACAAATGGCAAGTCACTTCTTTGGGTAAGTCAAACTCCTTGGCCCAAGAACCAGAACATGCCGCGGATTCTTTTGCGGTGAAGGCTTCTGCTTGCGGATTTTCAGCGGCGTGTTCTTCTTATTACTCAAACGAAAGTCCTTTGCGGGTCGGAAAGGACTCTTACCGCCAAGACTCCAAGAAGATTTAAACTGTGATTTCTTGGCGTCTCTGTGCCTTGGTCTCTTGATGGTCGTTTCTGATTGCGGCTATGCCACGTCACGTTCTTTGCGGCTGAGTTGTTTCCCCAGTGCCTGAATTGCAAATCCGTATTATTGACGGTTACATCCTCGCCATCCGGAAGAAAATCTCAAACATCTCAATGCAGGGATCGAAGAGGACGTGAATAGAGAGAATAAGAGGCCATGTAAATCCATATGCGTTCTCTGCGATGGGATTAATTGCCGCATCCCTGCCGCTGTAGGCGATACGCGGCTGAGCTTCTGGCGTAGGGGCGGGAACGGGCGCCTTATGCCAAAAGAAGGTCCCATGGGGGACGGGGCCTTCTTCGAATAAGAGGATAGCGCTTCCCGCCTGCACTTATTTCCGCCGCGCCTTCTCTTTGCGCCACTTATCCCAATAAGCCTTCATCCGCGCAGACCGCCGTTCTCGTTCTTCTTTGGTAAAGCGCAACCGCTTCCGCGCCTTTACCGCCTTCCTGGCGAACGGAGCGGGCTCTTCTGCGGACACCACAACTCTTGCCGCCCGGCCACGCCTCAATTCGCCGGTCAGAGCAGCGATCTCTTCTTCAATTTGCTTTTTCTTGTGTTCTAAAGATTCGAGTGCGAGTTCCAATATCCGTTTTCGTTCACTCGGCATGAAGTGAATCCTTTCGCAGGTTGTTGTCCACCCACCCGTGTGCATTGTAAATACTACACCAATTGACATAAGTCAATAACGATTGGTTCACTGTCATGTCCAGGAATGCCGCCCAGCGGCGTCCGAAATAATAAAGTTGCTAATCATCGGCAAATAAGAGTCGATATGTGGAACTGTAGCAGGAAAATCCAGTTGCAGGCATCGGGAGGCGGAAGATCTCTCGATCTGCTTATGTGCGGGTCATTGTGCATCACGCGGAGAAGCGCTCGGTTTGTTAAATACGGGTGAGGGGACCGCATGCCGCGCAGCGGCCCGCACACCAACCTTCGTTTTCTACCTCTCCACATACGGGCGGCATGAAAACACGCCATTAGCAGGGAGTGCGCCGGTGCCGCCGTGGTCAGCGGCGGGGCCTGTAGCTGACGAAGTATTTGCGCAAGCGCAACCAAAGATATGTGGTGCTGCCCCCGACAAGAAACATTACGATGACGTTGTTCTCCAGGCTGGGATCGAACGAGGCCGACCGGTAATAGGAGGAAATGGCACCCATGATGAAACTCATGGAGGCGAGCAGAGCTTCCGTTGGCCAGTTCGGGGCAGAAGAACTCCGATAACGCTCCCACGCGAGGGATACCAAATAAGAAGAGGAGGCCGCGGCAATCGCGGGTAGAAGCCAGGTATCCAGTGAAAATATCATCGACGCCTTTCCTTCCGGGTTTTCTACTGCATCTCCTCTCCTGCGCCCTCAAACAACTAAAGAATATCACGTCACCCCAGCGGCAGGAACAGGGCCGGTCTTGGACAGCACTGGCCCACTCTTTTTAGACCCTCTTTGTTTTGATACGATCCATAAAATCCACGTCAAAACAACCACGCCGCAGATTTTACGGATTTCATGAACTCCCGCCGAGCTAATCCGGTGTTATAATGGATCGTCCAATTTGTAGGGCAATCTTTCCAGAGGAGTTTCTTTCAAAGGATTATCTACTGAGAGGTTCAACACGTATGGAAAAACTCGAACAAAGCATGCTTGAGTTGATCACCCAGACTTCCACGAATTTGCCGCCCGATGTCCGCGGCAAAATGGATGCCGCCATGGCCGCAGAGACACCGGGTTGCCAGTCGGCATCCGCACTGGATGTCATGGCTATCAATGTGGACATGGCACTGGCGGATTCCGGACCCATATGCCAGGACACCGGCCTGCCTACGTTCAAGATTCGCACGCCGATAGCCACGAATCAGCTGCAGATGAAAGACAAGATTCTCTCGGCGTTGGCGGATGCTACCCGGCTAGGTAAACTGCGCCCTAATTCGGTGGATTCAATCACGGGGAAAAACAGCGGCAACAATCTGGGACCTGGATCGCCGACCCTTTATTGGAGTCAGTGGGAAAACACCGACGAGATTGAGGTCAAGCTGCTGCTGAAGGGCGGTGGCTGCGAAAACAAAAACATCCAATACTCCGTGCCCTGCGATCTGGCCCATCTTGGCCGGGCTGATCGGACGTTGGACGGCGTTCGCAAGTGCATCCTCCACGCCGTCTGGCAGGCACAGGGGCATGGCTGCTCCCCAGGCGCGATCGGCGTGGCCATCGGAGGCGATCGTACCTCCGGATATCAGCACGCCAAGGAACAGCTCTTCCGTTCGCTCGATGATGTGAATCCCGATCCGAAGCTGGCCGCCCTCGAGGATTACACCATGTCCGCAGCCAACACGCTGGGTATCGGCGCTATGGGATTCGGCGGGGGAGTAACTCTGATCGGCTGCAAGATCGGCGCCCTAAACCGCCTGCCGGCCTGCTTCTTCGTGTCAGTTGCCTACGACTGCTGGGCCTTCCGTCGTCTCGGGGTAATTTTGGATGCGCAGTCCGGCGCCATCAAGCGCTGGCTCTATCGCGACGCCAGCATCCCGGAGAAGCCAATGGCCGAGGGCGCGGGTTTCCAGCGCACGGGGAAAGAGATTGTACTTAAGTCGCCCGTTACTGAGGCAGCCATTCGCAACCTTACGGTCGGTGACGTGGTGCTCCTCCGTGGCGATATGTACACGGGACGTGACGCTGTCCACGCCCATCTCATGAAAAACCCAGCCCCAGTCGACCTGTCCGGTGGACTTCTCTATCACTGCGGGCCGGTAGTCCTGAAGCAAAACGGTGGCTGGAAGATGACGGCTGCCGGGCCGACAACTTCCATCCGCGAAGAACCTTACGAGGCGGAGGTAATCAAGCGCTTTGGCATCCGCGCCGTCATCGGCAAGGGAGGCATGGGCGCCAAGACACTCGCAGCTCTAAAGGATTTTGGCGCCGTCTACCTCAACGCCATCGGGGGCGCAGCTCAATACTACGGACGCTGCATCAAGAGCGTGAAGGACGTTTACTTCCTCGAGTTCGGATTGCCGGAAGCAATGTGGCATCTGGATGTGGAGGATTTTCCAGCGATCGTTACCATGGATGCGCACGGCAACTCACTCCATGCTGATGTGGAAAGGGCTTCTGCAGCCATCCTGGCGAAGCTGGCCGATCCGGTATTTTAAGGAGACCCAACGGCAATGAACATATCCGGCCGAGAAGGCTTGGTTTTTGGGCCGACTCGCAACCCTTCCCGGCCGGATCCTATCCCAGCAAGGGAACATGCAAGGTCCAAGCTTCATCTTACTTGTGATGACCCTGGCCGCGAGCATCCAAGGGTGCTCCTCGCACATGCTTCCTAGCCACGGCGTAGAATCGCAGAAGGACCTAACCGCCGAACGTGAACAGCAGTTCCTGCAGTTGCGGGAGCGAATGGTTCGCGAACAGATTCAGGCCCGGGACGTGAAGGATGAGCGCGTTCTGGCCGCCATGCGCAAAGTGCCGCGCCATCGGTTCGTGCCGCGCGATCTGGTCAACTCCGCCTATGAAGACAACCCTCTCTCCCTGATGCTCGGCCAGACAATTTCACAACCCTACATCGTAGGTTACATGACGCAGGTGCTCAACCTTCGCGGCGGCGAGCGCGTTCTCGAGATCGGCACGGGCTCAGGCTATCAGGCGGCTGTCCTGGCAGAACTTGTTTCCGAGGTGTACACCATGGAGATTCTGCCTGAACTCGCGGCACAGGCCCAATCCACACTTGACACCCTGGGGTACAAAAACATCCGGATCCGTTGCGGGGATGGCTATCTGGGCTGGCCGGAGGCCGCACCGTTCGATCGCATCATCGTGACCGCAGCCCCAGATCATATCCCTCAGCCACTCATCGATCAGCTCAAACCCGGAGGCAGGATGATCATTCCCGTGGGCAGTCTGGATCAGGACCTTGTTCTGCTTGAAAAAAATGTGCAGGGCGTCAGCATCCGGTCCACCATTCCAGTTCGCTTTGTGCCCATGACTGGCCAGGCCCAGCGCAGCCGCAGAGACTGACCTCAGACCTCAGACTTCAGACCTCAGACCAACTGTTTTCGGTCTGAGGTCTGAGGTCTGCCCTATGACCTTGCCGCGGCAGACACCAAAGCCGATGCGCGCAAAACCGGGACGTTCGCAATAGCCGCGCAGGCTGACTTCGTCGCCATCCCGCAGAAAGCTTCGCGTTTCACCGCCGGGTAGCAGGATGGGCTTCTGGCCGCGCCAAGTCCGCTCGAGGAGGCAGCCTCGGGCGTCCTCGCTCCCGCCAGAGACGGTGCCGCTCGCAAGCAAATCGCCGGGGCGGAGATTGCAGCCGTTGCTGGTGTGGTGAGCGATCAGTTGGGCCGGGGTCCAGTACATATCCCTGAAATTCCCGCGACTCAGCTGCATCGGCGCGATGCCTTCCTCTCCCATCCGCCGCGATTGGAGCCAAGCTTGAAGTGTCAGGTCAATACCGCCTCGCTCTTTGTCGAGGGGCCGTAAAAGGTGGGGAAGCGGGAATGGGTCACCGGCAGGCCGTTGGTAGACGGGGATGCGGTAAGGTTCGAGGGCTTCCAGGGTCACGACCCACGGCGACACGGTGGTGGCGAAGCTCTTGGACAGGAATGGTCCGAGCGGCTGATACTCCCATTTCTGGATGTCGCGCGCCGACCAGTCGTTTACCAGGCACAAACCGAAGATGTGCGCCTCGGCCACCTCGATCGGAATCGGCGAGCCCAACGAGTTGCCGGGTCCGATGAAAAAACCGACCTCCAATTCATAGTCGAGCAACCTGGTCGGCATCATGATGGGCGGCCCGGCGTCCGCCTCAGCGATCTGGCCGGCGGGCCTGCGCACGGGTGTATCGCTGATGACGATACTGGAGGAACGGCCGTGGTATGCGATCGGGAGGTATTTGTAGTTGGGAAGCAGCGGATTGTCCGGGCGGAACATGCTCCCGACATTTCGAGCGTGGTCCACCGAAGCGTAAAAGTCGGTGTAGTCGCCAATTTCGCACGGCAACACCAGGGTAACCTGACTCATCGAAAAAAGCATTTCGTCCCGGCGCGGATGATCTTGAAGCTCGCGCGACTCCGCGCGCAGCAGCCGACTCAGCCGCAGCCGGAGCGCCGACCAGTATCTGGGTTCAAGAGCCATCAGGCCATTGAGCGCGGGCCTGACGCATGATTCGGCGGCCACCGCTGCTGCTCCATCAAATAAGCCCGCCTGGTGGCATGCAACCACATCGAGAACAACATCACCGATCGCGACGCCGGCCCGCGGAGCCCCGTCGCCGTCGCGCGGTCTAAACACTCCCAAGGGGAGGTTTTGAATGGGAAAATCGGTTGTGGGATCGTGTGCTGATGGGATCCAGCACCGGAGATCAGGATTATGTGTTTCGTTCATACTTGAGAGAGATTTGGGTGTCGTATATGTAGAAATCAAAACTGGACTTCGAAAAATCGATCACTGCAGATACGACACACGCACTCCTTGAGTTTTTCATGGAATAAGGTTCATTTTCCTCAAATCGGCAACCGGTTCAGCGAATGAGCAGGAGCCGAAGGCAAAAGCGAAATCACGCCGCGCTGCCAGCAGGTCGGCCATGCCAAGATGGTGCTCGCGCCAGACGACGCCATCATCGAAAAAGCGGAATGCCGCGGCGGATCTCTCTTCGAGAAGCTCCACCACTTCCCCGCCGCTCATTCCCACGCAAACCCACACGGCTGCCAGATACACATTTAAAAAGCCGTGCATCAGCCCCTTCTGGCTGTCCGGTTCATAAGTAAACGGGTAAATGCCGCGCAGTGGATGATGCAATCCGGCAGTGGCCTTGAAGCCCACCCCGGCGGCATGGCACGCACATAGGAATCCGGCGAGTCGATCGACTGAAGGAAACGCGTCGGCGCTCACGCCGCCGCACCGCACCTTGGCATGAGCTCCCGCCTTGCCGATCGCGGCGATTAGCGGGCTTAACTCTCCTGCGAGCGGAATTTCGCAATAGAAACGTAGTGAGCGTGGGATCGCTTTCCCGGCCGCCGCAATCTCGGCCACGCTGTCGGCCTTGATTTCGATGCTGTCAAAGAGAGCCCCCGAATGAGTCCGGTTGAAATCATCGATCCGTTTTACGTCGCGTGCCGGATCCGTCGAACCCAGACTCAGGCGCCAGACCGCGGACGAGCCCGGCTGCGGCAAGTATGATGTGGCCTCCCGCTCGAATCCCTCCAACCGGGAAGCAGGAACGATGAAGCGGCCGAGGATCCAGGAAAACGGGATGTCCTGGTAGTGCGCATAGTTGTGCACCGCCGCGGGCATCGGCAGCTGTGCGGGCGGGAAAAGGCCTGCGTAGTCGATGAGCGCCGCCAACAGTGCACGTGCCGATGCACGCACTTCTCCAACGCCATCAACTAGACCATTTCCTGGTCGAACATCTGCTCCTTCTGATGCCATAGCGTATAGGTCAGCCCCACCTTGTATTCATGGGGCATATGCAGGCGACGATAGCTGTCATGCAAGTGCGCCAACTGATCGATGCGGCGAGAGCGGATCTCTTTCAGGCTGGGGAAATCGTATACAATCTCTCCGCCCTCGACAACGGGGCAAAGCAACTCCACCCTGGCGCGGGGATTCAGTTTCTTGCGCCGCAACGGATTGTTCGGGTCGATGATGAGGATCTCGGGTTCATTGAGGTCCTCCGACCTATGCGCCAACGCATCTGCCTCCATCAGCCCGTCGTCGCCATAAAAGCGCACGACTTTCTTAAACCCCGGGTTGGTCATCTTCTCGGGATTGCTGCTGAGCTTGATCTTGGGACGTCCGTTGTGCTCCGCCATCTTGTAGACCCCGCCGAGAGCGCAGCCGTCTTCGCCGCTCGCGGTCACGAGTTTGGTTCCGACTCCCCAGACATCGATGCGGCCCCCTTGTGCCAGGATCTCCGTGATCACGAATTCGTCCAGCTCATTCGAGGCCACGATCTTGACATAGCCGAGCCCGGCCTGATCCAGCACCTCGCGCGCCCGCTTGCTCAGGAAGGCAAGATCGCCGCTGTCGAGGCGGACGCCCTGCAGGCGATGTCCTCTCACTTCCAGTTCCTTGGCGACGAGGATCGCGTTAGGAAGGCCGCTCTCAAGGACGTCGTAGGTATCTACGAGCAGGACACAATCATCGGGGAACGAACGGGTGTAAGCACGGAAGGCTTCCAGCTCGCTTGCGAATGATTGGACCCAGCTGTGAGCGTGCGTCCCGGTGGCATGCATGCCAAGCAGCGCGGCACCCTTGACATTGGAAGTGGCATCGGCGCCACCGATGAAAGCAGCTCGGCACGCGCTCATGGCACCGTTCGGTCCGTGTGCCCGACGAAGCCCGAACTCGACAATCACTCCGTGATTGGAGGCCTCCCACATGCGCGCGGCCTTAGTAGCCACCAGGGTTTGAAAATTGATGTGGCAGAGAAGGATGGTTTCGATCATCTGGCATTCGATCAGGTTTCCGCGCGCCTGCAGCAGGGGCTCGTTGGGAAAAACCACGGTGCCTTCCGGAATTGCCCACAAGCTGCCGTGGAAACGATAGCCTGAGAGGTACTTGAGGAAGCCCTCTGAGAATAGAGGATTTCCGGCCGATGTCCGGAGCGAGCCCAGATAACGAACGTCCTCCTCACTGAAGCGCGTAGCGGCGACGGCGCGCACAGCATCTTCCAGGCCGGCTGCAATGGCATAGCCACCGCGAAACGGGTTGCGTCGAAAGTAGAGATCAAACGTAGCCGCGTCGCCCGTTTTGCCCTGATCGAAATAGCCCGCGGCCATGGTAAGTTCATACAGGTCTGTGAGCAAGGCATCTGTAACCAAGGAAGGCCTCCTCAATAGCTGAGCTTCATTGCTATCGGCATGCGCCGGCCGCTGCCGAAGGCGCGCGAAGAAACCTTCAGACCCGGGGCCGCCTGCCGGCGCTTGTACTCACTGTGGTAGACCATTTTCGCCACGTCCTCCACTATAGAGAGCTGATAGCCACGGTCCACTACCGCCTCGGCGCTCATTTGTTCCTCTACGATGAGGTGCAGAATGGCATCCAGAATCTCATAATCGGGTAGCGAATCCTGGTCCATCTGGTTGGGACGCAACTCCGCGGTCGGAGCCCGGCGCAGGGTGTTGGCCGGAATGATCTGTCGCTCGCGATTGATGTAGCCCGCGAGCTTATAGACTTCCGTCTTGGGCACATCGGAGATCACGGCGAGACCACCGGCCATGTCTCCGTAAAGCGTGCAGTAACCCACGCCCAGCTCCGACTTGTTGCCCGTGCTCAGAACCAGATGCCCCATCTTGTTCGACAAGGCCATCAAGATATTTCCTCGGATCCGCGCCTGCAAGTTCTCCTCGGTGGTGTCCTCCGGAAGTCCGGCAAAAACCTGGGTGAGCACGGAGCGGTATTCCTGGAACACTGATTGAATCGGAATTACCTGAAAGCCTATCCCAAGGTTCTGAGCCAGCGCGCGCGCATCGTCGTGGCTTGCCTGCGCCGAGTAGACCGAAGGCAGGGATACGCCGAGCACATTCCTCGGCCCCAGCGCTGTTGCGGCGATGCACGCGGTGACGGCTGAGTCAATCCCGCCGCTCAGACCAAGAACGGCCGATTTGAACCCGCACTTGCGCGCATAGTCACGCGTCCCCATGACCAGAACCTCAAAAAGGTTCTGCATCGGCTCCCCTTCGCGATAGCCTTGATCCTGTCCCGAATCCGGATCGATCAGCAACAAATCCTCGCCGAAGCTTTTCCCTTGGGCGATCAGATTACCGGCCCGGCCAAACGCGAGGCTGTTACCGTCGAAGAGCAAGTCATCGTTGCCGCCCACGAGGTTTACATACAGCAAAGGCACGCGATACTTCTGAACGTGACTGAGAATCATGCGGTAGCGGACGAGCGGCTTGTACATCTCGAAGGGCGAGGAAGAGATGTTGATGAGAAGGTTGGCACCCGCATTGATCTGATTGAGAATCGGATTGGTGCGATACCTGCGTTTGGACCAGAAATCCTGGTCGTTCCATGCATCTTCACAAATCGAGATCCCCAGGGTTCGTCCCCGATAAGGGACCACGCGAGTCCCGCGCGCCCGTTCGAAGTACCGGTCCTCGTCAAACACATCGTAGGTCGGCAGGAGCGTCTTGTGAATCACCGCATGGATTTTGCCTTCGCAAAGAAAACCTGCGGCGTTGTAAAGCCCCTTGCCTTCCGATTCCTTATTCCGATCCACGAAACCAACGATAGCGGCCAATCCGGCAGCACGAGCCGCAACCTCTTGCAGGGCCCGCAGGTTGGACTCCACAAACCCGTGCAGACCGAGGATGTCCCGAGGCGGGTACCCGGTCAGGCAGAGTTCGGGAAACACCACGAGGTCGGCACCCAAACGTTCCGCCCCGGACATAGCCTGGAGCACGCCGTCGCGATTTCCCAGGATATCGCCGACGGTTGTGTTCATCTGCACCATCGCAATCTTCATTCCAACACCTGCAACTAGAATAACGCAGCCCCCGGCAACCACCAAGACTCCAAGATTCCAAGGCTCCAAAAGTTTTGGTCCTTGATTTCTTGGCGTCTTAGAGTCTTTGCGTCTTGGTGTTACCAATCAGTTCATGGGTAGGTTGACATTTGGCGGTATCAAAAAGAAAGGAAAACACTATATCCGTCGGTATCGGGATCGGAATCGGAATCGCAGTCGCAATCGGTTGTATGGGGCCGCAAAAGCCGATGGCGACTGCGATTGCGACTGCGACCCCGATTCCGATACCGATGGTCGCCACCCAAAGCGAACATAACCTCCGACCAGCTCCACATGTTTGGATCAAATGTCCACCTATTTATGAACTGATTAGTAAATCTTGGTTGCGGCCATGCATGCCTCGTGCATTCCGTGGCGGCTCACGCTGGATCAGGGGGGAACATTCCGTGCCACGGGGTTAACTGCTCGTAAGCATAGGCCGCGCGCAAGACGGTTTTTTCATCCATGTGCCGTCCAATCAGCTGCAAACCGGTAGGGAGCCCATCCTTGGTGAGTCCGCAAGGCAACGTGATTGCCGGCAGCCCGGTCAGGTTCCCGGGACGCGTCAAACGCAGCAGCGCAATGCGCACGTTCTCCTTCGTCCGACCTGCCATGACCTCGGTTTCCTCAATGCGGGGCGCGGCCACCGGCAGGGTGGGAGCTGCTAATATGTCGACCGAATGAAGTAGGCTATCGAACTCCTGCGTATAGGCATCCCGCGCGTTCTGCGCGCTTAAGTAAGCCAGGGCTGATATTTCCATACCCTCCTTGAGACGAGTGCGCAGGTCGGGTCCGTAGTCGGCGGGCCGTTTCTGCATCCACCTCCAGTGATAGACAAGAGCCTCCGCAAGTGTGATTTGACCAGCCAGCTTCGCCGTCTCGCCCATCCCCTTCAGATCCACTTCACGCAATTCAGCACCGTTCTGCTCCATGACAGCGATGGCATCCAGCGTGTTACGCCGCACTTCTCGCTGCAGCCGGTCGAAAAAGTACCGCCTCGGCACTCCGATGCGCAAGCCCCTGAGGCCCTTCCTGAGGTCCTGCCCGAACCGCTCCCCTACCCTCCCAAAGCTGGCTGGATCGCACTGCTCTGCTCCCGCAATGGCTTCCAACACGAGCGACGCATCCTCCACGCAGCGGCAGATGGGTCCGACGTGATCCAGGCTGGGCGCTAGCGGGATCACACCGCAGAGTGGGACCCGGCCGTATGTCGGCTTGAACCCGACGCAGCCGCAGGCCGCCGCCGGAATGCGGATGGATCCTCCCGTGTCCGTACCCAGCGAGGCCACGGCCATGCCGGCAGTCACCGCCGCGGCGCTTCCTCCGCTGGAGCCGCCCGACATACGATCGGCAGCCCAGGGGTTGTGCACGGGGCCAAAATGCGGGTTGAGGTTCGTGGCGCCATATGCAAACTCGTGCAGGTTGGTTTTCCCCAGTAGGATGGCACCCACCTCGAAAAGGCGATCGACAACCGCGGCATTTTCCGTGGGCACGAAATTACGCAGGATCCGCGAGCCGGCGGTGGTGCGGATACCGCTAGTGTAGAAAAGATCCTTCAGGCAAATCGGAATGCCATGCAGAGCGCCGCGATAGCCGCCCTTGGCTATTTCCTTCTCGGCCCGTCTCGCCTGAGCCAACGCAATCTCCGAAGTCACGGTAATAAATGAATTCAGGCGTGGCTGCAGCCGGTCAACTCTGGCGAGCAAGGCGCGCGTCAAGTCGACTGGAGAAAGCCGGCGCCGGCGAATCAAGGGCGCCAAACGGACAATCGTAAGCTCGGTATCATTGCTGAAATCCATATCTCCTCCGTTGGAAAGGCACCTATTATCAGTCAGGATCGGCCGGCACTCAACAAGTCTCTCAGTTTTGGATATTGGGTTGCGGATTTTGCCGCGATTCAGACACTGCCAGAAAAGAAACCGCCACGCATAACACGGACCGGCATAGCCGCAACCAAAATCAAAAGCTTAACGCAAGGGACCCGGAGATCATCGAAGAAACCGCGGAGGTGTGATAGCAAAGACTCATAACAACTATCTACTCTGCCGTCTCTGCTTTAATCTCTGCGGCCTTTGCGTTAGGTTTTTAGATTCGGCGCCCAAACCGAAGGGACTCGACAGTGAGTAGTAAGAACAACACGAATGGGACCTAGGCAGACGCGGTGACTGCGCCTGCGTATCTTTGTCTCATTCCTACCGCTCGGAATTTCCGACTCCCTTTTCCCCTGCTCCGTTCTGGTGGACTGTGCCACATGATCAAAAATCCGCAATTCAGAATCCAAAATATGTATGATAGTGGGCCGAGCGGGAGGAGCATTTACTTTGAATCCGGGAGAGAGTTTTCAGCAGTTACAGGAGACGATCATCGGGTGCCGCAAGTGCCGGCGGCTGGTTGAGTGGCGAGAGCGCGTGGCGATTGAAAAAGTGCGCAGGTATCAGTCCGAAGAATACTGGGGCCGCCCGGTACCGGCATTTGGCGAGCCGGCAGCCGCGCTTCTCGTCATAGGGTTGGCACCGGGGGCTCACGGTGCCAACAGGACGGGCCGCATGTTTACCGGCGATCGAAGCGGCGAATGGTTCTACGAAGCGCTCTGTCGTTTCGGTTTTGCGAACCAACCGGCCTCGAGCGGGCGCGCTGACGGCCTCTGTCTGCGTGATTGCGTCGTCACCGCCGCATTGCGATGCGTGCCGCCAGCCAATAAGCCGCTTCCAGACGAACTCGACAATTGTCGCATCTACCTTCGCCTCGAGTTGCGATGGCTCGAGCGCGTGCGCGTCGTCGTAGTGCTGGGACAAATCGCCTTCCGTGCCTTTTTGAGGGCGTGGCGGGAAAACGGAGGAGAACTTCCGGGGGGCCATCTCCCGATATTCCGGCATGCCGGAGAATGGGAGCTGCCCTGCGGCATAATACTCATCTCATCGTATCATCCCAGCCAGCAGAACACGCAGACCGGCAGATTAACGCGCGCCATGTTCCACGATATCTTTCGCCGCGCCCGCTCCCTCCTGCCTGCATAGCATCGCCTTGGAAAACACGCCACAGCCGAAACCTGCAATACCGACGAGGGGCTCGGATCTCTCCGGGTGTGGTCGGAGGCCGGATGTTTGGGATCCTGCGTGACTCACTCCGGGAGCAGCGTCGATGGCGGCCCGGGATTTTTTTGATTTTAGGCAGGAAAGCCTGCATGATTGTGCGTTCTAACGGTGAGATATGATAATCGCGGTTGACGAGGCCATACCATACTGGCAGGCGGCATTTGCCCCGCTCGGGGAAATCAAATTGTTTTCCGGCAGAGCCCTGCGCCGGACTGACCTTCGCGAAGTTGATGCCCTCATCGTGCGCGCCGTGACGCGGGTCGACGCGGATCTCCTGGACGGAACTCCGGTCCGGTTTGCGGGCACCACATCCATCGGCATGGATCACCTCGACCTCGATTATTTGGAGAGGCGCGGCATTCGCATCACGAATGCGGCCGGGAGCAATGCCAATTCGGTAGCAGAATATGTCATCGCCGCACTGCTGGTCCTGGCTGAGCGCAAGGGCTGGGACCTGTCCGGCAAATCGATCGGCATCATCGGCGCCGGCCATGTCGGGAGTCTGGTGGAGAAAAAGGCGTCTGCGCTTGGCATGCAGGTACGGTTATGCGATCCCCCACTCCGGGAAAGCACGGGCGACCCACGATATGGGTTTATTGATAGCGTGATCGACGCCGATATTTTGAGCCTGCACGTGCCCCTGACAACCGACGGGCCCTATCCGACCCGTCACATGATCGACCACAGGAGCCTGCAACGCCTCACACCTCGGCAATTTCTCGTCAATTCATCGCGCGGCGCCGTCGTTTCCGGACAAGACTTGAAGCGGACATTGGGTGAAGGGCGGGTCGGAGGCACGGTCCTGGACGTATGGGAAGGGGAACCTGAAATCGATTATGCTCTTCTGGACCTGGCAGACCTGGGTACCCCTCATATTGCCGGCTTTAGCCTGGACGGCAAGGTGTGCGGGACGGCAATGGTCCGTGAGGAGTTGTGCCGCTTCCTTGGGATTCAGCAGGTGTGGGACAGTGGAAAAATGTTTCCGCCACCTCAACGGCTGCGTCCTCAAACCGGGAGAAGGACCCAGGATGCGATTCGTTCGGTCGTGCTCCAGGCCTATGACATCCGTCGCGACGACGCAAACCTGAGGGCGTTAAAAGGAAATTCGGGCGATGCAGCAGCCCAGGGCTTTGATCGCCTCCGCACCGAATACCCATTGCGCCGCGAGTTTTCCCATTACATCGTCGAATTGGCCGCGGACACTTGGCTTGCCCCGGCTCTTGAAGCGCTGGGATTCGCAGTCGATACGAGCATGCGCTAGGGAGCAAGGATGCACCTTCAGATAATGAATACCACACTGCAGATCCTCGATGGTTTCGTCCAGCACCCGCCATTGGCGGATCTATTTATGCGATTCTGTGTCTGCGGGCCGCAGTCCGATTCCGCCGCGACGTTCGCTCCCTGGTTTTGTGGTTTCTTGCCGTTGCCAAGCGCGCCACGATCCGGCGCGGCTCCCGGTTCATCCTCACCGGAGACCGGCGGCTGGTGGCGCGTGAGATGCATTTCTGATGTCGGTCTTCTGATGGGCAAATATGGGATCTGGATCGAAAACCATGGGGTCTTATCCTCTTGCGGGAGAATAAACCAATGATCCGAGTTCTGATCGCAATGACGGTCGCCGCTTTCTCCGCGGCCGTTGGGCAGATTCTGGTGCGGAAGGGGATGCAGCAGGTTGGATCTCTCGAGAACTACGCCCCAATGGCCCTGCTTATGTACTTCGGCCACACGGTGAGCAATGGGTACATTATCCTGGGGACCGCGCTGAACACCGTGTTTTACATTCTCTTTCTCGCCGCACTTTCCTGGACGGATGTAACAGTTGCGCTGCCGATGACTGCGATTGAATACGGCTTTGCGGCCTTCCTGGCAGTTATCTTTCTGAAGGAGCAGGTCCCACCTCTCCGCTGGGCCGGAATCCTGCTGATCATTGTCGGCGTGGTTTTTATCGCTCGCGGCGGAGGTGAGACCTAGCCTGTGCTGCCGTTCGATGAGAGTCCGAGCCTGCGAACAAGCTGATGCAGGCTCCACCGGAGATTACCAATCAGTCCATAAGTAGGTTGACATTTGGCGGGATCAAAAAAAGAGGAGAATGCTATTTCCGTCGGTATCGGTATCGGGGTCGCAATCGCAGTCGCTATCGGCTTTTGCAGACCCATACAACCGATTGCGACTGCGATTGCGACCCCGATACCGATACCGATGATCGCCGCCCAAAGCGAACACGACCCGCGTCCAGGTCCTCATTTTTGTGGATCAAATGTCCACCTGTTTATGAACTAATTAGAATGTTATGCGAAGCGTAACGAGAATTTTGTTCTCGTTAGAAGCCAGGAGCCGGAAGCAAGAAGCCAGAATCTCCGCGTCGTGTTCAAAAGCAGCCCGCGAACGCAAGCGCTGCACCGATCCCTTCCGGCTCCTGGCTTCTGGCTTCCATATCCCGCCGCTTTTTGGCGGGATATCAAGGGCGCAGCCCTTGGCTAGTATTAGACTTGCAGGCGCCAAAGAGTGATTGCACAGAAAGGAATCATATGCCCGATCCGCAGAATAAAGTCCCCGCTGCGAAAATACAGTTTTTGCCCGAGGATCGCGTCTGGATCGCTGAGCGAATCCAGGAGGTGCTGGCCAGCGGCCAGCTCACGCTCGGCCGATATGGAACCGAGTTCGAACAGAGGTTTGCCGCCTTCTGCGGCGTCCAGTACGCCGTGGCTGTTAACAGCGGCACCAGTTCACTCGAGATCATTCTCAGATCCCTCGGCGTCGAAGGAAAGGATGTTTTGGTGCCAACCAATACGTTCTTTGCCACAGCAGCGGCAGTGATACATGCCGGCGCCAAACCTGTCTTCATGGATATGGATCCGGACTCGTTCGCTGTGCGCCCCGAGGAGGTTGAAAAGCAGATAACGCCCAAGACGGCTGCACTGATCGTAGTCCACATCGGTGGCCTGGTTTCCGGGCGCATGCCGGAATTGGTCGACCTGGCTGCCCGCAAGGGCATCCAGCTCATCGAGGACGCCGCCCACGCCCATGGATCTTCCCTGTCGGGCACAGGCGCTGGATCGTTCGGTATCGCCGGCTCGTTCAGCTTTTACCCGACTAAAGTCATGACCTGCGCCGAAGGGGGCATGATCGTGACCAATCACCGCCAGCTTGCCGATGAAGCTCGCATCTACCGGGACCAGGGAAAGGCCAGCTTTACTCAAAACGCCCACGTCCGCATGGGGTACAACTGGCGCATGTCGGAGCCGCACGCCATCATCGGCATCAAACACCTGGAACGCCTCCCGGCCATGATCGCCGACAGGCAGAACATCGCCCGCATTTACGACCGGGCGCTGGCGGGCATGCGCAACCTGAACACACTGGCCGTGCCCACAGGGGGAGTCTGCAATTATTACAAATATATCGCAGTGCTCCGCGAATCACGCGATCGTAAGGAACTGAAGGCACACCTCCGCCAGCAGTTTGGCGTTTCGCTGGCAGGGGAAGTCTATGAAGATCCCCTCCACAATCAGCCCGTGTTTGAAAAATATGCTTCCGGCAGATTGCCTGTTTCGGAGGATCTGTGTGCCAGACACATCTGCTTGCCGATCTTTTCCGGAATGACGGAAGAAGACGCACATCAGGTAATTCATGCTCTCTCGGAAACCATCGGCTGAGCCCGATTCTTGATTTTGGATTTTGGGTTGCGGATTTTGGATGGGGAGCCCATGGGCATCGAGTGCCAACCTGGTGTGTCCTCATTAATCCAGAGTCCCACGAGATGGATTGATTGAGGATTTTCCCTTGTTCCTTCCGCCCTCTTGAGATAAAAACACTGGGCATCCCGGGGGATCCTTTTAGGGAGCGGGACATGCTGGATAGCCGCCACGCGCAACTGATTAAAGCGCCTGACGGCCCAATCGCATTCATGATTGAGGATATGCATGAGAGTCATTGTGACGGGAGGATCTGGCTTTATCGGTTCACATGTGGCGGATGCTTTGGCGGCACAAGGTCACGAGGTATGCATCTATGATTTGGATACGCCCCAGCACACCATAGCCTGCGAATACGTGCGCGGTGACACAAGAGATCTGGACCGGCTGGTGAAGACCGCCAGGTCCGGCGACATGATTTATCACCTGGCCGCCGAAGCGAATGTGAATCGTTTTTTCGAAAGCCCGCTGTTTTCGAATGAGAACACCTCCCAGTCGGCTTTGTGCGTTCTCGAAGCTGCGCGACGCGTTGGGGCTGCACGAGTGCTGCTGGCGTCAACGGAGTGGGTTTATGGATCTACGAGCGCAGTTGCCGACGGCGTCATCACCGAGGATTGCGCGTATGCACAAACACCAGATCATCTGTACACCTGCTCAAAAATAGCCGCCGAACTGTTTTGCGTCGGCTATCGAAATCTTTATGGCATCGAATATACCATCATGAGATACGGAATTCCCTTCGGCGAGCGGGCCCGGCCTGAAACGGTTACGCCGACATTTATCAGGAGAATTCTCAAGGATGAGACCATCCGGGTCCACGGTGACGGCAGCCAATACCGCCAGTTTATCTATGTCAAGGATCTGGCGGAAGGAAATGTCGCTTGTCTGAAGGAACCTGCGCGTAATGAAGTCTTCAATCTCAATGGAACGGAAAAGGTGACTGTGCTCCAGGTTGTTCAGACCCTGGAGCGGATATTGGGGAAAAAGGCAAACGTTGAATTTGTGGAGGATCGAAAGGGGAATTTCAAAGGGCGGTTCATATCATCGGAAAAGGCAAAACAACTATTGGACTGGGAGCCCCGGCATGGATATGCGGAAGCGCTGACCCGGTACGTCGAGAATTATCTGACTACGGTGAGACAGTCATCATGAAACGTAATGTTGCAATCATCAGTGAAGATACCAGCATCAAGGAGGCAATCCAGCGGATTGAAAGAAGCCGTTTCGACACAGGCTTCGCTCTCGACGACCGGAACAGGTACAAAGGAACCATATCGATTAGCGACCTGCGCCGACTCCTCATCAGCGGAGTCAGCGAGACCGATGCAATCAAAGGACACCCATGCTCCTACAATTATGCCGTTAGGGAGGCAGACCTCAAGAGTGAAGAGGTTGTTCAAAATGTGCTCTCAGACCTGACCCTGCAGGGTGTCGAACATATCCCCGTTTTAGGGGAAGAGGACGAGATCGTCGATGTCTTCTCGCTTGAAGACTTGCAGGACGTGTCTGCCGCACCCAATGTGCCCAGCGCTGCCAATGGCCGGCTTAGAAGAATTCTGATCGTAGGGGGAGCCGGCTATCTCGGCAGCGTGCTGACCTCAAAGCTCCTGGACCGCGGGTACGCTGTTCGGATTCTCGACAACTTCTTATATGGAAAGCGGTCACTGGAGCAGATTCCGCGGACTCCGGCGCTGGAGGTAATTGAGGGCGATCTGAGGAACATTCATACCTGCGTTTGCGCCCTGGACGGAGTTCATGCCGTGGTCTTGCTGGCGGCCATTGTCGGCGATCCGGCGTCCAAGATACGGCCGCGAGAAACCATCGAGACCAATGTAATTGCAGCCCAGGCGCTGGCAGCGGCCTGTAAACACCAATGTATCAACCGCTTTCTTTATGCTTCGACCTGTAGCGTTTACGGGTTGGGGGGCGGCTTTCTCGACGAGGAGGCGGAGTTGCGCCCGGTCTCATTGTACGCCCGCACGAAGATTGCCTCGGAGAAGACGATTCTGTCGATGGGCGACAAATACTTCGCACCGACCATCCTCAGGATGGGCACCCTGTACGGCTATTCACCGCGAATGCGTTTCGACCTGGTGGTGAATACCATGACGATGAATGCGTTTTCTGAAGGCAAGATTCGTGTTTTCGGTGGAAAGCAATGGCGGCCTCTTCTGAGCGTTCACGATGCGGCCGAAGCGTATGTACGTTGTATTGAGGCGGATATCGCGAGCGTCGGAAACCAGGTCTTTAATATTGGTTGCGATGAGCAAAACTACCAGATTGACCATATCGCTCAGATCATTGCCGGAACTCTGGGTAAGGTCGACGTCCAGTACGACAGCAAAAGTCTCGACGTGAGAGACTACCGAGTAAGCTTTAAGAAAGTGCATGATGTCCTTGGGTTCCGAGCCGCGGACACGGTGGCAGCCGCTTCCGGGACCATCTATTCCAGCCTCGCGGATGGCCTGATTACAGATCCCTCGCAGAAGATATATTACAATCACTTCTTCGACGTAACGGAAGAGTGAACCACTCCCGGCCGAGATGGAGTATCACTTGGTCAGGACCCCGCAACAGGACGGAAACATGGCTGACTTCTACGGAAAACTGATCCTCAGTTCGAAGGATGAAAGGCACCAGGAATTTGTGCTCTCGAAGGGTAATGTCACTCTCGGACGTTCAACGGTCAGCGATATCGTGTTGGACGACGATTCGGTTTCACGCAATCACGCGCGCCTGGACCTGGAGAAATCTGTGTTCGTGCTGCACGATCTGGGCTCGGCGAATGGAAGTTTCGTCAACGGGGTGAAGGTAAAAAACAGAGCGCTTTCCCGCGGGGATGTGATTCAACTGGGGAAGGTGACGCTTCTGTTTGAGACCGGTGCCCTGCCGGTTGAAACCGATGTGACCTCTCTGGCCTCGGCAGATGCCCTCGAAACCGCGATTAAACTCGAAACGCTCCCTGTGATGGTCGGTGACCATGGTGTGCCAAGCCTGGTGGTCATCGCGTCGGGCAAGACCTGGCAAGTGCCCCTTACCAAAGAAGCCATCACTGTCGGCCGGCATCCTGAGAACGACATCGTTCTCAATACCCCGCTGGCTTCGCGCACACACGCGCGCATTGAACGCCGGGGGGACCATTTCGTCCTCCGCGATTTGAACAGCCGGAACGGCACATGGGTCAATGGCGCAAAAACTGCCGAGCAAAGGCTGCAAGGGGGTGAGACGATCCGCATCGGCACGGCGCGTCTCATCTTCAAACCGGGTTTTACCTCGGAGGAATTCACCGCGATCGACCTGACCTCACCGCCCGGCACGACCGAGCCCCGTCCCGTCGTTATCGTGCCCGGCTTGCTCGGCTCCGAGTTCTGGCTCGACAACGAACGAATCTTTCCGAATGTGAAGGTTCTGCTTTCCAGGCCTGAAATCCTCAGTTTCCCTGGGAACCCGGCGATCGAAGTTCGCGATATGGTGAGCGAGGTAGTCATTGTCCCAAATGTGATCAAGCTGGATCAATACAACCGGCTGGGCAATTTCCTCGTGGAATGCCTGGGTTACGAGCGAGGGAAAAACCTGCTGGAATTCGGATATGACTGGCGGCAGGACAATCGCATCTCCGCGCAGCGGCTCGCCGAGGCCATCGAAGGGTGGCAAGCTAAGTCCTCTCATGCACGCAAGCCAATCACCATTATCGCTCACAGCAACGGCTCACTCGTAAGCCGCTATTACGTTGAGTGCCTGGGTGGGGATAAGACCGTCGAGCGGATCGCCTTTATGGGTGCGCCACACTACGGTTCTCCCAAGATGATCGAGTCTCTCCTAATCGGCCCGGACGTGCTCCCGTTCGGAATGATGGGAGAACGCCTCCGGCGAGTGCTTGCAACCTGCCCCTCAGCCTATCAGGTTTTGCCGGCGTACAACTGCGTCGCGGATCAGACAGGGGAGAACATCAACATTCTGTTGGATGAGAACTGGGTTGCAGAGGAACATCGCGCCCTGCTCCGCGATGCTCGTCGCTTTCGCAAGGAGTTGGGGGCTCGTTGCCGCATTCCCTCGATTTCAATCTTCGGGTACGGCTTTGACACCATCACGAGTGTTTCTGTCCAGCGAGATTCGCAGAAGAAGTGGGTAAAGGTGGATTACGAGGAGGTCCCCGGCGGCGATGCCTCGGTTCCGGAGACCAGTGCGATATTGAAGGGTTCGGAGATTCACCCGGTGCGTCAATACCACGGATCGCTTTACACCGACAACGATGTCAAAATGCGCTTGAGGCTTGAGCTAACTCGAGAAGCCAAGTTCCGCCAGGAGTGACCTTGATCCGACTGGCCGCCGTCAGCTAAACACCTTAGCCCGCTTTTCTCACCAGGTTTCGTAGCGAGGCGGCGCAGACGGGCGTGGATACAAGGCGCGCGACCGAGGGCCCCGCAGGCGTACTTGACAGTACGTCGAGGAGCCCGACGGAGCGCAAC
>Ga0187878_1001396_pt1 | contig 23664 bp, 22 predicted proteins | sample June2016WEW_17_1_FD_132979 | JGI IMG/M metagenome (GOLD analysis project Ga0187878, IMG submission 132979) | Peatland microbial communities from SPRUCE experiment site at the Marcell Experimental Forest, Minnesota, USA - June2016WEW_17_150 | ecosystem: Environmental > Terrestrial > Soil >...
GCTGCCCTCTGGTAGGCTTGTCTGAGGATGTATGAGGTGAAGTTGTCCATGAGACTGGCTCTAGGGGTTTTGATCTATAAACCTACCCGAGGGGGAGCAAAAACCAGGTTAATCAAAATTCTCTTATTGTATTTTCGGACTCTGAGAAACCTTATAACCCATTTAATCGAAGTCTCAAGGAGTCGAGGATGGTCAAGGCAGAGAAGTTTAGCCTCGCCGCGCGCGCGCGCCTCGACCCCTGTTTGTTATTGAGGTTGTAACCATGGTAGAGGAGATTAGGCTACACGGTCAGGGCGGCCAGGGTGTCGTCGCTGCCGGTGAGCTCATTGCGATAGCTGCCTCCTATGAGGGTAAGTTCTGCCGTGCCTTTCCAATGTACGGGTCCGCTAGGCGAGGTGCGCCGGTCCTAGCCTTCGCTCAGATAGGGGACGAGTCGGAGGCAACCCGATCCATGATCTATTACCCCAAGTACCTGATAGTGCTTGACTCGCCGATGCCGGAGATCATGGATGTCACTACGGGTCTTATGCCCGGGGGTGTCGTTGTTTACAACACCACTAAGAATGCTGATGAAGCTACGAAGCTGTTCAAGGCGAAGCTAGGGAAGATCGCTGTAGTCGATGCGACGGGTATCGCCTTACGAGTCATAGGACGACCGATCCCTAACACTGTCATGCTTGGAGCCTTCGCCAAAGCGACCGGACTTCTCAAACTGTGGTCTATTGACAAGGCCATCGACAAGAGGTTCCCCGCCAAGCTCGCCTCCACGAACAAGGGGGCGGTGAAGTTGGGGTACGACACGGTTGAGGTGAAGACGCTGTGAGCCAGGACAAGAGTGTAACCAAGGGATTCGTCCTAATGGACACATCCACAAGGGGAGGACAATACGTCGGCAACTGGCGCGTGATGATGCCCGTCATCGACGAGGCGAAATGCGTTGCCTGCGGCCTATGCGCCACGATCTGCCCCGAGGCAGCCATCGCCGGCAAGCCGAAGGTGAAGCCAAAGATCGACATGCGTTTCTGCAAGGGCTGCGGCGTCTGCGCCAATGAATGCCCCCAGAAGGCGATTGAGATGAAGACGGAGGCAAATAAGTAATGGTAGACTTTGACGTTATCCAGGGCAACAAAGCACTAGCCTACGGGGTGAAGCTCGCTAGGGTTGAGGTGATACCCGCCTACCCCATCACACCCCAGACGACGATTATTGAATATCTCGCCGAGTTCGTCGCCAACGGTGAGCTTGACGCCGAGTACATACACGCTGACGGTGAACACAGCTGTATGGCGATGGCCGTTGGCGCAGCCCTTGCCGGTGCGCGTGTCTTCACATCCACATGCAGTCAGGGCCTCGCCTACATGCACGAGTGTGTCGCCCAGGCAGTAAACTACCGCACACCCCTCCTACTCGGAGTCGCTGACAGGACTCTCGGATGGTACTGGAGCCTCGGCCCCGACTATAGCGACATCATGCCCGAGCTCAACCTAGGCTACCTAGTCAACTTCGCCGAGAGCAACCAGGAGGTCCTCGACATGACTCTCCAGCTCTACAAGATCGCGGAGGACTACCGCGTGCTCCTCCCGACGATGATGAGCCTCGACGGATTCTTCCTCAGCTACAGCCAGGAGAGAGTCTGGATGCCAGACCAAGAAGTCGTAGACAAATGGCTCCCACCCTACAAGGCACCGTACCCGATCGATCCGACGATCAATGACAAGTTCCCCACCGCGAGCATCCCCAGTGTGATGCACACCCCTCTGAGGCGCATCTACGAGGAGATACTACAGGATAGTAGGACGGTCATCAAGGAGGTTGACGCGAGTTTCGATAAAACCTTCGGTCGCCACTATGGCGGACTCGTCGAGGAGTACAAGACCGAGGGCGCGGAGGCGCTCCTCGTTACCATGGGCAGCATGACGACTGCCGGGCGCCGTGCGATAGACAAGCTCCGTGCTGAGGGAGAGAAGATCGGTCTCGTGAAGCTTCGCTTCATGCGCCCATTCCCCGACGTCGAGATAAGAGAGATCGCCAGCAAGGTCAAGGCGATAGGAGTAGTCGACCGCATGATGCTACATGGAACACGAGGTGGAGGCGCATTCCAGGACGTCAAGGGAGCCCTCTACAACAGCGGTATAAAGATACCCATCCAGGGCTTCGTCACAGGCATGGGAGGCGAGGACATACCCATCGACGACATGTACCTGATGGGTAAGAAGGTCCTAGCAGTCGCTAGGGCGAAGAAGGTTGAGAAGGAGGTCGAGTTCATCGAGCACGAGATGCCCCCGATGGGCAAGCCGGTCTCCATCGACTGGGATGAGCCCATCTACCCCGGTAGCGACGGCTGCGCCGGCTGTGGCGCGAGCATAATCGTGAGGCACCTCCTCAAGATACTGGGCCCGAACACCATCGTCATCAACCCACCAAACTGCAGTGGAGTCAACTACGGTCAGGTGGTCCGCGTGCCATGGATGCTCGCCAACTTCGCCGCAGCCGCCGCCTACGAGACAGGCGTCTACCGCGCCATGAAGAAGAAGGGCAAGGCCGACAAGGTCTACATAACGAGCTTCGCTGGCGACGGAGGTACGAGCGACATTGGCCTGCAGAGCCTCTCGGGTGCCGCGGAGCGCGGCGAGTCGATACTTTGGCTCTGCTACGACAATGAGGCCTACATGAACACGGGCATACAGCGCAGCGGCACAACCCCCCTCTTCAGCGCCACTACAACGACGCCCGCAGGTAAAGTCATCCACGGCAAACAAGTTAGGCGCAAGAACCTCGAGATGATAATGGCCGCTCACAGGATACCCTACATAGCAACCGCGAGCTTGAGCTACCTCCCCGACCTCGAGAATAAGATAAAGAAGGCCGTCGGGGTGACGCGGGCGGGCAAGGGCCTCGCCTTCCTACATATCCAACAGCCATGCCCAACTGGCTGGTACTTCCCCGAGAACAAGACGGTGGAGATTGGGAAACTAGCTGTCCAGACGGGCGCATGGCCTCTGATGGAGATCGACGAGGGGAACTTCAAACTCAACATCAAGCCCAAGGAACTCCGCCCTATCGCGGAATACCTGAAGCCACAAGGAAGGTTCCGCCACCTGTCGGATGGGCAGCTTGAGATACTGCAGAATGACGCCCAGACCGAATGGACCGCCCTACTCGAGCTCGAGAAGAGGGGCCGCTTCCCAGGCTACTAAGAACACTTTTTTTCCCATTCTTATTACATGGCGACGCGTACGTATCTTCTTTTAACTGTCATCCTATCAGCCTCGGATCGCTTAGAGAGTATGCGTCAAGGTATAGTTTAGGGTGTTCACCCGATTGAATCGTTATATTTGGATTCAGGGGTTTCTACTCTGATAGATAATTTGCCTAGAAAGATTACGGTCGATGATGTTGAGGCTCTCACGATCGGCGGGACGATACTCGGTGGCGGAGGTGGTGGTTGGCCTTCGGAAGGGCACGCCGCTGGGATGCTAGCCATGGAGCTCGGCGGCGTTGAGCTCTGGTCCCCCAAAGAGACTCCCCCAGAGTGGAAGGTTATCACAGTAGCGGCTCTCGGGGCCCCCACACAAAGAGGTGAGACGAAGGCCCGCCACTTCATACGCACCATGCAGATGCTCTGGGAGGCAGGTGTGGAGTTCGACGGGGTTATAGCCGCTGAGAATGGTGGTCAGAACAGTTTTGGCGGCTGGATACCCGCAGCAGCGCTGGGTCTGCCTGTTGTAGACATACCTGGGGATGGCCGTGCTCATCCCACAGCTATGATGGGGAGCATGGGAATCCACCGAGTTGACTACCACTCCGTCAAAGCAGGCGCCACGGAGGGTGCCGAGATGGTCTGCTGGGGCACTCTCCAGCGAACTAGCAACCAGATCCGGTTCATGGCGGGGGACTGCAAGGCTCTGATCGCCATGGCGAGGGATCCAATCCCCGTCGAATGGTGCTTGGAACACGGTGCCCCCGGAGCCATCCAGCAGGCCATAGACCTCGGCAAGACCTTCCTCAATGCGAAGAAGGGGGAAGCAGCTGTAAAGGCTGCAGCCAAGTTCCTAGGCGGGGAGCTCATTGAGACGGGGAGAATAGTCGAGATGACGACAGAGGCAAGAGGTGGCTTCGACGTTGGCGTTATGACAATCAAAGGAGAGGAGACATGGGAACTCGGCTACGTTAACGAATTTATGACCCTTGATAACGGCGATAATCGCCTCGCGACGTTTCCTGACCTCATGACCACGTTTGACGGTGAGGGAAACCCTGTTACAAGCGCTGCTCTCAAGAAGGGGGACGAGGTCTACCTTGTAAACGTCCCTAAAGAGAAGATCAAGGTAGGGGACGGTAACAGGTACCCAGAAATATACGAGCCAGTCGAAAAGGCTTTGGGCAAACCCATGATAATGTATCTAAAAGGCTACCTCAAGCCCTAACTAGGCTCGGATAGAGCTAGGGGCACGCTATTAGAAATCGCGCTCCATTAATATGAGCTTCTTGTAGTCCCCGGCTTTCTCCGCTTTCTTGTAAACATAATCTGCGACGATGACATCCTCGAGGGCAAGGCCAATGTTTATTGCGAGTATGCGCTCCTTCTGGTTATCCCTCCCCTTCTTCTTCCCCGCCACAATCTCCCCCAGCTCAGCGTAGAGCTTTGGCATGCCCTCAGGGAAGGCGCCCTGCTCGTGAAAGTGCTCTGTCTGCTCCCAGCTATCCGTGACGAACTTATCCGCCTTCAGTATGGCGTCCCCGTACCATGCCCTGCTCGCTTCAAGTCCCATCCCAAGAGCGCCAGGCTTGAACCACTCGTTCTTCACGAGCGGATTGGGTAGGCGCTGTGTTGCTGTGAGGATTAGGTCTGAGCCATTCGCCGCCCCTTCGACATTCTTCACTGGGGTGATTTCGATCCCAGTCTCCTTCTCTAGGTCCGCCTTGTACCTCTTAGATGCCTCGGGGTTGATGTCGTAGGCTTTGACCTTTGATAGTGTTGGGACTATCTCCTTGAGAGCACCGAGGGTCATCCTGCCTTGGACGCCACAGCCAATGACGCCAAGGGTCGTCGATCCCTTCGATGCACAGAACTTTGCTGTTATAGCAGAGACCGCAGCCGTCCTCACCGCCGTTATCCACCTGCAGTCCATTATCGATGTCGGGACTCCCGTTTCCATGTCGTTTGTGATCATGACTCCTAGTATCTGGGGTAGCCCCAGTTCCCTGTTGCTCGGGTAGCCGCTTACCCACTTTATCCCGCCAATACCCAGCTTTCTGTAGTACGCGGGCATTGCGTGAATGAAGCTATCACTTTTAGCGTGTATGCCCGGCTTCGGTGGGTTCTCTACCTGCCCCAGGCCGTGCTCCCTAAGCCCAGTCTCGACGAGGGGAATGATCTCCCTGAGCGGGATCCCCATGTCCAGAATGTCCTCCTGCGATAGATACAGCATCTCGACGCGCTTCAAGATAAGTCACTGCCTAATTTTAGCTGCAGCAGATATTAGTAATTGCTGTGCGAGTATGAACTCCCCATCCTCCTCTAACATATTGAGGAAGCAGTCCTCCAGATTCGGCCTAAACAGTACGCGTGTGCGGAAGGGTAAAACCATCGAAGCGCTCGTGGTGAATGCTCACCGAAGTGCACCCCTTTCCTATGGAATGGAGCTGAAATCCTCCTTCATAGTGTTGAGGACGAGGTGGGTCTTCGTCCTCAGTACGTGGGGAATGGTTAGTATCATCTTTGTGAAGTCGCTCAGTTCCTTACGAGTCCGGAACTTACCAACTATCATAATGTCGGCGTCGCCGGTAACATTGTAGACACCCGTTGCCTGGCTAAGCTTGGCTATTGCCTCCCCTACTTCGATCATCTTTCCGTCTGAGACAATGATCTCTGTTATGGCGGTGAGTTCGTAGCCAAGCTTTTCGTAGTCGAGGATGGCAGAGTATCGGCGTATTACTCCTGCGTCCTCCATCTCCCTGAGCCTAGATGCAACCGTCCCTGAAGAGACTCCCACCTTCCTCGCTACCTCCCTTATTGATTGACGTGAGTCGCGAAGGTACTCGTCAAGTACACTGGCGGTGATATCGTCTGACAAAATGGATTCCCTGTCAAATGATGATTCTGATACGGTTAAAGTTGGCGATTGGCTAAAGGAATCTGGAAATGTGGAATCCGGAAAGAATGTTTGAATGATGATAATGACTGCAGTTTATGACGTCCATGGTATTCGTCATCACATTTGCTCTGTTCAACGAGTCTCATTATATCGAACGAAGTAACTAGGTTGAATTGGAATATGATATAGACGATCAGCATCATCCGATCTGCGTGCGCGTATGAATAAATTACAGATTTAAAATGTGGTTTTTAGTATTCAACAGGAACTTTCTGCATGAGCTGGAAGAGTCTGAGAAAGCTCTTGCTGTACCGAATGATGTTGCTCATGTTCCCCTTGAACTGAAGCTGGCGCTGCATGATGGCGTTGCTACCATCAAGCTCACCCTTATTGACCTTGCTCCAGATGTCGTATGTCCCCTCAAGGCTGAAGTCGGTCTTCTCATTTTCATTGACATATCTAATTTCTGTGATCTTGCCGTCCGTGAACTTCGCGTATATAGGCTTAAGATCTGCCATATCGGAGACCTTGAACGTGAAACTGGCCACGAACGTCTTCGCCTTTATACCGAACTCCTGGTCGGTGTTGGCTATCTCCTGGACATTCTTCCAAAACTCTAAGCTAAGGTACTTTGACATCCAAATCACCTTATTGTTTCTTGTAATGGTGGGGGTTTCTTTTTAAATAGATTGCTCTTCGATGAGTCTGGTTGAGATGAGTGAAAAAGAAGCGGCGAAGGAGCTCGTTTTGTCATGGAATAGGCTCATATCCGATTACTCCCCTAAGCCATTGACTGATTTTCTCAAATCCAACTCAGGTCTGCCGGGTCCTAGGGGTAACCTAACCCTTGCGGCGGAGGTCTCGAAGCTAATAGCGAGCTACTGGGCGACTAAGAGGGAGTTTTTGAAGGAAACTATTATTGGCTGGTCAAAGTCGGGAGATGAGTACCTGATGTTCGTGGCCTATAGCACTATTGGGTATGTTCTTTCAAGAAATCCGAGCGAGGATGATTGGGCCGTCCCTATATTATATGAGGCGAATTTCAGTCGTCTCTGGCGGGCGAGGGAGGGTGTAACCATCGCCTTAGAGGCACTATTAGAGGATAGAGCAGATTTTACCCTCGGGCTGATAGAAGATTGGTGCATCTCAAACAACCCAATAGTAGTCAGGAACTCTATAGTGGCGCTAGCCCACCCGACTCAGCTCAGGAGAAACCAAGCGCAGCTTGACGCCCTCGAACGGTACAACGGTGTTGGCATGGGGATCATCGCAGAGGTAGCGGATCTTCAAGATGATACAAAGATGTTAGCGAAGAGCCTGGGTTTCACTATCTCAGTAGCCGCTGAAGCAGATGAGGACTACTTAGACGAGTTAGACAGATGGATCAATGACCCTGTGAAGGCTTGGCGTCCCATAATCAGGGAGAACCTAACTAAGGCGAGGATTAGGAAGAAATACCCGAGGCGAGTCGAGGCGCTTCTAAAACATCTCGGGTAAACTATCCACCTTCTTTATATCGTCACCTTTCCCAAATCATAGGGCTGATGTAAGGATGAAAAATCCCCTTAAGGCTAAGATACAGAAAGGGCAGCCGGTCGTCGGCGTCTTCGTCGGCCTAGGGCACCCCGATGTCACTGAGACACTGAGCAGGGCCGGATTCGACTGGCTTCTCATAGATGGTGAACACGGTCCCCTCGGCATTGAGACCATGCAGACCATGATGATGGCGATGAATGGGAGCGGATGCACGCCCATAGTTCGTCCACAGTGGAATGAGCCCGTCATAATCAAACGCGTCCTCGATATAGGCGCCTATGGAGTACTCGTTCCCTGGGTTAACAGCAGAGAGGAGGCGGAGGCGGCGGTCCAAGCTTGCCGGTACCCCCCAGAGGGTATAAGGGGGTTTGGCCCCCGCAGAGCAAGTCGCTTCGACCCTGAGTATAGAGAGACTGCCAACGATGAGATCCTTGTTAGCGTCCAGATTGAGACACAGAAGGCTGTAGATAACCTCGACGAGATCGCAGCTGTGGATGGAATTGATGCATTGTTCATCGGACCTTATGACTTGAGTAACAACATGGGTTTTGGCGTCCCACCCCAGTGGGATAACCCACGCTTCCTAGGTGCACTCGAGGCAGTTTTGAACGTCTGCGAGGAGCATGGTAAGGCCCCAGGACTCTACGCAAACATGGATAACATAAAGTGGGCCATCGAGAAGGGCTTCATCTATAACACGGTCGGAGAGGCCGATGGTTTTCTGGCCTACGGTGCCGAACAGGCCTTAAAGAAGGCTAAGGGTCAATAATTCTTTTACACTAAGTTTTTTACATATTGTTTTTGAAACTCATAGGAGTTATCAAAGATCTAAGCGAGCGCTAGGAAGTGGCTCGGAAAAACTTCACATAGAATGTAAAACTATGTCGCACGTTCACCTATCATATAAGAATTTTAAACCTCAATGTTTCTCTCCGAGAAGCTACCCCTCTATCTAGCCTTCAAGAAGGTCACAATCTGCTACACCGCCTTCCCCAACTTTAAAATATAGAAGGCATCAGTGTTACCTGAACTATCATTCCGAGTTGATCGTGATGGAAACGAAGGAATCACTCGACGCGATCTTCAACCCCAAGAGCGTAGCGCTCATCGGCGCCACAGCCGACACCAGCAAGTGGGGCTACATGTTTGTGAACGCCGTCAAGGTTGGCGGTTTCCAAGGGAAGGTCTACCCAGTCAATCCCAAGGCAGCCGAGATCGGGAACATTCTCAACTACAAGGTCTACCCAAACCTACATGAGGTCCCTGAAGAAGTAGACTGCGCTATCATACTCGTCCCCGCCAGAGTCGTCCCCAGCGTATTTGACGAGATGGTCGAGAAGAAGGTAAAGGGAGCAGTAGTTATCACCAGCGGCTTCGGTGAAACCGGCGAGGAGGGCGCTAAACTCATTGCCGACGTTAAGACGAAGGCAGCGGGTAAGTTCCGCTTTGTAGGTCCCAACTGCATGGGCGTCAGCAGCAGCGAATCCAAATTTAGTGCCCTAATGGTCCCTCTCGTAAGCAAGGAAGGCGAAGTCGCCTTCATCAGTCAGAGCGGGGGCTACGGTCTCCAACTATTCCTAAGAGCCAACGCCCTCGGTGTAGGCATAAGTAAGTTCGTCAGCAGCGGTAACGAAACCGACCTTAAAGGATGGGAGTACTGCACACACTTCGCCGAGGATCCCTCTACCAAGGTAATATGCATGTACATTGAGGGCCTCAAGGAGGGGCGCAAGTGGTACGAGGCTGCCAAGCAGATCACGAAGAAGAAGCCCATCGTCGTAATCAAGGTCGGAGTGACCGAGGCGGGCAGCAAGGCTGCAGCGAGTCACACTGGCAGCATTGCTGGTAGCGACAAGGTCTACGACGCAGCTTTCAAGCAGGCGGGCGTAATCCGTGCAGGGGACGCCGCTGAGATGTTTGACTACGTCAAGGGCCTCCTCTACTCCCCATTACCCAATGGCCCTAACATGGGTATCGTCAGCAACTCAGGTGGCGTAGCTGTCGAAACGGCAGATAGACTCGTCGAGAACAACCTTAATGTCCCCACCCTCAACGCCGCAGCTCAGGATGAGCTCAAAGGAGTCATCCCAGCTTTCGGTAACCCTAAGAACCCCGTCGACCTCACAGCCAACCTCGACGTCTGGAAGCTTGGCCAGGCAGCAGAGATCGTTCTCAAACAACCAGAGATCGACGGCTTAATCACAATCGGCTTAGGCACTGCAATGGTAAAGGCGATGTTCCCCGATGTTGATGCTGAGACATTATCTGGCCTCATTCAGATGATCGACAACAATCTCATCGCCACGTACAAAAAGTTCCCCAAACCCGTCGTTGTAATCGAGCCAAGTGCTGATGTCGAGCCAGACTCCGCTAAGATACTTGAGAAGGCGAGGGTCCCCGTCTATACGACTCCCGAGAGAGCTGCTGACGTAATGAGTGTCCTATACAGGCGGAAGCAGTATCTGGACAAAGTGGGCTCCGCCTAAACTCCTTCTATTCATCATAGTGACCAATTTCACACTTAATCCCTTTTAGTATTCTTGCTCCAAGATCCTTTAAAGTTAAAAATCTGAGTTTCTAAAAACTTAAGATAGCTATGAATAAGGTCGTCTACACGACTGGATCCAGATATAATGTGCGCGGCCTAACATTTGGGGAACTAGTCAAGATAGGCTCAGCCAACACGGAGAGCAGGGAAATCAGAAACGTCATGGTCGACATCCTCTCACAATGCTTCGTGGACCCCAAGCTAAGGAGAAACCAGATATCGGTACTCGACGACCAGACCCTGAATACCCTAGTCAACGAGGTCCTAGAGGTAACTAGAAGCAACCTCGATAATATGGGGTTCATACCACCACATATGGACAAAGGTTCCCTAAGAGACATGATCACCTGAGAATCTCATTTTTCCCGAATAGTTAATCCACTAAGATAAAGCATCTCAAACCTGAGTCGCATGATGATCAGGGTCTGGCAAGACGGAACACTCTCAGATTCGAATTTGGAGGAGCTTGTCGCCAATAATAAGAAGAAAATGTGGTTCGACGTTACTGATCCAAGTATTGAAGACCTTGAGAAACTAGCGGCCGCTCTCAAAGTCCCCCGCAGCTCTCTAATAGGAAAGCTCAGCAGCAACTATTCTCACGTCGACTCCTACCCCGATTACACTAAGGTATTCGCTTGGTACCTCAATACGAAGGGATTGGGAAAGGACATTACGAGTGACATGACCCCTGTTATAGCCTTCACGAACGGGCTGATCGTAGTGAGTGTGAGTCGTTCATGGGTTGGACTAAGCAATAAGATCGCCCAATCCTACGAGTCCCCACGCTATACTTCCCTATCCAACACCGCCCGCGTAATCTACTTAACCCTGGACCACGTCTTGGAATCCTACGAGTACTTCGTCGACAGTTTCGAGGCCAAGGCCGAGAAGATGGAGGATCAGACACCCCCATGGCCACGGAGCGCATACATGGAGGCCTTCGTGATTAGGCGTGAAGCTAGCAGTCTTCTCCGCCAGCTCCGTCACCTTAAAAGACTCGCTGAGGCGCTAACGGACAATCACACAGAACTCGGTATAAACGAGCTAGAAAAGAGGTTGTTTGACGGGCTCTTCGAACGCTCCACTGGTGCGGTGGAGACAACGGAGGTTACGCACGAGACGATGCAAGACCTCATCGGAATGCATATGGATACACTGAGCCAAGACCTAAACAAGACAATGAGGCTTATTGCAGCCCTTACCGTGATCATCGGTGTACCCTCTCTATTCAATACACTATTCGGCTCAAACATATCCGGGACACTCTCTGGGTGGTTCCCTTGGGTCGAGATAATTATAAGTATCCTGACTATGTTTTTACTCGGCTTATTCTTTTATTTGAGGGGTTGGCTCAGCCTAAGCTAGGCCTTACTTGAGCTTCTTGCTAGCCCAATCGGAGAGCTCCTTGCCCGTCGGGAACCAGACGTCGCTCCCTTTCTTCGCTTCGGTGACAAGCCTCTCTAACATCTTGAGTCGGCTCACTCTCCCAATGCACTCGGGGTGGCATGTTAGGCCAAAGTATCGTCCAAGTTCGTGAAGCCCCTCCCATTCAGGCTTCCAGAGCCTATAAACCTCATCCGGACCCATTCTATCCATCTCAAAATGGGGCCAGTCGTCCAGGAGCCATTCGACTGGTAGCTCCACGAGTCCAGTATCCACACCATTATGTTTCAGTAGGTATGGTATGTCCTCGTCCATCATGTTGCTGCTATATTTGAAGCCTAATCGCTTCATGTGGTTGATGCTGCGCTCCCCAAACATCCAGTACGGAGCCCTATAGCCTTGTGGTTTTACGCCGACGCGCTCTAGTGCTGCAATGCTTCGTTCCCAGACCTCAGCCTCCTTCTCAGCGGATAGCTCTGTCATCCGCTCATGGGCGTAGCTGTGCGCTGCAACCTCATGGCCGCGGCTCACTATATCGATGAGTGAGTCCCTGTGGTTGTCGCACGTCCACCCAGGCGTGAAGAACGTTGTCTTAATCTCAAGTCTGTCGAGTAGGTCCAGTATTCGGGGGACAGCGACGCGCGGTGCGTACCTCCCCTTGCTTAGCGACGAGAGGTCGTCGGGGGTCTTCCAGGTCTCAGCGCTCGAGGCGTCATAGTCGAAGCTGAGGAAGAAGCAGCTCTTGTAACCCTTTGGCCAGAAACCCAATTAACTCACCAGGGAAATGTAGCAACGGGTCCGCATTTGAATTAATCGGGATACTTTTGGAGAAACCCTCATCTCCTGCGCATCCCGTTTTGAGGAAGATGGATGCCGCCCCTCTCCGATTGGTGCTCACTCGACTACTTGCGTTGACTAACGAAGAATCAGTCGACGTTGATAAGCTTCGGGGGTCGATGAGGATCACAACAGAGGCGTTAAATGGTGTGCTCAGCCGGCTATGTGAGGCGGAGCTAATTACAGTTGAAGATGGTCACATTAGTCTGAGCCTCAACCAGCGTCTTAAACTCGCCATGAGGGCCGTAGAGGTTGGTGCAGATTTTGAGTCAATCAGCAGAAACCTCGGCTGGTTGGAGTTCGAGGAGATATCTGCGAAGGTTCTCGAGGAGAACCTCTTCCGAGTCCTTCGGCGATTCAGATTCACAGCTGAGGGCAGGAGGTGGGAAATAGACCTCCTCGCTGTGAGGACCCCTTACATCGTGTGCGCAGAATGCAAACATTGGGGGAGGGGGATGGGCAACCAGACGACCCGGGGTATAATCGAGACACACCTCGAGAAGACCGAGGTCCTCTCACGTTTCGTTGATACACTAACTAGCCGAATAGGAATAGATAGCTGGACAAGAGCCATCCTTGTCCCCATGGTACTGACGCTATCAGCGACCCCTATGGAGATCTATCGACGGGTCCCCTCCGTCTCAGTTCTAACTCTGCCAAACTTCATCGGAGAGTTCGATGGACAACTTGAGAGACTTGTAAACTTCAGAGTCGAGCTAATCCCGAGAACTCCCAATATAAAGCAGATAAAGATAGGTTGGAAAAAATCTAGCGGTTCCAAACGAGCACACCATCGACTATAATAATCATCACTCTACTTGAATCGATAGGGTCTTTCCTCGGTTTTCGTAGATTTATATAATTACCAATTCTCGGTTCCCACTTTTATTCAGATTCCGCCATTTAACTCTACTCCTTCTTCGAGTACGTTACGCGACTCTAAAGTTAGGCTTTATAACATGTGCTTCCAAGTTCAGATCGAGTGGAGAGCTTGAGAAGCTACATAAAGATCTATGGACCGCCTGTCTACGAAGCAATCAAGACGCTAGAGAGGATGGCCATCGACTTCAAGGAAGTCTGCATAATGAACCCTCTAATCGCGACCTACCTATCTCTAGACAACGAACAAGGTACCGGGATGTCAGCTACAGCTGGTTCATCCGAGGCCATGGAGTATTTTACACCCCTGAAGAATGATATTTCACCTGAGCGGTGTGAGAATTTAGTGAGCAAGTCCGGGCAACGTCTGGGTGACTACGATTTCTTCTTTGAATGGTTCAGGGAGCCAACCCTCGCTGAGTTGAACTCTCTTATCCAGAAAATCGATGACGTGCTGAAGCCTTTGGGCGTGAAGTACACGATCACCTCAAGGAAATAACTTTTTTTTAAGGGGGGGCGTGTGCATTTTTCACAAACTCATAATCGAGCATCACGCTTAATCCTCATCATCTATACCTGTTTTCAGTTAGTGGTTAATGTAGGATTTACTTGAGGATTACCACCTTGTTTAGTTCTTCAGCTTCTTTCTCGAGTCCGAGCTTTACCAGGGTGGCTTTCGTCGGGATACCTCTTTCGTCCCATCCCCTCTTCTCATAATAGTAGCTGAGCAGGGTGTCGTACTTTGCCTTATCGAGTTTCTTCCCGATTAGAGGTCCCTGTGTGAGAGGATCTTTGAACCAGCGCTCAGGTGGGTAGTCCATCCCCCTGTCCCACTTACCCTGGAATTCGCGGACCCAGAATGCCCGAATGAGTGCGTAGACGCGGTCGCCTAGGGCCCACATGTCGTCGAGGTTCCACTTGAGGCCGGTAGAGGCCTCGAAGTACTTCGGGTACCAGTCGGTTTCGAAGCCGAGTTCAATCCATGGGAACCTGCAGGCGACTAGACACTCAAACATACCGCCCCTGATCCTCTGGAACTCGATGACTTTATCCGCCTTGGCTGGGCTGTACTCTTCCCGAGTGCCGGTGCTTATCTCCCAGCTGATGACCCAGGCATCCTTGTGGTGGGCTCCGATTGGACTGGTGCCGAAGCTGAGAGCCATCCCTGGGCAGAGGTGGCAGTCGTAAGCGCTGCATTCTAGGCCTTTGACCTGCATCGCCCAGTCTATAGCTCCGTGGCCGATCTTCTCGGCGGCGGCTTTGGTTCCGAGGCCGAAGAGGGCGCCGTGGCCACGCATGTAGGCCATATCCTCTAACAGCTTCTGGGAGCCTTCGAAGTCGCCCCAGTCGATTTTGAGGTCATTTACGAGTTTCTTTTGGGAGGCTTCCATCGCGAAGCCGAGGGCGCTGCCCGCACTGATGGTGTCGAGGCCCATCATGTCGCACATTCTGTTGAGGCGGCCGACCTGCTTCAGGTCTCCAACCCCTATGTTGCTGCCTAGCATGACGACGTTTTCATAGTCTAGTTCCGATTCCTCGCCGTTGGTGTCGAGTATAACATTTCCGCAGATCATGTTGCAGTTAGGGCAGCCTTGCTGCTTGATGGTGGACGCCTCCATTGTGTTTCCATCGATCTCCTTGCTGTGGTCGAAGACTCCCTCGCTGAAGTTGCGTGTCGGTAGGGTGCTTGCGGTCTGGCACCACTCGACAGTTGACATGGTTCCCTGGGCAGTCCAATGTGTGGAGTTGTTACGCTTGAGTATGTTTGCGAAGCCCTCCTTCCCGAGCCTATCTAGTGTGGATTGGTCTGCAGCCTCTGGGAGTTTGGTACCGTGGATTAGTATCGCCTTGAGGTTCTTACTCCCCATGACTGCCCCCATACCTGGGCGGCCTCCTGCTCGTCCCTGCTGGCAGACCACTGTAGCAAAGCGGCAGAGGTTCTCACCACTCTGGCCGATAACGAGGGCCCCAGTCGATGCGCCATGCTCTCTCTTGAGCCGCTTCTCAGTCTCATAGGCGTCGAGGCCCCAGAGGTCATCCGCGGACTTGAGCTCAACCTCGTTGTCGTTTATCCAGATATAGGTCGGTTTCCTCGCCTTACCCGTCACGATAATACCGTCGATGCCAGCTTTCCTCATGTTGGGGGTCGCCAAGGTCCCGAGGTTTCCGTCACCGTAGCCCCCTGTCAGGGGGCTCTTAGCGGCGACGACCATCTTCCCGCTATTGGGGACGGCGTAGCCGGCGTATGGTCCCCCTGCAAAGATGAGAAGATTATCCGGGCTGAGAGGGTCAGTGTTTGGCTTCAGCTCGTCCCAGAGGAGCTTGATGGCGAAGCCTCGCCCACCCATGAACTTAGTGGCGAATTCCTCAGTGTAATCGGTATGAGCCGCCTTACCCTTCGTCAGGTCTACCCTGAGGAGGCTTCCTGTCCATCCCTTCAAGGATTGTTCACCTGATACCAGAGAATTGTGAAGACTGATAAGGATATCACCTTCGAGATGTTTCAAACTACACATCGATTTATAGTGAAGGAAAAAAGAGGAGTGTTCAGGGATAACATGAGAGTTAGGTGCTTTTAAATCGCGTGTAATGAAACTCACTATTGAATCTAGATGAAGATTGAAGCAAGACTAGATGAACTTGGCTTAATTCTCCCAGAGCCTACGAAAGTTCCCGCAACCTTTCGACAGACCTTCCCATTCGTAAGAGTACACGAGAACCGAGCCTACATCTCAGGACATGGCCCAACGAACTCCGATGGTTCACTCACGACCAAACTCGGAAAGGTTGGGGCAGAGGTCTCACAGGATGAAGCTTACAAATCAGCGAGACAAACCGGGCTAGCTATCATAGCGAGCTTGAAACAAGAGCTTGCCGATCTCGATCGGGTAGAAAAATGGTTAAGGGTATTCGGGATGGTGAACTCGGCGCCCGGTTTCAGGAACCAACCCGCCGTCATCAATGGGTTCTCTGATCTGATAATCGAGGTTTGGGGGAAGGAGGCTGGGATACATGCCCGGTCTGCTGTCGGGCTAGCTGAACTCCCTTTCGGGATACCCGTTGAGATAGAAGCCGAAGTTCTAATCCGGCCTTAGCCGCCGGCTGTCGGCTGCATGATTACGACCTCGTCGCCATCCTTAAGTTTCGTCTGGGTGCCATCGAGCAGGTCTATGCTCTTTCCATTGAGTAGTATGGCGAGATCTTTCCCTCCCACATGGAAGTCGCCTAGGTAACCTTGTCGCTGCCCCGTCTTCTCACCGACCCTCGCTGCGAGTGTGGTGATGGTCGCGGTCTCCTGCAGTTCTACCTCGTGTCTCCTACCGATAACCTGTGAGACGTCGCCGAAGACGCGGACTGTAACTTTCATCGTAACCAATCACGATGCAGGGGGAGATAAAGTTTGATGGGAAAAGGTTAGCGTCTGAGTTTCGCCATGGCTGGTTCGCAGTCATTGAGCCCCATCTTGACAAGGGTCTCTTTCAGGGGGATGCCGCGCTCGTCCCAGCCGAGGGTATGGAAGTAGATCTGCATCTTCTTATCAATTCGGGCCTTGTCGGTTGTTTTTCCCTTGAAAGGACCTGTTGGGAGGGGTTCGTAGAAGCGTGGTGGGTTGTCGTCGTCCTTGATCGGCTCCCAAGTCACGTCTGGGCCTCCTAGGAGGAGCAACACCTTCTGCAGGGTCACTATCCTTGGACCTGTGACGCGCCTCCAGCTTTCAATGTCTATGGGGAAGCCGGTGATTGCCTTGGCGAAATCGAATACGAGCTCTTGTGGTACCCCATTGTATGCAAAGCTACAGAAGACACCAGAGTCGGCGAAGATACTACCCGACATGTCCGTGTATCCGTCGTAAACGAGGCTCGAGTGATCTCCGCCTTGGACACTTGCCGCGTAGCCTATATCATGAGCGAAGTCTGCGTCGCTTCGGGTGCCATGGGCGCCGACCTCAATCCCCTTTACTACGACGGCGTATTTGAGGAGCTCCTCGGGCTTCATCCTCTTCATTTTTGCTATCTTGATAGCGGCTCTGTAGGTGCCTTCAGCTATCACATCTCCGATGCCCTCGCGGTTAGCAACCATCCGCATCAGGCGGTCGAATGCCTTAACATTCCCCCACTCGAGTTTGAAGCCGATGTCTTCCTCGGTTAGAATACCCCGCTGGTAGAGCTCGGCCGCGTAGCTCATGGCACTCATGCCATTGATTCCGCTGTGACCGAGAAGGTCGCAGAGGGTGCTGAGGTGGATTATTTCCTCGGGGTTGAAGATGCCGAAGTTCGTCCCGCAATGAGACTCTAGTTCGTAGTCGGGCATGTCGGTTATGTCCCCCTTCCATGGGCCCGACTTTATGCAGCTGACCTTCATGCAGTTAGTTGTGCAGTTGAAGTCGGTCCACTTCTTCTTAACCCAGTACCTGGTCTCGAACATGGGGCCACCGATGCTTTTCTCGTTGTGCCACTCCTCCTGCCAGTTCTTGATTGGCTCGCTGCTTGTGCCATTGCCGAATGCGAAGCCGCCGAAGCCGGTCCCCCATCGTCTAAACTGTTTTCGGGCTATGAGGCATTCATGAGTCTTCTTCCAGAGCAACTTCGCCGTCTCTGGGGCATCTGGCGTCGGCATCCTTCCGCGGCCCTTCGCGACTATGGCTTTGATATTCTTGCTACCCATGACTGAGCCATATCCACCATAGCCACACGCGTGGCATAGCTTGGTCATCACGGCTGCGTTGCGTACAAGGTTCTCTCCGGCGGGTCCTATGTAGATCATCCCCGGTTCACGCCAGAGACCGACGCTAGGCTTTATCTTGGCAAATTCAGCAGCTAGCTCCTTGTTTAGGGCTATGAGTGTCTGCTCCCCGTCCTTTCCCCACAAGTGTCCGGCGGGTTTTATTGCACCTCCCGCGTTCGTGACCTGGATGTAGACGGGTTCATCAGACTTCCCAGAGACTATGATGCCATCGTAGCCGGCGCATCTGAGTTCGTGAGCAAACTCGGTGGAGGCTGTTGATCCCACGGTTCCGTTACTCATGGGGCTCTTTCCCGAGACACATATACGCCCGCCGGGGTATATTCCCGTCATAGGGCCCGTGAGGGCGATTAAGAGGTTCTTGGGGCCGAGTGGGTCGATTTTCTCCCATGTTTTCCCTATTCTATCCCAAAGAATCTTCGCTGCTAAGCCACGGCCGCCGAAGAACATCTCCAGCAAATCATCTTTAAAGACGACGTCCCGAATCTTATCCTTCGTCAGATCGACGTCTAGGAACTTCCCAGCATATCCACCTGGCATTTTTCGTCCTCCATCATAGCTTATGAATAGAGATTTACTCTCTGAGTTTCTTCATGACCGTTTCGCAGTCGCTGAGACCGAGTTTCTTTAATGTCTCTTTCGTTGGGATGCCCTTGTTGTCCCATCCCAGCGTCGCGAAGTATGTCTGAAGCTTATCATCGACCTTCTGTTTGTCTGTAATCTTTCCCTTGAATGGACCTGTTGGGAGGGGTTCGTAGAAGCGTGGTGGGTTGTCGTCGTCCTTGATCGGTTCCCAGGTTATGTCTGGGCCTCCTAGGAGGAGCAATACTTTCTGAAGCGTGACTATCCTTGGGCCTGTGACGCGCCTCCAGCTCTCCTGTGAGATGGGAAAACCTGTGATTGCCTTTGCGTAGTCGAATACAAGTTCCTGGGGGACTGCGAAGTAGCAGAAGTTGCAGAAGACGGCTGAGTCGGTGAAGACTGCGCCGCTCATATCGGTGTATCCGTCGGTGGTCGTGGAAGTATGGTCACCACCTTGAACGCTGGCGGCGTAGGAGATGTCATGGGTGTAATCTGCGTCGCTCCTCGTTCCGTGGGCACCAATCTCGATTCCTTTCACATGTATTGCATACTTGAGTAGCTCCTCTGACTTCATCTTCTTCATTTTGGCGATTTTTATCGCAGCACGATATGTACCTTCCGCGAGGACGTCGCCAATTTTCTCCCTCTTCGCGATCAGCCAGGCGAGCTTATCCATTGATTCGGCGTCGCCCCAGATGGGTTTGAAGCCGAAGTCCTTCTCAGTTAGGATGCCCCTCTGGTATAACTCCGCAGCGAAACCCATTGTGTTAGGGCCATTGATGCCACTATGGCCCAGTTTGTCGATAAGTGTGCTAATGTGGATGTTGTCAGCTGGGTCGAATATACCAAGGTTCGTCCCGCAGTATGCCTCGAGCTCGTAGTCGGGCATGTCCGTGATGTCTCCCTTCCATTTACCGGACTTTATGCAGCTGACCTTCATGCAATTGGTGGTGCAGTTGAAGTCGGACCATTTCTTCTTTACCCAGAACTTGTTCTCGAACTTTGGGCCGCCCATGTTCTTATCGTCGTGCCACTCCTCTTGCCAGTTCTTCACGGGCTCGGAGCTGGTCTCTGCGCCGGTTACGTAACCGCCGTAGCCTGTGCCCCAGCGGCGCATCCTCCCCTGACCGATTAGGATCTCGTGAGTCCTCTTCCACATGATTTTGACGGCTTCAGGGGCGTTGACAGTAGGTAGCCTTCCCCTGCCCTTGGCAACGATGGCTTTGAGGTTTTTCGATCCCATCAGTGCGCCGTAGCCGCCGTAGCCACATGCGTGGCAGATTTTCGTCATTACCGCCGCGTTGCGCACTAGGTTCTCACCGGCTGGGCCGGTGTAGATTATGCCTGGTTCCTTCCAGAGTCCGATGGACGGTTTCCTCTTGGTGAGATCCGTGGTGACCTCCCTGTTGAGGATCTTAATCGTGTCCTCGCCGATCGTGCCCCAGAGGTGCTTCGCGTTCTTAATCTCTCCGCCCTCGTTTGTTATCTGGATGTAGATGGGCTCGTCAGCTTTTCCGGATACGATTACCCCGTCGTATCCCGCCATCTTAATCTCTGATGCGAACTCGGTTGAGGCGGTTGATCCCACGATGCCGTTGCTGAGAGGGCTCTTACCCGAGCACATTATCCTAGCGCCGGGGTATATGGCCGTCATGGGTCCGGTCAGGGCCAAGAAGAGGTTCTCTGGGCTCAGAGAATCTATGTCCCCCCACTTTTTCCCGAGGCGGTCCCAGAGGATCTTCGATGCGAGGCCGCGCCCGCCGAAGAACATCTCGAGGGTCTCGTCGTCGAACGTTGTGTCCTTTATCTTCCTCTTGGAGAGGTCGACGTCGAGGAACTTGCCCGCGTATCCGCCGGGCACCTAGATTACCTCCTCACCCTTCTCGCCGAAGAAGAGTACCGCGAGGTCCTTCGCCACCTCAATGGGTGGCCTGCTGAAGAGTTTCTTGTTGACGTTCGGTCCCTCGGGTACGACTGTTAGTGCGTTGTAGCCTGCTTCTACGCAGACCTTGACGCACTCTGGGTCACCGTTGCAGAGGTTACAGATGACTGCCTTATTCGTCTCTGGGTGTAGGTATGGTACGTTTCCCGGGCAGGCCCTTATGCAGCTTCCGCAGCTTATGCACTTCTCCTTGTCCACGATCACTGCGGTTGTGACGGGGTCCACGCTGAGGGCTTTGGGGGCGCAGGAGGCTACGCAGGGGTAGTCAGCACATTGTGCGCAGAGGTGTGGCACCTCGACCCCGGGGAAGGGCATGAAGACTCGGACCATGGAGGCTTCGGGAAACATCCATCCCTCGAACTTCATGCTGCATGCGAGCTCACACCGTTTGCACCCGCTGCAGGCAGCGTAGTCTCGGGCTATCCAGATTGGTTTGCTCATCGTCTCACCAGAAGTAACTATGGATTTTAGTCGATCATCGGGATAAAAGGCTTCTCTGAGTGGGTCAAATGGTGCGATATGCATGAAAAAACACATCTAATTGTAGAAATTCAAAAAAAAAGGGTAAAAGCGAAACTACTCTGTTTTTAGCGTCTGTGAGGTGTTGAAGAGCTTTTCAGCTATGGATTCGATTATTTCTATGTTTGAAAGTCCTATGAGCCATTCAGTGGGAATTTTTTCGATCCCGTAGTATACCCCCCCTAATTGTCCATAGACGGCGCCCACAGTATCGGAGTCGTCTCCCAGATTGACAGCGAGAAGGGACCCCTCCTCGAAGGACGACCCCTTCGAAAAAGCCCATAGGGCGGCTTCGAGGGTCTTTACCGCCGTTCCCTGTGCCATGATTACGGGTGGCTCAGAGTACTTGAAAGAACCCCCCGCCACCGCGTCGACCTTATCTACTAGAGGTTTTTCTCTCCAGATCTCCTTTTCGGGTTCGTACCTTTGTGAGAGAAGAGTCTCCTTACTCTTGCCCTTTAATGCGCCAACGATTAGTGCACCTAGGTATCTGCAGGTGTCTATGGCCTCATCTGCACCGTGTGTAGTCTTGGAGCTGAGTCCCGAGTATTCAATGGCTCTTCGTGGAGAGTCGTGGTAGAACAATGGCACCGGTGCTAACCTCATGAGTGATCCGTTACTTCCCGTTTCGGGATCAGTTGGTCCGGAGTATGGGTTTCCGGTGTCGATGAACCTCTGAAGGCTCGCCTTCGTCGTGTTCCCTATATCGAAGCAGTTCCCAGTGCAGCTTAGATGCCCCTCTCTCCACCACTTCACATACTTTTCAGCCTGATCTCGAGGGTCGAAACCCATCTTTTCTATGAGGCTCTCGGCGAGGCAGAGGGCGAGGGAGGTGTCATCAGTCCAGTCACCAGGCTTTAGGTTGAATGGGCCACCGCCACGGAAACCGGTTATATGGGGAAGCTACCTCTTGGCTCGAACTCGACGGGGACCCCGAGGGCGTCCCCGACAGCGAGTCCTATTAGGCTACCCTTGAATCTGCTTAGTAGATCCACGAGAAAAGTGTGAGGGTGTGAGATATAAGTGGTGGGAGCTAGATCCTGAGCTTCTTCATGTAGGGCTCAACGTCGGCGAGGTCGAGTCTCTTCAGCGTCTCCCTCTTGGGGATGCCGCGCTCGTCCCAGCCTAAGGTCTCGAAGTAGGCCTGGAGTTTCTGGTCGACGAGCTTCTTGTCGGTCGTCCTTCCCTTGTAGGGGCCCTCGGGGAGGGGTTCGTAGAAGCGGGGTGGGTTGTCGTCGTCCTTCAGCGGCTCCCACTTCATATCCGGGCCGCCAAGCATTAGGAGCGCCCTCTGGAGTGTGACAGTCCTCGGACCCGTCTCCTTTCTCCAGCTCTCAACGGTTATTGGGAAGCCTGTGATGGCCTTGGCGAAGTCGAACTCTAGCTCCCTGGTGGTCCGGCAGAAGTCGCAGAAGACGCCGCTGTCGGCGAAGATGGCGCCGCTCATATCGCTATAGCCGTCACCGATGTCTGAGGTATGATCTCCCCCCTGAACATTACCTGCGTAGCTGGCGTCGTGGACGTAATCCTGGTCGCTACGCGTCCCGTGGGCGCCGATCTCGATGCCCTTCACGTGGACGACGTACTTCAGCAGCTCCTCGGGCTTCTTTCCCTTCATCTCTGCGATCTTGATTGCGGCTCTGTAGGAGCCTTCGGCGAGGACATCGCCTATGCCCTCGCGCTTCGCAATCATCCACGCGAGCCTCGTGAAGGCGTCGGTGTCTCCCCAGTTTAGCTCGAATCCTATGTCCTTCTTCGTGAGTATCTTCCTCTGGTATAGTTCAGCAGCGAAGCCCATGGTGTTGGGACCGTTGATGCCGCTGTGGCCGAGGTTGTCGATGAGTGCACTCATGTGTATGTTATCTGATGGCTCGAATATGCCGAGATTGGTGCCACAGTACGCCTGTAGCTCGTAGTCGGGGAGGTCTGTGATGTCCCCCTTCCACTTACCGTTCTTTATGCAGCTGACCTTCATGCAGTTTGTTGTGCAGTTGAAGTCCGCCCATTTCTTCTTGACCCAGTACTGCTCGAAGCGTGGGCCGGCGTAGCTCTTCTCGTCGTGCCACTCCGTCTGCCAGTTCCTTATTGGCTCGCTACTAGTGTCTGCACCGGTTGTGTAGCCTGCATAACCTGTGCCGTAGCGTCTCATTTCGCTTTTGGAGATTAGGATCTGGTGCGCCCTCTTCCAGAGGAGTTTGGCTGCCTCGGGGGCGTCCGCAGCAGGCATTTTTCCCCTGCCCTTGGCGACGACTGCCTTGAGCTTCTTCGAGCCCATCAGTGCGCCGTAGCCACCGTAACCGGCTGCGTGGCATATCTTCGTCATCACCGCCGCGTTGCGAACCATGTTCTCCCCTGCGGGGCCGATGTAGATCATGCCGGGCTCACGCCAGATGCCCACGTTAGGATTGCGCTTTTTCAACTCTTCCCCGACCTCCCTGTTCAGGGTCTTGATGGTCTCCTCACCCACCATGCCCCAGATGTGTTCAGCGGATCTGAGTTCCACCCCGTCGCTGGTGACTAGGAGGTAGACGGGCTTCTCCGACTTACCTGTGAATATGACGCCATCATATCCAGAGCATCGGAGCTCGTGTGCGAAC